>Ga0181588_10000003_pt1 | contig 193699 bp, 134 predicted proteins | sample 071ome_26_FD_148607 | JGI IMG/M metagenome (GOLD analysis project Ga0181588, IMG submission 148607) | Coastal salt marsh microbial communities from the Groves Creek Marsh, Skidaway Island, Georgia - 071409BT metaG (spades assembly) | ecosystem: Environmental > Aquatic > Marine > Intertidal...
CAGTGTTTCTTCTTCGTTCGAGCGGTGGCGTCTCGCACCGAGGGAGGGGGTGTCGTTGGTGTGCGCGCGAACGCGAAGCGCTTCGTAGAATAAGATGACGATGACGACGCGGTGGACGTCGACGTCGACGCCGACGCGCAGTGAATCGCGAAACGTGAGCGTCGATGTGAAAACCACCCGGTATCGGCATCGCGGACGCGGTGGTTTCGCTCGAACGAGAGCGATGCCGACGTTGGAGGACGCGGCGACGCCGAGCGAGCGAACACGAGAAATCCTTACCAGACTCGAGCGACGAAACGAAACGGCTTCGTCATCGGCGACGGCGCTCGGTGCGGGCGGACGGACGACGCTCGCGGCTTTGGAAAGTTTAGACGCCGCGTGGTCGCGGGTTAGGCGCGGGGAATACTCGCCGAAACCAGTGACACCGTTCGTGAAGACGTCGACTGGAAGCGGCGCGTCGGATGACGCGAGCGAGACGTACGATGTCGTCGTCTGTGGAGGTACGCTGGGGATTCTCGTCGCGACGGCGCTGCAGCGGCGAGGGGCGAAGACGTGTGTCGTCGAGCGTGGGGCGCTCCGGGGGCGGGAACAAGAGTGGAACGTGTCTCGCGCCGAGACGCTCGCGTTGGTGGATGCCGGAGCGTTGTCTCGAGAAGACGTGGAGGAGTGTTTGATGATTGAGTTCAACCCGATTCGGTGTGGATTCAAGGGCGCGGATAGAGAATTGATGACCCGCGACATTTTGAACACTGGGATTTCACCCGAGAAGCTCGTGAAGCGGTGCCGAGAGCGCTTCGAAGAGGCGGGCGGGACGGTTTTGGAAAATTCAGACTTGAACGCCGTCGAGGTGTTCAACGACGTAGCGCGTCTCGATGTAAACGGCGAGTCGGTGCGCGCACGGCTGGTAGTCGATTGCATGGGATTTGGATCACCGATCGTTCGACAAATTCGCGGCGATAGAAAGCCGGACGGCGTCTGCGTCGTCGTTGGATCGTGCGCCGAAGGATTCGATGAAAACGATTCAGCCGATTTGATTTACACGTGCACCGACATTGAAGAGGATTACCGAGGGCAATACTTTTGGGAGGCTTTTCCGGCGTCGTCCGGTCCGACCGATAGAACGACTTACATGTTCACGTACATGGACGCGGACGAAGCGAGACCGTCAATCTCTTCGATGCTCGACGACTACTGGGAGTACATGCCAAAATACCAAGGCTTGGATTCCATTGACGACATCGAATTCAAGCGTGTTCTCTTTGGCATGTTTCCAACGTTCAGAGACTCGCCGCTGCAGACTGAATTTGATCGAATCCTCCAAATTGGTGACGCGAGCGGCATCCAATCGCCGTTGTCCTTCGGCGGCTTAGCCGCGCTTCTCCGGCACATGACGCGCATCGTCGGATCGATCGAAGAGGCTCTCGACGCCAACGCCCTCGATCGCGACGCGCTCCGCTCCGTAAACGCCTACCAACCAGCGCTCTCTGCTGCGTGGCTCTTCCAGCGATGCATGATGGTCCCATACGATACGAAACCGTCGCGCGACTTTATCAACAAATTGATGTCCATCAATTTCGGCGTCATGGAATCCCTCGGCGACGACGTCCTGCGTCCATTTCTCCAAGATATCGTCACCTTCAAGGGTCTCGGACGCACCTTAATCTCCATGGCGTTCACCGCCCCGCTCTTCATCCCTTCCATCCTCATCCAAGCCGGACCGGGCCCTCTGTTCGATTGGTTTAAGCACTTCGCCGCTTTAGGCGCGTACGACGTCTTGAGCTCCCCGGCGAAATCCCTCATGCCCAAGATCGCCCAATTCGGCGCTCTCAGCCCGAGATCGCGTTTCATCATCCGTCGCAATCTCGAAGCCGTCGTTTACGGCGCCGGTCGCGACCAAATCGACGACTAAAACGACGATCGGGCCGTCCTGGATACCGCTCCGCGTAAATGCCAATGCGTTCCATCATTTTAGATCATACTTTACTAGTTTTAGACGCATTAATCCAAAGAAAAAGTCACGTGTATACATAAATCTCCACATGTCCGAATGTTCGATCGATCCGTTTCCCAGCCCCGAAGGTGGCGCCCGCCCGCACACGTCGTCGGTCCCGTCCCGGGTGCGCACGCGATGGGCGTGTACGACGACGAGGACGCGGTCCGCGCCGACGTCGACATGGAGGAAGAGGAGGAAGAGATTGGTCAGGTACGCGCGCGTCGTCGTCTCGATGAACAGCCATGGCGCCGCCGGGCGAAACCGCATAAAGATGGGTGCACGAAGATGGAGATCTGCGCCCGCGTCGCGACCCTTGAAGCTGCACTCGATCGTTTCACTCGTTCGTGCGCTCGCGTTCCATCGATCGATCGGCGATGGGTGAAGGGAAGTTTGAGGGGTTGCACGCGGGGTGTGAGGCGGCGGAAAGCGGAACGAGGAGGCGTTGGGATGGTGGAGACGTTCGTTCGCGCGAGCGCTCGGATCGAGAGACTGACCACGAAGCGCTCGAAATTCGTACAACCGTAGGAGGACGCGTGGGTCGTCATCAGCTCCTTCTTCGAGGAGAAGGGTTTGGTGCGACAGCAGCTCGACTCGTTTAATGAGTTTATCCAGCACACGATGCAGGAGATTGTCGGTACGTGGGATGAGAGTCGTTCGAACGCGAGGAGGGGTTTAGGGTAAAGCGTGGAGAATTTCGTGAGGATCGACTCGACGAGAAAAGAGGGAGGCAGTGACTGACGGAGAACTTTTTTGCGGCGCAGACGAGATGAGAGAGATTGAATTGACGCCTGAGCACCAACACATGCCGGGCGAGGACATCAACGAGTTGGAACAGAAGAAGTACAAGATTAGCTTTAACCAGATTTACCTGAGCAAGCCCATGGTGACGGAGGCGGATGGTTACACAACGACTCTCTTTCCAAAGGAAGCGCGTCTGCGTAACCTCACATACTCGGCCCCGTTGTACGTGGACATGGTGAAGGAGATTACCACGACGCACCCGGATGGGGAAACGACGGTGGAGAAGGAGGAGATCAAGAAGGTGTTCATCGGTAAGGTTCCTATTATGTTGCGTTCGGATTACTGCTCCTTGCACGGCCACACCGACAAGGAACTCACAGAGCTCGGAGAGTGCCCGTATGATGAGGGTGGTTATTTTGTCATCAACGGTAGCGAAAAGGTGCTCATCGCGCAGGAACGCATGAGCACGAACCACGTGTATGTGTTTGAAAAGAAGCAGCCGAGCAAGTACATGTTTGCTGCTGAATGCCGAAGCCAGCCTGAGCGCGGTTCGCGCGGTGCGAGCTCGTGTGTCATGCGCCAGCTTCACGCCGCGGGCACAAAGGATGCGCCGGGTCCGATTCGCTGCACGTTACCGTACATTCGCACAGACATTCCGATTTTCGTTGTGTTTCGCGCGCTCGGTTTTGTTGCCGACAAGGATATTTTGGAGCACATCGTGTACGACCTTGGAGACAATGAGATGATGGAAATGTTGCGTCCGTCCATTGAAGAGGCGTTTGTGATCCAATCGCAAGAGGTTGCGCTCGATTACATCGGTAAGCGTGGCTCTGCCGTTGGTGTGTCTCGCGAGAAGCGCATCAAGTACGCCAAGGAGATTTTGCAAAAGGAGTTGTTGCCACACGTTGGCGTCCGTGAAGACTGCGAAACCAAGAAGGCTTACTTCTTGGGTTACATGATTCACCGTCTTTTGCTGTGCTCGCTCGGTCGACGTCCGGAGGACGATCGCGATCACTATGGCAACAAGCGTCTGGATCTCGGCGGTCCGCTTTTGGCGCAGTTGTTCCGACAGTTGTTCCGCAAGCTCACCAAGGATGTGCGCTTGTACTGCCAGAGATGTATCGACAGCGGTAAGGAAATCCAACTGCAACTCGCCATCAAGGCGAAGACCATCACCCAAGGTTTGAAGTATTCACTCGCGACGGGTAACTGGGGTTCTCAAGGCGCGCAAGACGTGCGGGCAGGTGTCAGCCAAGTGCTAAACCGCCTTTCATACTCTTCTACCTTGTCGCACCTTCGCCGTATCAACTCGCCGATCGGCCGCGAAGGTAAGTTGGCGAAACCGCGTCAGCTTCACAACTCGTTGTGGGGTATGATTTGTCCGGCGGAAACTCCGGAAGGTCAAGCCGTTGGTTTGGTGAAGAACCTCGCCCTCATGGCTCTCGTGTCTGTTGGTTCTCCATCAGAGCCGATCCTAGAATTTTTGGACGAGTGGACCATGGAAAACCTCGAAGAAATTTCGCCTTCTTTGATTGCGGAATCAACGAAGATTTTCGTCAACGGCGTGTGGGTTGGTGTACACAGAGACCCGGCGGATTTGGTCAGAACGCTCCGCAAATTGCGTCGCCAAGTTGACGTCGATTCTTCAGTGAGCGTCGTCCACGATATTCGTCTCAAAGAGCTTCGACTTTACACCGACTACGGTAGATGTACCCGCCCGCTTTTCATCGTTGACGACGATCAAAAGCTGCGCATCAAGAAGCAGCATATTGAGCTTTTGACGGAGAAGGATGTCACGGGCTACACGTGGAACGAGCTCGTCACTTCTGGCTTTATCGAATACGTTGACACGGAAGAAGAGGAAACCACTATGATTTCGATGACCATCGACGATCTCGTGGCTGGTAGACACTCCACTGAACAGAAGTCTGGTGTCGCCATTAGCTACACACACTGCGAGATTCACCCTTCGATGATTTTGGGCATTTGCGCTTCTATCATTCCGTTCCCGGATCACAACCAGTCGCCGCGTAACACTTATCAAAGTGCTATGGGTAAGCAGGCGATGGGCATGTACGTCACTAACTACCAGATCCGTATGGATACGCTCGGGTATGTCATGTTCTATCCGCAAAAGCCGCTCGTTACGACGCGCGCCATGGAGTACTTGCACTTCCGAGAGTTGCCCGCAGGTTGCAACGCTGTTGTCGCCATCATGTGCTACACTGGCTACAACCAAGAAGATTCCGTGCTCATGAACCAAAGCGCGATTGATCGCGGTCTTTTCCGATCGTTGTACTACAGATCCTTCAAGGATGAAGAAAAGAAGCAAGGTACTCTGAGCAGAGAAGAGTTTGAGAGACCGAACAGAGACACGTGCTTGGGTATGCGTCACGGCACCTACGACAAGCTTGATGATGATGGCTTGATTTGCCCGGGGACACGAGTCAGCGGTGACGATATCATCATCGGTAAGACTGCGCCGCTCCCGGAAGACGACTCTGCAGTGTTATCGAAGCGTTTCAGCAAGAAGGATTGTTCGACTGGTATGAAGCACGCCGAGACTGGTATCATTGACCAAGTGTTGCTCACGACGAACGACCAAGGTTTGCGTTTCGTCAAGCTTCGCGTGCGATCGATGAGAACGCCGCAAGTCGGTGACAAGTTCTCTTCCCGTCACGGTCAAAAGGGTACCGTCGGTATGACGTACACGCAAGAAGATATGCCGTTTACCTGTGAAGGCATCACCCCAGATATCATTGTCAACCCACACGCTATTCCATCGCGGATGACCATCGGTCAGCTCGTCGAGTGTATCATGGGTAAGGTTGCCGCGTGCATGGGTAAGGAAGGTGACGCGACGCCTTTCACTCCGGTGACGGCTGAAGACATCTCTACGATGTTGCACAAGTGCGGTTACCAGAAGCGTGGTAACGAAGTCATGTACAACGGTCACACTGGTCGCATGTTGGATGCTCAAATCTTCATTGGTCCGACGTACTACCAGCGTCTGAAGCACATGGTCGACGACAAGATTCACTCGCGCGGTCGCGGTCCGGTTCAAATTCTTACGCGTCAGCCCATGGAAGGTAGATCGAGAGATGGTGGTTTGCGATTCGGTGAGATGGAACGTGATTGTATCATGTCTCACGGTGCTGCAGCGTTCCTCAAGGAGCGCCTCATGGATCAATCTGACGCGTACAGAATCCACGTGTGTCAAAAGTGCGGTTTGATTGCGGTTGCCAACTTGAAGAACCAAACCTTTGAGTGCTGCAAGAATCCGAGCGAACGCACGTCGGTGGTGCAAGTCATGGTTCCGTACGCGTGCAAACTCATGTTCCAAGAGTTGATGAGCATGGGTATCGCCCCGAGAATCGTGACGTAGGTGATGAAGAAACTCATTACACAGACAAGCAGAAAAAACATTTAAATATTAGAAAACTCATTAGCAAAACGCCGCCTCAAAGCACGTCGAGAGCCTCGAGATTGAGCGCGCACACGCCCCGCATGAAGGCATGCCGAACGTCGTCGTTTCCCCGTCTAGGCTTTCTCCCTTTCAACCTCGCCAAGTGTTCGACAGCCGAGTCGCAACTCTCCTCAAATTTCGCGTACGCATCGTTACCTTTGTCAATCACCGTAGATTCCATCCCTACGCGCGAAGCCTTCGCCCTCGCCTTCGCAGTCGCCCTCCAGCGCTCGAACGCGTCTCTGACTCTCCTTGCTCGCCACGCCTCCTCGTCTCTCGCGCGTCTACACCGACCATCCATCGCCACGCTCCGCCACGCGCGAATGACCCATCGCACATCATTCCTATCCTTGACCTTACGCAACGCGTCGACGCATCGCTCCGCCGTCTCCATCGCCCTTTGCGCCCGCACCGCACTATCTCTCGCCGACGCCTCGGCGACGCGTCTCGCGCTTCGCCGCACGTCCTCAACCTCTCGCTCCATCGCCATCTCACACTCCCTCAACGCCCGTTCTACCGCGCCGCGACACTCATCTATGATGCGTCGATACCTCCCACTTCTCCCGTCGCGCGTCGTCGACATACTCGACGTGCGGACGTCCATGCGTCTCGACATGAATCAATCGGCAAAGCTTTGACTTTCCTTTTGCGGAGTGACGTTTCGACTTCGATCGTCACGCGTTTTCGCGCAATCCCGCGTCCAATCGTCCCACTCCGCGTTCGCGCCCTTCGTTTCCAATCGCCGCGCCCAGCTTTCGCCGTTCGTTCGTTCGGGTTCGCGTCGATCGTCGAACGACCGAGAGAGTGTGGCGGTTCGTGTCCTCATCGCGTTGACCTAATGCTACCGGTAGAAGAAGAAGCGCGCCAGCGTGCGTCGCGCGCCCGACCCGACGAACGATGGGCGCGCCGTCGACGCCGTCGTACCACGAACCGACGTGCGATGCGAGGACGCGCGATGCGTGTCTCGCGCGGAAGAGCGCGCGGATCGTCGATGCGCTTCGCGGAGCGACGGCGAACCGGCGTGGGGTTGCGTTCGAAGTGGAGCTTGGTCTGTCGAGGGTGGAGTCGTTTCGCTCGCGCGCGCGGTTTCAAATCGTTCGACGGCGGAAGGATGACGATCGTGGAGACGACGAGGACGCTTCGTCGTTGTCGTACGCGATGTGGGACGGCGGTGGACCGAACGTGATGGTGGAGGATTTTCCAATGGCGACAGAGGAGATTCGACGCGCGATGCCGAGGACGCTTTGCGCCGTGCGGAAGAGACGGAGCGTTAGAGATGGTTTAGAGGCGGCGCACTTTCTCGCGAGCGTCTGGGAAGGTTCTTTGTTGATTACGCTCGTGTATTCGAAACCGATCGATGCGGAGGAGTGGTTGAAGGAGGCAAGGGAGGTATGCCAAGAGATTGGCGAACGCGTCGAGTTGGTCGGACGAAGCAAAGGCGCCGTCGCAAGAACCGGACGTGATCACGTGGTGGAGACGTACGAGGTGGGCGATGATAAGCGATTATTGTCGTACAAGCACACAGAAGGCGCGTTTTCAAATCCAAATAGAGACGTGACGATTGCAACGATGGAGTTTCTGTGTTCATGCGCGCGAGGTTTCGGCGCCGCAGACGCGAGCTTGCTGGAAATGTATTGCGGCAACGGCAACCATACGTGCGCTCTGGCGAGTGTATTTAAGCGTATTCTCGCCGTGGAAATCAATCCAAAGCTCGTCGATGCGGCTCGAGAGAGTTGCGCCATGAATGGTGTGACGAACGCAGAGATTGTCCTGGCGGATTCGCAAAACGTATCCAAGCGATTGACACGGGGGCAGTTTACAGACGCGACGGGTGCGTCTGTCTCACCCAAAGATTTCGCCGCCGTCCTCGTCGATCCACCGCGAGCGGGTCTCGATGACGACACGCTTAAACTCGTCGCTGAATTCGATCACGTATTGTACGTCTCATGTGGACCGGAGAACTTTTTTAGAAATTTTGAAGCCGGAATGGCAAAGACGCACGCGATTGAGCGCTTCATCATATTGGATCATTTTCCTTACACGCAGCACGTCGAGATTGCGGCATACATGAAACGCGTGGTGTAACTTATAGATTAGAGAATAGCATGGGTTTGTTGTTGACATCTAGATTTATTAAAGAAGATTTTGTACTGTACAGTTGACGTGCTTTTGCTCGGAACAAAGAGACGTACTTACTGGTTGTTAGCCTCGAATGTTCATGTCGAGCATCGCGGCGCCGCCTTCCGAATACGCGTTACTCTTGTGTTTTGGGTTGAACTTAAACCCCTCAGGAGCGGGACCGAGAATCATCGAAGCGATTTTCATCCAATCGTTGGCATCGCGACTCGCCATGAGCGTCTCGAGATCGTCGCGGCCGACAAGGTTTGGAGGTCGTTGAGTCATTTGAACCCGTTGGTGTTCCCGTTCGACGATGCCCAGAGGCGTGTACCTATAAGTGAATGATAACCACTCGAGGAGGTAACTGCGCGTTTGCTCAACGCCGACGTCATCGCTACCCCAGTGTTCTAGCCCAAACGATGCGAATTGCTTCAGAATGTCGAAGCGTTCACCGGAAGAAATGTCCCAGTCTCTTCGCTCTTTTATCTCCGTGAATAGCCACGGCTTGATGAGCGCGCCGCGAGCGAGCATGCACGTGTCGACGCCGTGCGTATCAATGTGCTCGTAATAATCGTGGTACGAGTACACATCACCGTTACCGATGAGTTGGACGGGGCACACTTCCTTTGTTTGCTTGATGTAATCCCAATCGGCGACGCTCCTGTATCGCTGCGCTCTCGTACGACCGTGAAGCGTCATTGCCGCGGCGCCCCAACCACCGACGTAAGGCGCTAATGTGTGCGCTACGCGATTCTTCTCCGAAAACGCCATGCGCGTCTTAAACGTGATAGGAGCCGCCGCCACCGCGTTCGCGGCGCGAATAACCTGTTCCATTCTCTTTGGTCTTTCCAGCATTATCGAGCCGCCGCCCTTGTCGCACACCGAGTCAATCGGACATCCCATGTTGATGTCGATGAAATCAACCTCACAATACTCATCGATGAGTTGGCAACACCGCGCGATGATGTCTGGAAACCCTCCAGCGATTTGCACGCCGAAAAAGTCTTCGCTTTTGTGTCGACGGAGCAGCGCCCATTCGCCCGGTTGTCCTTGCAACAGATTTGTCGCGAGCGCCATCTCGCCGCAGGTAACGTCCGCGCCCAAACCTTTGCACACGCGTCTGAATGGCAAATTACCCACCGTTGTCAACGGTGCGAGATACAACTTATCGCGGAAATCAATCTTGCGCTTCTCCTCGGGACGAACCTTACTAAACGCGGCGATATCCGTGACTTGGTCTTCATCCGCCCTTGCGCGTTTCGTCGCGTTTTCGTCACCCTGACCACCCACGGTATCCACCGCGTTTGCCAACTCTTCGTTCCTATCCGTCGGCTTCTTTGACAAAAACTTTGCGATGGCGTTCGCTCGACTGAAATCGTACGTCTTTTTCCGCAATTTCATTTGCAAATCTCTGTCGTATTGATTCGTCTCTCGCTCCACCGTCGCCGGCGGCGTCAACTCGCTCGCGTCCACGCGTCGAGACGTCCCCTCGGCGTTCACCCCGACCGCGTCCGCGTGCGAAGAATAATACCTACACCGCGGTCCATACGCGCACCCGCTCTCGGCGTTGACAAAGGTGCACATCCCCGGTAAATCGAGCGGTTTCGTCTTCAAGTACGCCTCGACGTCGTGCGAAAACTTGCACTTTTCCCCGTAGTCGCACTCGCCTCTCGTGAACGCGTTGCACAACCGCGCGGACGCGTCGACCAGTTTCTTTCCCCGTTTGTTTCGTTTGCTAAAGTTTCCATTCGTCGAGCCACCGCCACCGCCGCCTTTCGCCTCCTTCTCCCTCGTCGGTTCCGTCGTCGCGACAGACGGTTCGGGCGGCGGAACCAGAAACTCGCGACGGACGACGACTTCACCGGCGTCGACGAGCTGTTGAACCGTCGGCGGGGTCCACGACGGCGGCTTCACCTCGCGCGCGCGGTCTCGTCCGTCGGATCCCTCCGTCCCCGTCGTCCCCGTCGTCGCCGCCGTCGTCATCGTCGGCGAGCGAGCGAGAGTGGCGTCGGCGTGAGAAGAGGGCGCCAAAGTTTGACGTCATGTCGTCGACGCGTAAAGCGGCGAAACGCGACGGGGATTTACGCGCGGCGGCGCGCGCGGGCGACGCGGAGGGTTTCTTGCGCCTCGTGCGCGAGGGCGCGGACCCGACGGCGAGGGATAAAAACGGAGCGACGGCGCTCATGCACGCGGCGGCGGCGAACGCGGTGGACATTGTCGATTTTCTGTTGAGTCACGGCGTGGCGTGGAACGACGTCGACGTGGATGGGGATTGCGCGGGGCAGTACGCGAGTGGGTACGGACACGCCGAGCTCGCGGCGGCGATGATGGAGCACGCGACGGCGAGCGAGTTGGCGTTGGGCGAAGCGTCCATGGATGAGACGAACGGGGAGTGCAGAGCGAACGCGGAGAGCGAAAAGTACTTGACGACGCCGGTAAAGTACAGCGGGGATGATAAATTGTTGGATGAGAACGATGACGCGGTGATGATGAGTTGGGAGGGGCCGTTGATGGAGGCGCACGCGGACGTATTGTGCGCAGCGGGGGGCGACGTCATGAATGTCGGATTCGGAATGGGTATCATCGACGGACACATAGAGGATAGGAAACGGAAGAGTCACACCATTGTGGAAGCGCATCCTGATGTTTACGCGCACATGCAACGGAAGGGTTGGGAGAAGAAGCCGGGAGTAAGAGTTGAATTCGGTCGATGGCAAGAGGCGCTGCCGAAACTCATCGAAGAGGGTGTGAAATTTGACGCAATCTTCTTCGATACGTACGGTGAAGAGTACGATGACATGCGCCGATTCCACGCCATGCTGCCCAAACTATTGCGCACAGGCGGCATTTATTCATATTTCAACGGGATGTGCCCAGATAACATTTTCTTCCACATGGTGTACAACCGAGTGGCGGAAATCGAGTTGTCCCGTTTGGGATTTAAAGTCTCCTTTGACATAAAACCGATAGACACTTCGGACGACGGCATTTGGAAGGGTGTGAAGCGGCGCTACTGGTGGGGCGACAAATACTTTTTGCCCACCTGCACGTATCAGGCGACGACGTAGCCTTCATTTGAGCAGTGCAAGTAGTGCGTTAATTGTTCAGCGCGAGTTGTGTAAAGTAAAAAGTTCATCACGATTACTAAGTTATGTTATTATCCCGCATTCGCGAACCGACGAGCCGTGGAACGGTATTACTGTATTATTAAAATGACTCGGGCTCGGCGAGCCCGGGGTCGCCGCTCTATTAACTGAGCAGCCATCGTGAAGCTGTGGAAAACTTCAGTCGGACGGCGTTATTATTGACGGAGTGCTCGCCGCTCGTTCTTGTTCGCGACGATGTCTGCGCATCGATTCATCGCGCTGAGCACGCGACTTAAACTTCGCACCACGCCGGAGCTTCCTCGTTGGTGTCGTTTGTCTTGATCTTGCTCAAGATGAAGTCGGTGACGATGGCAAAGCCGGTGGCGACGAGCGGGGCGACCCAGCAAATCCAGTGTCTGTACCAGAGGTCGTTCTCGGCGAGCGCCGGGCTTCGCATTCGGCGGCGAATGGAGGCTGCGACGGCGGTGCCAAAGCTGCGAGCCGGGTTGATCATGCCGCCAGTGAGACCGCCCGTCAACGTCAGGGCGATGAAGTAAGAGAATCCGATGAAGAGGCTGGCAAAGAATGCGTTCTTCTTCGTCGTGGAGTTGGTCGCGGTGACGAGCGTGATGATGAGCAACCAGCTGCTCATGGCTTCAGCAAAAAGAAGGCGGCCACGGGTGAATCCGGCGATATAGCCGGTCGTCGAACCAAGGGTAACGGTCGGATCTTGATCGTCGCGGATCCACATGGCGACCCAGGCGGCGCCAATCATGCCCCCGGCGAGTTGCGAGGCAATGTTTGCCAGGCACTGCTCGACGCTGATTTTCCCAGTCAGCAAAAAGGTACCAGAGGCGACCGGGTTCATCTGCGCCACCGTTTCCCGGCGGAACGCGAACGTCAAGAGAACGACGACGATGGCATAAAACGATGCGACGTCTGTCACGCCCATGCCGAGAGAGGCGGCCATGATTTGGACCGGCACGCAGAGCGCGACGTAACACATGGTCGTAAAGAATTCTATCGACATACAACGAACGTTGACGCTCTTAACGCCACCGAACTTTGGCTTTTGAAGCGCCATCGTGGATTCAGACATGACGAGCTGTTTGAGAGAAGTTTTCGTTGCTTACGCGTGATTTTGCGTGTTTCGCGATCGAGCGGGCGTTCGTTGGCGCGCGTCGAGGAATGTGGAATGCGCGCCGCGGACGGTCCCCGTGGCGCCCGGCCGATTCAAATCATGGAACTGTTTACACATATACATCGGTTTCGTGATGCGCTGGCAATGCGCTGGCAAAATCCTGTCAAAATCCTGTCAAATATACCGGTATAACTGTTTATTCATACAACTAAAAAGACGGTTGGTGTCCTCGTCAGCATAGTTCCCGTTTTTTTCTCCGGGCGTTGCGCTGGCGCGACGCGCGCCCCGTCTCGCCGTCCGCAGCGTCGACTGTTTCGGTGTTCATCACCGCAGCGTCGACGGACGCGCAGGCGGGCGCGTCATCGCTCGCTTTGCGTTTTCTATCGTCGTTCTTAGACGTCTTGGTCTTGGCGTCTCTCGCTCGAGACGCCACCGCTTTCGAGAATCGAGGTTTTATCGTCTCGCGCGTCGGTGCCACCTCTTCGTGGATGTTAGGTGTCATCGGTAGTTCGTTCCGTGCGCTCGTTCTCGGTGTGACGCCGCGCGACCCACCTCCGACAGTCAACGCTTCGTCCAGTTCGTATCTCGTGAATCTCTCCGGGTGGGATACGTGCACAGGTATTGCGCAAATCTCTTTCGGCAAATCTCTGTCTGCGGCGTCAAATCGCACGCGTCTATAGCGCGCGTCGTCCCCGTCGTACACGCTAACACCCATGGCCATGAGGTCGTTGGCGTCGAAGTCATCCTCTTTGTCGAGACGCTTGCACCTCCCCACGGACTCGCGAAGTCGTCCCATTTTCTTTTGGTCGTCGTCCCCTTCCTCATCCGATTCTAAGCAATCTAAATCTTCTCTATAAATTCTACACTCTGCGTTCCGGCCGTACGCATCCATCCCGACGCTCGTTCCTTCGCCGTCGTCCGCTTCGTCTCCTGTTTCGTCCTCGTCCTCGCAGCCGCCGTCCTCGACGTTCGCCCCCCGCCTGAACACCGACGTCGACCGCGGCCTCCACGCCTCACCCGTGTCTCGCGTCGACGTATGACAACTCTCACGCGTCGCCGGAACCCCGCCGTCTAGGCTTTTGAACACAGCGTCGAGGCGCGAGTGAAAGTCTTCGTACTCGATGGTTTGCGTCTCTACAACTGCATCGCTCGAAACGGGTTCCTTCTCGCGCGATGACCCCGCGCGCGCTCGGGCGTTTCCGTCGCTCGGCCCATTGCCGTCGTTGGCTAACGCGCGCGAAAACTTTGCCGACGCGCGTTTGAGTATTCCCGCGGGCATCGAGAGTCGCGAACTGTGGCTTAAGGTCGAAGAGGAGAGGACACACCATACAACGCCACGCAGACGCAGACCCAGACGCGACGCACGGGCGGGTCGTCGTCGCCCGGGAATCACGCGAAGGTGAAGAGCTAAGCGAAGCTACTCCATATATATACACCCGCCGTCGTCCGTGGCGGCGCCATGGGTCGTCGAGGCGGTGGAGGCGGTGGAAACTGGAATCAGTACAACAACCAGTACAACAATAACGGCGGACGCGGTGGACGCGGAGGAGGCGGCGGTGGACGCTCGAACACGTGGACGCGCGATGGTGCTGGTAGTGGTAGTGGGGGCGGGGGCGGGGGCGGCGGACGCGGCGGACGCGGCGGTGCGCCGGGGCGGTGGACGCTCGAACACGTGGACGCGCGATGGTGCTGGTAGTGGTAGTGGGGGCGGGGGCGGCGGACGCGGCGGACGCGGCGGTGCGCCGGGGATTCGACGAAAAGATCTCTTGCGAGAGGATCTCGTCAACGAGCGACCGCTATGGGGACTGACGTGCTACGGCCCACGCGGGGAGGAACCGAACCTCTTGGGCGGCGATACCTCGTTCGAGGAGCTGAGGTGCGTCGCGTACGCGACGTTGCGAGCAGGTGGGAACGTGCAGGCGATCGATGGGAGGGCGCGGGAGATTGGTGACGCGAAGACGAACGACATCAAGGGGATACTCTCGTTTCCGGAGCACCAGTTGAAGGCGGTATTGGACAAGGTGGAAAAGGGACAGATGGCGCCGGCGGGGGCGGATCGTATCATCGAGTTTAGGAGTTTGGATGGGTTTATCGCTGGGACAAGCTCGAACGGCGCGGTGGGTGGCTTCGTCGCGTCGCCGCTGGCGCAGAGTGGCGGGTTTGCGCCGCAGCTGAACTCGTTTGCGCCGCAACAGTCCCAGCTCAACTCAGCCGCGATGCCATTCGCACCAGTCGGGGCGAGCGGTGGCCCATTCGGTACGGGAACGACAAATTTGAATCAGTTCGGTGTACAACCTCAGCAAGGTTTCGGGGCTCCGGTCGGAACTGTACCGAGCGTGCAGACTGGAGGATTTGCGCCTCAGCAGAATTTTCAGGATCAACCGCCTGTCACACCAGATCCGAACGTTCCTCATTCCGAGGCTTGGTGCGCGCAGTCGTTCGCGTTAGGACAAGTACCGGACGACCCGCCGCCAGCGACTTACATTCGTTAGCGTGCAGAATATCTCTTTTACAACTAGCTTACATGTGAATTGACCTTAGAAAAAAAATCAACCCCGAATTGCGTGCTCGCTCGCCGATCGATTCATCGCCGTGAGCGCCTCCTCTGCCTCTCTCTTCTCTCTTATTCGCCTTTTACGGTCATCCGACTCTTCTTTTGATACTTTTTTGCGTTGCGTGCGAATTGCAGCGTCAAACTCGAACGTGAGTCTGTAATCGAATTGGTACGCCCACTGGACGTCGGTGTCTTGGAAAACAAGTGCGCGCACTTCGCCAACGGCGTACGCGGACGTCCACGCGAGTAGAGTCTCCTCTTCACCGCTCGCTTCCAAGTTTCGTAGTTCGCCGACGAAATTCCCCACTCTTCGGATTCCGACCACCTCGTTGTCTCGCACGAGTTTACACTCGCCCGACAGGATGATGAAGAACTCATCAGCTGGTTCGCCTTGACGAGTGATCGAATCTCCATCTTTGAAACGGCGTTCAGGAGGTTGCCTAGAGATTGATATCAAATTTTCGAGACGCGTGTGCATGTTATGCAGCACGTCGGAAGTATGAGACGGCTGACCAGTGAACCAAGCGTGTTCGAGCGCTTGCGCGGCGGTAAGACGGCGCTTCGGGCTCGGTTCAAGCAAGCCTTGAATCAAGTCCTTGGCAGTCTCCCCGATTGGATCCCAGACTGCTGTGTCAAAGTCCAGGTCACACTCGATGATTTGCTCAAACAGTTCATCTTCATCGTCGTCATCGAACGGCCACGTATTCGTGAGCAAGACGTGCATCGCCACTCCGAGAGCCCAGACATCGACGCCTTGGCCGTACACGCCGGCAAGTAGAGCTTCCGGCGCGATGTAGGACAAGGTACCGCAGACGTGCTGGGCTTTCTGACGCGCATTCAGCGCCTTGGCCAAACCGAAATCGACGACATTTAACGATGACAAATTTCCTTTCTCAGACAGAACGAAGTTTTCAAGCTTCAAGTCTCTGTGAATGACACCCTTACCGTGCATAAAGGCGACGGCATCCAACATCGCTCGCATCACCGTCTTGACTTCATCTTCGGTGAAATGTTTCCTTTCGTTGACGAGATCGTCGAGTTCTTCGCCTTCTAGGATATCCATGACGACGTGAACGACTTCGTCATTTTGCTCCGTGAAGAATTCGCGGATCGTCACGATGTGCGGATGCTGCGACAGTTGCTGCATCATGACGAGCTCGCGCTTTACCTCGTGTAAAGTCATCGATTGCAAAGTACCCTCTTCCTCTTCATCGCTGTCGCTCGAAGAATCGTTCCCAGACTCATCGTCGCTATTATCTTTGCCATCGCCTCCCACAGAAAGCGTCTTCACGGCGACGATATCCCCGGTTTGCTTGTGTCTCGCCTTGCGCACCACGGCGAACCCTCCAGTCCCGAGCGTATCGAGCAAGTCGTACTTTTCGCTGAAAGGCATGTAATCGTGCACCAGACCGACAGGTCGAACGAAACGAGAGGTGTCAAGCTCATCAAGACCTCCCGGTGCAGAATTCGTGCGCTTCAGACCGCGTTTGCTTTTGAGCATGCCTTCTGGCTTGTACTCGACACGCTTCGCGAAGAGATGTGACATCTTATATGTCGGCACGGGTGTGTTCAAAACACCTCTTGAATCGAATCCCTGTGGCTTTGGCGCTTCCGTAATATTCGTTTTCATCGTCTCGGCTCGCAAACCGTTCCAACCGGCGTTGATTTGCTTCTTCGTTGCGCTTCCCATTCTCGTCAGTCCCCTGGCTCCGTTGCCTAGCATCGACATATTCCCGAATGCCTGGTTCAACGGCGAAGGAGAAGCGCTTCGAGAAGAATTCGGGGATTTGCTCGTCAAGCGTGCGAGCTTCGTGAGGTCTGGTGCGCTATCCAAGCGCAAAAGCTGCGCTTTACCTTGCATCCCTCTGCCGCCGAGCATCGCCGGCTTGACTGAAGCCCAAGCGCTCAAGCCTGTAGGTAACAGACCCGCGCTCTTCGCGCGCTCGACGAGCTCAGAAAATATCTCAGGCGCACTTGGTACGTCAATGGAGATATCCTTAAGAGCGATGGCGGTGCGTGCGAAACCTTTCGCCATTTGGCTACCGTTGACGACTGAGCTCTGGCCGAGATATTTAAGAAGATCCATCACCTTTTCGACGACATTTGGCGTCAAGATGGACTGGACGATAGCAATGTTTAAAGCTTTTTTTACCAGTTCGTGGTGATAGAACGACATGCTCAGCCGTCTCACGCGCCTTTCCGCCTCTGCGGCATCCTTGGACATCAAATACTCGTCAATAATGTCTCTCATCTCCACGCGAGCGTTCTCCGCATTGTATCCCTCAGGCCCACCCCAAGCCTGACGAACCCGCTTTTCCCCTCCCACATCTTCCAGCGTCCACTTGACCTTCTTTGCCACATCTTTACCCTCGCCGTAGCCCTCTCTCGCGCATGCGCGCTCCAAGTACGTAACTGCGACGACGTCGTCAGCCACCGCCCGAGCCAAAAACGTTCCGCACTCCTCTAAGGCATCCGGGAAATCTAGCTTCAGATCCGCCATCTCTGCCAACACTCGATCGAACCCGCGCTCAAAGTCATCCGCATCCAGCGTCCCGCTCTCGCGCATCGCGCACAACAACTTCGCCGTCAACTCTCGTTCCCGCGCGCCTCGGTCCAACGCCGACGTGACCAACCGTTTCACCACGTGTGCCTCGAGTCCACACTTCTTCCGCGTCTCCCTCGCCGTCCCAGCACCACTCCCACCATCACTGCCCCCACTGTCGTCTTCATCTTCTTCCCCGAACCTCGCCCCGTGCGATCGAAGCGTCTCGCGAAGCTCCAGCTCAAACTCCTCGCACGAACAGTGCGAGTAGTACTCGCGCGCGTGCGATTCGATCGCGCGTTTCACCGCCGTTTCCTCATCTATCGGCGGTCGCGGCGCCAGTTGCGACCTCACCACCATTCTCACTGACGACCGCGCGTCGACGAACGAACGAACGACAGTCGTCCAGGAGTCGCTCGCGTCGATGTCTGCCGGCCGATCTGCGAACGAGAGCAAACTGGTCACCGAAACTCGTTCTCCAAACCGCGTCGCGCGCACCGGTTCGCTCGATCGATCGACCGAAAGCGCGCTCGAACGACCCCCGCGCGCGAGAAGACGCTGATTTTAATACCATGGGGATTTTCGACGCCGTGTTCGGCGACGTCGCGCGCCGCTCGGACGACGCGAACGACGAAACGAAAAGCAAGAAGAAACGCAAAGCGAACGCAAACGACGCCGACGACTTGTTCGCGTCGACGAGCGCGTTTCGATCGGATGAACCCGCGGGGGCGCCAAAACCGATCGTAGTGAAGCGTGCGAGCGGTGCGACGGCGGATGCGAAACGACCGCGGGCGGGAGAGTCGTCGTTGGGAAGGGTGAAGAAAAAGCGAACGGGAACGGCGGCGGCTCGACCCGAATCGTCTTCCGATGAAGAAGCCGACGATGACGACGGGTCGGAGAGCGATTCGGATGAACGCGCACCGAAAGCGAAACCAACGGGGACGGGGTACCGGGATAAGGATGCGACGGCGAACGCGGAGGAGCTGGAGAGGACGGTGTTCGTGGGTAACGTGCCGGTGAGCGTAAAGCCAAAAAAATTGAAGGTGAAATTTTCGACGTACGGAACGGTAGAGAGCGTTCGAATGCGGAACGTACCGGTGGAGGCAGAAGGAAACGAACCGAGAAAAGTGAAGGTTTTAAAAGGAAAGCTGAACGCTGAACGAGGGAACGCGACGGCGTTCGTGGTGTTTAAGGATGCGTCGTCGGCGAAAAAGGCGGCCGAGACATTGAACATGAAGGAGTTTGAAGGAAGACACATTCGCGTTGATTTGGCGAGTAAACCGTCCATTGTGCAGAGCGAGGTGGTGTACGATCAAAACCGAAGCGTGTTCCTCGGTCAGCTCCCGTTCAGTGTCGACGATGAGGAGGTGATTCGGTTGTTTAACAAGAATAAAGAGTATCCAGAATTGAGAAAGAGCGTCGAGGCGGTGCGCATCGTTCGCGATAGGAAAACGACGATGGGCAAGGGTATCGGATTTGTGCTCTTCAAAACCAAGGAACAGGCTCGCACGGCGCTTCTTCTGGACGGCACCAAGCTCGGTGATCGAGAAATTCGCGTCAGCAAGGCTTCTCGATCCAAGGCGCCGAGGCCCGGCGCTGCGTCCAAGGCACGAGCCGAGCCCAAGGGCGCCACCGGCGCGGAAAGGCGCAACCCGAGCCTCGCCGCAGATATCAAGACGTCGCGCGCGGCAAATTCATGGGAAGGTTCGAGATCTAGACCCGGGGGTAAGTCGGCGAAGAGCGCTTACAGGGGCGGAGAGGCGCGTCCGACGCCCGGCGGCGTCGGCAAACCAATCGGAAAGAAAATGTCCGCGAAAAAGGACGCCAAAAGAACCGGCAAACGACCCGCCGTGGCGGCGAGAAAAGCTGCCGCTAAGGCAGCCGCGTCCGCCGGCGCGAAAAGGAAGTGACGGTACGGCGTTCTTAAACCTCGTTTCGCTTCAAATTTCCGCGCACATAGTCATTACACAGTTAGTTGGAATCCTCAGACTTGTTTTCCTCAATCGCCTTCGGTGCGCCATCCTCGGCCATCTCATCTTGAAGCTCATCCTTAAACTCCTACGTTTCATTCACAAGCGCGCTCGCGTTTATCGTCAGTCACCGCTCTCGAATCGATCGAATCGAACGTCGTTAAAAAATCCTCCCGAGTGAGATACCCTAGACGCGCCCAGAACCGACGAGTCGCGGCGCATCCATCTCAATCGCGGCGAAACGACGCGAAATCACACGCACCTTGGCTGCTTCTTGAAAGCTTTTCACAGTCTTCCCGAGGCTCTTCCCGAGCTCCGGGAGTTTTTGCGGGCCGAAGAGCACCGCGGCGACGCCGCCGATGACGACAATTTCCGGCAACCCAAGTCCAAAGAGTCCCGCCGTGACCACACCCGCGCGACGTTGTTCTTTTCGCCCAAACCGCACACCCTGGCGCTGCTGCTTCACTCGCACTGGCGCCGCGCTTCTTCTTTGCGTCATCGACACCGTCGTCGTTCTCGAAACCGTCGTCAACATGATTATTCTGACTCGCTGATTATATCAAGAGAAAATTGATCTTTGTCGCTGAACGTCCGTCCGTTCGCGTATCCTCGACAGAGTACGTCGCACAAAGAACACGGCGCGCGCGCGTATGTTCTCGTCTTCGTTCTCGCGCACGAAGAGTTTTCACGTACCGAACGCGTCGGCGTTTAACACCGACACGACGAACGAAGTGGGCGCTCCACGTGTGCGCACGTCGCAAAAAACCACGAGTAGAGACAGTAGTTTTGAGTCATGAACCGTCAAACCACCCATCCATGTGGAAAGGCGAACACGTTCAACCTCAAACGGCGCGCGCGAATCGACTTTAGTGCGCGGCGCCGACGCCTTCGACGCCGAGCGTCGGTCGGTGGTACCGGTGGGATCCATTCTTTGCCCCTCACGAGACGCCGGGTCGTTTCCACGACGATTACATGTCGTCGCAACAAGCGCTCAACAGAGCCGTGAGTGCGGCGGCGGACGTCCAGGCGCTTCAAACCATCCTCTCGACGGCCCGGGACGAGGATGTCAACGCTATAAACTGCGCGGCGATCGCGGGGAAAGCGGCGAAGATACACGCCGGGCGATGGACGACTGAGAGCGAGCGACGGACGTGCGAGGAAACGGTTAAGACGATCGCAGACAGGGCGGCGCGGGCGCTGCGAGAGACGCCGCGAGAGTGGTGGCCGAGGCAGTGTTCAGCGATGTTGTGGGCGTGTGGAAAAGTTGGGAGGCGACACGAGGGGCTGGAACGCGCGGTGAGTGGGATGATTGAAGCGCGAGGGGGATCAGCGAAGCCGCAAGAATTGTCAAACGCGATGTGGGGCTTGGCAAAAGTTGGGAGTGACGCACACGAGTTGTACGCATACTTGGGCGATAGAGTGCGAGTGAGTTTGCAGGTGGATAAAGGGACGGATCATCGGACGGGTTGGACGTCTCAGGGGGTAAGTAACGCGGCGTGGAGTCTGGGTTCGATGCGAGAAGCGGCCGCAAAGGCGATGTTTGAGGAGAGCGCTCTCGGGAGAGAAGTCGTGGATGGGTTAGCAAATGCAGTGGAAGAACGCGCGAGTCTGTTCAATCCGCAAGAGTGCGCCAACACCATGTGGGCGTTTGCCAAGTGTTCGGCTTACGTACCCGAAGAGAGCGAGCGCGGAGCAAAAGCGCTGGTCGGGAGAATCAAACGCGAGCGTGGGTGGATGTCTAGAGGTGAATTTCAATGTCAGCACGTCTCCAACGTGATTTGGGCGTGCGCAAAGCTCAACATGGGCGACGACACCGAACTCGTCGAGATTCTCGTCGAAACTGCACGAGAATACGCAAACAAATTCAATGCACAAGAGTTGTCGATGATTCTATGGGCGTTCGCGACAATGCAAGCGCAAGATGAAAAGATTATGCACGCACTGGCCAAAGCCATGGCTCGCAAGGTGGAGGAATCAAATGCGCAACAAATGGCGACGGCGGCGCACGCAATGGCAAAGGTTGGCGTGTACAACTCTCAACTCATGAAGGCTTACAAAGAGTCAGCGCCGACGCGTGGGGATGAGTTCCAGTCTCGCGATGTCGCCTTTCTCGCGTGGGCGTACGCAAAATTGAACGTGAGGGCGTCTGAGATTTTTGATGCGTTTCGCGAAAAAATGCAAGACACCGGTTTCGTGGATACGTTTACGCCGCATCATTTAACCATGGTACTATGGTCGTTCGCCATGCTGAGCGAGCGCACGGATGACGCGCTCCAAGTCATGACGGAGAGAATCAAAACGCTCGTCGATTCTTTCAACCCGAGAGATCTGACGAACACGGCGTGGGCGTTAGCGGCTTTGGGATGCCAAGACGAATCGTTGATTCGCGCTCTCGGCACTCGAGCGAGGAACGCGCTGAGTGAATTCAATTCCCAGGAACTCTTAAAGTTTTTGGGTGCGTACGAACGTCTCGGTGTGAATGATGACGCACTTGCCGAAGCAGTTTCGGCGCAGCGCACGCTGTCTTACGACTTCCCAGCCTTGGGATCGAGCGTATCGCTAACCGCCGAAACGCCGCAAAGTTACGAGGGCACCGATCGAGTGCGAGTGGACGATAGCTGTGGAGGATGGGGTCGTGGAAACACGGGCGTTGCACTCTGGGAAGGTTCTTTCGTCTTGGCGGAGTGGCTTTCGAGACAAAAGACGCCTCTGAGTACCGAAGGCATCGAGAAAGCGCTCGCCGGGGCATGGGGCGAGCGCGCATCTTGGGACGGCAAGGTTGGCGTCGAGCTCGGCGCGGGTCTCGGTTTACCTTCAATCATCGCGTCAAAGCTAGGAGTTACCATGATCGCGACAGATGGTGCGTGTGTTTTTGTTTGCAGCCTAGTTTCTATTTTTTCGCACTGCCATTGTTAATCCCTTCACTGGACTTTCTGTGTCCTTGGAGTTTCAAAAATGGCGTACATCAAATTGGGAGTTTCGCTGACAGCACTCGCGCGTTTCGGCTCGCCATGAGTGTCATCTGATAGTAGCTCTCAGACATTCAGCGCGTCGTTTTTTTCTTTCCATTTCGTCATCATAGTCTTACTGACGTACGCTCTTCAACACTTTAGGAGACGACAACGTGCTCGGCTTGCTGAAGGAGAACGTCGACGCGAACGCCTCCTCGGATTCGCGCGTTGAAAAACTCGTGTGGGGAGCGACAAACCCTCTCAAAGCTCTTGGGTTGAAATCCCACCCTGACCTTGTCATGGCGAGCGATGTGGTGTACGGGAACGACCCTGCAAAGTGGACGAATTTGGTGCAGACCATGCGCGATTTGGCTGGTCCAAATACGCTCGTGTTGATTGCCAATGTTCAGCGATACCCGATTCACCACCCTCTCGCTGAAACCAAGTTTTACACCGAAGCGACTGCTGAGTACTTCGTCAGAAGTGAGCTTCCAGTGACGGCGTTGCACTCAGATTTCCAAAGAACGGGCGCTGGAAACTGCGTCATACATATTTTCAGAGCAAGCGGGGACAAGAAACGCAAGTCGTCTTCTTCGCGAGACAACGCCGAAGAGAAGAAGCCGAAGAAGGAGAAAAAAGAGGAAAAGGAAAAGAAGGAGAAAAAAGAGAAGAAGGTTAAAAAGGAGAAGAAGGAGAAGAAGAAGGAGAAAAAGTCTAGGAAGGATTAGAATAGTTGATAGCAATGTTTAGAGCGGATTAGAGATAGCCTCATCAACAAATCGTATATGACAAATGTTCGCTTCTAAGGCGGCAGATCGCTAGCGGAAATGTTCTTGGCGAGCAAAATGTGACCAACTTCAACCAAGCCAAGCTTCGCAAAGGGGTTATTCTTGCTAGAGCGTTGCGCTATTTGAGCCTGGGTGAGAGACGCCTTCACCTCGGGTGGCTCCTCGTAGCCGCAGCGCTCAAAGAGAATCTGCGCACCCTCGTTATCCACCTTGGTGTGCGTGTAAATGACCGTTTCGCCCATATTAGCCATGGCGCGCTCCGCAGCCAAGACCAACTGCTTACCGATACCGCGTCCGCGCTGCGTCGGAGAGACAGCAACATCGGATAAGTACGCCTTATCCTTCGGCGCCCTCGGTTGAAGCTTCTCCGCGCCGTACCTCTTACCGTTCGGCAACGAAACCTCCGAGATACCGACGAGCACGTTCCCAACCTTGGCTGCGAGCAAAATACGATCTTCGGCATTCTTCACTCCTTCCATGAGTCCCGCGCGCACGCGCTGCGCTTGCTCAAACTTGAGCCTGTTCTTTGCCAAGAAATCCTGCGGTCGAACCTTGAAGAACAAATCCATCACCAAATTCGTCGCGTCGTCCACATCCTCCTCCTCCAAACATCCGATCGACACGTTCCCTGCATCTTTCATCTCCACTGTCACCCTCTTCACCGCCTCATCTTTCGGCGACGGCGCGCCTCTCACCCGCCTCGGCGGCGCGATCCTCGCCGTGCCCGCCGTCAGGTCCACGATGAGCGAAGGCTTCGGTCCATCCAAAACCCCTTTTCTCCCTTCCGACGCCCCTTGCGTCGCTCTTCGCGTCACCCCCGACCCTCTTCGCTTCGTTCGCGGCGCTCTCGCGCCCGTCGGGCGCGTCGGTACCGGCGCGATGGCGACCAGGTGCGTCATCACCTTATCGCAACTGAAAAAGCACGCACGTCGCAGACGGAACCCGAACGAGAGCACACACACACGCGCGCGCACCCGAACGCAAACGACGCACGATTCCGACGAACCTTTTCGACGACGACGACGACGACGACGACGACGACGCGGTGTGCGGACGACGACGAAAGACGCTTTTCATACAAATTTCCCACCGTGGTTGGAAAAAGTATCGCGAAAATTTTCCATTCCCATTCCCATACTGTTTATACATACATGAACGGCCACACGCCACACGCCCCTACCCGCCCGAGGTCAACGAGTGTCATTGTAAACAACGGTTCGTGACTCGTCAAAACCCCGACAATCGAGTGCCCTCCCGCCCTCGAAGTGAATGTGGATTCCCGCGGCGCGCGTTATTGCGAGACGCGAGACGCGCGCGTCGGGGTCCCGTCGCGTGGGAACGGAGGACGACCGACAGAGGAAGGCATCATGGCGGCGTCCACGGCGCCGGTGACTGTGAAAGAGACGATTCAGGTACGGGAGGATTGATTGATTTGGGTTGGAGTCAGTCGGGCGATTATTATTAAGGAAGATCTTGCGCGTGTGGGAAACGAGTCGACGACGACGAGGACGCGCGCGATGACGACGAGAATGGAGGACGACGGATCGTGGTGAAGGGAAGTTTCTTTTTATGCGAAAGACTGACGCGTGTTCTTTTTGTTTCGTCTATACGCGACGCGCAGTTGAAAACGTGCGGGGTGAATCCGCAATGCATCAGCTTTACGAATCTCACGATGGAGAGCGACAAGTACATTTGTGTGCGGGAGAGCGGTACGGCGAACAACGTGGTGATCATCGAGGTGAACAATCCGTTGACGCCGACGAAGAAACCGATCACGGCGGACAGCGCTTTGATGAACCCGAAGCAGAATGTGATCGCACTCAAGGCTCGGTTGGAGGATGAGCAGGACTCGTTGCAGATTTTCAACATAGATCAAAAGGCGAGAATCAAGGGTCACGATATGGAGCGAGTAGAGTTTTGGAAGTGGATCACGCCGAGAATGCTTGGGATAGTGACTAGAACGGCGGTGTATCACTGGACGATCGATGACGATAACAGCGCGCCGGTCAAGGTGTTTGAAAGAACGGCAAACCTCAGCGAAAGTCAGATCATCAGCTACAAGGCGTCGGAAGACATGCAGTGGTTCACGCTCATTGGCATCGCTAGAGGCGACGCGGCGAACCCGGCGCTCGTAAAGGGTAACATGCAGCTGTTCTCTGTCGCGCAACAGCGATCGCAAGCGCTTGAGGCGCACATGGCTGCCTTCGCGACGCACCAGGTGCCGGGCAACGCCCAAAAGAGTCAACTCGTCACCTTCGCTCAAAAGATGAGACAGCCGGACGGACAGATCGCTTCCAAGTTGCACGTGATCGAGCTCGGCGCACCGGCTGGGCAAACTCCGTTCACGAAGCGAACGAGCGAGCTGTTCTTCCCGCCCGAGTATGCGGACGACTTCCCCGTCGTCATGCAAGTGAGCGAAAAGTATGGCGTCATTTACATTGTCACGAAGGGTGGTCTCTTGTTCGTTTATGACCTCGAGACGGCGACGCCGGTTTACCGTGCGCCGATTTCGCAAGAGCCGGTGTTTGTCGGTACCGAATCCTCCTCTACCGGTGGCCTTTACGTCGTCAACAGAGGTGGTCAAGTTCTCTTGGTTACGCTCAATGAAGCCGCTGTCGTGCCCTTCGTGAGCGGTACGCTCAACAACATGGAACTTGCGTTGTCGCTCGCATCTCGAGGTAACTTACCGGGTGCTGAATCCCTCATCATGCCGAAGTTTGACATGCTCTTCAACTCCGCCGACTACAAGGGTGCCGCTGAGCTCGCGGCGAGCATGAGCACGCTTCGAAACGAGCAAACTATTGCTCGTTTCCGAAACGTGCCGACTCAGCCCGGTCAAAGCTCCCCGTTGTTACAGTACTTTGGTGCGTGCTTGCAACGCGGTAAGCTCAACGCGCTCGAGTCCGTGGAGCTCGCCAAGTTGGTGCTTGCGCAAAACAAGAAGCAATTGCTCGACACTTGGCTCGGCGAGGACAAGCTCGAACCGAGCGAAGAACTTGGTGACTTGTTAAGCCCGACCGACACGGAGACCGCGTTGAAGATTTACATCAAGGCGCGTGCGAGCCCGAAGGTTGTCACCGCGTTTGCTCAGCGTGGCGAGTTTGACAAGCTTTCTCAGTACTGCACGGCCGTCGATTACAAGCCGGATTACATGTACATGTTGCAGTCCTTGATGATGAAAGATCCGGCGAGCGCGGTTCAACTTTCTCAGCAAATCAGCAAGATGACCCCGCCGCCGTGTGACATGGGTACAGTTGCTGATCTCTTCTTGCAGCGTAACATGATTCGCGAGGCGACAAGCATTCTCCTCGACATGCTCAAGGATGATGACGAGAGCCAAGCAGCGCTGCAAACCAAGGTGCTCGAGATCAACTTGGTGACCTACCCGAACGTCGCAGACGCAATCATGGCACAAAACAAGTTGTCTCACTACGATCGGCCGCGTATCGCACAGCTTTGCGAGAAGGCTGGCTTGTACGTGCGGGCGATGGAGCACTACACTGAGCTTGCAGATTTGAAGCGTTGCGTCGTCAACACACACTCCATGGACCCGCAAGCGCTCACCGAATTCTTCGGTACGCTGAGCCGTGAATGGGCTCTTGAGTGCCTCAAGGAGCTCTTGACTCTCAACATGCGACAAAACCTTCAAATTGCGGTTAACATTGCGAAGGAGTACACTGAGCAGTTGACTGTTCAGTCGTGCGTCAAGATGTTCGACCAGTTTGAATCTTGGGAAGGTCTCTTCTACTACCTTGGATTCTTTGTCAACTCTTCCGAAGACAAGGATGTCGTGTTCAAGTTCATCGAAGCTGCTTCCAAGACTGGTCAAATAAAGGAAGTCGAGCGAGTGACTCGCGAGAGCGATCACTACGACCCGGAGCGCGTCAAGGTGTTCCTCATGGAAGCCAAGCTCCACGACGCTCGTCCGCTCATCAACGTGTGCGATCGATTCGAGTTTGTTCCAGACTTGACGACGTATTTGTACAACAACAACATGATGCGATATATCGAAGGCTACGTGCAAAAGGTGAACCCGAAGCAAGCGCCGAAGGTTGTTGGCACGTTGCTTGATCTTGAATGTTCGGATGACTTCATCAAGACGCTCATCTTGTCTGTTCGTTCTTTGTTGCCCGTCGCGCCGCTCGTCGAAGAAGTCGAAAAGCGCAACCGTCTCAAGATTCTTACTCAGTTCCTAGAGCATCTCGTCAACGAGGGCAGCGTCGATCCAGAAGTTCATGACGCCATGGGTAAGATGCTCATCGACAGCAACCAGAACCCGGAGCACTTCCTTCTCACCAACGAGTACTATAACTCTGCGGTTGTCGGTCGGTACTGCGAACGACGTGATCCGTACTTGGCGTGTGTTGCCTACAAGCGAGGCAAATGCGATGCCGAGTTGGTTGACTGCACGAACAGAAACAGCATGTTCAAGGTTCAAGCGCGCTATATCGTCGAACGCATGGATCCGGAACTCTGGGCCAGCGTGCTAACCGAAGAAAACAAGTTCTGCCGTCAGTTGATCGATCAAGTCGTGTCGACTGCCTTACCGGAAAGCAAAAATCCGGAGCAAGTTTCTGTGACCGTCAAGGCTTTCATGACTGCGGAGATGCCCCACGAGCTCATCGAGTTGTTGGAAAAGATTGTCTTGCAGAACAGCGCCTTCAGCAACAACCCGAACTTGCAAAACTTGCTCATCCTTACTGCGATCAAGGCGGATGCCTCTCGCGTTATGGATTATGTCAACCGCTTGGACTCGTTCAACGGCCCGGAGGTTGGTGAGATTGCCGCCGGCAACGAGTTGTATGAAGAAGCGTTTGCCATCTTCAAGAAGTTTGATTTGCACGTCGACGCCATGAAGATCCTTCTCGAATCTCTCGAAGATCTCGACCGCGGCATCGAATACGCGCGAAAGGTGGACTTACCGGAAGTGTGGGTTCAGCTCGGCAAGGCGCAGCTCCGCATCGGCACCCCGGATGCCGTCAAGTCTGCGATCAAGTCTTACATCAAGGCGCAAGATGGCAGCGACTTTGTCGACGTCATCTCCGCCGCTCGCCAAGCTGACATGTACGAGGACATGGTTCCGTACTTGCTCATGGTGCGAAAGTCGAAGAAGGAAGCGCGCGTTGACACCGAGCTCGTTTACGCGTACGCGAAGATCAACGATTTGGCAAAGCTTGAAGACTTTTTGGCTACGCCGAACAGCGCCAACCAACAATCCGTGGCGGACAGATGCTTCGACGAAGGTCTTTACGAGGCTGCTCGCCTCTTGTTCACTGCGCTCAGCAACTGGCCGTGCCTCACGAGCACGCTTCTCAAGCTTCGCATGTTCCAAGCCGCTGTCGACGCCGCGAAGAAGGCGAACTCTCCGCGCACGTGGAAGGAAGTGTGCTTTACCTGCCTCGAAGAAGGTGAAGCCAAGCTCGCCCAACTTGCCGGTCTCAACATCATCATCCAAGCCGACGAGCTCGACTCTGTCGTCGAGTACTACCAAGTCAGAGGTAAATTCAGCGAACTTATCGCACTCATGGAAGCGGGTGTCGGCGTCGACCGCGCGCATATGGGCATTTTCACCGAGCTCGGAATTTTGTACGCAAACCACATGACGGACAAGCTCATGGAGCACATCCGCTTGTTCAGCGCGCGCATTAACATTCCTAGACTCATTTCCACGTGTGACCAAGTCGCGATGTGGCCCGAACTTGCCTACCTCTACAGATGCTACGATGAGTTCGATAACGCCTGCGAGGTGATGATGAAACACCCCGATGCCTGGGAACACGTCGTGTTCAAGGATGTGTGCGTCAAGCTTGCCAACGCGGACTTGTACTACAAGGCGATTGCCTTTTATCTCAGCGAACACCCCACGGAGCTTTCCAACCTTCTCGGTGTCTTGCAATCTAGATTGGATCACTCTCGTGTCGTCGCGCTCATGAGAAAGGAGGATAAGCTCCCGATGGTGAAGGAGTACTTGTTGTCGGTTCAAGGTGCTAACTTGACTGCGGTGAATGACGCGGTCAACGAGCTTGCGATTGAAGAGGAAGATCACGCGGCGCTCAAGACTTCTATCGACATGTACGACAACTGCGACCAACTTTCACTCGCACTTCAGTGTGAGAACCACGAGTTGATCGAGTTCCGTAGAATTTCGTCTTACATTTACCAGCGCAACGCTCGATGGAGACAAGCCATCGAGTTGAGCAAGCGCGATGGTTTGTTGAAGGATGCGATGGAAATTGCGGCCAAGTCTGGTGATTCGGTCATCGTCGATGAACTTCTCGACTTCTTCATCGATAGTGGTAACAAGGAGTGCTTCGCAGCGTCTCTCTGCACCTGCTACGACTTGTTGAAACCCGATGAAGTCATGCAAAAGGCGTGGCTTAAGGGTCTCAGCGATTGGATCATGCCGTACATGATTCAAGTCATGCGCGACATGACGGGTAAGATTGACATCTTGATGAAGGACAAGTCTGACCGCAACGAAGAAAAGGTGAACGAGGAGAAGGAGCGCGTCGCAGCCGAGATGAACTCGAACCTTTACGCGCAGCTCATGCCCGCCGCGCTTCCCGCGCCGCCGATGCCGGGGGCGCCCGGCTACGACCCAAACATGGGCGGTTACGCCCCGCAACAGCAACAGTACGGTGGTCAAACTTTCCAGGGTTACTAAGTCATAAAGAGGGTGTGTGTTTGAGAGAGAGAGTTGTTGTTTAGATCCATGCCGCGTACGCTAGTAACGCGCGCTTAGCTTGTCGCATGATTCGAAATGTAAAGCGAAACGACGTTAATAAAACAAAACGACGCGAGTCAGTCTTCACATGTCGACGACTCTTTGGAGGAACTTGGACACCGAGTCGACCCGAAACTGTCGCGCGTGCGGAATGTACCGACTCGCGCTCTATCACGCGCGACCGATCGCGTCGTCGTCGTGCGCGCGACCGCGCGTCGAACGTCGTCAAAATGCTGTCAAGCGTTTGCACACGCGAGTAAAGACGTCTTCTCGGCGAGTCGCACTGCGAGCGGTGCCCGCGGACGTCGCACGTGCGCTGGAAGACGCGGAGTGGCGCCGCGGGCTCGAACCGGCGGTGAACACGCCTTGGACCGACGCGACAGTGGTGTCGGGGCGCGTGCCGGCGGAACTGACGGGAACTCTGTATCGCGCGGGACCCGGTCGGATACGACTGGGCGCGTACAAGTACGAACACTGGTTCGACGGCGATGGGTACCTCACGGCGATCGAGCTGGATGGGAAAACGAACGCGGTAAAATGTTGCGGTCGATACGTGGAGACGGCACGATGGAAGGCGCAAAGGGCGAGCGATGGTGGAGACGGGGAGAATGACGAGACAGTTGGAGCGAGCGGAGTCGCGGTGCGAGGCGCATGGACGCAAGCGTCGGCGGGATTGGCGAATCTCGGGCAGTTTCCGACGAATCCGGCGAATACGTCCGTTATCGTACACGCGGGTAAACTCTTGGCGTGTTGCGAGGGTGGACCACCGGTGGAGATGGATCCGGCGACGCTGGCGACTAAGGGCGAGGTGGAGTTCGGCTCGCGGTTACCGATGGGATTCAGCGCACACAGCAAGCAGGATGCGCGGGACGGGACTATTTATACCTGGGGGCTCAATAAACCTCCCGCGATTGGGTTATCCGTGGCGAAGATTGATAAGAATGGTAAGGTACTTAATGTGACTGGCTTGCCCGGTTCGCAGCCTTTTCCCGAGTTTTCGCTAGTGCACGACTGCGCGATGAGCGAGAATTACTTGACGTTTTTCGTGTGCCCGTGGATTTTGCCTCCAGGCAACGCTCTTCGCGCAATCTCCGGTTTGAGGTCGTTCGGGCACTCCTTTGAGTGGAGCAAGGACAGAGAAACGTGGATGGTGGTGATGCGAAAATCCGATTTGTCCGTCGTGCACGCGAAGAGCATCCCTTCGTTCTCTAGCTACCACACGTGCGATAGCTACGAAGAAAACGGAAATTTGAAAGTGTTGTACTGCCGCCTCCGAGGCGATAGGACGGATCTGGAACGTATGTTTGGCGACATGTACAAGGCAAAGTGGTCCTCGAAGCATTACAACGACCTGCACGAGATGACAGTTGATATCACAACGGGCGAAGTACGCGACGAGCTCGCTTTGCCGACGAATGCCGACGGCGAGCGCGACTTTGAGAAGATGATCGGTATGGAATTCCCGGTAGTTTCGCCAGAGGTGTCGAGTAAACGCAAACCAAAGTACGTTTACACGCTCGCAAATTCTTGCGGCGAGCACGGGTACTTTGACGCCATACAAAAACTTAATTTAGAAACAAAAACGGCTGAAACGCGCCTCAGCACAAAGGGCCACTTCCCGCACGAGTGTCACTTTGTCCCCAAGCGGGGCGCGACGTCGGAAGATGCGGGGTATCTCATCCATGTTGAATACGACGCGACTCGCAACGCCGCAAACGTCGTCGTCATCGACGCTGAACACATCGAAGACGACCCCGTAGCCGTCATCGCTCTACCGATGCACGTGCCATACACGTTCCATGGTGAGTTCGTGCCTTCGAGCCGGTAGTCTTCGCATCGATGCGCGTCGACATACATTGTAATATGATGTGAAATGTAACTGTCACCCAGCTGTCAGCCGGCCGCAAGTGCTCCAAAAATAGCCACGCGCGTCGACCGACATGCACTGTCGCGCTCCCGCGCGAATCGACCCCCCGCGCGCGCACACACATCTCGACGCTGCGCGCGCGCGCACGCGAGCGGTCGCGTCTCCTGTGCACGTGCGCGCCACTCAGGATGGCGAGATCGACTACTCGGTCGACACGAGGAACGGTGCGCAAGCGAACGAACGCGCGTCTACATCGGACGCCGCCGAAGCCGCCGAAGCCGCCGCGCGCGCGGTAAAGACACCGCATAGCGGGTATCACCGACAAGTGGGCGTCGACCGCGCGTTCTTCGAGGGTTGGTACTTTCGTTTCACTTTACCGGATTCGCGTGAGAGCGCGAGTCTCATTTACCACGTGTACGACCCGGATGCAAAAGATTCAAAGCGCGCGAGCGCTGGCGCGCAGGTGTGCGCGCCGAATGGGAAATACTTGTACAAGACGCATCCTCGGCCTAAGGACTTTGAGGGCTCGCCGCGGGCGTTGGAATTTGGGTTGAAGTATGACGACGGCGGTTATTTCGAGACGACACGAGAAGGCACGCGGCACGCAGGGTCGTTGACGAGTGCCGGTGAGAGCGAAGACGGACCTTGGAGTGGTGAAAAGAGCGCGCGCGAGATATCTTGGGACATCACGGTCACTCCTGTGCGTGGATGGGGTGGGGGCGAAGGGGCAAACATGGTGTCGCCGGCGGGCTGGATGACCGCGCTGCCCGTCTTTGAGCCACATTGGCAAGTCACCATGGCGCACGGTTTGGCAAGTGGGTGGATTGAGACGGATGGTGAACGCGTCGAGCTTTGTGAGTGTCCGGCATACAGTGAAAAGAACTGGGGTGGTGCCGGCTTTCCGTTGAAGTGGTGGTGGGCGCAGTGTAACTCTTTCCCGGATTATCCAGATCTCAGCGTGACGGCGACTGGTGGGAACCGCGGTGTTGTGATACTGCCGAACGTGCGGGAAGACGTCGGTGCCGTGGGCGTACACTTTGGAGATCGATTCTTTCAGTTTGTTCCTGCTCAACAGGTTGAGGTGGACACTTCGGCGCGTTACGGCGCGGAATCCGTCTTGGAAGCGAGCGCCGTTCATTGGGATATCAAATGGGGCTCGTGGAACGTTTCCGCCGTCGGAGAGCGATATGAGTGCGAAATCAAGGGTACATGTACGGATGACGATCGCTCGACCGTCATCCGCGCGCCGACCGATAGCTTGGATGAAGGTATGGCTCCACTCTGTCGCGAGACGTTCACGGGCGTCGTCACCGTTCACTTGTGGCGACTCAACGCTCAGGGCGCGCGCGTCGAAACAATCATCGACGGAGCTTCAAGCGATACTGCGTGCTTGGAAATCGGCGGTGGTCCGTGGTTGAGCGCCTGGAAATCAGTCGCTGAAATACGCACACCTCTGGGTCCGCTTATGGGTTTGCCGATCGACATGCGCTTCGTCGCGAACGCCCTGTCTCCGTTTGGAAATTTTTTACCTGGACTCTAAACGTACACGCGCGCCATTATTTAGACACACACTTAGAGATTATAATTTAACCATCGCCCCGTGCATGCAACCCATCGCCTCTGTTCGTACACATCATCATCATCATCATCGTCGCCCATGTGCCGCTTCACGGTTGCTCGAGTGTTCGCGTTCCACACTTTGACGCGTGCATGCGCTTCGCGCTCCGCACTGCGCTCATGCGTGCGATCTCGAGCGCGCCGTCGTGTGCGACGATCGGCACCGCGCGGCGCGCGCACAGAACCTCCAGGGTGTTCTGCGCTTCCGCGAAAGCTGAAGCTTCCGGCGGCGGCGCTAACGACCTTTCACAAATTAGCGTCGGCGACATCGTCGACGCGCTCGAGTGCGTCGATTTCGCGACATCTGGTGAGGGCGTCTGTCGTCTTCCGAACGGCATGGTGCTTCTCTGCGACGGAGCGACGCCCGGTGAAGTCGTCGAGGCGAGGATCACCAAGGTGAAAAAGTCAATCGCAGAGGGCTCGAAACTCGCTACGCGAAGACGAGCGGCGGATTCCATCTCGCCGCCGTGTCCGCACTACGCGCTCTGCGGTGGATGCTCGTGGCAGCACGTGTCGTATGATGCGCAGATGCTTCATAAACGCAACCGAGTCGTCGATGTGTTGAGTAGAATTGGCAAGGTGAGCGACGCGGAGAACGTCGTTGGCGACTGCGTCGGATCAGCGGAGACGCAGAGGTATAGAAACAAGATGGAATTTGCGTTTGGCGCGAGGGAGGATGGTGGCGGTGGCGTCGTGGTTGGTTTGCGTCCTCGAGGATCGAACGATTCCGTGATCGATATCAGTCAGGGGTGCATTTTGCAGAGCGAAGAGGCGGACGCGGTGTTGAAGACGACGCGCGACGCGCTCGAGCAAATGGGCGGACGGCTCGAAGCGTTCGATCGCACGACGGGCGAGGGAATGCTCAGAAGCATGACTATTCGCACCGCTACGAACGCAGAGGGTGGTAAATCGCTTATGGTGGATTTGGCGACGACGGCAGATGACGCAGATCTCGCGGATGGTCCGCTCTCGAGTTTGATTGACGCCATCGCAAAGACTCCGGGAGTGACAAACATCGTGCACACCGCCGTACCCAAGGAGGCAGAGCTTCGCCGGGGTGGGAAAGGACGGCGTTCAGCGTTTGTAAAAGGCGGGGCGAAGATCAAGCCGAGCGACAAGGTTAGAAATGTCAAGGCTATCGTGGGTGACAATAAAATCGTTGAGACGCTCGATGGTTTACAGTTTGAGCTGTCATCCGCATCCTTCTTTCAAACAAACACCAATCAGGCGTCTCGCCTGGTGCAACTCGTGCGAGAGGCGTGTGGATTTAGCGGTGACAAATCCGAAATAGTCCTCGATTTATTTTGTGGCACGGGGGCCATGGGATTGAGCGTCGCATCGAGCGCGCGACAGGTGATGGGATGGGAAATCGTTCCCGAGGCTGTTCGCGATGCGAAACGAAACGCCGAAATGAATGGAATCGACAACGCAAAGTTTTATCGGGTAGATTTGGCTCGATTGAACGCGTCCAAGGGCGCTCAAGGTCTTCTCACCACACCGAAAGGGAAAGAATTGCCGATGCCAGATGTCGTCATCACCGATCCAGCACGTCCGGGTATGGATGCCAAACTGATTTCCATTCTTCGAACCATTGGCGCACGACGAATCGTGTACGTATCGTGTAATCCCTCAACGCAAGCGCGCGACGCGGCGCTTCTCACGTCGGAATCGCAAGGTACACACGACGTGCGTTACGTATTGACGAAATGTACGCCGGTGGACATGTTTCCGCATACGGCGCACGTCGAATCCATCGCCGTGTTTGATCGCGTCGACGACGCATCAGCTTAAGGCCGTGCCTCTTTGTTGTACTACCTAGTTATTCAGTGTATTTTGCAAGACGAGCTACCGGTACTATTTCTTCAAAAACAAAATCTAATATACAACAACGCCGAAGGAAGCACGTACGCACTGAAATCAGCACATCCCGCGATACTGCGAATCCTTTGCCTGCGCGTCCATTGAACGACTCTGTCGAAACCGAATCGACTCCCCAGTCCTCTGATTCACGTACACCACCCCATTCCCGGCGAGCGTCTTCGTATCCATCCTACGCAACATTCTCAGGTATCCCCACTCGCTCGCCACGCGTTGCACGAAGACCCTATGCCACCCTTCCGATCCGTCGGCCCACTCTCGCAAACACCGCTCCATGGCGCCGTACTCCGCGCCGTCGCACCCCAGTCGCGTCAACAAATGCGCGAACGCCGGCGCGCACTCATCACACAGCCGCACGAACGCATCGGTACCACCCAATGCGTCGGCGCACCTCGAAACGAGCGCGCGCATGTGCGACCCGTCGTCGTCGTCGCCCACTGTCAAAAGTAATCCCGGGCGTTCGACAATCAACTCAAAGACGCTCGCGTGGCACTCCTCGGGAAGCGCATCCTTGAGCGAGCGCACCCGGGACGCGAGCGCGCTTACGGGAATTTCGTGAACGACGGTTCGACCTTCGACCGAGGTGGATAACTGCGTCATTGCATGGTCGTCGAGGCGGAGGATCGCTCGAAGCGTCGCCAAGCGTCGGTCGTCGTGATCAACAACGTCGTCGGCACATTTCAACGCCGGTCGCGTCGAGACGAACGGCGCCGTGCGACGCCGATGTATTCGACGCGCCGCGTGGATGCCACGGGCGTGCCGCGCGCCGACGCGCATCGCGAGCGACGACGTCGACGTCGACATGGGCTTCGTTGTTTGAGGAAATGTTTTGGCGCGCGCTGTTTCGTCTTCACTGGTTTACTTTTTACATTGAAATATATCGGTCAAATCATCGCCGAGCCTTCCTGAGCGCGCGACCGGCGGTGAGGCGAGAAGGTGACCCGCCGACGTTAGCGTGGATCCGATCCAAATTACCGCCGCCGGGCTCGGCACAAGCGACGAAAGCCTTTCGAACGCTTCGCACGAAGGCGCCAAAATCGTTGGACCGGTTGCACTCCCTCAGCAACCCGTCCATCTCACTCAACGCCGGTTCGCACTCCACCACCTCGTACATGGCGTCTCTCAACCTCACCGCGAACGCAAACTCCTTCTCCGGCGCGTTCGCATCGATATACTTGAACACTAACCTTAATTTCTCCTCGGCTCCGTACTCAAATTTCAATCCCAACCGTTCCGAATACATCCTCGCCGCGTGTCTCAACGCCTCCAATTTACTCAACGCCGAACTCCCCTTTGTCTTTGCCGCCGCTTGATCCAGGCTCATCTTCTCCAACCGCACCCTTTCTCTCAACAACGACAACTGTTCCGGCAATCCTTCCGCCAATTCTTTCGCCGCGTTGGTTTCTTCCAACGCCTGCTCCGCTTCCAGCTCGAAACGCTCCGCCTCGGCTTGATTCTCAGCAGCCTTCGCGCTCAGGTTTCGTTCCCGCTCCACCAAACCTTCGTACTCGCGTTCAAATCGACGCAGGTTCGTCTCGTGCGCGTCTCTCAACCGTCGTTCGCGGTGGACATTCTCCTCAACCCACGCGCTTATGATTTCTTTAAACTCTGCCAGTTCCGTTTGTAAATTCTCAACGTCGTCGAGCATGATGGCATTCGTTCCGGTCCCGGTTCCGGTCCCGGCTCCTCGTCGGACGCGATGATGGTGGTCAAGCGCCGACGGCGCGTAGCCGCCGCCTTGTCCACCGCGTCGCATGGTTTACGACGATCGCGCGCGTCCGTCGTCGTTCGTCGTTCGTCGTCGAGTGCGGTGGGCAATCGCGCGTGTATTGCGTCTGTTTTTTGGTGAAAATTTGAAAACTGAAGTGCATTTTCAGACGCGCGATTGCGTGACTTGACTCGACTCGATGCGGAGGGCGAGCGTTCACGCGTGGATTGATTGATTGATTGATTGATTGATTTTTACTGATTCGACGTGGAGGGCGAGCGTTCACGCACTGATTGGTGGTGCTATAATGTACAAAGATTGCATATATACATGTCGTTTGTTCGGTTTCGTCCGCGCATCCGTTAATAGCCGAGCTTGGCGTTGAGGGAGGATTTACCGTCGCCGGTTTGATTCGCCGGGGCGGCCCAAGCCGGGGCGGCGTCGGCTCGATCTTGGTCTTCTTCTGCTTCGTCTTCGGCGTAACGTCGACCGGATGAGGCGGCGATGAGACGTTCGATGTCGGCCATCACGGATGCTTCTGCTGTACGGGTGGAATCGTCGGTGTTTGCGGTCGTCGCAGTCTTCGTCGTCGACTTCGTCGTCGTTGGTCGATCCCGAGCGGCATCGGGCCGTTTACGGATTTCCAAGCCGCCGGCGGACGACGCGAGCGCTCGGAGTTGGTCTGGCATGAGGAAACCGTCGTCAGCGTCAGCGTCAGCGTCAGTGGCGGGCACAGATGGCACCAGAGGATTCTCGCGCGGCGCGGGTTTGGGCGACGCGCTTCGTCGCGCTTCGTTTTGACCTTCGAGCGCGAGAGATGGTGCCAATTCGGCTACGTCGACGACGACTGGACCGTCTTCGTCGTCCTCGTCTTTGATCGCCGTTTGGTGTGTCTCAGCCTGAACGTCACCGACAGTGCCACCACCACCACCGCCGCCAGTAAATTTACGCTTCTCAGTGAGGTATCCTTGACGCTCCCACTCCTCCTGTCGTCTAATCTCCTCGTCGCGACGAGCGCGCTCTTCGACCTCTTCGGCGCGCTTGGCTTTGAGCGCCTTCTCGCGCTTCTGCTCCTCCTCGACACGTCGAGCCTCTGCATCCTCGACGTGTTTGCGCATCGCGTCGCCTTTTGCAGAACCCGGGCGGAACTCTTCCTTCGGGTCGGCGTACTTGAGCAAACGCGAAATGTGTTCGAGTTCGGATACTTTTGCAGAAACCATCTCGCGCAACCTGTCGATTTCCGCCATAAATCGACTGGCTCCGATTTCATCCATGTAAGCGTCCAACGCGTCACCTTGGCTCGAAACGCCCGCCGTGCGCTCACGTTCAGCCTGTGCGGCTTGTTCAGTGATGGAAATGAGTTTTTCGGTGTCTGATATGGACTTTTCGACGGCGACACGCTTGTCCCAAAGCGTTGCTGCCGTTTCAAGCGTCTTTGGCGCAGAAATGCCGGCGCTTGATTTATTGTCGACGTTCATCCTCTTCATTCCCTTGCGCCTCTTACGCTGGGGGTTAGAGCCAGACCGATCGTAAAAGTCATCTTCATCACTTTCGTATTCGTCGTCATCCGACCCTCGTCCCCGACGACGTCTCGACGCGCCGACACCGCCGCTCGTCAAGCCCAAACTCGCGCGCAACGATTCGTTCAACGTTTCACCCGCATCTTCAATCTCCTCCTCTAGCGTCTCGATCGCCCGCTCGACGATGGATACCCGCGCGAGCTGACCCGTGGTTAACCCACCCTGCTGCGTCGATTCCTTAGCGCGAATCCGCTCAATCTCCAATCGCATCGACGCGCGCTTTTCCTCCTTGCGTTGAATATTTTCCCTTTGCTTCTCTTGCCTATCGCTGAACTTCCCTCGATGAGTCCGCCAATCCACCTCTTCGATCGCCCGTTGTCTTCCCGCAATCTCTTCGTCGTCATCGACAATCCCCCACGAAGACCCGGCCGCCGCAGACACCGCAGCCGCCTTTTCCGCCGCTCGCTCACGCTTCAACGCTTCCAACTCCTTCTTTGCCTCCTCCTCCGCTGCCTTTTCCAACGCCGCCAACGCCCGCATCTCCGCCGCACTCAACCCTTCCTCCGGCATCAAACTCTCATCTCCATCCAAAACGTACGACCGACTCGACTCCCCAAGTTTTATTTGATCCCCGACTCTTACTGGCGCGTACGCTCCTGGTTTGATCCTCCGCTTGTTCACAAACGTTCCGTGCGCGCTCCCGCAATCCAACACGTACGCCTCCGTCGTCCCGCCCTTAAACTGAATCACCGCGTGTAACCTCGATGTCGACGGGTGTTCGACGACGACGTCGCAGCTCGGATGTCGCCCAAAGCGCACGCACGACCGTGGGGTTCCATCCTTGGTCGCGTCGAGTCGCTCTCGGGAAACCAAGACACCTTCCTTGAGCGTGTCGAGGTAAAACTCTGTCGTCGGCGCGCCGCCCCATGGCGGGACGTCGTAGGTTTTACTCAGCGGCGGAATGCTGGCATCGACGGTGATTGGTTTCGCCGGTTCGCCCGTCGTTCGCGTCGTCGTCGCCGGTACATCGTCGTCGTCTTCGCTCCTTTTCGATATCGGTTTTCGAGGCGGCGGTGGACGCATCATCTTTCTTATCGCTGCCGACGGGTATCGTGCGACCGCGCGTGTCGGGAACCGTCGGAAACGCGACGGTCAACGCGAAGAGATTATCTTCCTCGAACGACCCCCGCGCCGTCGCGATGCGATCGTACGTCGCGTCGGCGTCTGCGTGGCGGGTTTGCGAGCTGACGTTCGCGTCCGCGAATTCCGCGAAAGAAAAAATGCTTTTCATTTTGAAAACGACGACACTCATCGAAGACGACGACACTCATCGACGACGCGAGAGAGTTTCGATGCCAGAGGTGCGAAGAAAATTATTCATCGAAACCCCGACGACGGCGACGACGGCGACAGGGGTCGTTGACGAAGTAGGGTATTCGTCGGTCGCGCGAGGGATGGCGGTTAAAGATGACGCAGCAACGGTCGATGTCGCCGGGCAACGAGGAACGACGACGCTCGAACGAACGATGTCGAGCGGGGCGTCGACGAACGGTAGAGGGGATGAAAATAGCGGTGATGAGGGCGGCGGTGGGTCGCCGATGTTGAGCCCGATCGTCGGGGCGAACGAGGGAGAGGATGGACGCAAGAGACGCGAGGAGGACGCACCGCCGACGCCCGAGTCACCGAATTTGCGACCGGCGGCGGGTGACGCTGGGTCTGGGATGTACGACGCGTCTTTTAGGTTTGACGACGATGACGACAACGATGTGAGTCGATCGAGCGATGCCGTGAGTTTCGAGAGCGCAAACGTATCCATGGCGGTGAACACGACGCGAGGGAGCGAGTTTCATTCCATGTATCGCACGGCGGATTTGGATGAGTTTAGCGACGATGAGTTTAGCGCGAGCTCAAAGAGACGTAGACCGAGGTTGTTCGGGGTGTTTCGGGCGGTCAAACCGTTGTTGGCGTTCGTCGCGGGGTTCATCACGGTGTCGCTCGTTGTCGGCGAGGTGCACAAACGACGAGAGCGAGAAGACGAGAGCAAAGAGGACGGGAGAACGGTTGGACGATGAGTGCGCGTTACGTGCAAAACGTCGTCGCATCGTATCATATTTAAGCAATCTCGCCTTGCAAATATTAAATACACACACACAACTACTCTATCACCGTACCACTACGCGCACTGCTCTCGCGCACTGCTCTCGCGCACCGCCCGCCGCGTCGTCCTCTGTCAGCCACCATCGTCTTCCAACGCCCTCGCAATTTCCCTCAGCGCCTCCACCCGCTCGATCACTTTATCCACGCTTGCGTCAACGCGCGCCGCGTCTCTCCTCAGCGACTCTCTCTGCGCCTCATCGCTCGCGTCAACGCGTTCGAGCCCGCGTTCGAGTTCGCGCCGTTTCGCGACTAAACGATGCCCGCGCCTGAGTAAACGCTCGGATCTTGCGCGGACGTCATCGAGAGAGACAGAAGACGACGAGGACGACGAGGACGATGTAAATGCGAGCGAGGTTGACGCGCGCATATGGCGTGCGCGCGCGCGCGCGCGTGTGTGAACAACTTGTGTGAACAACTTTGCGATTGTCTTTTACATTTTACACAAACAAGGCCCGCGCTACGGGCGGCTATGAACGAACGAGCATTTACGAATGCGCGTAGACACGGCGTGTGCACAAAGGAATACCCTTCGTCCCATCCCCCGTCGACACTACGCGCCGTCGGCGAACGGGGCGCCTTGATTCGGTGGATTTGTTGCGTCAAGCGGAGTCCTGTCTCGTTCGATCGCTGACTCAGGCTCCGTCGTCGTCGCCGGCTCGGTCTCGGGCTCGGCGACCGTCGGTTCTGCTGCTGGTGTATCGACATTTTCTCTTCCTTCTTCTTCGTTGTCTTCATCGTCACCATCGCCAACCTCGATGTTTTCGTCCTCCAACCATTCTTCGTCTACGTCGTCTCGTCCGGTATCTCTGTTTTCGACGACGAGTCCGTCATCATTCATGACATCCACGAGCTCAATCTCCGCACCGGGAGGAGGGCCATCATTTTCATCCGCGAGGACGTCCTCGTCCTCGTCTCCTCGTTCTCCTTGATCTCGTTCAGCGAGTTCAGTCAGCGCTTCATCAGTCGGAGCCTCGGCCTCCCGCGGAGTGGGAGAGCTGTGAGGCGGTTGCTCGTTCGTCTCGTCACTGGAAACACCCAAGCTCGCGCTCGCGCTCGCGCTTCGTTGTGCCGCTTTTTTCTTCTTCTTGAGCTTCTTTTCATCCTTTTCCTTCTTCTTCTCAGCCTCCGTCTTCTTCTTCTCCACGGCGCCAAACTTGGAGCGCGCCTCAAGCATTGACTCAGAGGTGAGCTTGGAGAATAAGCTCTGTTCCTCGTCGTTGGCGAGCTCCTTGGCGACGTCCGAACCAAACCATCTGTGCAAGGTGCCGTACATGAGCAGACATGTCAAGCCAAAGATGAGAGCGGTGAACATTTGCAAGGCTAAAATCACCTCGTCGCACACTTGCACGACGGCGAGTTCAATCGTGTCGCTCATGGGTTGGCAAGAGCCGAGGCCTTCGTCAATATTGTCGAGGTATCCATTGTAAGACTCCACGGCGGAAGTCAAGCTAGCCATGTTGGCTGACGACGCGTACGCCCCGCCGAGGCTGTCTACGCTTTCAATCGCCGCCGTTACCGCTGTCCTATCCGCGTGCAGCTCTTCAATGTACGGACCCAACTCGTAGCCAAACCTCGGGCACACGAAGTACAGCTGAATGTTTTCCGGGACTTGAAACTCAACCATACCCTCGTAGGCGAAACAAATTTCTGCGCCTATGACAGAGATAGGCCAATACATCGCAACGACGAGCCAGGAGAAGACGAGCATCCACACTGGCACCGCTCTCACGAAGAACTCTGGAGTCATCCTACCGGGTACTTTTTTCCACCACTTGGCCACAGGAGTGCGCCCGTGATGGGCGACAATGGGCAAACACACGGTGAAAAGTAAGCCCACAAGCAACAAACACAGCGTCGTAATGCTTCCTGCCGTCATCCACGTGAAGACGTTGACCCACTGTAACGCATTCAAATCCTCGATGAACTGTGGCCCGTTGCCGTGGTGCAGCAACATAGTCGTCACCGCGGATAAAGCGCTCGTGATCGTCGCCTTTGCCGCGACGTCGTTCGCATCATCCGCCTCCCCGAGCAATGCCGTCAGTGCGTCGTCCATCTGCATGATTGGCAACGCGATTTTTTCCATGCCTCGTTGCCCTTCAACCGCCCACGCCTGGATCGTCTTCAACGTCGCCAGCCCACCCTTGAACCCCTCCACCATTCCGATCATCGCCGCCGGTCCGAACGCCGCCAACACGCACACGGTGATGATCCCTCGCGTTTTCGCCTCGCGAATGTTTGTATTCTCAAAAATTGTTCTGTTTTGGACCGTGTACGTCCGGTAGTAGAACAAGCACACGCCAGCGGCGACCACCGGCGGAATGGCGTACGTCAACGCGATCACCACGCACGACGACTTTAACTCGTACGCGCTAAAGTGGTGAAACGGCAGTTTGTGCACGAGCTCGCGAAGATCTAGGACGTACGACATGCTTGTCCGTGATGATCGTCGAGCGCGACGTCGGACGACGACGACTGAAGGTGGCTCACTTGGGTGTTGACTACCACGACTACTTCTACTTCTTACTACAATGTATGGGCTAACAGTGATGGAATCAGCGTTTCTTCTGAGTGGCGGTACTCGCGCTCACGTCGGCGACGACGTCCTCCAAGGTTTGGATGCGGTACCTACAAGATGACGACGATGGTTTCGTCGCGGGTTCGTCCCGGGTGAGCAGGTAGACTTTGCCTTCTTCGTCCGCCGTCGGGAGAACGCGAACAACGTCGAGGTGAGAGACATCGATGGCCGTCACAGAGGACGTCGACGCCGACACGGACGGTCCATCATCGTGACTGGCTAATAATTCGTACGTTTCGAGCGTACGGATCGATGGTTTGTGCACGCAAAGCGACGAGGCAGAAAAGTTCGCCGTCGCGTCTCTGCAACCTTTGATGATTCTTTTGACGCGAATTTTATCGCCAACCAGGCGGTACAAGATGACTCTGTGCAAGTTATCAGTCGTGGCGAACCATCCGCCGTGCCCGGCGGGGATGAACGCGCGGTACCGTCGAGGGGCGTCAACAAAGGCGCAGTTCCATCGTGATTCGCCGTTTTCGCGCTCGAGCGCGCTCACTTCGTCCATGTCCTCTCCTTCGTACGCCACGACGTCGGCGCCAAGCCGCGCGTTTTGATCGAACGCCGTTTTGACGACACCAAACGCCGTGGATGAGAGTTTTTTAAGCATGGACGCCGCTTGATTGGCGGCTGATTTCTTTCTATCTCCCGGAGCGACTGCTGACGTGGAAGAGCACGCTACGGCGGCACCGCCGACGGCGACCAAACGAATCGTCGACCCGGTTTTTGCGTCCACGGTGACTTTCCCCGTCGCGGCAACCATCGGGGCCAACCTTCTGAGCGTCCATCGACGCTTCGGAGCTCCGACTGTCGCGTCCCAGTGTAACACGCATCCGTCTTCGGTCGCCACGTACTCGCCGTCGCAGTACCGCACGGGGCTCATCGAAAACCGTTTCGGAGGCGAGCCGAGAGACGTCGTCACGTACCCCATGGAATCGCCAGCAAAAGCGACGTAACCACCGCCGATTCGTCGCGCAGCTCCGACGCACGTGACTCGACCCACGCACACGAACAACGCAGACGCCGACGTCGTCGTCGTCGTCGTCGTCGTCTCCGCGCAGCGATCCTCCCCGGAAGAAGACGACCGCTCGAGACGCACCGCGCGCGGGTTCGCGAGCGACCGGTACACTAAACCAACGTCCGGGACGACGACGCAGCACTCCGCGTCGACGTCGGCGCCGTCGAACGACGTTCCCGCGCGTTCTCTTCCTCCGTCTTCCATGCCCGTCCGTCCGTCGCCCTCCGCGGGGTCGCGCCCCGGGTCCAACCGTCGCCCTCTGCGGGGTCGGCCCCGGGTCCAACCGTCTCGTCTGCGTCCCAACCACCCGTACTTTCACGCGCATGTCATCCCGACCCGGGTTAAAGATACAATACCTACACCACCCGTACTTTCACGCGCATGTCATCCCGACCCGGGTTAAAGATACAATACCTACTCATATTGGCGTTCGGTTTATTCTAAACCGAACACTTGTTAAACTGGAAAAAAATACAGAGAAGATTAGCATGGCCCCTGCGCAAGTACGTTGTCGAATCACGACTCGTCATCGCGCACGCTCGGAAAAGAGCGAATCACGAACGGCCAATCGGAGTAGGGACTGACGCGCGCGCTCGTTCTCGCTCGCGAAGGGATGACACACAATAACTCATTGAAAAGTTAACTGTTTTTTTTTGTGTACTACCGGGGTACATACCGTAGTGTGACCGGAGTTCAACTTCCAGCTTCATATCTATGATCGTCGCTTTAAATTAGTACCGTGTGTCCGATATAACATAAATAAGTTTATCGCGCACAGTCGGACTTTCGGCGAAAGTGGGACACTCGCACGAGACTCGCACTCCCTGCCGTCGCGCTTCGCCGCAGTCGGCCGCGCCGACGACGACTCCGACGACGACGATTCCCCGGGACTTGGCGTCGTTCATCACGGACGCCTCCGCGCGTTCGTTGATCCGACGAGCGCTGCGAGCGACGCGGTCGCTGAGCGATACGTGCGCGAGAGAGAGCGCGGTGGAGGAGATTAAGCGAACGGTTCGAGAGACGCCTCGAACGAGCGGAAAGGAGGCGACGGCGACGGCGCTGAGCGAGGCTCGACGACGATTGAGAGAATTTGAGGAGATGATTCTCATGGTGCGGTAGAAGGCGTGGTTTCGATGGCTTCAGCGCGTTTCGTCGCGATTAGTCGACGACACTTGGGGCGTACTTTCGACGTCGCGCAGGGCGTCGAGCTGAAAGAGGTCGCGGCGGCGTCGGCGTCATTGACGCTCGCCGCGACGTCGAGGATTGAAGCCGGCGTGCGAGCGGTGATGACGCCGTTTGCGGCCTGGGCGACTCGAAGCGTCGATTTCGCCGCTTCGAGCGCGTCGAACGACGCTCGATTCGGCGCCATTTTTAACGCCATGGACGCCGGTCCGGCGCACAACAAGACGATGATGGAGACGGTGTTGATGACGTTACACGTGCTCAACGAACGCATGATGAGTCGCGAAGACGAATCTGCGTACGCGGCAACGTACCCGGATTCAATGTATTTCGCTGAAGCGTGTCTGGACGAGTCAAGCGTCGCCCTGTTGGAAGGCACGTCGACGCGTCGTCGGCTCGAATCCCGCGCCGAGTTTACGCGCGCGCTGAGCCAAGCGACGTCGTTACCCGTCAAAGACGTCGCCTGGGCCCTCGGCGCGGTGTCGTCGCGAGCGATGAAATCCGACGTCGTCCCGTTCGCCTTTGTGCCCGGGTGCGATTTGCTCGACCACTCGTTCGACGCCAATTGCAGGCTTGGGCGCGATTCGCAGACGCACGAGGTCTTCGCATCCACTCTGCGCGTCATCGAACCCGGTGAATCGTTGACTTTGAGCTACGGCGACGCTCTGAGCAATGATAGGGCCCTTCGAATGTACGGGTTTGCTTTGGCAAACAACGCCGCCGACGAACGCGTCATCGCCGGTGGTGGTGGAGACTCAAACGCTTCCAGCATTCGCGGCGTCCATCCCGCGCATACGGATTTCGCGTTAAACGTCTCCGAGATGAAGCGCTCGCACCGCGATGCGGCGCAAATTTGGCTCGACGACGCCTCGAAATGGCGCGAAACGCAGTCACGAATTGTCGACGACGACGACTCCGTAAACGATTCGTGGCGAGACGCCGCGCGAACGCTTCGCGAGTGTCAATCGCAAATCATCGATGCGCACGTCGACGCGTTGAGTTAGAAATAGGATGGATTCTACCGGTACCGCTACTCGGTGGATCTACTACCAATGTGTAAGATACTAAAACTAGCTAAAACTAACTACACCTCGTCTTCGTAGTCCGCGGGGTCAAAGGAACAATCCGGCGGAGGCGCTTTGGCGTCCTCCTCGTCTCGGCGCTTCTTCTTTTTGCTCTTTCGCTTTGAATCCTCTCCATCATCGATACCACCGTCGCCCTCGAGCTCGCGCTTCATCTGCATAAGCGCCTGCGCTTTTTCGCTCCGCAAAAACATGTCTCGCACGCGCTCCTCCGTCTCGTTGGCGACGCGAACGATGGCGATGGGGTTCGGATCATCGTTGGCCCACCGAACATTGAGCGGCTCAGCCTCCTCTGCTCTCCACAACGTCTGACCCGCCATAGCCTCCTTGGCAAACTCAGCCGAGGCGCGAAACTTGTACCGAACGAACGCAAATCGACGATCAAATTTCACGGTGACGTCCTCGAGCGGGCCAAACTCACCAAACTGCGCGGAGATTTCGTCGTAAACCTTTTTCGCGTCCCAATTCGGATCGACGGCGCCGCCAAAGTACAAGTACAGCGTTCTCCCGATCCGCATGTACGAACCCGTGCCCCCGTTATCGTCCCGCTCCGTGTGATGTTTCGGTCTACCGAATATATCCAACATCATGTGATTCTTCGCGTCGTCAAACGCCGTCGGTACTTTGTGCAAATACTCGCACGCCTCGCCCAAGCCGCAGCACCCGCGCGCGAAGTGATAACACACCGCGGTCACCCCAGACCCGTTTGCCTTCGTCGCCCCGGCGTCTAAAATCGGCGCGCACCTCGTCACCGCTTTCACCGCCGAGTTGAAATCCCTCGCCAACCCCCCAGCCGCCGTCGCGTGTTTCCCCCACCACACGTTGAAGTCGCCCTTGGCGCCGTCGCTTCGGTGTCGAATCCTCGGTCCAGTTTCCGGATCGTACTGCACCCGCGCCGGTCGCGACGCGCTCACCCGTTCCCCTTCTTTCGTCCACATACGCATCGAGAAATCAATTCCCGGGTCCTCCGTCGGCAGCGCAAACGCTGACTGAGTCGCCGTGGTCGTGTCGTTCACATCGTCGTCGTCATCTTTCTTCGGTTCCTCCTCTTTCCGTTTCGGCGGAGGCGGGCGCGCGCCTTTATACACCACCGGAGGTGGCGCCGCCGACGACGACGGTCCCGCCATGACCGATCCCCGAGTCCCCGAGTCCCCGAGTCTCCGTCCGTTCGCGCGTCGCACACAGGCGCGCGAGCGCGTGCGCGCGCGTCCAAATCCAAATCCAAAGAGGATGTGTGTGTGTGTGTGTTTGACGAGTCATGAACCGTTAATCAGAGACATTCATCTTCCAACGTTTGAAACGTTCGAGTCACAGAGCGACGCACCGCACCGACGGTCGACGATGTTGACCCTGCTCGGGGCGTCGAAATCGCCGGAACACCGCCGGGCGAGATTGATGGACGACGACCGCGAGTCCACCCCGGGCCCGTCCAAAGGCGCGCGCGAGGAGGACGCCGACGTCGCTGTTGATGACGATTTCGATGCAGATGATGACCGTTTGGTGCGAACGGAAGATGATGACGCGACGACGACGACGACGACGGCACACGTGGTAGATGGAGACGGAGGAAACTGGACGAGACAAAACGTACGGTTGGCGACGCTGGTGTACGACGGATCGTGTGGGGTTCGGGTTCGGGAGACGAGCGGCGGCGCCGGCGGTAGCGCGTCTCCGTCGTCGCAAGAGCGAAGAATCGAAGCGCGCGTGCGCGTCATGGTTGGTAATGGAAACGGCGGTGATGATGGAGGAGACGATGGACGACGAGGAGGAGAGACGACGACGACAAGTAGGATGCTTCGCGTGCACGTGTCGTGCGATCACGATCCGTTCTTTTATCACGCGATGGAGGTGCGAGAGGAGGATTACGCGAAACTGCGGGCGGAGCAGCGGCTCGTGGTGAGTTTCGACGAGTTTCCCAAGGCGCTCGTGCGGTTGATTCGGGCGTGCGATGGAGGCCGGGACGGGCAGAAGGATGTATACTGCGTGTTGGATGTTCCCGGGCCAGGACACCCGACGCCGGATGTGAGCACGTTTTCAATCGTCGAGACGAATGCGTTCAACCAGTTTACGCACGTGGCGTTGAAATTTAAACCGGCGTCGGACCGAGCGGCGAAGCGGATTCTCGCCGGGCTCTTGATGGATGCTAGAGAGCGCGAGCGCGAACTCAAGAGATTTGAAAAGCTCTATCGCGAATCTCAGGGTGCGCTCGAGAGTTCGAGGGCGAAATCGATCGAGGCGCAGATGAAGTACGCCGAGGCGAGCGCAAAGGGCAAGCGAGAAATTTTGGACGAACTCGAGAGAGCACGAGAGCGTTACGAAGCGGACAAGCGTGAACTCCGCAAGCGCATGGACGACGCGTTGCAAGAAAAAGCCGAGATCGACCGCGAAAAGTTTTCAGCGCAAAACAAGGTGAGCGAGTTGGGAACCAAGCTGGGACTCATCGAAGGTGAACTCGCGATTACAAAGCGCGAATTGCAACGCGTTCGAGAAGACAACGCGGCGCTCGACGCCGAGGTGCACGAACGTGACAAGGCGCACAGTGCGCGCGCCTTGCGCGTTGAGTGGCTCGAGAAGCAACTCGGGGACAAGGAAGAGGTGATTGAACTGCTGAAATCAAGGCTCGACGCGAGCGAGGAACACAAAGTCGCGCTCGCCGCGTCGTGGGAGCAAGCGCGCCGCGCGCTCGGCAAGGCGGAAGAGCGCGTCGCCGCGAGCGCGGAGGAGATCAACAAGGGCAACAGCATCATTGAGGAACTCCATAAAGAGGTTCGCGCCGGGAAGAACAAGACGAAGATCCAAGCCGCCGTGATTAAAAAGCAAGAAGCCTTGCTCGAAGAGCGCCAAATGACGGTTCGCTCCGCCGCCGGCGACCGCGCCGAAGCCTCTCTCGAAACCCAAAATCTCCTCGATCAAATCCAAGCGTTGCGCGCTCGAGAGTCTGAACTCACGGGCAAACTCGAAGAATCCAACGCGTTGCTCCAAAGCAACCAACAGGTGATTCAATGGCTCAACTCTGAGCTCACCGTAGCCAACGCGGGCAAGCCGCCGCAGTCGGCGAGCGCGCCGGCGGCGCGTCTCTCCGACGTCCCGAGATCCCCACTCATCGATCTCTCGTCCCCAGCCCCGGCGACGGGTCGTTAACGTACGTTAACGAACGGGACGGGTCGGACGAACGTTTCGCGCGAACGCCGCGCGGCGTACCGTTAGCCCCTTCGCTCGAGTGTAACGCATACAATCACCCAAAAGAGGGGAACAACGCGCGAGAGAGAACGCCTCTCGCTTTTCAACCCAATCCCACTCCCACTCGAGGTGCGCTTTTTTCTCCATCGAGGTTGTTTACCCTCGATTACATTTCTTGAGTCATGAATCCTCAAATAGGCGTTACAACTGATTCAACATCACTGATATCGATCGCATCCTAATCGTCGTCGTCGTCGTCGTCGTCGTTCGCGCCAAGAGACGTTCGTCTGCCTCCTCGAGTCTGTCTCGGTCGTTCGCCGCCCGCACACTTTGACGCGTTTCTTTCGAGAGGTACGCGACGGAACGTCTCGCGCGCACGGACTCTTTCTCTCTTCGCCCTCGCCTCGTTCTACGTTCGACGCGCGGCGGCTCGGACGCGCGTCCGCGCGCGCGTCGCGTCTCGAATCGAATCAAAAATCATTTTGATTTTCTCGACCGCCGGTGGATGGATGGATGGAACGATGGATGGATGGATGGAACGCGTTCGGTTCGCGGGACGCGCGCGCTCTCGCGAGACGAGCGACGCGTCTTGGTCTCGTTCGTTCGTTCGTTCCGTCGGCGTTCGTGCCGTCCGTCCGCCCGTCCGTCCGTCGGTCGGTTTGAAAACACGATTGAAAATTGAAAAATGCCAAGCGCACGCATTTCGGTTCAAACGGCTCGTTTGAGGGGTAACAACCACGGCGCGAATGCGAACGCGAAGGTTTTTTGTGGAGGGATGTTTTGGACGGTGACGACGATGTACTGACGAACACACGCGCGATGACGACGCGTGCGACGGCGCGGATGCGTCTCGATCGGATCGGGACGCGTCCGCGCGCGCGCCGCGGTTCGCTTCGTCGACGCCTTTGAAAACGCGCGCAGAACTCGTCCATTTCAAACGCCGCCTAAGAACCGGATACAAACGAACGATCATGGCAGTTAGAACCGCCGCCAAGGCTGCGGCCAAGAAGGCGCTCACCAAGATGGATTCTCCGCTCGCGCTCATCGCGGGCGTTACCGTGGGTATTCTTGCCCTGGGTATCGTCGTGCAAGTGCTCTTGATTGTCGCGTCCATCTTTTCGTCCAAGTCTGCGGGCGGCTCGTCGCGCCCGAAGCGCGAGCGCAAGCCGTCCACAAAGGCGATCGAAGCCGCCCCGGCTCCGGCCAAGAAGGCGAGCAAGCCGGCGAAGAAGTCCTCGTCCAAGAAGGCTGCCCCGGCCAAGGCTGCCCCGGCCAAGAAGGCCCCGGCCAAGAAGGCTTCATCCAAGAAGGCGGCGCCGAAGAAGACGTCGTCCAAATCCGTCGTCAGCCCGCGCCGATCTTCCCGCACCCCGAGCAAGAAGAGATAAACGAACGAATATGAATGTTTGAGGTGGGATGCGGTGCGCACCGCCGCTTGTGAGCGGTGCGACGATGTGAAGGAGAAGAGATACGAAAGAGCTGTGGCCGGCGAACGCGGAGCTCGAGGTGAAAGTCTGTTCGTTTTCTGCTGTAAGTTCACCCATGACGCGGCGAGTGCTAGCTAGCATAGAACTTTCCCCGTTTTAGTTGAATGTTATCTTGTTAATTAATGAAGGACGACGAGAACACACACGCGCACGCGATCATAGTAAGGTGCGGGAGGAAAGGCGTTTGGATGGAACGTGCGTCTGTCGAGTCGTTTTCACAGCGTGGCGCAGGGAATCGCTTACGTTCTTCTACGTCGTACGAGTTTGGTATAATCTGTCTGTCATCTAATGTTGCAATGAACTTAACGCTGTTATCGCGGTCGCTTTACATAACCTTAAGGTGGCTGTACTTGGCGGCGTCGAGACCGAGCTCGTTCATGAGCGCGTTCCAACGCGGCGGCTCTTCGTCAAAGACGTACGTGAGCGGGAAGGTGAGCACACCGCTACCGCCGATGCCACGAAGCTGCTTGACAGTTTCGTAAATGCGAGTCTTCGGCACAGCTACAGAGACGGCGTAGTACTCACCCGCTTTACCAGAACCATCGGGTTGCGGCGTGTACACCGGAGCAATGGTCGGACCTTGCAAACCGCGCAAAATTTGACCGCACCCGTTGAGCTTGGTGGCGACGGCTTCGGCGCTTTCGCCGCGCACGTTCGCCGTAACCATAAACAAGCTCTCGGCACGCAAGTGCGCCTCGAGACGTTCGAGGAGCTCGTGCACAATCTCCAAAAGACCCTCACGCTTCAAGAGAGCCTCCCTAGACGCGACCAAAACCCCTTGACTGTCGAGCACGCGACCACCCTCAATCTCCTTCAAGTTGTTCTCTCTGAGCGTCGTGCCGCTGCTCACCAAATCAAGAATACAGTCCGCGGCACCCATGGCCGGCGCCGCCTCCAAAGCGCCGTCAGCAGTCGAAATCTCCACGTATTCAAAGCCGATGTCCTTGAAAAACTGCGTCGCGACGCTCGGGTACGCCGTGACTACGCGCAACGGGCGTTGCGGTCCCCACTTTGACAGCGCCATCAACTCGCGCATGCTGTTAATCTCATCCCACGCTTGCGGGATGGCCACAGCGAGATGGCACCCCCCGAACCCAAGTGCATCGTGCACAATCACAATGTCATCGTTGTTGTAGGCGATTTCCGCCAACATGTCGTAGCCGACGATGCCGATGTCAATGTCGCCAGAGACAATTTTACGCACGACATCCGTGGCGCGCTGAAACCAAACCTCCATGCCCGGAACGCTCGGAATCTCCGCCGCGTACTGCCTCGGGTTCAACTTTTTAACCGGCAACTGGCACACCTTCAATAAAGCCTGCGTATCTTCCGCCATGCGACCCTTCGACGGGATGCCCATGCGGATAGAGTTGCGGCTCTCGATGGGTTTGCGGAACGCTGCGAGCGACGAGAAAACCATTCGCAAACGTCGTCAGTCATCGTCATTTGGGCGTCAATCGGCGCGCGCGCATTATACTTTTTCATCCCAGCCCCTCTCCTGCGTCCCGTTCGTCACCGAACGTCATTCAAACCACCCGATCGTCTGGATCGAAAAAAATCTCCCTATCCAGATTGACCCCTCGAGACCCTCCCCCCTCGTCAACTCAGTCGAACGTCGAACGTCCGCGTCGTCGGCGGTGTCCGCGACCTCTCTCCTTCGCGTGCACTCATCCATCGCGCGCCCCTCGCGGTCCTCCAATCGTCGCACCTTTCGTTTCCGGTTTCTCCGTCGTTCTGATGCTCGCCGTCGTCACGCTCGCGCGTCTGGTCGCCACTTGGGCGCCGCCCTTGCGTCGAAGCGTCGTCATCATCTTGCCGCGAGTCACACCGCCGTAGCTCGCGCGCGCCGTCGAAGTGGCCGGCATCGTCATCATCGTCGTGCTCGTGATCGTCGTCGGTCACGCGGGTTGCGAACGCGTCCGTCGTCGGTCGTCGCGATCTGTCGTCGGCACGGGCGTCAATCGTTTCGACACGTTCCGAGACCGAATTTATAACTGAACCCTGGGTTTACGGAGTGTAGTACATTGGTGACCCAAAAATCTATGAATGGAATTCTTGTACCCAACAGTGGTTTGCGTGAAATTACCATATATCGACTAAATTGTACGTTTATATGTGTGTCTACTGTCATGCATCCAGCGCTCCACGTGTTTGTAAGTCTGGCGATGCCACGCGAACGACCCAACGACGTAAGAGAACGCCGCGTCGGACGACTGCGAGAATCGTGATCTCACGACGACGACGACGACGACGACGACGACGACGACGAGTACTTACATTTCTTTATCACCCGCGACGCGGTGCGGCGGCGTGCGGATAGCGTTTGAGACGACGACGACGCGTCGACGGTGTGGTGGACCTGCTGGAGCACGTCGCGCGAGACGAACCAAAGCGACGGGAAAGAGGACGAAAATGGACGAGGAGGAGGGGCGAACGAACGCGACGGCGAATCGCGTGCTCGTTGTCGGTGGTGGACGCGTCGGGGCGTACCTCGCGCGCGCGTTTCGCGCTGGCGGGGTGGAGACGGTGGTGCTGAAGATGTCGAATCGTGCAGAGACGCCGGGCGACACGACGCGCGTCGCGGTCAAGGCGATCGCGAGAGATGCCGGAGCGACCGTCTTGACGACGTATGAGAGTCTCGATAAGGATGCTGGGGGTCGGCATTTTGATTTCGTGTTCGTAGCCGTGAAGACGTACGCATTGGAGGCTGTGAAACGCGAGCTCGATGAGGCTTTAATCACATTTGACTTCGTCGTGACGGCGCACAACGGCATCGTGCGACCGCTCTTCGATGAGTCGAAATCCACTCGAGCTGTCATGCCCCAGTCGTGGGACATCATCGAGACCCCAGGAGTGGGGTGTGGGTACGACATTCACGTGAAGAATGAGGACAAGCCGTGGGTGATGCCGAACACAGCGGGCGGAAGAGCAACGCGCGAGTTGCTTAAAAAGTGCGGCGTATTGAGCGTGGCAACGGACGAATTTGAGTATTTACTCATTCGCAAGTATTTCATCAACGGCGTCGCCAATCTCCTCGCCATCGTTGGCGACTGCAACTGCGACGGTTTGCTCACGAATCATAGAGCTCGCATGGACAGGCTGTACGAAGAGATGCTCAACGTTTTGCGCGTTCCTCACGCTGCCGGTTTCGCCCTTGCCCCGGAAAACTTCCACGACGTCGTCTTCGAAGGACTCGCCACGTACAGAGACCACTTCCCATCTACCAAGCTTGATTTTGACGAGGGTGCCAAGCTCGAGATCGACAGCCTCAATGGGTACGTCATTGAATGCGCCAAGTCTCAAGGTTTACCATGCGACGAACACGAATCACTCGTCGCAGAAGTTAACGCGCTCCTCGCCGAGCGAGACGCCGCAAAGAAATAGCACGCGAACGAAACGTTGCGTCATTCCCGCGCACCCACCACATGATTTATTGTTAGCTCATTTGTAAACTATTAACCCCTAGTCGCTCTGATTCAATCCGACGTGTAAGGGTGACATCTGACTGGCGGCTGCCTCGCGACAGTTGAAAAAAATCATTTGTTTTCAAAAGATTGAAAGAAATCAACGTCAAAGCACGCCCGCGTATGGTGAACCCTTCGCACCCGGGTTCCGTCGGTAGAGTTATCGCGTTCGTTCTCGTCGGTGCCGTCGGTGGGTTTTACGTCCAAGGCGAGCTCGAGCGCGGGTACAAGGAGAAACAACTGCGCGCGTACGAAGACTACCTCGAACGGACGAGTAAGAAGACGAAGAAGTAAACAAACAGGACGTCGACGTCGACGCGCGATTCGAACGCCGTCGACGCGTCGGGGACAAAAACGATACCATGAATGGCGATCACCGACGCCGAAGCGCGTCGTTCGAGTTTGGTGTGGTGGAAAACTGCGCGGCGAATGAAACGTTTGGTCTGAATGGGTACGACTTTACGTTTGATGCGTGCGCGATACGAGGCGAGAGACCGCACATGGAGGATCGGTGGTGCGCGGTGTTGGATGAGACGAAGGACGCGTTCGTGTTGGGCGTGTTTGATGGACACGGAGGTGCGGCGGTGAGCGCGCACTTGAGCAGGGAGTTGGCGAGAGAGGTGCTGGCAGATGAAGCGTTGCGAGAGGATCCGACTTCGGCATTGAAGAGGGCGTTCAAGAGAGTGGATGACGTGGTGTGCGATCAGAATCCGGGGAGAATGAAGGGTATGTATGGGAATCCCGGCCCCGGGTCGACGGCGATCGTGGCGTTGATCATGCCGCCGGTGATGTACGTGGCGAACGTCGGCGATTCGCGCGCCACGGCTTTAGATGATAGAGGGAGAGTCGTCTTTGAATCGGTGGACCAACGGCCAACTTTAGCGGAAGAAAAGGATAGAATCACAGGGTATGGAGGGTTTGTCAAGAGAGGGCGAGACGGGGTGTTGCGCACGGGGGGTATACTCGCCGTATCCCGCGCGTTTGGGAACGCCGGCATTAAGAGATTTCTCTCGGTGGAGCCGGAAGTGACAAAGATTGATTTAGATAGCTTTGACTCTCTGATTCTGTGTTCGGATGGGTTGACAGACGTAATGGGAGGTAAACTGGCGAGCGAAACGATGCGAGCGGCACCCGTCGGCACGCTCGCGCCGTCGCCTTCACCCGTGCGTACGCGTCGCGTTGCCAACTCGCTGGTGACGCTAGCTCGCGTCCGACAAAGCAAGGATAACATCAGTGCAGTCGTTTTACAAGTCAGGCGATCCGCGTCAATCGCGTTCCCATCGCTTGAGACGCCAGCTTACGCCGCGCAGGCTATTTGCAAGACGCCCGAAACTGTGCAGTACGATCCCATGCATGCGGAGGTTTCTCGTGACGGTTTCGAAGGCGTCCTTTCGACGTTGGGCGAGGAGCGAGTTGAACTAGAGGTATGCGTTGATTTGGATTCAAAAATCACAGTTCGTGTCAACACAATTAGTTCCGGGGATGTAGCCGACGGTTTGTGTTCGCCGCCCGACGACTCGCTCCGAGAGTCGACGCAGGCCATCACGCCAATCGGAGCGAGCGCGTACAACGTACCAGGCCATGCAGTGCAGCTATAATAATTACAATGAGTTAATGATTAATGGTAATGGATGTATTGTTTTAGACGTCTCACGACGCTCTACGTTCGATTCTTTTGATTTTTTCTTGCGTCAGTACGCCGATGGCATCGTAATACGCGATGCCTGCTATGACGTAACACGCCGGGGCGAGAAGCATGGCATGCCGCAAGTCAAACTTGTTCGCCAAGAACGCAACCGCAAGCGGTCCAACGCCCGCAACCATGTTTCGCACGGCAAGATGTGCGGCGGCAGCGACGGACGGCGTTTCGGGTCTACTATCGCGCGTCATCACGGCGGTGGGCGAGCGGAAGATTTCCGCGGCAATCATACCCGGGAAGAGAAACATGAGCGAAGTCTTGTAGTCGTCGGCGAGGAGGGAAGCGGCGAGAAGCGGCCCGGCGAGCATCGTCGTGATGGCGATGAACAACCTTTGGCCCTCTGGACCGCGCGACTGAAGTCTATCGCAAATGTAACCGCCCCCTAACCCACCAGTGACGCCCGCCAAAGGAATGACAAGCGCGAGTAGCGGATCGTATTCCTGTGGGGTCAACGAAAATACGCGCTCGTAGAACGCCGCCTGGAACGCAATCATCGACCAGCCTCCGACGTCCGCTAACGTTGACGCCGCCGTGACTTTTTTGAACGCTTCGCTTTCAAAACAACTCGTCAGAGAAGCAAACATATCATTGAGTCCGCTTGACTTTAACGGAATCGAGGTGTACTGCCCTTTCATTTCGCTTTGCGCAATGACAGCTCGAGACGTCGCCATCACTCTTTCAGTCTCATTCGACATATCGGATTCATCAATCGACCCGATGAGGGCGACTAGACTTTCGGCATCCATGCTCTGGGCACGTTCTTTCTCGAGACGCTCTCGACGCGCCTTCTCCATTCTCACCTTGCGCTTGAGCGCGCGAGACCCCGTCCACGTTCTACCAGGATCGGAAATCGTGAACAAGATGAGCGGTACTATGAGCAAGCCTGGGGCAGCGACGACGTCGTAGATTTCGTGCCACGACATGCCCGTAGAGAGCATGGCGTCACCGACGGTGTTCTCCAACACCGTACCGACATTCGGCGTGAGCACCACAGAATCAGCGGTGGTGTACAGGATAGTATGAGCGCCGAGCGCCCCGATTTCCGTCAGGTACGTGAGCGGCAGTGTCAGCGGCTCGTTTGAAAATACGTGTTCCTCCGCACCCGCGGGAACGGGTGCGCGCCCGACAAACGCGCCACTCGCAAAGCTCACCGCGCGTCCCGCGTGGATGGCCAAATTGTAGAAACTGAGCGCGAAAGCCTTGTTGCGAGGAAAGAGTTCAGGAATCATGCTAAACGCCACCGGATTCTGCGCGCCGTTGCCGATGGCAAACAACCCTCTCGACAGGACGAGAGCGGAAAAGTTGGCCGAATGCGCCGTCATGAATGACGCTAGCGTCCACGTCCCGGCACCTATGGCCAGCAAATTCTTCCTATCGACGGTATCAGCCAAGATACCGACAAAGGGCAACAGCAACGAGTACGTCACAGTGAACAACGTCGTCAACAACGCCCCTTGTCCATCGCCGAGTTTTAGCTCTGAGCTCATCGCCGGGAGTAAACTCGGCAACAAGAACCCCGTGGCGCTCGCGTGACAGTACGCAAGCGTCAAAAGCGCTAGCGACCACGCCGCGTTCTTCTCGCGCTCGTTTCGAAACAAACCTCCAACTGTTTTGCTCGAAGCCCCCGTCTCGCTCGGTGCCCTCTCTTCCACCGCCCCCGTCGCCGCCTCCTCGAAAGCATCCGGAAACGCGTCTAGATACGCCGTCGACGCATCTTCCTCCACAAACCTCGACGCGGACGCGCGCGCTCCCTCTTCATCGTCATCCTCACCCGACTTTTCTGTCGTTGCGCTCGGTTCTCGTACCGCCCTCGTCCTCGCGCGTCTCTCCCTCCCGCCTCCCCCCTCGCTCGTAGACACCGTCTCTTCCCCTCTCCGCGGCGTCGCCGTCGTCCTCGCGAATCTCTCGCGCGTTCTCCCTCGCACCACCGTCCCACGTCGCGACGTCGACGTCGATTCAAACGCCCCCGAACCGCACTCGAGCCGCACCGCGACCCCAAATCGTTGCGCGCTCGCCGATAACGTTTCGCATCGTCGCGTCGCGTACGCCGTCGTCCCGCTCGTCGGACGCCCCGACGCGATCGGTGCGACGCAAACCCTCATCATCGCCGTCAACGAGGGACGCCCCGCGCGCGACGCGACGCGAGCGAGCGGTCGCGCGTCGTTGTCTCCCGCGCGTCGACGGAGTGGAACGCGTTTGAATGCAATTGTGGAGAATGATCCATTTTCACACTATTTGTACATACATATTGTTTTCTAACAAGAAAAAACGCGGGAAAGACGCGACGCGCCATAGGACGACGGACGGACGACGGACGGACGGACGACGAACGGGCGATGATGGAAAAGGCGCGGAAGAACATATCGCGGTATGATCTCTTCCCGAAGATTTCGGAGGATTTCGCGCAGCGCACGACGGCTGGAGGGATCATCTCTGTGGTTTCGCTCATTTTCATCGTGATGCTCTTTGCGCAACAAATGATCGAGTACGCGACAACGTCGACGTCGTACGATTTATTGGTGGATGGCGACGATCGGGGTTTTGGGGCGAAGATGCGGATAAACGTGGACCTTACGCTGCACGCGATGCACTGCGAACAGGTGAGTTTGGATGTGATGGACGTGACGGGGGAGCAACACTTGGACGTGACGTCGAGCGAAGTGACGAAGCGACGGGTGGATATGTTCGGAAAACGAATCGCGATGACGCAAGAGCGAGCAAAGGTGAATGAAAAACACACCAAGGCGAGCGATGAGGCGAAGAAGGAGGAGGATGGCACGGGGTTGGCAAAGTGCGGCGATTGCTACGGCGCCGGCGAGGAGGGCGAGTGTTGCGACGACTGCGAATCCGTTCGTCGCGCCTATCGTCGGAAAGGTTGGGCGCTCTCTCGCATCGGGACCGTGGATCAGTGTAAGCAAGAGTACGACGAGACGGCGATGCGAAACTTGCACAAAGAGGGGTGTCATTTCGAGGGACACATCGAGGTGAACAAGGTGGCGGGGAATTTCCACATTTCGCCTGGGAAGAGTTTCGACAACAATGGCCAACACGTCCACGATCTCTCTCCCTTTGGCGATTTGGACATCTTCAACTTTTCGCACACGATTCATAAGATTTCTTTCGGTGAAGAGTTCCCGGGCGTGGTGAACCCGCTCGACGGCGTGTCGCGAATTATGGAGTCGAAGAGCGGAACGTATCAGTACAGACTGCAAGTCGTGCCAGCGCGTTATAAATTTTTAGGATTCAACGCGCGCGTCGTCGATAGCAACGAGTACTCGGTGACGGATCACTACAGAGAATTCGACCCGACGACGCAGCGTTCGCTTCCTGGGTTGTTCTTCTTTTACGACTTGTCTCCATTGCGCGTCGAGTACGAAGAGAAGAGGATGGGTTTCTTCAAGTTTTTGTCAAACGTAGCGGCAGTCGTTGGAGGCGTGTACGCGGTGTCGAGCATAGTCGACGGCGCCGTGTACAGAGGACAACGTGCGATGCAGGAAAAAGTGGATCTCGGTAAACAGGGATGAGCAGGGACGATGCCGTCGTTTAAACTAACAGTACACGGTAGACATTTGTAAATTGCAACGAAATTTTTTTATTATTTTGACAATGTGCAGCCGTCACGACGAGTCTTTGACATCAGGGCGGTGGCGGGCGAGGCGGGCGACACCTTTTATCAATGTCCATCGCTTTTTTCGCGCAATCTCGACCGAGTTCGGCGAGCTTTTTCATGCCTTTGAGAAACGAAATGTCACCCGAAGCGATTTCGCTCTTTATCTCGTCGTACTCGTCGTGGCACTTCTTCGCCAGCGCTTTGCGCTCCGCCTCGCAATCTTCCGGGTCCTCGCCCTGAGTTTGAATCTTCTCAGCGCACTCGTTCAAGTCACTCGTCACCTTCTCGGCGCACTTTTGCCCGAGTTCGGTCAACGCGGCGACGCACTCCGCCGGAGTCAACTCTCCCGCCGCGCACTTTTTCTCCGTCGCCTTGGCCTCATCCAAGCACGCCCTTTCCGCGCCTCGCATCGCATCCTCACACTCTTTCATCGCCGCGCGACACTCCGTACCGATTTCCGTCATCTTTGCCGCACATTCCGCACCGATTCGCGTTAAATCGCTAACCGTTTCCTCCGCCGTGGCGTCGCCTCGCTCAAACCGTTCCGCGCACTTCTCCGTCTCATCCGCGCACGTCTTCGCCCACTCCGCCGCGTCATCCACGCACGACTGTCGCTCCCGTCGACCGCCTTCGTCGCCCTCGTCGTCGCCGCCCACACCAAACGGCATGAATTCCCCAACTGTCGCGTCGACGGCCAGTTGGGTGCCGAGCGCTCCGACGGACCGCGCACCGGCGCGTCGCGGGGGCGCCACCACCGAAGCCGCGGACGCGACGACGACGACGCACATCGACAGCGCGATGAAGAGATGAGCGACTCCGCGCATGATGCGCGCGAAAGAACGGCGCGGGACGACGACAATTGTCGACGCTCGTCGACGACGCTTCGGCGCGTGGGCGTCGCGCGACATCGGACGACACCAATGTGTTCTACCCATCTTTTTACGGTTCACGAACCATGAAATCAATATATTTTACAGTGATCATCCAGGGATTATCATACTATTTACGCATACAAACACATCCATACACGCGCGATCCGAGTCCTCAGAGTCGAGGTTTTGCGCGCGCGCGGACGCGACGGACGGACGACACACGCGGACGCCGCTTCGGAAACGAGGACGCACGGAAAACGACGAGTAAGATGATGACGATGACGATGTCCGCGACGATGCGACCGCCGGTTCGCGCGAACAAAGCGACGACGACGACGTGCAGAAAGACGAATAAGATGATGATGATGACGTCGATGCCGACGCGTAAAGCGCACGTGGTGCGAGCGAACGAACAGGAAGACGGAGCGGCGACGAACGAGACGGATGATTTCGAGGAACGATTGTCGGCGCTTCGTGGGAAGCGATCGAAACGGGCGGCGAAAGACCCGAGTGATGCGGCGTCGAACGAAGGGACGATGAGTCCGATGGCGACGGCGGCGCGCGCGCAAAGCCGAGCCAAGGGCGTGAGAGACTTCACCGTGACGGAGAATGTCGACGAACCAAACGTGGATTGGGGCGTTGAGAATGTGATTTATGAAGGTCCTCCGGCGAGAGGTGAGGTTGTCGCTAACGTCGCCATGTCGTGGACGTTGGTGTGGTTGCCGTTGACCATACAGGCAGTGGGTCGCGCTTTGTGGTTGAACTATAAGATTACTGATAAGCGTGTGAGCGTCGTGTCGACGTCTCCGTTGAGAAAGGAGCGCACGGACATTCCAGTGGATCAAATTATGGATGTTGTGTCCATTGGACGCGGAATTGGCGCTTGGGGGGACATGGTGATCACGCTTCGTAACGGCGAAAAGATTGAGTTGAGGTCGCTCCCAGAGTACAAAAAGTGCGAGGAGGCGATTCGCGAAAAGATGTACAAGGAGAAGATTATCGACTTTTAAATGAAGGAGCAAGCCCTTGTAGTAGCAACGGAAGAGTCACGCCACCTATAGCGGTAAAACAACAACAACTACTACGAATCCTACTGTACAACAATTTGTCGACTACTCGTACGCGTAGAGCCGAGCGTCGTCTAAAATCGCTCCATCGCGCGGCCTCGGCAATCTCTGCGCCTCCCAATCCTCGGCATCGTTCGAGTACGCCCCACGCGATTCTACGTGACACTTCACGCGCGCCAAAGCCCCCGCCTTGGCGACGACGGCGCGCTCGTCAACGAAACGTTTCGTCAACGCTCTCGCTCCGCTCGGCTTTTCGCGCCACCAATTCACCAAGAGCGTTACACGTTGGCCTCGAAACCCCGCCTCACCGCGCAAAACCCCGTGCCAACGATCTCCACCGAAGAGCAGCAATCTATTCGCCTTGGGCGCGCACGCGCAAGCGCTTCTCGGCGTCTTTGGACAGAGATTCCCGTCACCATCATCTGAAGTCGTCTGATCGAAGACAACCGTCGCGCCCGCGTCCAAACCGCCGCAGCGCTCTCCCCCTTCGATATACAACACGCTCGCCACCTCTGGGAACGTTCGTTTCGAGACGTACCCACCACTCATTCCTTCTCCACCCTCTTCAAACTCCACTCGCACGTCGCAATCCGTGTGATACAGCTTGGGTGGTTCGTCCCACGCGACGTCTTGTATCCACCACTCGGCGCCGGCGCACGCGCCTCCTCCTTCGCAAAGCGTCCCCGACGTCTCCTCGAACGCCCTCTGGAACGCCGACGAAGACGCCATCGCACCGACGTACGCCTCGATCGCGTTTCGCGGTCGTTCAAACGCGTCTCGCGGGATCCAAAACGAGCTCGTCAGCGTCGTCGTCGTCGGTGCACTTTTTCCTTGCGCATCGTCATCATCAACAACGTCGTTAAACGGATCGTATCCATCGTCGATGCACTCGATGTATTCCGTGACAAATGCGCGGAGTGCGTGAAACGAAGTCTCCTCGAGCGCGTCGTCGCGAATCGACGGTCGAAACGACGACGACGACGGCATCAGAACCGCGTCGTGCAATGATGATGATGTCGGGTAAAAATCAAACAAACTTCATTCAACGACGATCGAAACGAACCGAATCGAATCCGTCATGTCGCCGCCGTCGAGTCGCCCGACGACGACGATATCGATGAAACGATCAAAGTCGACGGCGACAAAGCCGGCGTCGACGGAGAAGACCGAGGCCGAACGCGCGCGGGAGGCTAAATACGCGCTGTTGCGTCGTAAAAAGGAGGAACGCGCTGAACGCGAGCAACAAGCGAAAGCGGCAAAGACGGCGGAAACGACGACGACAGATGGGAAGGATGGGAAAGATGATAGAGCCAGTGTGATCCCGGCGGGCTCATCGCCTCGGACGACGAACAAAGGGGAGACGAGCGGGAGGCATAAGAAACCGTCGGCGAATGACGCCGCGCGCGCGCCGAGGAAGAAACAAACGACGGTTCCGGTTCCCACGGTTCGAAAACTCCCCGGTGCGGCGAAACTACGACCGAACGACGCATCCAAGGCTTCTCCATCGCATCGACGCGCGCAAGACGCGGCGACAAAGGATGAACCGGTGGATCCGGCGATTGAACGCGCCAAGGCGATTTTAGCGGGTTTGCGAGCGAAGAAGCAGCGTCCGGGCGTCGCGCAAACATCGTCGATTGCGAATGAAATCGACGCCAGAGGAGGTGCGGTCGGGGAGGTGAAGAAACCTAAGTTGGTGTTTACGATGGGGAAACGCGAGGTGAAAACACCACCGCCGGTGGTGCACCCGCCGGGTGACGTGACGCGTCCGCCGGATGACGGTCCGACGGGGTACGCGTCGACGGCAATTGGATACGCACCGACGGTCGGGTACGCGTCGACGGAGATTCCCGCAACAGAAACGACAAAGGTTCTTCCGGAACCAATCATAGCCCCGCCGGAACCAATCATAGTCCCGCTAAAGGTTGAGGAGAAGAAGGAAATCAAACGACCGGGCGTGTTGAAGCGCCACGGTGCGTTTGGCGGATCGTCGACGCTTGCAAAGAAAGCAAAGCCCGGCGCGCCGACGCCGTTCCCCGAAGCCACCGACGGGGTGGGCGAACGCACGGATAAAGCGGAGCGAGAGGTGTTCATTAACAACCTCCCCGAGGGATGTACGGTTGAAACTCTCTCCCTAGCGTGTTACCGCTACGGACGAGTGAATAGCTGTCGCGTGCTGGAGCGCAAAAACATCGGTTTCGTCACCTTTGCCGATTCGGCTTCGGCGGAGAAAATTGTAAACGCGAGCAACGCGCATATGTCCGACCCGGATCGAGAACCGGTCATCGTCGACGGTCGCGTCGTCATGGTTGATTACAGCGATAAGCGCGCCGAGTACACTATCGGAGGTAAAGGACATATGGAGGAGATTCGGCAGCGCGCCCAGGAAGAATTGGAACGCATTCGCGACGGGGAAATCATCGAAGACGAACCAGAGTTGGTACGTCGCGAGATGATGGTGTATGAAGACATTTAGAGCACATGAATGACATTGATTGACGTAGATATATTTTAATGTGATTTCTCGCCGCGACGCGCGGCGCCGTTCGTCAGACGCCTCAACACCCACTCGTTTAACTTCTCGCCAGTGCTCGACGGACTGATCGCGAAGGGCCGATCGCGTGAACACCAAAACGACGACGCGATTGCGACATGGATGCTCAGACGTCGCTTTTACCCGTGTCGACGACACCGGCGTCGTCGTACACCGGCGAGACTTTGAGCTTTGGTTCTTCGAGCGATGCGACCGATCGCACTAGTCTCACGGATGCGCTCGCGACGCCGTCGACGAGACCGAGACGGTCTCGAAGCGCGGTGACGATGATGACGAAAGACTTTGTGAAAGCGTTTGCCTTCGCCTTTGCGGTGGCACTGGGAGTCGTCGCGCTAGCCGACGCGTATGTAGGAAAAGGCGAGGGTGTTGCGTTCACGTCTGCGTTTACGAGTCCGCGGCTCGGTCGCAACTGGAACTCCGCGGCGTCCCTGGCAGCGCACGAGCACGTCGAGTTACACGCGAAGAGGTTTCGAGGACGTGGAGAGTTTGTCCCGCGCGAGGCGCACAAGGTGGTCGTGCTCACGGTGAGCACCGGGGATAACTTGGCACAGACGTACGAGTGGGCGACGTCGCTTAAGGATGCCGGCGTGCTCAAGTTTATGATTGGATGCGTGGACTCGAAGTGCTTGAAACCAATGCAAGCGCTCGATGCCCCGGTGTTCGACGCGAGCGCGGAGAGCGAAGAGTTTGCGATGAAGGGACAGAGCAAAGAGGACGCGAGCAGGTGGGCGAGCGTCAAGGTGGCATACGAACTCGTAAATCTGGGATACACCGTCATGATGACGGCACCGACGACGAGATTCCGCCGAAATCCGATGGAGGTGATTGCTGAATCGATCGCGCGACACGGTGGTCACTCGGTATTCGCCATGCGTGGCGTGCACGACGCGGATGTAAAGGCAAGCGATTTGGAGGCGTGGACGGTGCCGGGTTCCACGGCGACACTGCGCGACGATTTCCTCATCTTTACCCCCGGATCGCAGCCTCTCATCGCGCACGTCCTCACAAGCTTTAAGGATACCATCCCGGAAGACGTCCTTCAACAAGAAACCGCCGTCGATGGCCTCGGTAAGGATGAGGCCGAGTTCAACTGGCGTTCGAATGTCGCCTTTGTGTTGAACCATCAACTTAGCAAAAATTCTGGTTTGCGCTGGAAGAAACCCTCGGGCGAGCCCGTCGACGCGGCCCCGTTTGCGATTAAACCGCAAGAGGTCAACATGGAGTCCGCGCTCTTGCGCGACGACGGTAGAGTCAAGGGTTTCATCGGCGAAGTCTCTGGTGAGGCACGCTTCGCCGGTAGGAGTGTCACCGTTGTCCTACTCGATCCCATAGTCGCTCGTGCCCACTGCAACGACGTCGGTGGCGAAATGAGTAAAACGTACGTCGTCGCGTGTGACTTGGACGATCGTTCTCTCGCCGGAAGACGCGTGGAGGTTGATCACCAGTGCATGCTGTTGAAGGCGTTGGAATACGTCGGCAAGAATCCCACGGGTCTCGGCAGCTTGCTTGGCTTTCTCGAGCATCACGGCGAATCGCCAATTCACGATAGTAAAGGGTTTCTCGGTGCGTTAGACGCGTGTAGACTGTAGCGTACGAAGAGTGCGTGTGTGTATGTAAAGTATTTCCAAACCAAAACCAACCGCCGCACTTCAGAGAGCGACTCGTTGATGCGTTCGACGTCTCAACCGTCGATCAAGCACCCCGTCGAAACGACGGACACGCGAGGTGTGTTCATAAATACGACGAATACGACGTCCACGCTCGCTTTTGTTCAGTTCGCTGACTCGTCGCGAACGTTTGACTAACGTTCGACCTTTTGATTGTTGATTCATTCACGCATAGGACCCGACCGCATCGTGAACGCCGGTGAACGCTTCGACGGCTCGTCGCAGGGTTTCGTGCGCGCCGACGTTGGGTTTTACGACGATTTCGGGGACGATTACGACGAATCAAAGGTTCGCGGGGCTGGAAAGAAAGGAAGAGGAAACGCAGAGGCACGGCGGGGTAACGTAGATTAGCATACCGTGAGACACACACACAGACAGAGAGACAGAGCGCGCACGATGCCGGACGATATTGTCGACGATAAGTCATTGCTCATCTTACTCGTGGAGACGAACCCAAATTACTGGGCGTCGAGCGAAGGGAAGAGCGAGGGGACGGCAGCGGCGGCGGGTTTGACGCATGTCTTGAACGCGACGACGGTGTTCTTGAATAGTTTTTTCGCGTTGAATCAGCAAAACAGAGCCGCCGTGATTGCGGTGCACGACGATGGATGTCACTATCTGTACACGTCGCCGCTCGGTGCGCCAATCGACGAGGAAGGGGGGGATGCGGAGGATGCAAAGTGGACAAACAAGGTGGGCGGTTTGGATCCTCTGCAGACGGAGGGCGTGCCGACGATGCTCAAGCGTCTCGCTGAGCTCGCTCCAGCGGACAAACCGTCGGGTGGGAAGAACAAGAAGCCACCGAAAGGCGGACGCACCGATGACGGCGTCGGCGTCCGCAACGGCGACGCGCAAAGTCGCGCATCCCCCATTGCGGGCGCGCTGAGTCTCGCTTTGTGTTACTGCAACCGCGCGCAAAGTCTCGAGCAATCCGCCGGTTTACGAGTCAAACCGCGAATCCTCTGCATGCAGGGCTCCCAAGACAATCCCACTGATTACATCTCCATGATGAACGCCATTTTTAGCGCCCAACGCCAGTCGATTCCCATTGACAGCTGCATGCTCGGCGACTACGATTCGCCCTTTATGCAACAAGCCGCCCACATCACCCGAGGCGCCTACGTCAAACCCACGCGCGGCGATGGCCTCCTCCAATACCTCCTTACCACCGCCGGCGTCGATCTGTACTCTAGAAAGTACATGAAACTCCCCGCCGCGCGCGGGATCGATTTCCGCGCGTCTTGTTTCTGCCACAAGCGTCCCGTCGCCGTCGGTTTCGTCTGCAGCGTCTGTCTCAGCATTTTCTGCGAGCGCGTCGAAGCCTGCCACACCTGCGGCGCCGATTTCTCCACCATCACCGCTGACGCCTAGCACCACGCGTCGGTCGGTCGGTCATTCTTCGGTACCGCCCCCAGGGAGTAGATGTTTACTTAGCGCGCCAGCCAGCACTTGGCACTAGTAATACGAGTTTAGATTTGGCAAGCCGAATGAATACCGTTAGACGTGGACACGTCATCTTGATTGCGTTCCTCACACCCCGCCGTTCGTTTGCGATTCCGCGCACGATCGAGCGCAGACGACGAAACGGACGAAACGGTCGGACGGACGGACGGACGGTGACGATCGATCGAGGGACTCGCGCGCGCGCCGATCGACGGATCGACGGAACGAACGGGCGATCTCGACTGGATTTGAAAAACGACGTTTGGAGGACCGAGCGCACTATATAGATTGTCGTTGAAAAGTTGAAACGCGCGATCGTCGCGAGGACGCATCATGCGGACGATGGCGATTCGAATGGCCCCGCGGGCGTCGGCGTCTGGGACATCGGGGAAACCAAAGACGCCGAACGGTGGGACGACTACAAAGTCTGGCGGGAAACCGAGCGCGCGAGCAAACGAAGCGGCGAAGCGGCGGTCGTCGGCTACTTCTTCGGCGTTTAAAAATGCGATGGCGATGCCGACGGCGGAGGTGAAGGAAGCGACGGATGGGCCTTTGCAACTCGCAAGTGATGATCACCGTGTGTTGGTGTTGGATGTGAGTTATCAGACGATCGACATTGTGTCTTGGCAGAGAGCGGTTGTTTTGCTGATGTTTGACAAGGTGGACGTCGTCAGTTATTACGACGGCCCCTGGGCGCTGAGTGCGGAGGATGCGTATCTCGTGCCGGCGGTAGTGAGAACGAGGAGTTACAGTCGGCATCGGTCGCACAAGACGCCGTTGGTGTCGCTGCATCGGAGGAATATTTTTATCCGCGACGGGTTCAAGTGTCAGTACTGCGGAAAGGGCGACAGCCTCACCGTGGACCACGTGCACCCAGCGTCAAAGGGTGGGCCGTGGACCTGGGAGAATCTCACCACCGCGTGCGCGTCGTGTAACAATAAAAAGGGTGACAAGACGCTGGCGCAGAGTGGGATGAAATTGGCGAAAGCACCGGCGCCGCCGACTGTGGCAAGTATGTGCTTATACAACCGCCACGGTCGGTTTGTAAATCCGCCGGAAGAGTGGGTGCCGTTCATCCCGCAGCAGCAAATAGTGCGCACGGGAATGGGGAGCGCGACGAAACCACATGGTACCGGTGCGACGATCGCGGCATCTCGCGCGAGATGATCACCGCGCTCGTCTGAAACGCTTATCGAATTATTGTACAAACATCATCTTTACGCGACTGCGCTCGCTACACCTGCATGTTCCAAGTTGTTATAAATTACTCGCACTGTTCAGCTTTTTAAAAGAATGTGTCTACTGTACTCACTGTCTATTATAATCATCACGTCTTGGTCTCCATCAGACGCTCGAGGCGCGACGCTTCGTCTTTAACGTTGACGACGACAGTTCGCACGTCTCCGCTGAGTTGCACCAATCCTGGCTTGGCACCTTTCGGTTTGCTCACCTGTCGACACCTGACAAGCGACACCGGCGCTCGACCAACCTGATTCGCTTTACTATTCGCCGCCGCCAACACCGCGGCGTCAATCATCGTCTCCTTTGGCAGATCCTCACCCGTGTACCGAATGACGACGTGCGAACCCGGACATCCCGCGGCGTGCATCCACCAATCACGCGAATCCCGACACTCTGGATCGCAACTCACCCGATCGTTATCCGACGACGTCCTTCCCACGCGAATATCAATCCCATCCACCGATACAAAGGTCCAATACGGCATCCTCGGCGCGCTATTCTTCGGTCCTTTCACCTTTTTCACCCGCGCCGGACGTTCAGGCGGCGCGTCGTTCACCTCCAACGCCGCCGCTCTCGGGTACGCATCCTCAATAAATTTCGGCGAATTCACACTCTTGCACCCACGCAACACCTCGTCCAACGCATTTAACGCCTTGAGTTCCTCCTTCAGCCCCACCAATTCCTCTTCCACCGCCGCCACGTCTGGACACGCTTCCAACTCTTCCTCCGTCGCGTCCTCCTTTTCCAACAACGCGTTCACAGTCTCCTTCGACTCTCGCAGTTTCGTCGTCGCTTTCCCCACTTTCTTCACCATCCGGTCGAGCCGTCTTTGCGTCTCGCGTTTCAATCCATCCAGATCTATCGCCACCGCGGGTTTATACGTCGTCGAACCGCCGTCGTTCGTCGTTTGTGTCGCTGCTCGCGTGACCCTCATTCGCACCCGCGGCGTCTGCACCGCTCGCGAAGACGCGCGCGTCGCTCGGGGCGTCATCGTCGCGCGCATCTTCGCGACGTGCGTCGTCCCCAGCATGGGTATCGTCATCGTGGATTCGCGTCGCGGTATGAAGCGTCCGTGTCGTGGGGCGCGTGCGTTGCGTGAGTCTGCTTGTTTTCGCGCTTTATTGCAAAGTCTCCATGATTGATTCACCCGACGAAACCAAAGTACTCGGGATCGTTTTGTATGAGCATCGTGCGATTGTTGAATTTACCCTCGTCGTCGTCGCTCTCGCACTCGTCGTCCACGCGCGCGCGCGCGAGGGCGGCTTCGATGTCGTCAGACGAAGGCGGCGCGCGAGGCGCGAGCGCTTTGATGGCGTCTTCAATCGTGGCGTACTTTGGAAGCGGACGAATCCCGAGAGATTCGGGGCGACGGGGCTCTTTGTTCGCGATGAGCATGTCGGCGTCGGCGTGGGATAAAGCGGTGAGAACGACGTCCAGGAAGTACTTTGGGTCATCTTCGATGAGACGACGGGTGGCGTCGAGGACGCGGTAGGCGCGCGCCGATTTGGCTAAACCGGCGGCGGAGACGATGGATTTGGCGTCTGATGTGTCGACGTAGGATGAGTGTTCGCCGTACACGAGCGATAGATGACACTGGAGGTGTTTGATGTCTTCCCAAAACGACTCTGCGGTGTGATTGCTGTAAAAGCCGTGGTCCATTTTCCATCGCGTGAGAGACGGTTCACGAACGCCTCCGTCTCGCCGATCGGTAGTCGTCGAAGAGAGGACGGCGAGCTTGCACATGTATTTCAAATTTCGCTCACGACCACTGGATTTTTCTTCGGCAGCATCGAAAATCGGCGACGCGAGCGCCCTGGCGGCTTCCACGACGCTCGAGAACGCGGCTGTCTGTAAAGGAAAAAAGCGATACGCATCCGCCGGCGCCAGCGGCGAAGACTCTACCAAAATTACCGCCGCGACGAGCCGAGGATTCTTATTTGCCATCGCCGCCGCGACGAGACCACCCAAACCAAACCCGACGATGGCTACGGGACGAACGTACAAGTCGAGCTCGATGATGAACGACTCGACGTCATCCGCTAAATCCTCCGGCGCGTACCGCCCTTCTCTAGACCACGCCGATTCGCCGTGTCCTCTCAAATCCAATGCGTACACTGCGTATCCCGCATCCATCAGCGCCCCACCGAACCCACAGTACGCCCCACAACTCTCCCCGACGTCGTGCAACACGATCACCGCGCGTTTCTCGCTCTCCCCGAATGCGCGATACGCCAACCGAATCCCCGTCCGCGTCGCGTCCGCGTACCTCGTTCGACTCGCCCCTCTCGCCCGAGCGTTCTCCTCACCCGCCCCCAGCGCCGCTTCCATCGCCTTGGCGAATCTCCTCGCGCTCAGTTCCGCCCGCGGCGCGTTAACCAGCGCCGCGCACGTCATCGCGCTCATCCCCATCGCTTCTTCCGCCGTTCGCGGTTCGCGCGTTCCAAAGTTTCGCTCCATAAAACTCACCCGCCCTCGTCGCGAGGCAACTCCTCCTCCTCCTCCTCCTCCTTCTTCTTCTCCTCGTCGTCGTCGCTCTTCCTCCTCCTCCTCCTTTTCGCGCGCAGCGTCCAGCGCGCGCTCCGTCTCTTCGTCCAAATCCAACATCGCCACCTCGACGCGGCTTCGGTGCGCGACGACGACGACGACACTGACGACACTGACGAACGACGACGACGACACTGACGACACTGACGAACGACACTGACGAACGACGACACTGACGAACGACAACGGTCACGCAGTCACGCAGTCACGCAGTCACGCAGTCACGCAGTCACGCGTGCGTTTTATTTTTCGTGCGTTTTCTTTTTTTTTGCGTGCGTTTTTTTTTCTGTGTCACACATCTCTGTGTCGTTTTTCACGAGGGAGGATGTGACTATGGTAAAAAAACACAAACGAAGCGCGTCGTCGTCGTCATTTTTATTATTGACGAGTCAGTCAACGCGAGTCGACGCGACGGATGGCGAACGCGACGGATGGCGAACGCGCGTGAAAACGCGATGCGGGCTCGACGGCGAATGAGAGGACGAACCGCGTCAACGGTGAAAACGACGACGACGGTGAAAACGACGACGGAAGGTTGTGGTGGTGGTGGAGACGACGGCGCCGGCGATGAAGCCGGTGTGGTTGTGAAACCGAGACGTTTGTGTCGACGTGACGACGATGATGATGATGATGACGACGACGATGATGATGATGATGACGATGATGATGGGAGACGAAAAGACACTGCGTGTCACGCGAGTCGGGTGCGCGATCGCGACGGCGATGAAGCCGGCGTGGACGTCGACGCGGAAGAGACGACGGTGGAGACGACGGAGGCGATGTCGGCGATGATGATGCTTCGATTGGACCGCGATGCGAGCGGCGTGCGGACGGGTGGGGACGCGCGGGGGGAGACGCGCGCGCGGGGGGAGACGACGCGGGTTGACCGAGGGAAGACGCGCGAGGCGTCGGACGCGTACGCGAGCGATACGGCGATGTTGGATCACGCACTGCGCGCGGAGGACTCATTCGTAGAGGCAAGTAATGCGGCGTACGAGACGCGAGTGAAAGGACGGCGCGCGATGCGGGCGGTTGCGTTGGATGTCGCGGTGCAAACCGCGGAGGCTTTGAGGAGGGACGCGGCTACGTTGACTGGGGAATCGAGCGCGCGGAGCGTCGGCGCGCAGGCGGATGAATTGGACGATAGCGCGAGAGAGGAGGACCATGACGTCGAGGAGACGAAATCAGTCTCCATGTTACGCGTGGCGACGGGTCGTCGGCGGTCGGATGTCGATGGGGTTTCTGCGTTGGGCGTCGTCGAGGCGATTTTGCGCGAACGCGAGCGCGCCGAGTACGGTTTGAAGTATCGAGGCGTGCGCCCAGTTGATGACGACGACGACGGAGACGCCGGCGAAAACGCGCTAACGTGCCTTGTGACGCTTCGTTCGGAGACTCTCGTCGGGCTGAACATTTCCGCGCTGCAATTCAACCCCAAACGCAAGGATTTGCTCTGCGTCGCGTACGGAGAGTTTAATTTTGAACGCGCCGTGAGCGAGGAATTCAATCGAGGTGCGTTGGCGTTTTGGTCGCTTCAATCAGACGCTCCGCTTCGAATTGTTCGGCTCGAAAGTGGCGTTCTATCCATAGACTGGTCGACGAGCCACCCGAACCTCCTCGTCGTTGGATGCTACGACGGAGAAGTGCTCGTGTTCAACCTCGACGATTGGTCTTCGATTCGCAGACGACGCGTTCATCACGATCCCGTTTGGGCCGTCAAATGGTTTGATCACGCTTCAAGCGCCGCCGATGTCGGCACCAGTGACATAATGACTGTCGATAGCGCGCCACGGCTTTGCGACACATTCTTATCCGCATCCACCGACGGATTTGTCATCGCATGGGAACTCCGCGACGATTTACAGAGCAAGCGCGCATTCAGTCTTCGATGGTCCCCGCCCGGTCATCCGTCACAAGCCGTCGTATCCGCCGTCCGCGACGTTCAAACCGGTGAAGAGCTCGTTCGACGCGGTGGCATCACCTGCGTCGACGTATCGAAGAGCGCGGCATCCGACTCAAACTCGAAATCATACCTCATCGGTACTGAAGAAGGTAAAATCTACGAATGTTCGCTCTCGCGTTTGGATCAGTGGATGAAGGCGTACGATCCGCACATCGCGCCGGTGTACTCGCTCAAAATCAACCCGCATTGTCCAAATGTCTTCGCGACGTGTTCGGCGGACTGGTCGGTGAAAATTTTCCACGACGAAAAACTTTCTGATGGTGGAGGACGCAATGCGTCATCTTCAATCGCAATTGACGGCGTGTCTTCATCAAATGTAAAGGAATCTCTGGTACTAGCCGAGTACGTCCTAGAGCGCGGTTGCGAACCCATTAACGATTTGGATTGGAGCCCGTGGCGTTCGACAGAACTCGCCATTGTCACCGACGACGGCAAGCTCGAAATTTGGGATTTAGCTTCGTCCATCGTCGTCCCTCTGCACGAGCTCCACGTCGGGGGTAAGGACGGTACCGCGGCCGTGAGCGTGATGTATTCGCGCGAGTCTCCGGTCGTCATCGTCGTCGGTTTGGCGAATGGAACGGTGACGGTTCTGCGGACGCGATGGAGGCGCGTCACGGATACTTTTCCGACGGCAGAGAAACATCGCGAACGGATCGAATCGGTCTGTCGGCGTCGGACGCAGTACTCGTCGTAATCGTGATGGTGACATTAAAGGTACATGTTCGCTATAGTTTGCGCGGTAAATTTCTTCTAAAAGTCCGACCGTTTGTTAAAGTTTCACTTTTTCGACGACGGCGAAGCGGTTTCTTCGACTCCGGCGTCGCGCTTTTCGATGACCTCATCAATGAGCCCGAAATCCTTCGCATCCTCGGGGCTCATAAACGTGTCCCGTTCGAGCGTCATTCCAATCTCATCCATCTCCCGTCCGGTGTGTTTAATATAAATCTCCATGAGTTTCTGCCGAACGTTTAAAATTTCTTGCGCGTGAATCGCAATGTCGCTCGCCTGCCCGTTGGCCCCGCCGCTCGGTTGGTGCAACATCACCCGACTGTGCGGTAAGCTCTTCCTCTCGCCGGGTTCACCCGCCGCGAGTAACAACGACGCCATACTGCTCGCTTGTCCCACACACAGCGTGTGCACAGGCGGGGATATGTACTGCATCGTATCGTACACTCCCAGCCCAGCCGTCACGCTCCCTCCGGGTGAATTTATGTACATCCAAATCGGTTGCGTCGGGCTCACGCTCTCGAGAAACAACAACTGCGCCACGGTGAGCGAGCTCAAATCATCTGTGATGGGTCCATTGACGAAGACGATGCGCTCTTTAAGCAAACGGCTGTAAATGTCAAAGACGCGTTCGCCGCGACTCGTTTGTTCGAGCACCATGGGCACGAGTGCGTACGATCGATTATGCGTCGGTAACGCGCGCGAGAACGGCGCCAACGCGAAGTGGCGAGCCGACGCGGTGGTCGCGCGCGCCGCGTGGGATGCGAGACGGGAGAACATGTTGGTTCGATGCGGCGTTTCGGGCGGCGCGTCTCGGTGTGTGGGCGATGAATGTGAATGATTCAATTTGGATTACTCAACTGCTGACTCGACTGTTTAACTAACAACCAACAAACCGACGGACTCGTACCACTAAGAGCGATTGTAAATGCCTACGATTCGACGTGATCGGCGAGGGTTCGCAGACGCGATTGGACTTGGGTGAACGAAAATCGACCGGAGCGAGGGCCGAGCAAGGCGTGAGCGATGGAACGGAGATTGGCGACGATTGCGTCGCCATCGACGCCGTCGTGACGATCGCAGAGTTCCTCCAAAATGGCGCCCAACGCGCGGGCTTCGTTGAGTTGGATCGTCGATGCGATGGGAGAGGTGACGTCGTAGAAGAAGGCGGCTCCGAAATCTCCGAGTTTTGCTTTTGGGGTGTGGCTGGACGTGGATTCTCGGATGTAGAGGATGTTGTGGGCGTAGACGTCGCCGTGGGCGATGCCGAGAGAGTGCAACTCTCGCAAGGCAGAGGTGATGTCGCGAGCGACAGCCCAAATCTCGCGATGGGTAAATCGCACGTCGGCGTCATAGACGTCCCTCGTGACGGTGTCAAAGTTCGGTGGGTTGCCGAGCATTGTCCACTCGGAATCTAAAAATTCCATGATGAGTCCTTTTGTGTTGGCACGCTTGAAGCGTCCCACCGTCTTCACCGCTCCAGGACTCGCAATCGTCGCCGCGAGCACCGACGCCGTCATCTCATCTTCTGGTCGACCATCGCTCGTTTTCGCTGCGTTATTATACACTTTGACGGCGACGCTCGAACCGTTCCATTCGCCCGCGTACACCACACCTGACGCGCCGCTCCCGAGCGCCTCGGCGTCGTCCGCGACACCGAGCTCTGACCATTCCACGACGGGTAGTTCAGCGTGATTCGCCTTTTCATTTGCTCTATCTGCGTGCACGTTTGTGCACGGATTCGCGGCAACGGCCAACCAAGTGAGCTTTGGCAGCTCGTACAACCATTCTGGAATGGTTTCAAATGCGTTATCCGCCAAACGCAGGAGCTCCAAATTATGAAGATTCCGCGCACTCTCCGGAAGGCTTTTGAGTTTGTTCCCCGCGAGCATCAATTTCCGCATCGGTGCACACCTTCCGAGGGAATCTGGGAGCGTCTCTATCGCGTTATCACTCAAAATCAGCCATCCCAAACTCGGCGCCAGCGATGTTTCGGGCACTCGAGCTACTCTATTCGCCTTGAAGCTGAGCATAAATAAATTCGGTAGCGTTCCCAAAACCTCTGGAACCTCCTCGAACGCGTTCCCGAGAAAAAATGCAACGCATAAATTCTTGAGCGCACCGAACGACGCCGGGAGCGCACGCAGCGCGTTACCACCGGCATTTAAAAATTTCAACTTCTTCAACTCGCCGACGCTCTCTGGCAGTTGCTCCAACCCGCAGTTGGACAAATCCAACTCCTCCACGTCCGCGAGTTCACCGCGATCGAGCGCGTCGAGGAATTGACGACACCGCCGCTCGCGGTCGGACCCGTCCCTCGCCCCGAAGGTTGCCCGCGTCGACATTGTCGTCGCGAAGACGCTCGGCGCGTCGACGAAGGATAAAGATGCGCTTCGAAAGCCGAACGCGACGACGACAAAGACGACAAAGACGACGACGTACGCGACAACTATAGACGCCCGGCGCGCGTTCCCGACGACCGCACGTCGACGAAGACGCGTTCGAATGATGAGTCAAGTCGCGCGCGTCGATGCATAAACGCCACGAACTGTCGACTGAGACTTGAAAACTCTCGCAAAAACACGTCACAGTCTCGCCCGGGGATCTGACTGCGGGAACGATGTCCGTCGTTTCGACGTGCGGACGCGTCTGTTTCGACGAGAAGACGGGTCTCGTCGCGCGGCGTACTCGTCGCCACGCGTCGTCGGCATCGGCGTCGTCGTCGCGAATGCGTGCGGTTCCACGCAAGTGGCGCCAACCGTTACTCACTTTCGACCACAGCAGTGTCGCGCGTCGAGAGCGCGGCGTCCCGACGCCGCGCGCGGTCGAATCCGGTCGATACCCTCACGGCGACGATGCGTTTCGCGAGTACCCGTCGACGACGGCGCGCGCGCAGGCACCGCCATTGGTGGTGAAGAGAAGCGTCGGGGCGGGCGAAGTCATCGAACACGCGGGCAGCGTGTTGATACACGGGGACGTGCAGAGAGACGCTGCGGTCCGGGCAAAGGGTGACGTCTTCGTTTGGGGGGCGCTCTTGGGTGAGGTTGAGATTGACGGGGACGACAGAGCGGAGGTACACGCGATGGACATGCGACCGGAGGTTTTGAGGATTGGAACCGCCGTCATGGAACCGCCGGAACATCTGCGTTTTGCCGGCGCTCCCGACTTGAGAAGACGCAAACATTATCCAGAGGTGGCCTTTTTAGATGAAAAGAATCAGCGCGTCATCATTGATGCGAACGATGCGTCGGGTATCGATAGCACGGAGGTTGTGCGAACGCAAAAGGCGAGAGCGAGCGTTCGTCGGTCGGCGTATTTAACCGGCGTTTACATTGGATTGGCTGGATTGGCACTCATGGCGGCGCCGCATGTGACATTTTCGATTCTCTTCAACGCGTTCGACATTTCTGCCACATGGATACGAGTTTTCGGTGTGCTGTGTGTCACTTTCGCGTCGTATTACATAGGCACGGCGTATTACGATGGTAAAGGTAAGGGCGCGGACGCTTTTTATCAAAGTACAGTGTACGGGAGAATTTTCGTCTTTTTGGCGCTCGCGTCCATTACGCTCTTCCACGACGCACAGCGTGGGCTATTTCTGTTGGGCGTCATCAACGCGGTTTCAGCGTACGTGATGCATCGATCGTTGAGGGCGTCGTATACATAGGCATTGTAATGTTCATTAAAAATTACCGGTACATAACTTGAAGCAACCGTAGAACTAGTAAAGCGAAAGAAATTGTCTATAACATGTTCGCCCCGTGTTGGTGATGACGTGTGGCACTTTGATGACGCCGGCGACACAAACACTTGACATCGCCTGCACCATTCACCGGACCAGCGGCAGCGAGCAGCGCGATGAGTAAAATCGTTGAAGTCAACGTCGCATAAATTGTTGACAAAATCACGATGGTGCCAAACTTGGTGAAAAACGTGATGACAGCCCCTAAGAGTAAGAGAGAGGCGGTCAGCGATGTGAGCGCGGCAGATAGCACTGGAAAGCCCATCGTCGCTAACGCGTGACGAGCGCACTCCTTGCGAGTCGTGCCCTCGACTCGCATTGCAGATGCATACGCGTGCCCGATGTGCACGACGTAATCCACGGATAGGCCGATGAGAATGGTGATGCAAATACCTTCCAGAAATCCAAGTGTCCAGCCCATCGAAATGACGGAGGCGATCGTCGTGACGAGGATGCACAGGATCGATAGGAGCGAGTATAAAGCGATGACGATGTTGTTCGAGGAAATCATCGTCGTCACACTGGCGATGGCGAGTGTAGTCGCCGCTGCGAGGTAGGAGCCTTCCTTCATTTGCGTAATCGTGTCCATCCAAGCCCAAGCTTCGGAAGTTTGGTAACCATTCTTGAGTCCAACCGGAGCGTCCGCCATCTTCCCTTTGACGTACTCTTCCCAGCGGTCCCAGGTACTGCTCAAGTCTTCGACTGGTGCAGTCCACAGCACGTCTGTAGCAAAATCGATTGTCATGATTTTCATCCTAGTCTTTCCCAAAGAATCCGTGTAGAATGCGTTGCTCAACGGTCGATTCATCATGTACAGATTCCGGCTATCAGCGAACAATTTTGCACAGTCGTAAAAGTTGCTCTCTGGAACTGGAATACTGTTTGCATTCCCACACGTAGCCTGCGCCGAAGAAGTCGATGCGTCTTGATCGTACCTTAGCCAGTTGTTCATCTCGTCGAGCCAAAAGTAGCTCCTTTCGTTGTTCGCCATCGTCGACCGGGTGGTTTGATACAAGTCCATCAACCAGTTTTGCGAAGCTTCTGGGGCGAGATCAAAAGTTGTATCCCAGCTGAAAGACGGCCTCGAGCGCGGGTTGAAATGATCTCCGTCATCCTCTGGATGTACTCCAAAAAGTATACTATTCCAAACAGTCGACTCGTCCGAACTTTTAAACGCTGAACGCTTCAAAAACGAATACTTTGAGAGCATGTGATCTTCTGGAAGTAGCGAGACTTCTGAATCTTTTGGAGCTTCGAGTTGAAGAGTGGCGTACATGTCTCCGGCGAAAATCGCCAACAGCGCTACTACGAAGAACCATCGCAGCGTGTACACGAAAGGAAACACGCGATCAGACAAGAAAGCCTCCTGGCCCGAACGACGTGTTGCGTCATTTTTAGTTCGAGCGTCTTGCGTCTGCTGAGGTAATGCGGATGGCTTGTTCTTTCGCGCACGCTTGAGAGAGCCCCAAAAGTCGAGTAACCACGATGCAGCGGTATTACGCCCAGCTCTCTCAACCTCTACAATTTTGTCATGCTGCCAGGAAAGCATGGCGGCGAAAATTGTGATGTCGTACAAGTAGTCAAAGACAACCATGGACCCCATCAAGATGGCAAAGACTCGAATCGGCGCGATCGGAATCATCGCGTTAGCAAAGAAAGCCGCGGCAGTGGTCGTCGACGTCAGCGCCATAGCCCAAACAGAATCCCAATACGAGCGCATTGCGACCTGCGTTGAGCTCGCGCCCATGACGCAGCGACTCTTTGCCTGCTGATACTTATCATACATCACAAAGCAATCGTCTGCGCCGATACCCGCTATGACAAACAAACCGATAAAGTTGAGAAACGGGAAATAATCTAGGCCGCAAATCATCTTTGTGAAGAAGATTGCCGACGGGAACGATAGAAGAATTTGCGTCACACCTCCAACAGTGAGGAAGACGGAGCCCGTTCGCAACCACATCAAGAAGAGAATTATGACTACTGAGCCGGATGCGAGCGCCATGTCTTTCCACAGCTGCTCATCCACCAACCTTTCTCTCACTTCGCTCCACGATGTGTCGACGTAAGACGAGAACAGCGATGATCCGTACTCCTTGTTGAGACTAGACGGGACACCTGCGTTGTACATGCTGAACGCCCAAGACACAGCGTTATCAAAGTCTTGATTTTGAACAACAGCCCGGGTGTACGTCAAGTCCGTCTTCCCATCCAGTCCAAAGTTGGTGTCCAAGAGAATGTCGTCGTAATCGAAAACCGATGATCCACACTCCGCGGTTTCATTCGCGGCTTTCAACGCGGCGCATTGCAACATGTAACTCTTCAATGTCGCCACACCCGCGCGCAACGTGGGGTTCGTTCTGTATTCGGAGCACGAGGAGGCACCCATCAACGGATAGTACGACGTGGCGAGAGAATACACTCGGGAGCATCGATCAAAGTTTGAATAACCGCGCGACTCCCAATATTCCCACGGTTCGCCCAACCGCGCGCCAGACGGCAAGGTTTGACAGTAGTTTTCTCGTCGACACACATCGCCGTGCGACATCGCTCTTCCATCGACGTTTACAGGTTCGTGGGAGACATAAGACTCGGCGTACTCGCACATCGCCGCGAAGGCGTCCGCGGTGAACAAGTCCACTCCAGCCGCCGCCTCGAAAATCACCTCAACGTTTGCGCCGTCGTAATACAACCCGCTCTCGAACATCGACGCGCACGTCTGCGTCTGCAACAGCTTTCTCCTCGTCTCGGGGTACTGCGTGTACTCATCATTTAGTGCATCATCGTTCCCGTCGTCAAACTCCCCTGCGTACAGCGTGTACGGCGCTTGTCGATTCGCCAACTCAGTACCTCGCGCGTCCCAGCCCTCCGTGTTGACGTCGATTCCATCCTTCAACCCGATCCCGCTTATGATCGCCGCGAGCACGATGGTCACCCAACACGTCAAACACGGTCTTCGCGTCACCATGCGCAAGCAACAATCTTCGCTCCCGCTGAACCCGGCGCCGTGACCCGCCATCGGCCGCGGCCGCCCGCGGCCCATCATCAAGCCAGGGGGTACGACGGGCGGCACGACGATTACTCTCGCACCCACCGGCGCGACGACCGTCATCGGTGCCGCCGCCCCCGGCGCGACGACCACGTTTTGCATCTGCGATGCCGCCACCGACGCCGCGGGTGCGCTCATCGTTCGTCGGACGACGGGCGCTGACGTCCGACGAACGAAGCCAAAGGGGGTGGTGGCCAACCTTCGTAACGAACTCGGCGCGGTGACCCCTCATGACCGAAAAACGACCCAAAAGGGGGAACCAAAAAACAACACCACACGTATCGGTTAAAAATATGCTATAATACATGATAGATGCACAGCATTTTCTGACGAAATAAATCACCATCTGTCCGATGGATAGATACTCACGACGAGTCACGATTCGAGAAAAATTCAAACAAAATGGACAGACGAACTCTTTCTTTGCGGCGTTCGCAGCGCAGAGCGAAGGATGGCGTCCACTCGTAGCGTCGTCGACGGCACTCTCGGGCGCGGACGGAAGGTCGCCATGCGGTGCGTGCGAAGCGATGCGATGCGGAAAATTTTGCTCGATTTCGAGTCGCGTTGAAACGCGCGAATGGGTGGTCGGAAGGATGGATGCGGGAAGTGGATCCGGGAACGAAATGCGACCCGCGACTTTTTTGAAGATGATCCAACCAACGATGTTGACGACGACGAGTGCGACGGACGACTGACGAAGATTGGGTTCTGGCGCGCAGGGAAATTGTGCACATCCAAGCTGGTCAATGCGGTAACCAGATCGGGGCCAAGTTTTGGGAGGTAGGCGCGCGCGACGAGCGATTGAACGCACGCGAAACATGACGCTGGCTGAGATGTTGAATCGCGACGTGGAAAGGATGACTGACGGACGGACGACGACGACGACGGCGCGAACGTAGGTGATTTGCGATGAGCACGGGATCGGTGCCGACGGTACCTACATCGGTGATTCCGATCTTCAGCTCGAGCGCGTGAACGTGTACTACAACGAAGCGAGTGGAGGTGCGTACGATGACTGATGCGGATCGGGCCGTTTTAACGGCTATGTGACGAACTGGTGGCAGGATGAAAAAGTTGACGGATTTCGGCGCGGGTTATCTCGGCTGCGTCGATTGGAAACCGATTCATCGGCGCGAGTGGATTATTGCGCGATGATTTCTCGCGCTTTTTTTGCATCACCCGACGCTCGAGAGATGCGTGACTGACGTTGATGTTTCGTTTGCTCGCGCAGGCCGCTACGTGCCACGCTCCGTGCTCATGGATCTCGAACCGGGTACGATGGACTCTGTTCGATCCGGACCGTACGGTCAAATTTTCCGACCGGATAACTTTGTGTTCGGCCAAACTGGCGCGGGTAACAACTGGGCGAAGGGTCACTACACCGAAGGTGCGGAACTCATCGACTCTGTTCTCGACGTCGTGCGCAAGGAGGCTGAATCGTGCGACTGCTTGCAAGGCTTCCAAGTGTGCCACTCTCTCGGTGGTGGTACCGGTTCCGGTATGGGCACGTTGCTCATCTCTAAGATTCGCGAAGAATACCCGGATCGTATGATGCTCACGTTCTCTGTCGTGCCGTCGCCGAAGGTGTCTGACACTGTCGTTGAACCGTACAACGCCACTTTGTCTGTGCACCAGCTCGTCGAAAACGCCGACGAGTGCGTCGTGCTCGATAACGAGGCGCTCTACGATATTTGCTTCCGCACTTTGAAGCTCACCAACCCGACGTTCGGCGACTTGAACCACTTGATCTCTGCCGTCATGTCTGGTATCACGTGCTGCTTGCGCTTCCCGGGTCAGCTCAACGCCGATTTGCGCAAGCTCGCTGTCAACTTGGTGCCGTTCCCGCGTTTGCACTTCTTTATGGTTGGTTTCGCCCCGCTCACGTCCAGAGGCGCCCAACAATACCGCGCGTTATCTGTTCCGGAAATCACCGCTCAAATGTGGGATGCGAAGAACATGATGTGCGCCGCTGATCCACGTCACGGCCGCTACCTCACCGCCTCTGCGCTTTACAGAGGCCGCATGTCGACCAAGGAAGTCGATGAGCAACTCTTGAATGTCCAGAACAAGAACTCATCCTACTTCGTTGAGTGGATTCCGAACAACGTCAAGAGCTCTGTGTGTGATATCCCGCCCAGAGGTCTCAAGATGTCCGCCACTTTTGTCGGTAACACGACGGCGATTCAAGAAATGTTCAAGCGCGTGAGCGAAGCGTTTACGTCAATGTTCCGCCGCAAGGCTTTCTTGCACTGGTACACTGGTGAGGGTATGGATGAAATGGAGTTCACCGAAGCCGAATCCAACATGAACGATTTGGTGTCCGAGTACCAACAGTACCAAGACGCCACCGTGGATGACGACGGTGACTACGACGACGAAGAGGATGCGTATTAAGACGACGACGATGCGCGTTTTCGAGCGCAGCGGCACCGCGCGCGCTCGAAATCCGACTTGATTTCCATATAGACACCCACGGCTAGCGTAGGACTTTCGATGCTTTTTACGAGTACGACCAACATGTAAACGATGAAAGAATGATTAAAAGCACCGCATCCGAAGCGCTCAACCCGTCTACTTGATCGATTCAACTCCAAACCAACGACGACGACGCGACGCTTTTCAACTTAAAGCCAGGCTCCTCATGTGTCATACTGTATACACATACCATACATTCATTTTCAGCGTTATCCACACGGACTAGCGAACGGCGGGTCCGCCCGACGCCGTCAAACCCGCGCGCTCTCTCGGAAACACACGATGTCCGCCGTCGCCGCCCGAACCCTCGTTGCCCGAACCTCCGCCATCGCGCGAGGCGCCCCGCTCGCGGTGCGCCGCGCGAATAACGTCGCTAAGGCGATGCCGACCCGAAGAGCGATCAGCGTCAAGGCTGAAGCCACCGGACCGGTGTGCGTCGTCACGGGCGCGTCGCGCGGTATCGGCGCGGCGATCGCGCTCGCGCTCGGCTCTGCGGGCGCGCGCGTCGTCGTCAACTACGCGGCGAGCGAAGGACCGGCGAACGAGGTGTGCGCGCAGATCAAGGCGGCGGGCGGAGACGCGATCGCCGTCAAGGCGAACGTCGCCAAGGCGGATGAAGTCGACGCGTTGTTCAAGGCGACGATGGATGCGTTCGGTGAGGTTAACGTGCTCGTGAACAACGCCGGTATCACGCGTGATACGCTCATGATGCGCATGAAGTTGGAGCAATGGCAAGAGGTTATTGACCTCAACCTCACCGGCGTGTTCCTCTGCACGCAAGCGGCGACCAAGCTCATGGGTAAGAAGAAGCCGGTCAAGGGCCGCATCATTAACATTACCTCCGTCGTCGGTGTCACCGGTAACGCGGGTCAAGCCAACTACTCCGCCGCTAAGGCTGGCGTCATCGGTCTCACCAAGACTGTCGCTCGCGAGTACGCCGGTCGCAACATTCAGTGCAACGCCATCGCTCCGGGTTTCATCGCCTCTGACATGACCGCGGTGCTCGGCGAAGAGTTGGAGAAGAAGATTTTGACCACCATCCCGGCGGGTCGCTACGGCCAACCGGAAGAAATTGCCGGCTTGGTAAAGTTTTTGGCCATGGACGACGCCTCGGCGTACATCACGGGCCAAGTCCTCCACGTCGACGGTGGCATGGTCATGTAAATGACGAGTGTCAGTTGTTATCAACAGTTTAAAAAGAATTCTTTCTATTGTCGTTTTCGCAGACGCATTCGCGTTACACGTATCGGTTTCGATTTCAATTACACACCGTTTTGTTCGCTCGAAAGCCTCAATCGACGGCTTTGATTCGCGGTCCCTTGTGCCACGGATTGGCGCGTTTCCAGTAGCCTCCGACGTACACGATCTCCGGTCCTGAATTGTGTTGCTGCGGCTCTTGACGCGGTGCCGGCGCTTGTTGCTGCTGCTGAGCCTCGAGCAATCTGCGTCGAGACTCCTCGTGTTTGCTCTCGTCGCTCTTCTCCTTGGCAATCGGCGCCTCGACGCGCTCTTCCACGGCGATCACTGCTTCAACTTTCGGCTCTTCGACGTCCGCGATGGGTTCAACGGGTTGCAATGATTCGCCTTCATCGACTTTCCCGGCCAACTCAGGAAGCGCTTCTTCCTCCTCCTCCATCTCCTCGTCCACGACGACATCCACCGCCGACGTTTCTTCGCCGCCGCCGACGCCAAATCGAGAAAACAATCGACCCACAAAGTCACTCCTCACCGTCGGCTCGGCGTCTTCGACGGCATCAAATTCCGTTTCTTCGCGTCCGCTTTCATTATCGACGACGATGCCCTCATCCACTGCATCCACGTCGTCGTCGTCATCCTCGACTTTCTCTTCCACCGCTGGTTCCTCCTCAGCGTGTACCAATTCGACAGCCGGTTCCTCCTCAACGTCAACCTCAATGACCTCCGATTCTTCAACCTCAACGACGCCCCAATCCTCATCTACGACGTCACCGTCGACTACGACATCGTCTGATCCACCCCGTATCGCTGTTTCCGCATCCTCAGCGTCGTCCTCGTCCTCGGCTTCGTCCTCCACGTTTAAACGTCGGGTCCGCAGCTCCTCCATCACCGCGTCCCCGTCATCCTCCTCCTCCTGTAACCCGAACGCATCGAACGCATCCGCATCGAGTGCATCCATCTCTACGTCTTCCATCGCCCCCATCGTGCGCACGTCGTCTCCTACGTCGTCCATCGCGCGAAAAGACCCCGCGGCCTCGTCGCGTTCAAACGCGTCATCGTCGAGCGCATCCAACCACGCGTCGTCGTGCGCTCGCGCGACGGTGGACGCGCGCACGAGCGCGAAGACACACGCGAGCGAGGCAGCGCCGCGGCAAAACCGCCGACGACGGCGTCGGCGGGCGGTGTCCATCGTTTCGAACGCGTTCGTTCGTTCGTTCGTTCGTTCGTCGGTGTGCGTCGCCTTGTAACGACCCTGGGGGGACCCGAGGCGTCGTTACAACGCGGTGCGCGCGGAAGATTTTCGAGACGAACGATGGACGAGGACGAAGCGATTCGAGCGCTCGCGAGGGACGTCGCGGAGACCCCAGGGACGCCGAGGTGCGGACGCGAACGCGCGAAAGAGACGCGAAATCGAAAGACTTTCGTTGCGAGGTACCGCGGTTGACGAACGAACGATGGACTGACGACGCCTGGTTATCTTTACGATGCAGTGAGGACGTCGTCGCGGATGTGTTCACGCGATGGTCGTGGACGAACGTGTTCGAGGAGCTCGGACGGGCGGTTTTAAGGGAGGAGTTGGACGATGCGGAGGCACTGTGTCGATTCGCCGAGAAGATGAGCGCGCGACGCTCGGGCGTTTCGGCGCTCGAGGCAACGGTTCGGGACCCAACGAACAGCGTCGGTTTGGCGGAGGGATTCGCGTCGACGAGTGGGCGGGTGCGAGAGATGTCGTGCGCGTTGTCGAAGGAGTTGTACGAACGGAGCGAGACGCCGGAGACGCTGGCGAAGGAGACTGGGACGTTGCAAGAAGAGTTGACGCGAAGAATCGCGACAGATGGGACTCGTGCGGCAAGCGCGGCGAGCGCGGCGCTTTTGGTGCTGTGTAGACGCGTGCCGGGAGCGTTGCAAGCGGTATTGGGTGGGGTGTTGCGAGCGACGAGGGAAAAGAGCAACAGCCAAGTCAAAGCGAGAGGCATGGCGTTTGCCGCGAGCGCGGCTGCAATCAGCGCAGACGCAGCCAGAATCGTGGTGCGCTCCGGCGCACTTAACGAATGCATCGATGATGTTGGTGGTGGCGATTTGCTAGCAGCGTTGGCGTCGCTGGAGATCCTGGCCGAGGTGGCAGAATCGTCGCGAGACGCTGCGGCGGGACTGAAGAGCATCGACACGTTGAGCGCATCGCTCGTACGAATAGCATCCGATCGCGATGCAGACATTGCGCTGCGAACGCGTGCGGTCGTCGTCGGTGGTAGAATCGCCGCGACGTGTCTGAACGGAGACGACGCGCTCGTGGTGGAGATGATACGATTGCTCGGCGATTTGTTTGCCGATGGCGAGCGAGACATTCGCGCCGCTGTGGTCGACGCCTCGGGTGCCATGTGCGTGTCGAGCGGCCAAGTTACGGACGCCTTGGTTACTTTATGCGCGAATATAATCGAGAGCATGGCGTACAACGCCATCAAGGGCACCGGTGAGTCTCAAATAATCGCGCTTCACGCCCTTGCCAACGTCTGCGGTGCTGAGCGATCGACAGACGAAATGCTGAGCGTAACTGCGGAGACAATTATCATCGACGCCTGCTTCGCGGCTTGCGGCGCCAAATCTCTCGGACATCACATTCATGACATCGTCTCCGTCAAGAGCGAACACTTTCTCCCCGCTCGCGTCGGCTTCTACCGTCTCCTTTCGTCGCTCGGCAAACGCCGCCGAGTCGCCGAAGAAATTGCCTCCCATTCCGAACTCCGCCGCATCCTCTGCCATGAGTTCGAACCCATCACCATCGTCTCTGACCACCGCACGCGCGCTCTTCGCGCCCTCGCCTCCGCGGACGTCACAGATCGCACCGCCCGGGACGATTTCGCCCGAGCCGCGGACTCGCCTCGATTTTCCACTCGGCCCGTGGCGGTTCCCGACGTCGCCACCGCGACGCGTTAATGCCCATAGATTTTCGTAGATTGGCATGAATGATACGTTTAAACATGCACTCCACGCGATGTACCCTCGCACTCGCGTCGAGCGCGTTCCCGATCCATCCAAACGCATCCGACGCGAGTCCGATGCGTTTTTGAGTCTGTCCTCCATTCCAAGGGTAAAAAATCGTCGCGACGCGCTCCTCTCTCCACACAACCGGTCCAGCGTCGCCGACCATGCGCGTCGGTCGAGGCGAGGTCAAGCCCGAGCTCGAAGACGATAATCCGTGAGTCACATAGATTCGTCGCCCGATCGCGAGAACTCGACGACGACGCGACGCGACGCGACGACCCGTTCGGCCGGCCGGCCGGCTGGCCGCCGCCGCCAAAAAGAAAAAGACGCTTTTTCGAGCGCGCACTGACGCGAAGGTTTTCCCCCGTCGCAGCGTCATCGAGACGATTCCGGTGTACTTTAACACGATTCCGGATGTGAGCGGTGAGCTCGCGTTGTTGCAGGTGCGCAAACGAAGCGAAGAGGCGAACGGACGAGGAGGCTGGGTCGATCGATTGATTGGTTGATTGTAGCGCGCGCGAACAAGCGAAAACCGTAGGATTTATGACTGACGATGGGTGGGATTGCGAACGCGTATAGTACCCACTGAGACCGCCGGAGAGACCGTATGATATCGCGAGCGTGGATTCGGTGAGGTATAAGCCGGAAGCGGGGAAATTGGAGATGACGATGCCGATCGTGTGCGAGGAGAAGAACCGCAACTTGTTGGCGCCGGAACACACGCAGATTGATTCGTTGACGCTCACGAGCGTGAGCGCGAAGACGGACACGCACGGAGGAGGGGTTGTTATCGGCACGATGCGCGATGGGGCGCTGTATTTGACTGGAGTGGATTCGGTTTACCAGATGCGACCGAGTTTGCAGCACTTGGACGCAGCGGATTCTGCAAACAAGACACACGAACCGCCCATGGAGGAACTGGCGGATGATGACGATAGGATGCCTTTGCAGGTGCAAGTGAAGCGACGGGAAACGCAGAGGCAGACAGAGTTGCGCATTCACTCGCACGCGTACCTTAGACAGAGAGAGCAGGACGAGTCATGGGTCACCTTGCAACCGTCCATGTCTGATAGCGAGGCAGCTGCGGACGTCAGAGCAAAGTTTATGGTTGAGCATCAAGAGCTTTGTGGCTTACCCTTAACCGCGCGCGAGTATCTTGACATCATGTGTCCCGTCAGCTCGACTAAGCTCGCGGCGCAACCTATTAGTGATGATGTGTACAGCCTCGGCGATGGCAGCGGTTTGAGCAAGTCTACACTCTCTGCGTTGCCGCTCGAAAGACGCATCAGGGCGCTCTTCGCAAAGGGTCAAAAGTCTTGCCTGAAGTACTATAGAATTCGACAATTTATCACGGAGGATATTCCTGAAGAAACTATCATCAGGTTGATCCAAGACTGCGCTCACTTAGTCCAAGGCAACTGGGTCGCCAAGTCGACGCTTCGATGCAACAACGACGTCACGTACGAAAATATGCGTGACGCCGCCCTCTTTCAGTTTGCCAGAAGTAGACGCGTAAAACCAGAGCTCGTATCTTCTTGTCTGAAGAGGAACGGTCAGAACGACCCGGCTCTCGTCAAGATACGCAGAGAAGTGATGACCGAGTTGTCCTTGCCGAGAGGATACGGCAGCAACGCCGAGGGATGGGAATTCATCGAAAACACTGACCAATCTTTCATCGACGAATTCCCAGACGTTGTGCAGAAGGAGATGGAATCCTGGCTCGCGTTGGCGCCTTCGCTCGACACGACGCTTCACTCGGAAGACTTGGTTGCTCCGAGCATACCGCCGCACGTTTCCAGTCTCAGAGTAACCACGGTTTGCTCGCTGATCAAGGCGAAATTTGAAAAGAGAACGCACATCGCACTCGCGGATATTCGAGGTTATCTACTCACTCAGGCTGCGGACATCGCCGCGTGCGCTTACTTCAGGCAGGCAGAGCTCTTGGGAATGTTTGATGGGGAACTCGCTTGCATCAAGGGTATCTGTGTCCTCGTCAATACGGGCGATCCCGCCGTCGATGCACTCAGACGTAAAATCCTGGGGGTGTTGCACAAGCAAGGTGGCGTCGCAAAGCGTGCAGAAATCATGGAAGCCCTAGGCGCGAGTGCTCCGAGCCAGCACACGTACACGAAGATTTTATCCGACCTCTGCACATCCAAGGGAAGTACTTGGACCATCAAACCGGCGGACGAGCTCAAGTATTAACGAGCCGAGCTCCATCAACCGTACGCGTTTACCTAGACGGAAAATGTAAAACAGGTGAGACATAGAATGAAAGAGATCGTCATCCATCCTTCTCTGCTAGGGTAAATCGCTATATTAATTACATGCTACTAAGTACTAAGTACGCTATGAGTACGAGTACAAACGCTCCATGACCCGGGGTTCCGAGCGCGCCTCATCTCCCCGTCACGTCTTGCATCCGGATTTTCAGCGTCAACTCTTTCTTCGTCAGCGAAAAGTCATCCCAGACCTTATCCGCACCCTTCGCCTTGGACTTGAGCCTCGCTTTATACGCCGCTATGAGCTCTGGTTGTTTCTTCAACGCCTCGGCTATCTTCGCTTCCCTCGCCGGTTTCTCCCGTTCGTGTTTATGCCCCTTCCCCGGTCGCTCCACCGTTTTCTGCACCCCCGGCGCGCGATCCCACGGCCACTCGTGTCCATTAGCGATCGCCGCCTTCCGCAGTTCCGCGACGACGCGCTTACTAAACTCGGGCGCGCGGATCCTCCCCGAGTTTGGGTTCACGCTCGTGTTCGCCGCCGCGGGCATCTTCGCCAACGCCGCCGCGAGTTTATCCGCGTTACGAAACATCGGGGAGTCGCTCTCGGGACGTGTGTTTTATCGCGTCGGTGACACTGGCGCGCGTCGATCACGAACCGGAAGACCGCGCGGTCGACACTGACGACGACGACGGGCGTCGCATCGTCCAAAAAAAAGGACGCCACCAGTGTATACATTTTTGGGTTTAGGAATGCATTCCCCGTTCGCGGATTGATTTTGATTTGTTTGCCGCGCGGCGCATTCCGCGACGCGTTGCGAGCGACGCTCGCTCGCTCGCTCGCTCGTCGCGTCGGTTTCGAACGTTCGCCCAGTATCGCTCGCGAATCGTAGAGTCGCGATGGGCGGGTCAGACGCGACGACGCGACCGGCGGTGGTCATCGACAACGGTACCGGTTACACGAAGATGGGCTTTGCGAAAAACGTCGAACCGAGTCACGTCGTCCCGACGTGCGTGGCGTCGACGAGCGGGAAAGCTTCGGCGCGAATCGGGGCCATGGATGACTTGGATTTTTTAATCGGTGATGACGCGCTCGGGGCGAGTGGGTCTAGGGACGTGACGTGGCCGATCCGACACGGAACGGTGGAGAATTGGGAAGCGATGGAAAAGTTTTGGGAAGCGTCGCTGTGTCGACACATGCGGTGCGATCCGGAGGATCATTACTTTTTGCTCACGGAACCGCCGCTGAACCCGCCGGAGAACCGGGAGTACACGGCGGAGATCATGTTTGAGTCTTTCAACGTTCCGGGACTATACATCGGCGTGCAGGCGGTGTTGGCGTTGGCGGCGTCCATCGCGAGCAAGAAACAGAGTCAATACGCGTCTGCGTTGACGGGGACGGTGATTGATATCGGAGATGGGGTGACGCACGTCATTCCAGTGAGTGATGGGTACGTGTTGGGGGGCTCGATCAAGAGCGTGCCTCTCGCGGGTCGAGACTTGACGACGTTTGTGCAATACTTGATGCGAGAGCGAGGCGAACGCGTGCCGCCAGAGTCTGCTATGGACGTCGCTCGACGTGTCAAGGAGGAATATTGCTATGTGTGCAAAGATATTGCAAAGGAGTTCCTACAGCACGAACGAATGCCGGGCGAGTACATCGTGCAGATGCACGGCGTGAGAGGCAAAACGGGAGAGACGTGGGCGGCGGACATCGGATACGAACGCTTTCTCGCGCCAGAGGTCTTCTTTCAGCCTGAAATATACTCGTCGGAATACATCACGCCGCTTCCGGAGCTCGTGCATCAAGCGATCGCGTCGAGTCCGATAGATACCCGAAGAAACTTGTACGGAAACATCGTGCTCTCCGGTGGAAGCACTATGTTTAAAGGCTTCGGTAAGCGCATCAAGCGAGACGTCAAGCGTCTCGTCGACAACCGCATCGCCGCGGTAAACAAGGGTGGGACCCTTGCGTCAAAGGATGTCGAGGTTGAAGTCGTCACGCATCACATGCAGCGCTACGCCGTTTGGTTTGGTGGCTCTGTGTTGGCGTCCACGCCGGGCTTTTACTCAAGTTGTCACACAAAGGCGGATTACGAAGAGCACGGCGCATCCATCGTTCGCGCGAATCCCGTCTTTAGAGGTATTTAAACATTCTCTCGGTTATAGCACTACTTGTAAAATACAACAACGAGGACGAGAACAACAAGCGGATGGGTCGTTAGGCTATCATAAATCGTCATCGGCTCGAAGCAAGAAATTTCACCCGGTCCGCCTCCTTTGCCTCCCGCTCGAGTCTTTGCTGACGCAGATCTTCCAGATCGTCCTCCTCCGCTTTACCGTCATCGCGTCGACGTCTTTTTCGTCGTCTGGATGACTCTTTAGATGACTTTGTCTTTATCCGTGAATGCGTTTCGTCGGCTTCAGCGTCTCTCGAGCGTCTTCCTTTGCCCCTTCGCCCTTCAAGTCTCAGTGCCTCCTCTTCCTCTCGTCTTCTCCGCGCTCTTCGAGGGAGAGACTCGACGACGACATTAGCGCCGTCGTCCACGTCACCACCTGCACCACTCGCGCGCGCGTACCACGGCGCGACGGACCCGTGTCCGACGCCGTGTCCGCCAAATCTATCGCCTCGAGCCTCCTCTGTCGAGAGAATCTTCTTCTTCTTTTGCGTTTCTCCACCCAATCCCGCCGCGCGTTCCTCAGCCGCGAAGAGATTGACGTGTTGCCCAGACGTCGTCGCCGTCGTTTCATCGACAACCGCGCGTCGAGAAAGCGCCTCGTACCGCTCGTTTCGCGCGGATTCCAAAACTCGTCGCGCAGCCTCTTCAGCATCCTCTCTCGCTTTCGCCTCGTCGCGTTCCACGCGCGCGCGTTGTTTCGCCCCGTAGACGTTCCAGCTTTTTTGAGGGAGAATGTTCAACCCGCCGTGACCACCCATGATGATCCGGCCGGGACGCAAAGACGACGCGCGCGTGTGAAGACTGAACCGATGTTATGAGGACGGGAATACAGTTACAAACAGACAAACGCGTTTTCAAGACGTCCAATCCTTGGCGACACCCTCAGCCCGTTTAGCCTCCAACGAATCCATCGCATCCGTCGCGCGCGACGCGCGCTTGGCTTCATCTTTTCTCTTCGCCTTGCCCACGGCGGAGGATTCGAAAGACTCGGCGCGCCGCTCCGCCGCTCTCGCCGCGCCCGCTCTCGCCGCCGCGGACGCCGCCGCGTCCTCGGGTGTCTCCGGACGTTCGCGCCGCCGCATGCCAAGGGTGAACATCAAACCATCGCATAAACAACACGATGAAGACCCGCCTTTCGTCGCTCTGCGCACCGCCTCGTCGTCGTCGTCGTCGCCGACGTCGACGCTATTGAAATCATCCAGCATCGCCGTCCTTTCGTTTGGTTCTTCAACGGAACCGATCGTCGGTAGAACCGATACCGGCGCCGGCGGCGTCGTCACCGTTTCCTCATCCCTTCCCGTCGTCACGGGCGTCGTCGTCACAGGCATCGTCGTCGGTTCCTTTGGTTTAGTTTCTTCAGCATTCAAAGAAGAGTCAACAACATCCTTTCGTTGTCGTTGTTGTTGTTGTCGTTGTTTGTTACCACCACCACCACCGCCGCCGCCGCCGCCGCCGCCGCCCTTCTTCTTCTTCGGTGCCATATCGTGTCGTCGTCGGTGTCGTCGAACGATGTCTTCGAAACCGACTCCTCGTCTCTCGTCTCTCCGTCGTCCGTCCTCTGTCGTCATCCGTGAGAGATTCGATTCCTCATCGGTCGCGACGAACGCATCGAGCATCCATTCGTCCATTCGTCCGACCGTCCATTCGTCCGACCATCCATTCGTCCGACCATCCATTCGTCCGCTCTGTGTGTGTCGACAGAGCGACGCGCCGACCGACGCTCGACGCGATCGTCGCGCGACCGCGCGCGACCGCGCCGAGGGGTCGATCGATGTCGCACGTGCGAGCGGTGGTGCGTGAACGAGGAACGGTCGCGGACGTCGAGTGCGTCGTCGTCGCGAGCGCGGTGGCGGGAAAAGATGACGATGATGATGGTTTTGACGATGATGCCGACGGCGCTGACGACGATGGTTTCGGTTTGACGAGCGCGTCGGTGACGGTGAGGAAACGAAACGCGGCGCAGGATGGACGACGAGGAGGAAGGAGGAAAGTCATACGCATCGCGCGGGTGACGACGGCGGCGGGGGGAGGGGAACCGACGGCGGGGGAGCGGGCGAGGGCGTTCGCGACGGCGCGAGAGCTCACGCCGGCGTTCGCTTCGAGGGTCGCGAAGTGTAACCTGGGATTATCGTCGGGATCGGGATCGGGATCGTCGTCGAGCGGTGGTCGTGCTCGAAACGTTCGTCGCGGTGGTCGCGTCGTCGTCGTCGTGAAGAGACGGTGCGCGCGGATCGGGACAGAGTTTTGGGTGGTTGCGGCGGGCGGCGAGTCTGTAGAGCCGACGAGCGCGACCATGTCATTTTGGGTGAGCGAACGCGAGGGTGGGAGCGACGAGGCGTTGAAAAGGGCGGTGGGGTTTACTACGACTGCGGCTTTCGATGCGTGGTCTCGCGGGAGCAAGTGCGTGGCGGGGCCTAAAAGGGCTGGATTGGGCGGGTCTCGCGAGCGGGCGAAGAAGCATCCTTACGCCTACCGAGGCGTCATGGGCGATGATGTCATCGATTGCGTGTGCGGAGATAACGAAGAGTACGGGTTCATGGTTGCGTGTGAGACGTGTGGGGCTTGGGAACACGGTGAGTGCTGCAGGATTTACGCCGAGGAGGAGATTCCAAAGGATTACAAGTGTTCGGCGTGCGTTCGAGCAGACGCAAAGACGTTGTTGGTGCTCGACTTGCGCGAGGAGAACGACGACGCCAACGATATCAAGGGTGAGCAGGTCCTCGTCGGCTACGACGGCGAGGACAGTGTTGACGGTGGGTTTGGCACCGTAAAGAGCGTGGTAGATGTTTTGAACGGCGAGATGACTGTCGTCTGCTGTCTGTGCGGATGTCACGACGCGCACGGCGATTACGCCGCCATGGTTCAGGCGTGCTCTTGCGCGGGTGGAGGCGCCATCGCGCACGAGTCGTGCATGAAACGATGGTGTGGGAAGACATTAGGAGCCGGTAAAGGTTCGAACGCTCGAGGAAGAGCGTTGTCAAGGGCTGCCGCGGCGACGTGCAAGGCTTGCGGTGACCATGGCGGATTGGCCTCTGGGATCTCAGACGCGTCAGACGTGGACGACTTGTTGAGCGCCTTCGCGAAAGCCATCGATGATACCTCGGCCAAGTATGAGGCAGAGGCGATGGCGTATAGATCTAACCCTCGCCCACGTCCGAGGTTGGCGTCGGATGATTCTACGTCCAAGAAGGAAAATATCGCCAAGCAGGAAACGACGACAGCGACGATGATTCCCGAGAAGGTCAAGACGCCCGTGACGTCAACGCGAGACCCTTCGAAGAAATTTGAAGGCACTCCGGTGTCAATGTTACCTCTAAAACGTCGTCGCATGATGGCTTGGGACTCGGAGCAAAAAATGCGCAGTTTATCTGAAAAGATGGACGCCAAGGCGTTGAGCGAAAACGTTAAGTAAGAGCGATAATTCTTTTCGTCGACGACATGTCGACATGATTATTTTTTCAATAATATTGCAAGCCTATACTACAGCTACGCCCGCGTCCTCGAGCAAACCCTTCATGTATTCCTTGTTAGTGCTCGTCGCCCAGTGCGTGTGCCACTCGTGGTACGGCACCGAGACAACTTTCCAGCCGCGCTTTGCCAACATCGCATCTCTGAGTTTGGTCTTTTGGTTCACCGTCTCGGTTAGATTAGAGTAAAAATGCGACGGGCCATCGCACTCGACGGCAAGTTTGTGTTTGTCGATACAAATGTCGAGGCTCATGAGACCGTCATCCGTGACGTGCTCGACGATTGGATCGAATCCAAGGCTTTGGATTGTCTCCGCCACGCGCTCCTGAAACGTGCTCACTCGTGTCTCTTTCGCCTGCTCGAGCCAAGCCGTTCGACAAGATTCCTCCACCCAGTCTGGAAAGACAACGTCCACGATTTTTCGCGTCGGGTCGTAGTCGTACTGCATCAGACGCGTGTGGTAGAGCATTCTCTGACCCTCCATGACGAAATCCTTCAAGTCGCGTCGAAAGAGCTCGCGAACCGCCGCTTTGTACAGCTTTGTTTCAAACGCTCCGACGGACGCCATCGCCCAAATGATGTTTGAGATGTCTTGCGTATTGCCTTCGCTCAATCTAAATGAAGTTGGTTTGACGGCGTCGAACATTTTCTTCAACCCCTCATCCTTTGAACCGCCGAAGAACGCGAGTGCAATGGACGTGTTGGCCAACGCTTGCGTCGTGCACTCCTCCATGCGCTCCAACAGTGACTGCTCAAACGTCGCGAGAATCTCATCACCCGGGTGATGATTGAGTACCATGAAGGACCACGCAGAGTTAGAAAGCTCTTGTGCCTTGAAATTCGGTGCATTCTTCGCAACAAACTTACCCAATCTATCGAGTAATTCGGCCCCTGGATTTATGTTCATCGAAGCGTACGCCCACAACGCGTTGGACACCGTCTGCGTGCTAAACTCCCCATCTTTGTATCCCTCTATCGGCTTGAGCTCGTAATCCATATCGGGTAATAATTTCAAAATCACCGGCGCGAGCGTCTCCGCCAGCGCTGGACCTCTCGGATGTTTCATAATCGTAAACGCCCACAGAGTGTTAGTTATAGCTTGCGGATAAAACTCATCCGTCCTCTTTTCCATTTCATCCACCGCCAACCCGACGAGATCACCCCTCGGCTGATAATTCAGCGTCGCGCACGACCACACGAAATTCGCCAAGTTTTGAACCTGAAAATCCTGAATCAATCGTCTCGTCGTGTCCTCCAAATCCTTCACTCGTCCATCCTTTCCCGGCCGCCAGCCTCTCGGCGCTCGACCAGCCCGCGTCCTCTTCGCCAGCCTATGCCACGCCGTCGCGCAGTTGACGTTATTATACAAATGCGAGCGCGTTCGCACGTGTTCCAATATATCATCCGTTCCAGGGACGCTCATGATTTCGCTATTTAGTTCTTTACTCAACCTAAACGACCGCTGCGCTCCGTCGTACGCGAACCCATCCGTGGACGTCGCCGCGTTCCCCGCGCCTCCGCGTTCCCTCCTTCGTCCACCCTCACGCGACGAATACGACGAAGAAGACGAAGACGACGAAGAAACATATCTCCCAGCCCCTTTCTCGTACCTCCGTCGCGTCGGACGCGGTTCAAACAATTCGACGTGGTAGGTTTCCTCGCGTCTCGTCGGCGTCGTCACGAGCGCACCAGCCTCTTCGGCATCCTTCAACGTCGCGCTCGACGACGGTTCTTCCTCGCTCGTAAACCCCCGAACGAACGACGAATGCGACGACACGAACGACGCGAACGCGTCGGGTCCCCCCCTGCGGTTCCCGCGGTGTCGACGCAACGCGCGTCGTGCGAGAGCGAGCATCGACCGTCTGCGAGACGACACAGCGAGACGCCGAAGACTGCGGGTTGGAACGAGATCGCGCGTGGCGACATGCCGACGACGCGCGAAACGGGAACGATTGCGCTCGGGAAACAACGCGGAGCGCCGGCGCAACCGTGTAGGGTGCGTGGGGGGACGACGACGACGAGACGCGCGAGGAAAGAGACGAGCGACGAACGCGAAAGACATGGAAATTGATACTGACTTGTGTTGTTGTTGTCGTTGTTGTCGTTGACGCGCGTAGATTCTCGGTGATGACGCCGACGCGGAAGCGATGGACGTGTTGAAACCGCGAAAGAAACACCATCGGGTGTGTTGGTTCGTCGATGGGTCGTACGGACACGTCGCAGTCGGGGACGCGAAGGATTGGGACGCGAACGGGTTTGAGAGGAGCTTGGAAAGCGTCAAGCGAGGGAAGGACAAGTTGGAGCTCGCGTTGGCGAATGCGCGGGCGTATGAGGCAAACGGAGGGGTTGTGGAGAGAGCGAAGGCGACGACAACGACGAAGACGACGGATGCGGCGGAGGATGGTGGTGTCGATGATGAGATGACGCGAGACGAGGCGGAGGCGGCGGCACTCGAGGTTCTCATGGGCGGACCCATCGAGGAGCCCAAGGCGGCGAAAGGGAAGAAGGTGAAGGGTTCTGGAAGACGCAAAAAGCTTATCGAGGATCAAGATGATGAAATGGAGGCGGAACCAGAGGAGAACCCGGCGGCAGATGACGCAGAGGAGTACGAACCTGAGGATGACGACGAGGAGAAGCCAAAGGGTGGGAAGAAGCGCAAGTTGAGCAAAAAGGCTGACCAAGGCGACAAGGCGAAGAGGAGCGCCAAGGCGGCGAGCGCGAAGAAGGAGGTGGAGAAGCCCATTGTCAAAGTTGCGTCGAGCACCCCTAGATTGTTAGAGTTAAAGTCTGAGTTGGAGGATGGTTTGCAAGAGTACGACGACGCTCAGGAACAACAAGAGAAGGCTCGCGTCGAGTACGAAAAGGCGAGATTGGCCATGGAGGCGGCGCAGAGAAAGAGCGAACAAGTGCTCTCGCACACGAATCGCGTGATTCGACGCCTCAAGCAAACTGCGAGACACATTCAAGAGCAGAGCGTGAATCCAGTCATGTTGCAAGAGACATTGATTACGCGAACAATTAAAAAGGGAAGCAAGCTCAAGGATCCCTCGCTCGTAGACTTCACCAAGACGTGCGCCGCCGTCATGACTGAGTGGATCGATCTCGTGCGCAACTCGCCCACCAGTCTCATCACGGTTAAACCCGTTGAGGAGGTGAAGAAGGTTGTGAAGACGGAGAAGCCCGCGCCTGAGGAGGACGCCAAGATGGAGGAAGAGGAGAAGCAACCGGTCGAGGAAGAGACGAACAAGCCGAAGCTTCCGCCGGTGATGGCTGAAATTTACGCCAAGGCGGGTGCCACCATGCCGGCGGCGAAGCCTGTTCCAACGAGCAGTGGTGTTCCGAAGGAGCCTGCGCACGATGCCACCCGTCTTCGCGTGGCTCGCTACTTGGAGCAGGAACACGGTTTGTCTCGCAACGCAGCCGTCACCCTCGAAGCCGCCATCTTCGATCAAGCCGCGGATCCGGGTATCGCTTACAAGGCTGCGCTCAAGCGCATCGTCGATCAACCGAACTTGTTAACCTCGAACGAACAGGCACTCGATTCCGGCAACGTCAAACCCGCTCTCTTGCTTGCGTTTCGGGGTCGATGACAACTGACTAGCACCGAGCACTGTGAAACATTATTAATAAGAAGAATCATTTTCAAGCTAATTTTCTACTACGTGCGATCTATCACTTGAACGCTAACTTTCTCATCGGCTGGAGCAAAGTCTCGTGCACTAGCGTGGACGCGCGCAACTGCCGTCTCTGCTTTGGTGTCTTGGCGAACGCGCAGTGCCGTCTTCCCTTATGTTTCCTCAAAACCTTCTTCCCGCTCCCCGTGAGCTTAAATCTCCCTTTATACGACGAATACGGCTTGATCTTCGTCTTCGTCTTACCGCCCGCGCCGACGGCCACCTTTTTGATCCCACGCGTCCACGTTCGCGCCGTCGCCTTCACCGCGCTCTTCGTCGTCCCCACCGCCGACGACACCGTCGCGGACATCATCGTCGCAGACATCATCCTTCGCACCGCCGCCACCGGTGTCATCGTCGACGCAGACGTCGACGTCGACGTCGATGCGACGACGCTTCGTCCACCTTTGGATAGGTTTCCCATCGTCGTCGACGACGCTCTGGCGCCTCGCGTTGCGAGCGACGCGCACCGCGACGCGAGTCTGAGCGCGAGCGCGGGAGCGCGAGAAGACATCGTTGTCTGTTCTTCGAACGCTCGGGGTCAGTCGGGTCGGGGCGAGTCGAAGGATTCGACGGCGCCACCCGCGAGCGTTAGAGTGAAGTGAGTGACACATACGCTCCCGCACTTCGCGACCTATCCACTAGATGCGTCGTCGTCGGACGCCATGCCGACGGTGACTTGGATGCGCGTCGCGCTCGTCGCGCTTGGTGCCGGGATGCGCGACCTGGTGACGAGGATGAAACGTCGCGACGTGCGAGAGGAGGCTCGGAAGAGAGACTGGTCTCTCGAGCAACGACTTCGTGTGGCGACGGAACAGCGCGCGGCGGAACGCGCGGGGCGAACGCGGGCGGAACGCGCGCTAAGGGAGGCTGAGTTGGAGTTGGAGCGGGTTCGGGCGTCGCGCGGGGCGATGACGGCGACGGGGGAGGAGGAAGAGGAAGACGACGAGGCGTATTCGTTTGCGCCGCTCGGAGTGTTTGCGTCGGTATTTAATCAGAGGCTCGGAACGCCGAGACAGCCGTCGCTCGTACCACTGGCGAGAGGAAGAGTCGTGCTCTCTCCAAGAGTTCCCGCTAGCGCGCTGGAGGGATTGGAAGAGTTTACACACTGCTGGATTGTGTATGTGTTTCACGAGAATACAGACCTCGCCAGAACGCTCGGATCAAACGCAAACAAAAAGACGACCGTTCGTGGGAAGATTCGCGTACCAAAGCTCAACGGGGAAAAGAGGGGGTGTTTAGCGACGAGAACGCCGCACCGACCGTGTCCGGTGGGTCTGAGCCTCGTCGAAATCGTGCGGGTGAATGATAAGTCGTTGGACGTCGCGGGGGCCGATTTACTCGACGGCTCGCCCGTTCTAGACATCAAACCTTACGTACCGTGTGCAGAGTGTCTGCCAAACGCGCGAGCGCCCGATTGGGTCGGGTTAGACATTGACGATTGGGACGGTCCTCTGAAGATTGAGAAGGTGAGCGTATCCGAAGCTGGGGCGACCGCTGTCTCATGCACGTGGGAATCGAAGAAGCACAACTCATTGTACCACAGCGCAGAGGAGTTTCTTGAGTTCGTCAAGCAAGCACTCGGACGAGATCTCAGATCGTATCACCAGCGTCTGAAGGGTGAGTCGGGTGCGACAGAGGACGAAGAGTGGCGCGTCACACTCGACGGTATCGTTATTAGTTATAAGCAGAGTGGAAAGAACGTTGAAGTAGTTGGCGCTAGGTGACCTTCGTATGTATTATTAGCGTGACTTTATGCTAGGTAGTATTAGATGCCCTCGCCGACGTCGAGGAGTGTGTAGAGTCCAACTCCTGACTCGCCTTCGAAGCGTTGATAAAGTTATCGATCACGACGAACTCATTCGTCAAATCCTCCTCTTCTTGTTTTGTCTCCTCCTTGAGACGACTAACGAGATCCGCCGCGCGTTGCATCGCTCTGTCAGACGTATCCGATGACTCTTCAGTCGAGTGGATGATATCCTCGACAGCACGCTGCGCCTCGGCGTTGACCATGTCCGTTGACGCGGTGACAACCTTCTTAACGATCTCTTCCGCTTCTTCCGTGTGATTTTTGTCGAAGCGTCTCGAGCCGGACTCACGTTCCAATCTGGCATCTTCGATGCTTCGCAAGCTCTCCTTCAGAATCGCATCCTCGCTTTCGATCGCAATTTTAGAAGCCTCTTCTAGAACTTTCTCAGCGTCCGCAGATCGGGCTGCTTCTATTTCCTTCAAAGATTCCTTGATGAGTGTGGATGCCTCTTCGCCAGCAGAAGCGTCTTCCTCGATTTCCTCAACCTTCTCCTTCTTTTCGTCGAGAATTTCGTGTGAAACCCTCTCTATTTCGTCCAAGACGTCGTTTGTAACTTTGATTTGCTCGACTGAGCTCTTTATCTGCGAGTGTACGGGTTCGTCAGACTCCTGTGCGAAAGGTGACACACTCCGAGGAGCATCTTTCTTCTTTTCATCTTGCATCGTCGAAAGCGATTCCTGGACGTCACGCAATGTCTCTTCCGCTTCCTTGAATGACTTCCTGGCAAAGTCAACCTTCTCCTCGACGCGTTGAAACTCTTTATCGTTGTCTATCTTCATGAAACCTGTGAATAGAGCGAAATCTTTCGCCAACTTAGACCGTGACCTGTCTTTGATGAGTCTGTGTAGAGTCCCTCCAGCGTCGCGCGTTGCTTCTCGCGCCGCTTCATTGGATTCTGAGGCTGCCTCGATGGCTTTCTCAGCGCGGTCTATTTTTCTAAATCGAGCTGCTGCTACGAAAAATTTATCATAAATCTGCACGCGTCCTCGCACATAACGGTTCGCATTCATGAGTCGCTGAATGATCGCAGTGACTTGTGCTTCTTCGCGCAGCGACGCCATCGTACTGCGTGTGCCGAGGAGGCCAAGCAGGATACCCGTCACAAATAACAGTCGCATGCTGAAACGGACCCTGTTACCGAGCCAAGTTAACAATTTGAACTCCTGCGTCTCCGACATCATGCTGGTCGGGTGCTTCTTGTACGTGTCGTAAGTACGAATGAACATCGACGCCGGCAAAATGAAAATCAAGAGAGAACACGTTGTGCTACCAACCAAACCGAAAAGATGGCTAATGTTTGGCACAGCTATGGAGACGCGAAGGCAGACGAACAAAACTATCGCATCAAAGACAAAGTTTCTGTGTCTTCCGGCGACTTTTGAGATAGACAAGACTGCCGATGAGCAGCTCTCTCGCAATGAGATGAAAATCACTGGAATGCCCGTGCAAATCGAGCAACCGTAGAGGAATCTCACGACATGCAGGCACATGCCGACGAAACCCTTCTTCGAAGCTAGATTACGAAGAACGTTACCGTGCACATTCGCCCCGAACGCAACGTATCCGCAGAAACCTATGACGATGTAAAACACCCAGAGACTCAACATGGTCACGTCCGCCGCTCGAACGATGCGTGACGTCGACATTCCTCTACCAGAGCTCTTGAGCACGGGAAATATAACCGTGTGCGCCGCGAATGTGAACGCCATGACGGAACTCACCACACCTAAACCGTCTGTGTTCCAGACCTTCAGAGGTCCGCGTTTCGACCCGCTCTCGTTGCCTCCAAAGACGACTTCGTGCGCGGCGAGCGCAACCAAGCTAAACACAAATAAAAACGTCGTCGCAATCCCAAAATTTGCCAATTTCGCCAACTGCTTCTCAGACTTGAACAACGTCGTCAGCGGTAGAAATACACCAATCACGACGGCATGCATCACGCGCTCTCGCGTCGGTTCCACACCCGCCGGGAGTATCCCGCTCGACGCCGCCGTGAGAAAATTATCGCTCACCACGTTAAGATACGCCGCCAAGCACCCGAGCATGAGTACCGCTGTGCTCCACCTTGTCACCGTCCTAAACATCCTGCCGAGCGTCACCGCCGCCAACTCCTCGTACGTCCACGCGTTATTCCTGGACGCGCAGTAGAGCAACGCGTGCAGAGACAATCCGCACGCGAAACACATCATCGTCGCGCACGCAATCGCCAACACGATCCCGCACGCGTGAAAACACGACGGCATCGCCAACGCTCCACTTCCCAACACGTTGTTTAGCATCGCCTTGGACAAGCCTCGCTGTCGAGTCGACGACGCCTCAAAACTCTCGTGCGAACCATCACGAGCATCTCCCATATCATCTTGTCGCCCGCCGCGCGCGGTTCCGACGCCGACGCCATCGCGAGCGACGGAAAACATTCTTCACCGGTCGTCTCCGCGACGGACGACGACGGACGTCGCGGTGTCGGTCCCGACGCCGCACTGTGACGACGAGCGTGTTTCAACGCGTTTCAACTCTGAACCGTTAGCAGCGGCTTTTGAGTGACACATCGTCAGTGCGACGCGCGCGACGGTGGCGACAGAATGCGCGCGACAGTCACGACGACGGCGACGGCGTGGCGTGGGAAACGTGTTGGCGGGGCTGACGACGGTGAGGACGTCGTAGATGGCTTCGCTGTCGCCGTCGAATTGGACGCGAGCGAGGAAGAGTCAGACTGCGAATCTTTGTGCGTCGACGCTTTGCTCGTGAGCTCGAGCGATGACGACGACGAAGACGAAGAAGACGATGCTGGTGCGAGGTTGAGTGAAACGCAAAGCATCAGGACGTCGTCGTTCATGGCAAGGTCGATGGGTGAGGCGAGCGAGGAGGCGGTGAGCGCGTTGGTGCGAAAGGTGTCATACGAGCTCGAGCAGTCGGCAACGTTGGAGGTTCAAACACGAGAACAGGAGAAAGAGAGAGGACGAGAGGATCGGTACGACGACGGGGAAGATTGGTTCGAGATGGCGGTGGAAGATGAGGCTCGATTGCTCGCGAGTCAGCAGGTTGAGACGTCGAAAAGTGGTCGAGCAGTTTGGAACGTCCACGAGGCGTTGGAGGCATTGGCGGAGCGCGCGGTGTGGGCGAAGCAGAACGCTGAGGGTTATTCTGGTGGAGTTATCAATTTAGTAAACGTGGATAAAATTACAGAGGCGATGATGGACACTGTGGACGCGGGTCGGGCGATGTGTTGCGCCCTTGGAGCTAAACGTCAGGCGGCAGTGGGCACCGAAGGCGGCTTCATATTCCTTCAGAGATGCGTGGACGGCGAGCTCACGGTGACGTGCTTGAAATCGGCTCGGAATTTTGCGGGAATATCCGTCACACCAGGCGTGACGAGCTTGGCGTTCGACGAGCTTGGCGATTGGCTGTTGGTTGGCCATCAGAATGGTGGACTGACGCTCTGGGACATCAAGCGGAATCCGACAGTGTTGAAAACCATCGTGGGTGCGCATCGTACGCCGGTCGTCGCCTTGGCCACGTTGCCACAGTTTCAACCCAACGGCTCTGTGGACGCCATCTCTTCCGAAGAGGGCGGACTTGTTATTCATCACACCTTTTCTCCATTTGGAATGGGCGTGATACGAGTGAAGTCAACTTCGCTGGGCGAACGCACATTCGTGATCGCCGCGGAACCGCTACCTCGTGTCACCGCAGTTAGTGCCATAGAAATTACAGCTCACGAACAGGGTGTCGTCGTTCCGACGTGGGGCGATACACGGAGTAAAACAAAGAATATAGCAGACGGTGCTGGCATCGTCGCATTGAGCACCATGAACGCAGTGCTCATCATGCGAATGAGTCCTAAAGCCGAGGTCATCGCAAAAATCGTTCGCCCGCCAATCATGGAGAATACTGTTTTACCGGTTATGAGCTGGAGTCCGAGATGTATTGATGACGTCGTCGTGAACGATGGAGTCGAGAAATGTCAACTTGTGGTTGCCTGGGGAAGCAGTGTGTACGTTCTCGCCGTCGAAGTCGAGACTTCGAAGCAGAGTCTGAGTGAAAATGCCGATAGTCAAGCGAAACGCTCATCTAGTACGTCGCAAATTGTTTATTCGTGGTCGGCTGATTCAGACGATTCAAAGAGCGCGATATCAATTGCGTGGTTGTTGAAGGATGTCATTTGCATTCTAAGCAGCCGAAATATACTCTGCGTGTACACACCTCAGGGCGAACTAGTTGAACGCGCATCGACTGGTGAACCTCCAATCTCACGTGAAATCACTAGTGGTATCCCCGCCGCTATGAATTGTGAGAGACTTCCGTATTGGCATTCAGGAGTCGGGAAGCACGGAGTGCACGTGGCCATCCTTTCGTCTTCACGCTTTAGATCTGGCAAGTTTATGGGCTGGTACGAACGATTGAATGCTAAAAAGCAGTTCATGGACTGGATCGGGACGTTCAGCATGCTGTTACAAGTTCATGACGGTCTTGCTACATTTTGGCCAGTCTTATCAAAGAAATACATAGACTCGGATGTTGCCCAGAGTCACGTAGCCAAGGTGCTTTCTCAAATCATCCCGGGCTTCGTCAAGGATTCCATGAGCGTGCGAGAACGATGCATAGATGATGCTGAGTATCATGAGGCGATTGCGCACATTGTCCTCGGTATGTTGGTAGAATTCGACAGTCTGGATAAACTGTATGAGCCGTTGATATTCGACGCCCTTTTGCAGTCACAATGCAAACGTGCGTTCCTTGAAGGCATAGTTCCTCATATTCTTTCCGATAGATTACGCTCGTTGCCGGTTGAGGTTATGCAAGCGCTTGTTGAGCATTATTCATCATTTGACGCGGCAGAGGTCATTGAGAAGTGTGTGTTACACTTGGATTTGCAATCGCTCGACTTGAACCAGATTGTGCGCCTATGCAAACGCTACGGCATGTACAGTGCGCTGGCTTATGTCTTCACTCGTGCGCTCAATGATTTCATGACACCAATGGAAGAGATCTTCAATGCTTCTCTGCACACTGAGTTTGAACAACGCAAACCTTTGCGTCACCTGATGCTATTCATGTACAGGACCTTACAGGGTGAATCTTTCCCTGTGGGAGGCAGCAAACTTGCAGAGGAAGCTATGCTCAAGTTCCACTCACAACTGATGCAGTTTTTACTACAGCCTGTTTCCGTTGATGAGTTTGGCGTCGATATTGAGTCAAATGCGACAATCAGTGACGCCTGGAAACGCGCTGTGAGACTTACACAGGAGAGCAAATCGGGATTGGCGCCGATCCGCTTGTTGTATCTACTTCTGGCCGAACCGAAACCGATCTGCGACGTGCTCACGTTAGCTCTGCGTGAATGGGATGCCACAGAAAGTGAAGTTTTCAATCGAGAATCTGCCGGGTCAGATCGGATGATGTCGCAAATTGTTGCAGAGGCAGCCGTCTTTGCTGCCGCTGCGTTGAGCGAGGGAGAATCGACAGTGAACCGATCAAATTTGTTCATCTTCACCGCAACGCTTGTGGGTTCGGGGCGTGCATCTGTCGTCCGCGCTACTGAAAGGGAGTTGCTAAGAGCTTTAGCATCTGCAAAGACGGTGACAGACGCATCTTCGCGAGAAGATGCGATGGTTTCCATCCTTTCTCGCAATTATCGAGACGGGCATATTGACGACGAGAATGAAATACTGAAACTCGCCAAGGAAGCAGAGTTTGCTCAAGCAGAAGCAGTTATTTACATCGCCTCTGGAGATCACATGGGTGCGGTCAAGGCGCTGAGTGGCGATAAGTCGCGAACTAACGCAGCTGTACACTTTGTGAACGTCCTCCTTGGGACGTCTCCCGCCGGGTTCCTTCACGCAGAGCAATCTGGCGCAGGTCCGGCGGCTGCGCAAGCGGAACGCCTGAGTAATGCTGATGCACAAGCTTTTCGGGAGCATTTACTTGAAAGTATGCCTGATATAGCGCGGGTTTCGGCGGATGTGTGTGCGCAAATTGCCGTGGCTCACTTTCCGAGAGTGCAATCAGAAGTTCTGAGTGCCCTGTCTTCCGATCCTGTACTGCAGTTTCAATATCTGCGACAAGTGTTGGAAGCCAGTCACGCGAGCGATGGATCCGTTCACCGACTCAGCCTCGTAGACTTAGCCGCTGCATCCGAGTCTATAGTGACTCCAGACATGCACGAGTTATATTTCCGACTCATGTGTCAGTTTGAACCTCAGGATGTGCTCAAGTACCTGAGAGCGGATCACGCAAAGAACTTGGATCAGGTCGAGTGTTTGAGACAGTGCCGGCAATTCGGAGTGATGGATGCAGTTGCATTTTTGCTCGAAGCTTCGCATGAATACGAAGAGGCGCTATCGATACATCTGTCGAAATACTCGACTAGTATCAAGGCTATGGCTCAGCTCATAGAGTCGAGTGGGATAAAGTGGAAGACGTCTGCGCCAGCGGAAGGGTTAATGAAGGGATTTGTTTTGGAATCACATGAAGCTTTACACGTCGCCATCGATCTGTGTGCGCGAATTTCGGGTGATGTTGACAATATCGAAGAGATGTGGTGGTCGTGTCTGGACAGTATAATTTGTTCGTTGTCGGAACTTTCCGGCCACGCACTCGAAAGCATACGTGGTACTCTTCACGAACATTTAGAAGAGATTCTACACGTCATGCTCGGACGAGTTGATAACGGTAGGCTCCTCGAGCTCATCGTTCATCGATACGGTGGTAAAGACATCTCGGAGCTACGTGTTCTTCTCGCCCGTATTTTCGGTAACTGTGCTTTGGAGCGAGATTTCCTCAAAGCTGAAGGCTCGGATGTCAAGAGCGAAGCAGACGATAAAGTGAAAACGCAGTATCAAATCCGCAGTAGAGCTCAGAGAGGGAGCGTTAGGGCACTTCTATAGTAAGATTAGCCATAGGTAGTACATGAAATGTTGTAAAAGTACATGCCAAATTGTTTATTCGAGTGGCTACAATTCATCTCCATTTGCACGAATAAGCTTACCAGAAGGCGTCTCCGAGTAGTCGACGACGACGTCGCCGACTGCGACCTCAAGCATACTCTTCGTTCTCTTAAGATTTGGAGTCTCAGCATCAGCGTGCTCTTCAAAGCTCAATCGCGGTGGTACCCATCCATCTTTTACAGCCTTGGTCAGCGGAGGAATGAAATCTTTTTTGCGACTGACGAGTCCAGGGAGTTTCAGAACAGTGTCCTCGTCTTCTAATTGTCCGCCATAAGCAGCCAGAGCCAGGGAGGCTTCGACTCGGCCACAGATCAAAAGTGTCGATGTGAGATTCACAATGTCGACCACAGCAAGTAAAACGGCAGTTATCGAGTCGTCAGTCAGTTTGACAGCTCGCATTTCGGGTATAATGTCCGCTGCTCGAGCGAGTGATGCCTCGGCATCCGTTGTTTCAATGACGCTGTAAGCAATCTCGTAGGTGGTGTTGGCGCCAGAAAACTTGAACTGCTTCATGTCACCATTCACCAGAGTAAATGGTGTCATCAGACTCAAGTTTTGACTCTTCGCTCGGAACTGTCGAGCCGCGAGCTCATTCACATCTCGCACTTCCAAGTACTGCACGAGCATCGCGACGATTCGCTCGTCCCACGCCGTCGTCGTAGGAGATTTCAAATTGAGAGTATCGCTAAGAATCGCTGAAAGCAGCATACCCGCGATGTTCTTTGGCAAAAACTTTTCCTGAACCGCGTAAGAGTGCGCGATAATGCTCGACATGCATCCCCACGGTCGAATATCCACGAAAATTGGTTTTTCCGTGACAATCGTATTCGACTGCAGCGCGTGATGATCAATGATACCGACGATGTTCGTCATCGGAATCGCCTTATTCAACTGCGACTGCTGCTGAAAATCCACTAGACACACATCCCTCTCCGGTCTATCCACGAGCAACGATTCAACCGTCGGCGGTAATTCCACTCCCCACGTCTCCAACGCGAACGACGTCTCCGTGTTCACCTCGCTCGCTCTCGCCGGCGTTCCGCTGTATAAGTGCGCCGCCCCAATCGCCCCAGCGATCGAATCCAAATCCGTCACTAGATGTCCCACGAATATCGCATCGCTCAACATTGGGAAAAACGCATCGCTCTGTCCCTCAGACTTCGGGAGATGTTTCAACAGCCTCTGTCCTTCGTCCCACTTTTCTCTCGTACCTCGCTCGAGCTTCGTCTCCTCCCGTTCGTTATACGTCTCGTGTTTCAGCATCTCCATCCTTCCCAGTCCATATAGAACCGCGAGCGCGACAATAATAATCGAAACCCCGCGTTTCAATCCCGTCGTCCCGCTCGTCGTCGTCGCAATCGTCGTCGTTGTCGTCGTAATCTCCTTTGTGGGGTCCTCTCGAAACGAACCGACGTCTAGGAATATACCAGTCGTTTTCGTTCGCCGCTCGCACGACGATTCCGATCGGTTCCACTCGAAACGAAAACGACTAAAACGCGACACGCACACGATCCCGCGCCGGTGTCGATGAGTGAATTTTCTTCGGGTTCGAGCGTGGTCGTCGACGTCGCGTCGGTGTGTGCCGCTGGAACTGTCGAATAATCAATCAAGCAAGCAGTCGTGGACACTTCAATCTTCACAACACGCCGACGCGCGCGCGACGACGACGATAATGTCGCGGGTGGACGTGTTTCTCGAGTCGAGCGACTCAAAGTACCTCGAAGGGGACACGGTGCGAGGGGAGGTTGTCGTGTGCGTTGAACGAGAGGATGCGCCGTTCGCACACAACGGCATCGTGCTCACGGCTGTGGGGAACGTGCAGCTGCGAGTGGGGGAATCGAGCGTGAGCATACTGGAGAGCTTGTTTATAAGCATCGATCCGGTGCAGATTTTGGACGCGTCGCTCGTGTTGGCACCGCCGGGGAGGTTGATGGTGGGCATGCACAAGTTTCCGTTTTCATTTCCGTTGGCGCGGTTTCCGGTTGGGGGGGACATGTACGAAACCTTTCATGGGCAGAATACGCAGGTGGTGTACGCGTTGGAGGCTGAGGTGGTGAGGCCGGTACTACGGGGTGGATCGCTGTCGACGGGGATGTGTGAGTTTTTAGTGGAGACAAAACCGGATGACGAGGACGCAGCAAACGTAGACGCGTCCGCGGAGGTCCGATTTGAGATAACCGAGGAAGGGCAGGATTTGGGTCCGGCACCTGGTCCGTTGGCGACGGAGGGGTTTCTCGTGCGTGGCTCGTTCGATAAGACGAGCTGGTACCTGGAAGAGGCGATCACGGGTCGGCTCACGGTGGAGCGGTCAGCGTCGGCACTCAGAGGCATCGAAGTCGAGCTGTGTAGAATCGAAGGCTGCAGCACGACCGAGGGTCAGGTTGTGTCGGAGACGAGTCCTGTGCAATTTACGCAAGTCGTTGACGGGGATTGTCCGCGCGGGGTTGAGATTCCGATTCACATGGTTATACCGAGACTCTTCGCGTGTCCGAGCGTGCAGGCGCCGACGTTTTCGATAGCCTTCATGCTTCGAGTTCTGTGCATATTTGAGCCACTCAATCCTGGGAACAAAGAACCGGTTGCCGTTCGTGCCATCCCAATTCAGCTCTACAGAGGCGGTCCAAACGTTGAGATGATGGCGTTGGCGACGTGACGTCGTCGCTTTAGACGGACGACAACTTTTGTCGCCGTTTTGTTTCGTCTGCGCGAGCACTCGATACCATCGTCGGCGTCTCCCGCGTGTAATTTATTTAATCGCAAGCGAATGCATACGCACAGGGTGGGTAAAGTTCATTCCTAAGTTCACAGATGTCGACTTATTTCAACGTCCTACTAAAATTAAACACACCTCGAGAAAGCGCTCCGTTTGCGTCCCACTCACACTCCCGTCGCTCAGCCACTCAGTCCTTCAACGCTCACTCCTCCTCGTCCTCATCCTCCTTCGCGTTCACCCGTTCGCACGCATCGATCCAATCGCTGTAAACATCGATCGGTTCGCTCAGGTGCGTAATGTTACACGTATACTTTTGTCCACACGTCCCGCACTCCACCATGCCCTTTTCCGCGACGTGATCCAGTCTCGCAAAGACGCTCTTGTCGTGGTTACAAAACGGACACGTGAACGTCGTGTCCACCTTTGGCGCCACTTTTTTCGGGGGCGGTTTCGAGCTTTTTCGTTTTCCCATCGCGCGCTTTCCTCGTCCGTCCGCGGAGTGTCGTCTGTTCGGCGCGGCTCGCCTCGGCGCGGCTCGGTCGTCGTCCGCAGTCAACAATCTTTCCAGTGGGAAGAAATTCCGACGCGCGCCAAAGTGATACAAACCCAGACCCCCATCGTGACGGTTTACAAATCATAAAAACGTGATTCAAACACGGACGAGACTCGAAAATTTATGATCAAAATCATCGGACATTTATACTATAATATACTAAGTATTTCCTGAATTGATATATTTTAAATGAAAGAACGGCCCAAAAAGACGCGAAATCTCTCTCGATCTCTCGACACACCTCGACGACCCAGAGAGAGTGACGAGACTCGCGATGATGAGCATGACGACGACGATGACGTCGAAGATGACGGTGGTGACGATGAAGAGCGGACGAAGAAACTCAATCATCGCCAAGGCGGATTCCACCATGGCGCCGCCGACGACGAGAACCAAGCCAAAGGCTCCGGAAGGTGCGATTTAGAGACTCGGATGAATACGACGCTCGGCTTGTGGATACGGTTCTTATCGAGAAAACCGGATTGGTGATGATGACGTGAATGCACGCTTGGAACGAGAGGGAGGTGACTGACGAACGAACGCTTGTTTTTTTAACGTGTGTCTAGGCGCGCCGGTGGTTCCGCCGCAAGATTTGCCGCAGCGACCGCGTAGAAACCGCCGCTCGCCGACGGTGCGCAAGGCGTTCAGGGAAACCATCCTCACTCCGGATAACTTCATCTATCCAATCTTCGTGCACGAAGGGGACGAGAACATCCCGATTGGATCGATGCCGGGTCAAGAGCGCTTGAGCTTTAAGAATGGTCTCTTGAAGCAAGTGCGCGAGGCACGCGCGGCTGGGGTGAACCAAGTCGTCGTCTTCCCGAAGACTCCAGATAACTTGAAGAGCGAGTGCGGCGAGGAGGCGTTCAACCCGAACGGTTTGGCCCAGCGCTCCATCTCTCTGTTGAAGGACACTTTCCCGGACTTGGAAGTGTACACTGACGTCGCTCTCGATCCGTATAACACGATGGGTCACGACGGTATGGTGCGCTCCGACGGCGTGATCATGAATGACGAAACCGTCTACTACTTGTGCCAGCAAGCCGTGAGCCAAGCTCGTGCTGGTGCGGACGTTATCTCCCCGTCTGACATGATGGATGGTCGCGTCGGTGCCATTCGTCAAGCCCTCGATGACGAAGGTTTCACCAACGTCGCCATTATGAGCTACACGGCAAAGTACAACAGCGCCTACTACGGTCCGTTCCGTGACGCCCTCGCCTCTGCACCGCGCCCGGGCAGCGAAGAGTGGAAGATCCCGAAGGACAAGGCTGAGTACCAAATGGACCCGGCCAACTACCGCGAGTGCTTGCGTGAAGCCGCCCTCGACGAGGCTGAAGGTGCCGATATCATGATGGTCAAGCCGGCGGGCGCTTACTTAGACATCATCCGCGCGCTTAGAGACAACACCACTCTACCGATCTCCGCCTATCAAGTATCCGGTGAGTATTCCATGTTGAAGGCTGCCGCCGCTGCGGGCTACCTCAACGAGCGTGACGCCGTTTTGGAGTCCTTGATCGCCATCAAGCGCGCCGGCGCCGACCTCACCTTGACGTACTACGCCATCGACGCGGCGAAGTGGATCCAAGAAGGCAACTAAATACGAGCCGTCCCGCGAGTGTCGGTCCGCAATCGCCATTTAGGAGCTCAGCTCAGTAGAAAATTGCTTTTTTTAATGATTAAGTTACACTGCAATGACGAGAAGTGCGCGAATCGAATCGAAGAATGGACATTTACGCGAACGGCGATATTAGGGCCTGGGAGGTATAAACGAATGCTGTTTTTCGTATCACACACATCCTTGAAATCTACTCCAAACGTCGAAGTGCTTCACGCTAGGCACCACCCTCGACGATCTACGATGAATCCTCATCAATTCTCCACCTTAACGGCCATTTAGTAGAAATAGCCGAGCACCTTGCCACCAACCTTCTTGCGACGGGCTTCCTCGTGGTCCATGATGCCCGACGATGTGGTGAGCACAATGACACCGAACAAACGGGACGGCAAGAGGCGACCAATCCAGTCCTCAAGGTCGTGGTGGGACAAATCATAACGCGGGCTGTGGGTTAAGAGAAAATTGCGTCAGTCACGACTCATGCGAGCGACGTCAAAGAAAAAGATCACGCGTGCGCGCACTCGCTCAGACCCTAAAAACAACGCACCTGATGACACCGCACTTGTTGATACGACCGTTGAGTTCGACAACGATCTTACCCGCTCTGTGGTCATCAATGAACTCGAATTCGTTGATGTAGCCTGTTTGTGCAACGAAAAATCACCGTCAGTCGTCTGGTTCACGATTTGCATTCTTTCCTAACGCCGTGATCTTCAACCCCAACATCACCCGCGCGCACACGCGCATACTGTTCGACTTTTGAACGTACCGTGCTTTTGCATCACTTGCAAGAACTTGATCACCACCTTGGAAACCGGGCGGACGAGCACTTGACGCTTGCCGCGCTTTTCCGCGTTGTACATAGACTCTGTTCGCGACGAAAAACATCGTGAGGTTAGTACAGACCCTAAAACCACATCGCCGCCTCGTTCCCTAAGCATCGCGCGCTCGCACGCATCAACGCGACTCGCACGCGGCGAATGTTTCGAGCGAAAGACGTACTGAGAGTGTCATTCAACACGCTGATTCGGACCATGGTGTCTGGTGCTTCGACACGCGAGTCGTACAGAGGCGGATCGCACGACGCGCGGGAGCGTCCTTGCCCTTCGAAGGGAGGCGGAAAAACTTTTGTAAAATCTTTTTACATTAGTGGCGTCTAATCTTAAACGGCGAATCGTAAATCGCGGGGACTCGAGAAGGTAAGAGACTACGTGTCGATTTCTTGGTTCGTGAACGGTTGAAATTTTACTAGGATTCGTAAGAGTCGTAAATTTACAAGGAGACGTAGTCTTGGGTGTTTTTAGCCTGCGAGAACGGACCTTCCGAGTAATTGCGCGGCGACTCGGCGGTGACGATTTCGGTGTACATAGAATCTGATGATGGCTTGACCGACTTGAGCGGCTTGATCGGCTTGGAGTCGGGAGCCGGAGCCTGCTTCTTTGCTACCTTTGTGGATACTTCGTACTTCATCGTCGGCGTGATGGCCATGTGAAACTGCGCCTCGAGACCTGCGAACGAACCAAAGAGCATGTCTGCGAGGGGCATGAGCATCCATTGAACCTGACTCACGAGCTGCCACCACATCGGAGCGACGTTACACTCGAAATGCGGACGATCGTGCACGACAAACAGGCGAATGTAAAATTCGCCTATGATGATTGCCCAGCACGCAAACGTCATGGGGAAGAAAACTATAACGGTGAGCGATCGCAAACCAATGCCAAATGGATACGTTTCGAGCATCGGGTTTGCCCACGTCGAGCACAAACCACCGAGCATACAGGTGAACCAAAACAGCGTCCACGAAATGTGATGCTCCGCGGCGTGCATGTAAAGCTTCATCATCCTAGCAAAAGAAACCTTATCACTCTTGTCGAGATAATTCATCACGATGTATGAAAGATCAATCGCGCCCCACGCGTGTCTCTTAGCTTGAATGTACCTCGCCTTGATGGCTTCGTTCCACGTACGCTCTTCGATCGCGTCGTTGCCCATCACCATGAAGATGGGAACAACTCGATAGTCACCATCCTTCTTGAACCAGCACTTCAAGTAGTGATGCCAGTCTTCAGGAATAATATCAACATCCCATCCACCGCATTCGATTGAGGTTCGCATGCTCTGGGAGTAGATGGCGAATGGAAACGGGTGACTAAATGGAGATGCCAGTTGACCGAGGAAACCAACCGAATCAATCACCGCCTTGATTCGGATGATAATCGGCACGTTCCAGATATTAGGGAAAAAGGTTTCGGCCGCTTGGTATGTCGTGTTGTACGGCTTTGGATTCTGCACGTGGTTGTATGCCAAGCAGTCCATAAATTGAGAGTCAAAGTACGTGTCGGCATCACACACGGTGAGCATTATCTGTTCAGGCGCGAGACCTTGCTTTTCGACAAACTCTCTCTTCACGCAACGCACCGACCACGCACAGTTTGAACTTTTCCCCACCGCCTCTCCTGGGCCGAGTACGTGGGAGGTGTAGTACAACCCAAGGAGCCCTGGGCCGAACTCGTCCAACAACTCGGCAACTTTACCGGGAGCCTCCGTGTCGCGGCTTTCCGTCGCAAGAACGACCACCAATCGATCCTTGGCGCACGTTTGTCCAGCAAGTGTACCAACAGTCTTTCTCAACGTCTCAAGCGGTTCTTTGTACGTCGGAATGACACATATGTGAATGATATCGTTGAACTTGGCCGTCAAGCCTCGCTTGAGCTCGCCGTCAATTCCGCTCACCCACGTATGCTCAGCTTCTCCCTCGAGTTCTGGGCGCTGATTTGCCTTGTACACTTGACCTTTAGGCCCGAAAAATCTATCTAAAACCGGGGCTCGAATGCTCGAGTCGTTCCCGAGGCGGTGCCAGTCTGCGTCCTTGTACTGATGAAGCAACGGGATCCCGACCAAGAGAGCCGCGAAGCCGCTGTGGATACCCTTGATCCAACCGTAACAAATATACGCGCAAATGAACGCAACCGTGAGCGCCGGGGAGACCCTCGCGCCCCAGAGCGTGACGAACGTGATCAACGTGAACGACGTCGCAAACGGCAGCGCGAACATGACTCGCTCCACAACGCCTCCTCTGTACGCGATGTTGTCGTTCAAGTCGTCCGACGCGTCGCTCAGGAGCCCACCATCGGCGCTCACGCCGTCACGTATCTTTCCGACAGGAAGTTCCACCCGATCCGATCGACTCATCGCGCGCGTCGTCGCCGTCGCGTCGGACCGTGACGACAAACACCACACCATAAGAGCGTCTTATGGTGGGTGTTGAGAGCTCCGCTTGTGCGCCTTTTGTCACTGTTTGCTTTGATGACACATAATAAACAATGCGTGAGTCCAGTAAATGACACTGACAACTCGGCTGAGATTTCGGAATGCACGGACGCGCGCGACGGGACACCGATGCGCTCGCGCGTCGCGCGACTCTCGCTCCACGCGCGAACGCTCGTGACATCCATCTTTCCGGACGCGCGCGCGGTGGATCGCGGAACGATGGCGAACTGCGGTGCGAAGACGCTGCTGACTGCGACGAGAGCGGGCTCTCACAGTTGTGCAGATTTGAAACAACGCGCGCGGGCGTCGTCGTCGTCGACGCGTGGATCCCGCGGTGTGACGACGACGAAGCGCGCATCGGGTACCGCACGAGCGTCGCGCGCGCACGCGAGGGGAGGGTTGACGACAACGAGCGCGGCCTCGGAGGATGTTGGGACGAGGACTTATCTCGAAAAGTTGAAGATTAAAGATTTTGCGCTGGTGAGAGAGCAAGAGGTTGAGTTTCACCCGGGGCTCAACGTCATCACTGGTAAGTCTGGATCGGGTAAATCTGTGTTGCTCGACGCCATCTCGCAGATTTGTGGGTCTCCCGCTCGCGAAGAGAGCATTCGAGCAAACACAAAGGCGGCGAAACTTGAAGCTTTCTTTCGTGTGTCGACGTCTTCTCTAGAGGTGGTCTACAACACAATTAACGATCAAATCACGTCTTTGGCGACGAAAGATGGCAAGTCTGTCAAGGCTTTTGCTCCCAGAGATGATAACGCGAACCTTTTGACCATCTCACGTGAGTTACAATACGTCGATTCGAGCGGAAAGACGAAGCGCATTCGCAGCGTTTGTCGCATCAATGATCGAGTTGTCCCGCTTAAGGCGCTCAAAGCACTGGGTGAAATTCTCATGGATTTTAATGGACAAGGAGCTGCGTCCACATTGAGCGATGAAGGAGCTCAGCTCGCCTTGTTGGATGCGTGGGCTGGGACGAAATCAATGCGACAAAAGTTTGAGAGAGTCTCTTCTGATCTCGCAGTCCAGTTTAACAAGGTGAAAAACGCGGTTGAGCTGCTTCCCGGCGAGCGAGAGGAACTCGAAGCTCTGTTAGAAGAGTTTTACGCCGTTGATCCTATCCCTGCGGAAGATGTGTCGCTGAAGGCCGAGCTGAGGCGCCTCGAGTCGAGTCGAGTGGCTGCTGAAATGTGCGGCAGCGTCATCTCGACAATTTCCGGTGAGCAAGGCGCGAGAGGCCTCCTTCGAGAAGCGGCGCATGAAGTGAGAGGTCTCTTAGCGTCTGCTGAGCGACGAGCTGAGAACGTAGTCGCTAGCCGTTCTGAAGGAGAGACTGAAGCTCTCGAACCAGAGCCGGGCCTCGACGAGGCTTCGCTTCAAAGTTTGAATGATGCCCTCGACCTTTTGTACCAGGCAGAACAGGTAGCTGAGAGCGCTGAGGAGCGAATTGGTAAATATGCGGAAGCTATGGCAAGTTCACCGCATCGAAGAGAGGAAGCTCAGGCTCGCCTTCGCGAGCTCGACAGACTCTTCAGAACGCTTCGAGTGCGAACTGCCGATGCTTGCATCGAGGCGGCCCAAGCAGCGCAAGAGAGGCTAGACGCGGCCGAAGTAGGCGAAGATGAGAGAGAAGAGAACATTGTCGAACTCGATCGTTTACGAAAAGCCTCAGCGGACTGCGCATTCCAGCTCGCTCTGGCGCGTCGCGAAGCCGCCGGCGCACTCAGAGGGGCGGTGACAAAGGCTTTGGGAGATTTAGAGATGGCCGGAAGCCGCTTCGATGTAACTCTCTCTTGGACGCCGCGCGAAGGTGCGGATGAAGAGACCAATGGAAACGTTTTACGCATCCCGAGAGCCAGCGAGCTCGGAGAAGATGATCACTTTGTGTATTCAATTCGCCCCACCGGATTGGACAGAGCAACGTTTCTCCTCGCCGCCGGTCAAAATGAACCTCTTCGCCCGATGGCATCCATCGCTTCCGGAGGTGAGAAGGCACGCTTGATGCTCGCGTTGAAAATGGCGCCAGTATTGGCGGAAGATGGCGCCAGCGCGCGAAGATGCCAAGAGCTTGCCGGCAGTGGCATTTCTGTCTTTGACGAAGTTGATAGCGGAGTTGGTGGCCGTGTTGGCGCCCGGATTGGCCACGCGCTCCGTCGCCTCACCACAACGGGGGGTCAACAAGTGCTCTGCGTCACGCACTTGCCCCAAGTCGCGGCTTGCGGCGACAGTCATTTGATTGTCTCCAAGGCGCCCGACGACTCTGATGGTCGCACATGCATCGACATAAGCAAGATCGATGAACGCGAGCGCAGAATTGAAGAAATTTCTCAAATGCTCGGCATCGGCGAAGAAGAAGGCAGGGAATCCGCCAACAGACTCGTCGATGAAGCGCAAGCGGCTTTTAGTTAGAGATTCATGTGATGCAATGCTGTAAAAACTTTTTCCAACTAACTCCCCACGCCTCACTCTACACCTCACTACTACGATCGAGATGGAGTTTCCGTACGTCGTCGCGAACGCATTTACGCGTTCAGGCGCGACAGACCCTTCAACGACGGGAAATCCCGCCGCAGTCGTCGTTCTCACGGACAATCTGGTGTACGCGGATGCGGAAAGTGATTATCAAAAAGTCGCGAGCGAGTTGGGGTACTCAGAAACCGCCTTTGTTCGGAAGATTGACCACGATCGCGACGACGGGCTCGTAGATTACAGCATAAGATGGTTTACTCCAACCTGCGAGATTGGTTTGTGCGGCCACGCGTCCATGGCGTCGGCGGCGGCGATACTAGAGAGAGAAGCCCAAAGTTGCAGAGGGGTGCACTTTGTGTACGCCAAGGGTGAGCTTGAGGTGACCACGTCGGAAGGTGGGGGGATGTACGAGATGTCCATGACGAAAAGCGCGCCTGAGCCTGTAAATGAAGAGGTTTGGACGATTGCCAAGGTTCGAGAAGCCTTTGGAGATGCATCTACGACGCCTTTGGGTGCTACGTTTTCGGCGTCTAAAAATTCAATCGGCGACACGTTTCTTCTCGTCGATGCACGACTATCGACAGAAGAAACCTTTGAGGCGATACGCGCCGCGTACATGTCGAATGACTCGCTCAAGTCTCTCAGACCCATTGAAGAGATCGGAGGTCGCGGCGTATGCGTCGTCTTGACGACGCCGGCAGGCGAGCCAAACCAGTATTTCTGCCGGTGGTTCGGCCCTCTTGTCGGCATCGACGAAGACCCCGTGACAGGCTCCGCGTGCGCCGGCGTCGCCCCTCTACTCTCAAGAACCATCACCACCACCTCAACCGACGGCTGGTTCCACGGAATCCAATCTTCTGCTCGTTCTGGAGAAATTTCTTGTCGAGTCGACGACAACCGCGTCCGCGTTCGAGGCGCGTGCTCCATCGTTTCCCGCGGCGTCGTCAATCTCCCCAAATCCTTAGCTCGTTGAATTACATGTTCATTTCCATCATCGTCCCGCGACGCGCATTCGACTCCATCACTGGTTAATCAATGATAACGACGACGACGACGACGACGACGACGCGTGTCCATCCAACACTTTTCGTCAACTGAACAACCAGACAAGGCTTGGAATCGCCCTATTTCTAATTCCTTCTGTCGGGTCGACTCTTAGGGTCATTTCCCGGTTCGTGAACCGTCAAGGGACGCAGAAAAGAAAACTAACGAAACGATCGTCGTCAGCGCGCGTTGTGCACGTCGGCCCCGTCCCGACGCCCGGCGTCGACAGACGAAGACGCGAGAGGGAAGAGGGATCGAGCGTCGAGATGATTGATCAATCGGAATGCGATAGCCCGCCGCGGCGAACGTCGATGGACGAGGGAAGACGGAACGCTGGGAACACGCGGTCGTCCGATGGAAACTCGACGAATCCGCTGGCGTCACCGTTGCGAAGAACTGACTCTGAACACGGAAGGTTGGCGCGAGCGTCGATGAGCTCGCTCAACGCGCTGTCGAACGATGGATCGATGTATGATTTGCGAACGCGCATGGAGTCTCTGAGCACGCCGGGAGCGGCGGCGGCCGCGGTCGCGAGCGGCGCCGCGAGCGTGGATGCGATGGAGAGCACTCGCGTGGATCGGTTGTTGAAGGAACGCGAAGCGATTCGGCGAAGCCGGTCGGGCGTGAATCTCGCAGCGAGCGGTGAAGTTGGTGATGATGCAACTGAGGATTCGTCGGGACGGGTTCAATCTCTCATCATCGCCGCGAACCGACTTCCGATTAGCGTGAAGAAGAATCCAGACGGTTCTTGGGATTTGCGCACCTCCGCGGGCGGCCTCGTCAGCGCGTTGCTCGGCGTGCGTAAAACGTACGACATGACTTGGGTCGGTTGGCCTGGCGTGTTTGTCGAGGAAGGACCCGATCGGGACTCGCTCACGGCGACTTTGCAGAAGAATAACTTTCTTCCGGTGTATCTCACCAAGCAACAAGTTGACCTGTACTACAATGGCTACTGTAACAACGTCCTCTGGTCGTTGTTTCACTACGTGCCGCTGAGCTTTGAAGCCACGGTGAGCGAAGACACAAACATGCACGCGCAATGGGTAGCTTACAGAGAATCAAATCGAGCCTTTTGCGACGCAATCATGAGTGTGTACCGTTCCGGAGATGTCGTTTGGACGCATGATTACCACTTGATGCTCGTGCCCGAGATGCTCCGCGAGCTTGAGCCAGCCATGAAGATAGGTTGGTTCCTCCACACTCCGTTTCCAAGTTCCGAAATCTACCGCATGTTGCCCATGCGGGAAGACTTGCTTAACGGAGTCCTGGCGGCAGATCTCGTTGGCTTCCACACGTACGATTACGCTCGACATTTTTCGTCGGCGACGAGTCGCATTTTAGGTTTGGAAGGCACGCCTGAAGGTGTTGAGAACAAGAATAACGGTAGTTTCACTCGTGTTGCCGCATTCCCGATCGGTATTGATCCAGGTAGGTTTACTACCGCACTCGGTACCGATGAAGTGCAAGTTCACATCAAGGAGCTTCGCGAACGTTTCCGCGGTCGAAAGGTGATGCTCGGAGTCGATCGCCTGGACATGATCAAAGGTATACCGCACAAGTTATTAGCTTTTGAAAAGTTCCTGAGCGAGCACCCAGAGTGGCGAGACAAGGTGATCCTCATTCAAATCGCCGTTCCGACGAGGAGCGATGTGCCGGAATATCAGCGACTTGCATCGCAAGTTCACGAGATTGTGGGCCGTATTAATGGTCGCTTCGGTAGTATCGGTAGTGTTCCGATTCAGCACCTTGACTGTACTCTTCAGTTCCACGAGTTGTGTGCGCTTTACGCGGTTACAGACGTCATGCTGGTCACGTCCCAGCGCGACGGTATGAATCTCGTCTCGTACGAGTTCATTTCTTGCCAAAGTAAGAACGATGCTGGCGTTTTGGTACTTTCTGAATTCGCTGGTGCGGCGCAATCTATCGGTGCTGGTGCTCTTTTAGTTAACCCGCACAATGTCTCGGATGTTGCCGGAGCGATTCACGATGCTTTGACGATGCCTGAAGCTGAAAAACTTGAAAGGCACAAGAGCAGTTTCTCGCACGTCAGCGTTCACACTTCTCAAGCATGGGCGGACACGTTCATCAGTGAACTCAACGATACCCACGTTGAAGCCGAGATTCGTCAAAAGCGAATCCCACCGCATCTTGGTCCAGATGTCATGGTTAAATCGTTCCAAAACGGTAAAGAGCGGCTCATCATTCTCGGTTACAACGCCACTCTTACCGATCCTTCCGATCGCACGACGACAAATCGTCCGAAACTTGAATCACAAAAGAACCGCAACAAGATTCATCCGATTGCGCAAGAGTGTCTTACTCGTCTATGTGATGATCCGAATACGACTGTCTGCATTTTTAGTGGATCAGAGCGCAATAAGCTCGCACAAATTTTCGCAATGCTCCCAAAGGTTTGGATCGCAGCAGAAAATGGCGTCTTCATCAGACCTCCGCTTCAAGGTAAAAATGGTACCGGTACTCCCAAATGGATGACCATGATTGAAACGGCAAACCTTGACTGGTTGGAATCGGTTGAAGTTGTATTTGAGTACTTCTGCGAACGCACTCCTAGAAGCCACGTGGAAACGCGCGAGACGTCTCTCGTCTGGAGCTACAAGTATGCCGATCCAGACTTTGGCCGCCAACAGGCTCGTGACTTGCTTCAGCACTTGTGGACGGGTCCCATCTCGAACGCACCGGTCGATGTCATCATGGGAGCCAAATCTGTCGAAGTTCGTCCCGTCGGTCTCAGTAAAGGCACCGCGGTCGAGAGAATCGTCCAGATGATTGGTGGTCCAAACAAGGATTTGATTGAAGTCGACTTTGTGTGCTGCTGCGGTCACTTTCTTGGTCGAGACGAGGACATCTTCTCCTTCCTCGAGCTTAAATCATTGCCACCCGAGGCACAAGAAGACGAGTACAGTAGCTCGCCCTCGCAAAGAAGCTTCTCGCCCTCGCAAAGAAGCTTCTCGGTCGGTGCATCGAGCCCGATGCCTCACGGCGAGGCTATCGATGAAGATTCGGATGAGAAGAAGCACGAAGCCGCTATTAGATTCCATGATGTCTTCACGTGCACTGTCGGTCGCAAGCGCTCCACGGCACGCTATTACGTGAACGATTCAGATGAGATCGCACAGTGTCTCGCCACCCTCGTCAACAGCCTGAACGATGGTAAGGGTTACATAGAACTCCTTCAATTTGAAGATTCATCGAGCGCGCCCTCGTTGAGTGGCTCAAGAAATGATTTGACGCGAGGCAAAACGGGAAGCTTGCCCTCCGTCGGTGAATCCAAGCTCTTTGTCAAATCATCCAGCGGACAAAGCATATGAGTTGAACACGTTGTACACACGCGAAGTTGACTAGACGGTTACCCTCACCGTGAACATTAATGTAATTAACAAAAGTTGCACTTACTGTAAAATCGCAACATCGCCGAAACAAATTTATCGGAAAAAATACTTTTACAACATTTGTATGTACGCGGGCTTATCTTCTTCGGAACGCTCGCAATGCGTGGCGCTTCTCGCCGTGGGTAACGTGCGTTTATGTTCCTTGAGAAGCTGAGCCAGCCTATCCTTCAGTTCATCTATGCCCCAACCTTCGTCAGCGCTCGTCTGTGTCGCTCCCGGAATGCGTTCCATGGCGCTCTTCGCCTCTTCCAACTCCTCTTCCAGCCAAAGACTCGCCATATCTGGATCAGTCTCGCCACCGAGCACTGGTACGAGCGCGGCTTTAGAAAAGACATCAATCCACGGGCGTCGACCAGCGAACTGGTTGTATAGTTCCTCTCTGAGCTCAAGTTGGTCTTTGACAGAGGTTCCAGACAAACCAGACAAATCTGTAACAAAGATGACGCACGTCGGTAAATGTTCCAGTGTCGCAATCGTGAGCAGCTCTATCTGATTACGCTCATCGGCGGCTCGATTGATCAATCCAGGAGTGTCCGTGACGACGTGTCGCTGGTCTGCAATCTGAAAATGACCCATCTTGATGCCCTTCGTCGTAAACGGGTAGTTACACACCTCTGGCGTACCGCTCGAGAGAACTCGCACGAGAGAACTCTTGCCAACGTTCGGCGCCCCAACAAGAGCGACAGTCGGCGTCTCTAATTCCGCCACCGGTAGTCTGCGTAGCAGCTGCGCGATCGACTTCAAATCGTCGACATAACGCGCGTGACGTCGATAATACGATTCCACTTCGGCGAACCCCTTTTCCCGCATTTCCTCCGCATCTTTGATCCCAGTCGTCTTCGTTACCTGCGACGCGTAACCTTTACCAATACCCAATATTCCCTTTCGCATCGAATCCACAGCCTCAATCGTCATTCTATACTTTTTATCGCTCAACGTGAGCTCAAGCAACGCCCTCTCAAAAGGGTGCAAACGCTCCGGCGCAGGAAATCCCTTCACGTACTCCTTCAACGGCTTACACACCCCAGTCGTGAGCGCATCCAACTGTTTTGCGCTCTTATTCCGTTCCCTCGCAGCGTCTTTCAACCCTTTAGTTGCCGTCACTCGCCCAGCGCGCTTCACCGCGCTCACGATGAGCTGCTCCGCGGGCGACACATTGGGCAACCTCCCAAACGCCCCGGGACGATACACCCGCTTCTTCTCCCCCAACGGCTTCGTTTCCGATCCACCATCCGCGTCATAAACATTCGTCCGACCGTCATCGTTCGCCTCCCCGCCGCTCGCCCGCGCCGACGCCGCCGACGTCGCCAAAGTCGCCGTCGTCGACGACCAGCGTCCAGACGCCGCCAGCCACCCTTCCCGGCGTCTGCGTTCACCACTCCGTCGCCACGTCGTCGTCGTCGCCATTCGAAGCATCGTCGCGCTCGCCGCGCTCGCCGCCGGCATCATCGCTCGCGCGAGCATTCCCTTCCCGTTCGCTTTTCCGAACGTCGTCGTCTGACGGTGCGGTGGCGGTGCGCGCGAACGTTTGGGAAAACATCGATCAAATCATCCATCGGTGGATTTCATCGATTAATCGCACGTACTCGCGGTAAAACAAAGGTGAAAAGACCCGATCGAGTCCATGGATGTGGTTTAAAAACTCATCGACCCAGAGAAGCTCGAAAGATAAAAATCGAAACGTTGAATCGCGAGTCGACGACGACGACGTTCGGGGCGAACGACGGGATCGGACGAATCGAAACGACTCCGAATCGGGGAGGATAAGAATGTCGACGACGCTCTCGCGCGCGGTCTCGACGTTCGGGCGGAAGACGAACGCGGGGTCGCGAGGAAAGGCGCGAGGGGGGACACCGACGGCGACGCTCGGAAGGAATCAGCAGCAGCGACAGCAGTGGCGTTATCGTGATGGACGACGCGCCACGCGATGTAGGACGGCGACGACGCCGATGGATGGAGAGGTGACGGATGGAAACGAGTCGCAGGCGGTGATCGTGCGGTCGGCGGGGGCGATCCTGGTGCCGCATCCGGATAAGGCGGAGAAGGGCGGGGAGGATGCGTGCTTTGTGCTGAAACAATCCGGAGCGTTCGGGGTGTTTGACGGCGTCGGTGGATGGGCGGAGGAGGGCGTAGATCCGGCTGAGTACAGCGAAAAGTTTGCGGAAAAGTCTGCGGAGAGCGTGCTGTCGGGAAAACGTGATCCGGTGGCCATCATGACGGAGGCGCACGCCGAGACGCAAGTTCTCGGTTCGTGCACTGCGTGCATCGCCGTGTTGAGAGACGGGAGCGTGCTCGATATCGCCAATCTTGGAGACGCCGGTGCGATGGTGGCGAGAGATGGATCGGTGGTGTACGCAACGCCGTCGCAGCAGCATGAGTTTAACCTTCCTTACCAGTTGGGTTGGATCAAGGTTTACCCAGAGGGTGATAAGCCATCCGCTTCTGAGCGCGCCGAGGTCCAAGTGCAAGCAGGCGACGTATTGGTGATGGGCTCCGATGGACTGTGGGACAACGTGCCGGCCAGAGAGGTTGCAGAGTTGTGCACGAAACACGATGGAGATGCTGAGCAAGCCGCCGAGGCGATCGCGACTCTTGCGTTTGGGTACTCGTGCGACCCACAGTACGATTCTCCGTTTACGCAAGAGGCAAGAAAGGCTGCCGAGGGTCGAGCCGAGTGGGCGGACCGCAAGAATCTCGTGGGAGGAAAAATGGATGACATTGCAGTCGTCGTCGCATACTTTGATACATGAGCGATGCGCTTCATGCGCCGCTGCTTACATCAAACTTTACACCGCGCTTAGTCTACTGGTTAGCAAACTGCTCGTTGTGATCCTACTGAATACAATGTGCGTCAAATCTGTCTAATACTACTCAACCTCGGATGCGCGCAGCAGCAGCATGAGCCAAAGCGCAGACGTGAAACTCTTTTCTTTGATTGTCATCTGCAGCGCTCCCGCGAGGACAGTTTTCACGAGCTGCGCATCGAGCCCTCGGAACATACCACTCACGCCTTCCTCTTTATGCACTCGTTTAAGAGTGCCGATCAGCGACTTTCTATCTTCTTCCCTCGTTCCAACCTTTTGTAAAACCTTCGCACGAACCAATGGATATGTGAGAAACGTCGCCGTCGCCTTGGACACGGCTCCGAGTAGGAATGCGTCAAACATAGAGAGTTCTACAACGGGTTTCGTCACCCCGAGGCGCTGGGCTCTGATATTCATCACCACCATCAGTCTCTGTCTAAGTTGCTCGAAAACCGTGTACTGAATCGCCGGGTTAATTGTAAGCGTGAGAGAGGCCCCGAGTCCGCTATACAATCCCGGGAGTTCCTTGGTCTTGCCCCTCAACGCCTTGAGTGTGTCGTCAAAGTCACTCACCTTTCCCGGCGTGACGGCAGCTATCGATGTGGAGGGTTCCGCGGCATCCGCAGAAGGAGTCTTCTTTTCCGTCTGCTTTCGAGTCGTGTACGTATCTAAGGGCTCTGTCACGAGCACATTACAGCAACCAGCCAACGCCGCTGCGAGAAGCGTCGCGCCGACGCCAATCTTTTGTCCGCGCCGCTCCTCATACGTCCTCTTGAGCGCACTGAACGCGTAAAAGTACAGGAAACTAGACGAAAGAGAGTGTAGTGACTTTGCTGTCGCTCCGCTGTACAAGGCTGCGGCACCTTCATCCGATGCGATGCGCAAGAGTCTCCGCAACCACCTTGGGTACAGACAGTTACTCCTCGCGATCCTTCCGCTTTTACTCTCACCCTTCTCGCGTCCTTGCGAAGACTTGGCCTCAGCCTGTATCCGAGTCTTGACGGTATCGAGTGGATAAAGTGCCAGCGTCGCTGCGAGGCCTCCAAGCGCGCCTGCGAGAAGAAAAAGCGCGCGTCAGTCGCAAAGGCACGGTCAAAAACGAACTGAAAGAGTGAGCAACGGAAAAAGTTAAATCGAGCGAAACAAGGCGCTCGCGCACCTGCGAGCGCTTCGACGAGAATCTTATCGTTGGATGCAAGCTTGGCCGAAGCCTTCATCGGTGCGACGGTCGCCATGCTTGAGTCGAACGAGTGGTGATGTGTGGGGAGGTGTCGTTTTGTAGTTACTGACTGATATTGTATTACGCTTCTTACTTGAGAAGAAGTTCCGCACATTGCACAGCGTTGAGCGCGGCACCCTTCTTGATTTGATCGCCGCATACGAAAATGTCGAGACCTTTGTTGCCGGATTGAGAGATGTCTTGGCGGATACGGCCGACGTAGACGTCGTCTTGGTCAGACGCATCAAGCGGGGTCGGGAAGCGGTTGTTCGCGCGGTCATCGATCAAAGAAACACCTTCAGCCTTGGAGAGAATATCCTTGGCTTGCTTCTCGTCGAGCGGGTTCTTCAGCGTGAGGTTGATAGACTCAGCGTGCGCACGCATAACCGGAACGCGAATGCACGTCGCCGTGATGTTGACATCGTTGAAGTTCCAAATCTTTCTCGTTTCCTTCACCATCTTCATCTCTTCCTCGTTGTAGCCGTTTTCCGTCATCGGCGCATTGTGAGAGAACAAGTTGAAGGCGTACTGCCACTTGAAGATTTCCATCGTCTTAACTTCGCCGTCGTTCACCAACTCTCTCGTTTGCGTCTCCAACTCCTTCATCGCGAGAGCGCCGGCGCCAGACGCCGCTTGATAAGTGGACACAACCATGCGTTCGACGCCCACAGCGCGGTGAATCGGGGTCACCGCCATGAGGGCAATAATGGTCGAACAGTTCGGGTTCGCGACGATACCAGCCTTGCCTCCAATCTTGAGGTGCGACATCGCTTCTGGGTTCACTTCCGGGATGACCAACGGAACTCCTTCCGTCATGCGGAAAGCGCTCGAGTTATCCACGACGTGGCACCCTTTTTCCACCGCAATCGGAGCAAACTTCTTGGAAATGGAACCACCGGCGGAGAAGAGCGCGATATCTTGGCCATCGAAAGAGCTATCCGTAAGTTCTTCGACAATGTACGTCTCGCCATCGAAATCAACCTTACTCCCGGCGCTTCTCGCGCTCGCCAGCATCTTCATAGAGCTGTACGGAAAGTCTCTCTCCTTGAGCACGCGCAAAAACTCTTGCCCGACCGCACCGGTGATACCGGCGATGACCACCTTGGGCCCATCAGCCGTCTTCTTTGCCTCGACTCGGACGCATCGTGCGCGAGATCTCGCGCCCCCGCGCTCCGCGCGAGAGACGTTTAACTTGGCCGACGCATACGCACCCTTGGCTGACAGCGACGCGTTCATCCTCGTCCTCTTGCTTTGTTTCTTTGTTTGTCTTCTACCGCCACACGCGCGTGTGGTGTGGTTGGTCAACGCACCGAAAGCGGTCTCTGACGTCTCTTTCGATCCGTTCGCGCGAGGGCGTGTGTCGTCGTCGCCGTCGTCGACGGACGATTGATGCGACTGCCGGCGATGTGGACGCGTCTGCGCTCCGCTGGATTTCTCCAAAAAAGCATGAAAACCCATGGAGAATCCCTCGTCATTTCACGGTTTATGAACCGTCACTAAACCAGGCGATCGAGGGTTTGTCACACAAACCGCACCATCGATCCAGTCTCATAAAAAACGCCATCGATGAAAATCACCTATTCGCCGACCAAATCGATCGGTAAAACCTCAGGTTCGCGCATCCCGCACGATTCAAACGAACGCGATATCGGTCCGTTGTGCCGCGCGACGGGTGAAAACATCCCACTCATTCAACCCGACGAATCACCCATCCGTGCGCGCTCGTCAGACGTCGACGACGGACGGACGGACGGATCGACGCTCGTCGCGGCCGGGTGAAGGAACGCGGTGACGACGACGGGTCGATCGATCTAAACACGCGGAAAACGTCTGAAACGCGCGCGCGTCAAGGAAGATGCCGATGCGCCTGGACATCAAACGTAAACTGGTACAACGGAGCGACCGGGTGAAAGGAGTGGAGATTCACCCGACGGAACCGTGGATCCTGACGAATCTGTACAGTGGAAACGTTGCGATATGGGATTACGAATCTAACACGCTCGTCAAGTCGTTCGAGGTGACGGAGTTGCCTGTGCGAACGGCGAAATGGATCGCGCGCAAGCAGTGGATCGCGACGGGATCCGATGACATGTTCGTGCGGGTGTACAATTATAACACGTCCGAGTTGGTGATCGGTTTTGAGGCGCACAACGATTACATTCGATCGATCGCGGTGCACCCGACGCAGCCGTACATCGTGACGTGTTCGGATGATATGCTCATTAAACTTTGGGACTGGGAACAACAGTGGGAGTGTGCCATGGTGTTTGAGGGGCACTCGCACTATGTTATGCACGTGGTGTTCAACCCGAAGGATACGAACACTTTCGCCTCGGCATCGCTCGATCGTACGATCAAGGTTTGGAACGTCACGTCCCCGGTGTGTAACTTTACGCTTGAGGGTCACGAGAAGGGCGTCAACTGCGTGGACTACTTCACCGGAGGAGATCGCCCGTACCTAATCTCGGGCGCGGATGACAAGATGGCCAAGATTTGGGACTACCAGACTAAGTCGTGCGTTCAAACGCTCGAAGGTCACGCGCACAATGTCTCCGCCGTGAGCTTCCACCCGGAGCTTCCCGTCATCATCACGGGTAGCGAGGACGGTACGCTGAGAATCTGGCATCAAAACACGTACAGACTTGAGAATACGCTCAACTACGGACTCGAACGGGTTTGGGCGATTGGATGCCTCAAGGGCTCCAACTCGGTCGCCATTGGCTATGATGAAGGTACGGTCATGTTCAAGATTGGCCGCGACGAACCAGTCGTGAGCATGGATGGTACTGGTAAGATCATCTGGTGCAAGCACAACGAGGTTCAAACCACCAATGTCAAGGCGCTCCCGGCGGATTACGAAATCGCGGACGGCGAAAGACTTCCCGTGCCGATTAAGGATCTCGGGAACAGCGAGCTGTACCCGCAGAGTTTGTCTCACAACCCCAACGGACGCTTCGTGGCGGTTTGCGGTGATGGTGAGTACATCATTTACACCGCGCTCGCGTGGCGCAACAAGAGCTTCGGCAGCGCCATTGAGTTTGCTTGGAGCATCGATCCGAGTGAATTCGCGGTTCGTGAGAGCTCGAGTAAAATCAAGGTGTTCAAGAACTTCACAGAGAAGAACTCCTTCCGTCCGAACTTCACCGCTGAGGGTCTCCACGGAGGCGCTTTGCTCGGTCTCAGATCCACCGACTTTATTTGCTTCTACGATTGGGATGAGTGCCGCGTCATCCGTAGATTGGATGTGGCAGTCAAGAATGTCATCTGGAGTGAATCTGGTGAGATGGTGACCATTGTCAGCGATACAAGTTTTTTCATTCTGCGCTACAACCTTGAAGCGACGGCTGAAGCCTTTGCTTCCGGACAAGTGGATGAGAGTGAGGGTGTGGAGGAATCCTTCGAGTTGATTTCAGAAATTAACGAGTCTGTCGTCACCGGCCTTTGGGTCGGTGATTGCTTCATCTACACTAATAGCGACAAGCGCCTCAACTACTGCGTTGGTGGCGAAGTCACCACTCTCACTCACATGGACCGCTCCATGTACATCCTTGGTTACCTTGCCGCTCAGAACCGCGTCTACCTCATGGACAAGAACTTTAGCATCGTTTCCTATACATTACTCTTGACGGTGGTCGAGTTCAAAACGCTCATTCTTCGTGGCGAGTTGGAAGCTGCAGAAGAAGTACTTGAGACGATTCCAGAAGATCAGCACAACTCGATTGCTCGCTTCCTCGAGTCGCGCGGTCTCGTGTCTGATGCGTTGCGCATCGCCACGGATCCAGACTTCAAGTTTGAACTCGCGGTGCAGCTCGGAGAACTCGGCGTGGCGCGCGAAATCGTTGAGACTCAAGGGGCGAGCGACTCGAAGTGGAAGCAGTTAGGTGAGCTTGCCATGTCGAACGGTGATTTGGAGCTCACCAACAAATGTTTGGAGAAGTCGGGCGACTTATCTGGTCAACTCCTGCTCGCTACATCGTCAGGCTCGGCAGAGACGCTCAAACAACTCGCGGATGAATCCAAGGCTAAGGGCAAGAACAACGTCGCGTTCGTATCCATGTTCATGCTGAAGGATATCGATGGTTGTCTCGACCTACTCATAGAAACGAACCGCATCCCTGAAGCTGCTTTCATGGCGCGTACCTACGCCCCTAGCCGTGTGTCAGAGATTATCGAGCTGTGGAAGTCTGACTTGAGCAAGGTGAACAAGAAGGCAGCGGAAGCGTTGGCCGATCCGGTGAGTAACCTTGAGCTATTTGAAGGCTTTGAAGAAGCGATCGAGGCTGAGAAGTCGTCTCGCAAGAGCTCGGTAATCTTGAAGGATGCATGCGAGTATGGTGTGGGCGTTGCGGTAGACAAGCTTACTGAGGCGGTGGGAGGCGTCGATATAGCTGAATCAGACCTTGTGGACGATGTGGCGCCGGAAGCCGAACCAGAAGCCGAACCAGAAGCCGAACCAGAAGCCGAGCCGGAAGCCGAGCCGGAAACCGAGCTGGAAGCCGAGCCGGAACCTGAGGTCGTCGACGAAGTCACGGAAGAGGCCATCGCGGAACCGCAAGTTGAAGATGAAGCACCCGTGACGGAGGAAGCTGCGACACCGGCTGCTGAGGGTGAGGAAGACTGGGGTTTAGACGATGAGGATTCCACCGCCAAAGCGGATTAACACAATATTCTTACAGACAATTAGGCATGTAATGACTGTACCGTAAAACACGTTGCACTTTTCCTCCCCTCAAAACAAGCCTCGCTCCATGGCGCTCGGCTGCTTCGCGCTCTCGACACCCTTCGTCGTGCGATGTGGGTCGAAGAAGACGAAGGGCTCATCATCGCGCGCAAACAGCGGCTCGTCGTCGAGCACGTCGAGAGTGCTACAAAAGTTTCGGAAAGAAGCCGTCACTCTCGAAAGCATTCCGAAGCCTCTTGTTGACCGCTCGCCATCCGTCGCGCTTGCGTTCACATTCCTCGGTGACGCAGTCTGGGAGCTCTATGCTCGTCAACACATGATATTGAAGCGCGTGCGCTCGGAAGAGATGAGCAACGGATCGGGAAAGGCTATAAGACCACAAGACGGCGTATCGAAGGGTTGGTGCAGCGCAAAAGCCATGTGTGGACACTTGAATCGACTGATTGAGATGGACGAGCTCACGCATGAAGAGCTCGCGGTATTGAAATGGGGTAGAGATTTTGGCCACGAGAGTCGACCCGGACACAAGGGTGATGTCCATCGGGATGCGAGCGCATTGGAAGCCCTCATCGCTTGGCTGTACCTTTTTGACATAGACAGATTGCATCAAGTTCTCGACGCATGTGGGATGACCATATGCGGGCAGCCACTGCAAGGTCTAGTCGGTATTTCAGATGCCGTGTTAGACGCCATGGAGCCGCTCAAGGCGGAATCCAAGGCACCGTAGGTTGATCGATAGCTACTGTAGAAATTCTTTATAACAATCGTTTAGGCAGCATAGTCATCACGGATTTCAATGGTTCCCATCTTTTCAATCGTCGCGCTGACAGCGTCATCGTTCGCGTCGCTCGTCTCGGTAGTCGCGCCAGAAGATTGCTGACGAATCCATTCATCCATCGCCTTGACGTTGTCTGGCAAGAAGCCATCAACGGTGGTGACGGTATCCTTTCTCCCCGCCGTGTGTCCCTCCGGGACAAGGAAGTCTGGAATGTCCTCATCTTCCAACAACTTTTGCAAGCCCGAGTATTGCTGCTCAGCTTGGCTGAAAATTTTAATTTTGTGCTGCGTGTGCGTGGCAAGAAGCGGCTTGACGGCACTCCAAAGGTAGTCAAAAGCAGACGGCGCATTGACGACGTAAATCGCCTTTGACAGCTCCGGATAGTTGTGAGAAGCAACGCTGTTGATCGTCTTCAAAACGTAAAGGCATCGAAGGGCAGACATACCCAAGCCTTCGAGATCGATAATGACGACTTGCTTGTCGACAAGACCATCGTAATCTTGGTTGGCGGCTTCTTGTTCCTTGCCTTCCGCGATGAGCTTCTTCGCACGCATCGTCGCCTCTGGAATGATAGACTTCACGAGATGCTCGCCACGAATTACGGTGGCATAAATGTGAGTTTCTTCGCTCGCTGAAGTCGCCAGAGCCGCATCTCCTTTACCTAATCGAAGCAAGTACACCGGGTAACCTTGCTTGGTGTAGCACAAGAACGGCGTACCCGTCATGATTTTCCTGTTATCCGCGAGCAAGTCCCACTTTGGCTCGTTCGCCAGGATGGCGTCCACGCCGATGTGATCACCAATCTTAACACTCTTCCTCCACTCTATCGCTTCCCGAAGCGCAGATTCGGCGTCCACCAAGCTATACTTTCTCGCGACTAAAAATCTTCTGCACGTCGCCATTCTGTCGCCCAAGGGGCACATATCTTTCGGAATGTCTTTTCCATCCTTGCCAAACTTTCCAGCGAGTTCCTCCACCAATTCCTTCCAGTTATCCGGATGAGGGAATTCATGGAAGAGCTTGTTCGGATCCGTCTCCCTGTGATGCCACGAAAGCGCGCAATCACCACGAAAGGTCAGTCAAGGGCTCTCTCTCTCATGCTCGCGCGCCGCGCCGCTGATCGCTCCCACTAATCCCTCCTCGTTCAACCGCGCTCTTTCTTCCACCGAACCGCGTTAAACGGACCACCCCCTCGCGCGCACATCTCTCGATATCACCACGTTCCGTTCGCGATTCAATCTCCCAACGTACGGTTTATCGTTACCATCCGCGCTCGACGACGCGAACCAACCACCGAGCGAAGACGCTCCAGAACCGAAGAGCGACATGATGTCCTCTCGTTATCCCGTCTGTTCACCCCGCAATTCGTCCGATCGGTCCGTCTCGCGGCGACCGAAAGTCTTCTCGCGCGCGTTTACGCTTCGGTTCACCTCGGCTCGGGTCGAGTGGACTTGCGCGCGTCCGTGTGTCGTCGGGGAGTGGTTCGAGCGAACGTATTCAGAGCGGCTCGAAAACGAACGCGATCCACTTCACTCGTCTGGTGCGCGCGCGAACGTCAAAACGAACCTCGTCGTTCGAACGAGTCGAACCGCCGACGTCGTGGTTCGGTTCGGTTGGGTTCGGTTCGGTTCGGTTCGTCGATCGATCGATAGGTCCTGGACGCGATGACGGAGACGACGGCGTTGGATGTCGTCGCCGAGGCGCCGGTGAAGAAGAAGGAAGTTGAGCGTGGGAATAAGGTTTTGGTCACACCGCTTTACGGGGTGAAAGGTGCGAACGACGCGCGGAGTGCAACGCGAATGGAACGATTGGGATTGGAATCTCGGAGAGCGTCGAGGCGAGGCGGCGTCGACGCACGCGTGTGGGAGCGGTTTTTTCCGTTTGGGTTGGTTTTGACTGGAGAATTGTAGACTGACAAAAATGGGTTTCGCTAAACAGGCGAGCAACCGATGTGCTACCACGTCGTCATCGATGGGTGTAATATTTTGCTTGATTGCGGTTGGAACGATCAATTTGACGTGACGATGCTAGAACCGCTGGCGAAGATTGCTCCGAGTATCGACGCGGTTTTGATCTCGCACCCGGACACGGCGCACCTCGGGGCGTTACCGTACGCGTTCGGTAAGCTTGGGTTGAAATGTAAGGTGTACGCGACGCTTCCGGTGCACAAAATGGGACAAATGTACATGTACGATCATTTTTTGACAAGACAAGACCAAGAGGATTTCGCAGATGTCTTCTCGCTCGACGACGTAGACAACGCCTTCGCGGCTTTCGTTCCAGTCAAGTACATGCAGTTGTCCATGCTTCGGGGTAAAGGAGATGGTATCTCCGTCATGGCTTACGCCGCAGGTCACACGCTCGGTGGAGCGGTTTGGAAGATTGGAAAGGATGCAGAAGACGTAGTCTACGCTGTGGACTACAACGTGCGCAAAGAGAGACATTTGAACGGTACTTCGTTTGATGCCATTCATAGACCGGCGCTTCTCATTACTGACGCGAGCAGTGTCGATCGTGAAGTCCCGAACAAGACGATTAGGGATACCCAAATAATTGATTCAATACTGGGCAGTCTGCGATCTGGTGGAAACGTGCTCGTCCCCATCGATCCGGCAGGTCGCGTCTTGGAATTCATCTTGATGTTGGAAGAGAAGTGGGCGCAGCGGTCTTTAGGTTCATACCAGGTCGTGCTTTTGACCAATGTTGCGTATAACACTTTAGATTTTGCAAAGTCTCACTTGGAATGGATGGGTGACCACGTGACGAGCGCCTTTGAACGGAAGCGTGAGAATCCATTCAACACGAAATTTTTGACGCTCTGCCATTCCATCGATGAGTTGCACGCTCTACCTGTCGGGCCAAAGGTGGTGTTAGCATCGTTCGGGAGCTTAGAAGCGGGTCCCGCCAGACATTTATTCGCCGAGTGGGCTGAAGATAAGAAGAACTTGGTTCTTTTGACGGGCAAGCCCGAACAAGGCTCTCTAACAGAGCAAGTTGTGCAACTTAGTTCCAAGGCAACGGCAAAGGTCAAAATGAACCTTGCGAAACGCGTTCCGCTCGAAGGAGATGAGCTCGCGGAATATGAAAGTACGCGCAAAGCGAATGCTAAGGAAGAAGTGGAGGAGAAAGCTGCCGAAGTCGAGACTGTTGAGGAAGAGATGGCGGACATCAAACCGGTAGAGCCAGAAGCAGAGCCCATGGACGTGCTCTTTGGTGTCACTACAGTAGGATCAACTCAAGACGCACACTTGCGCCGACGTGAGACTTTGACGGAAGGTTTCACTGCGGTTTCGACTCCATACGGCCCCATGTTCCCAGATGAGGTGTGGGAACCGACCATGACTGATTACGGTGAGGAAATAGACATTGAAGTGTTCCACCAGGTGTCGCAGAAGACTACGGGGACCGCCGCGCCAGAGCCTATTCGGGACGTTCCGATGCTTGAAGACGTGGGAGTAGACAAGGATAAAGACGATGCTGCGGTAGAAGAGGAGGAGGAAGCTCAAGAAGTGCCAACAAAGCTTGTCAGCGAAACGCGTGAAGTTCACATTCGAGCAACCATCTTGACCGTGGACTTTGAAGGCAAGGCGGATGGTAAATCAGTTCGCACTCTCATCACCCAGTCATCGCCTCGTCGCGTCATGATTGTCCACGGTAACGCAAAAGAGACCAAGACACTCAAGGATGCTTTGCGACAGGGTTTACCTGGCGTTGACATCGACACGCCTGATGCGGGCAAGACTATCGACTGTACTTCAGCCTCAGCCACGTACAAGATCCGCTTGTCTGATGCACTCTTTCAAAAGGCGAAGATGCGCGATATGGCTGGTTACAAAGTTGGCTGGATCAACGGTATCGTGGGTAAGGCACTTGAAGAGGGAGGGGCACCAATGCTTCTACCTTTGTCCAACGCCGAGAGCACCGCCATCACAACGACGAGCGATGCTCTCGTCAAGAAAGTGTCTGCGCAACCAGGCTCGGTATTCTTGGGAGATTTGCGCCTGTCTGATTTCAGACAAGTATTGGCTCAAGAAGGCATTCCTGCAGAGTTTGCGGATGGCGTTCTGGTGTGCGCCAACGGCAAAGTTACCGTGCGAAAAGGTGTGGACGAAAAACTCGTTGTCGAAGGGGCTTTGAGCAACGAATATTTTGATGTTCGATCGATTCTCTACCACCAGTACCAAATCTTATAAGTAGAAGTAGCTCACACAGTGTATTCTAAAACTAAATCGTTGGTTACAATACTTTTCTATCCTTGCACTCCAAGCTTTGACTTGAGAGAAGTAATCGTCTCTTTCACCACGGACAAGTCGCGAGCGACGCGATCCGTGTTGTCTGGCTGCTTGAGCATCTCACCGAGTTTACGTTGCAAATCAGTCTGCGCCCGACGCGCCCGTCCTGCCGCTTCCACTTTGCTCACTAAATCTGCAAAGCCTGTGTGCATGCCATGTAAATGTTTGTACGCCGCTCTTCCGAGATCGTCAGCACGTGCTTCACGAAACAACGTTTCCTCTACAACTGTGTAGGTGCGGGACAACACCGATTCAGCCGATTGAATCTCTTGCTGAACACTTCTGGTGTCGTTGACTATTTTCACAATTTCTCCCTCTTGTTTCTTGATGTTTTTCACTATCTCGTTGACGCGTCGGACGAACGAAGGTCGATGGACGTTCTTTGGAGCTTGATCGTACTCCTCAAGAAGTTGGCGTTGTTCCTGCTCTTTCACGCGAAGAAGCGATGAAGTCTCCTTGCCATCGACGCGCCATTTTTCGATATCCTTGAGATGCTTCTTTGCGAGTTCACGTTTCTCGTTTGCGGCTGCGGCGTGCGCTTCTATAGCGGCGATGAGAGGAGTCTTCGCTTCTTCCCATTCTGCCGTAAGCTGCGCCATTCTCTCCTTGGCGGCTTCTAGCACGCTCCTCAACTCGGCCTCGCTCTCCTCTACGGGACGATCCGTACTCAATACGATTCCAGTAGCTTGTTTGTGCAATAAATAGGTACGTTCGAGCTCGGCAGTCAACTTGCGCTTCTCTTCGGTTGAAGATATGGCATCTTCCACCTTTGCGCTGCAACTTTGAATTTCGTCGTCGACTGCTGCAATCACAGATGCCGCCTCATCAATACGACGTTGTATGTCTTCCATATCGCGCTCTCTAAGGATCAAGCGACCTTCTAAAGTGTCTAAAACATCGGTTTCGACATCTTTTACCGCCGAAACCACCTTGGACTCATCCATTTCGCCTTGAAGATGCTTCACAGCACGTCTCGCTTTTGGCTCTGAATAAAATCCACCTTCAACCGCTCGAATGAAAATCTCGGAAATCAAACCCTTGAGACCGCCTCGCTTACGCAAATCGAACGGTTTACCATCGGGACCGATGAATTCAACGGGTTCGACGCTCCCAAACTTCAATCTCTGGGCGTCTTCGACGCGCGTGGTCTCCGCTCTGCTGCGCGCCGTGTATTCCAACACCGAAGGTAACAGTTGCGCCGACGCATCCGTCACGCAAGCGCCGTAGAAACCTCGCTCATCCGACGGCGACAATCTCGCCGTTCGAAACGCTTTCGCCTCCGCCTCCGTATCAATCTGTTTCTTCGCCTTAGCGGCAGCCGCAATACCGGCAAAGCCGCTGAGCGCCTTCGCTCTGCCCCAAGTATCGCCGGAACGCACAGACTTACCCACCGCACGCACAGCCCGCGAGAGAGACCCCTTGCTCGTTCTCTCCGACTTTATCAACCCATCACCACTCGTACCACCACTCATCGCGTCCTCAACCTCCTTCCGTGGCAACTTGTCCAAGATAAATTTCAACACGCTCCTAGCGCTCTGCGCGCTCGGATACAAAAACTGCGCAAATCCCAAATCCTCCGCCTCGTATCCCATCGATCGCAACGCCTCCGCGTACGCCCCCGCTACTCGAAACCGCTCCCCTACGTTATCCTCGCTCGGCAATTCTTTCGGTAGCGCCTTAAACCCCACCGGATCAATCTTTCCCAGCGCCGTGCGCACCGCATTCGAAAACGCCCCCGCATCTTCCACCAATCCATCCAGCGTCAAGTCTTCCGCGTCTGGCAGCGGTAACGCCGCCTGTCGCAGCGCTAAGAGCAACACCGCGTCCGCGTCGTTTTGTCCGTCGTTCCCAGAAGACATTACCGGACTATCCGTCGTCCGCGTTCCGCGTTCCGCGTCCGCGTGCCCCGACGACTGACGTTACACTCGTGAATGATTTTTCAACTCCGCGCCACTCCGTTCCAACACTCTCTCGTTGAGTGAACACCAACTTTGTCGCGTGAAACCCACCCACGCGACGACGAAGACGACGACGAAGACGACGACGAAGACGCGTTCGCACGACAAAACGCGTCGCACGAAATTCCGAATCCAAACCGCACGGTCACGCACGCCGAGCGACGCGCGATGGGAGAGAAGGACGATGGAACGACGACGACGACGACGACCGATGTCGACGACGTCGCGGACGGACGCGCGCGGGAAAAGGGTGCGAAAAGAAGGAGCGCGCTGCCGCAGACGATCGTGTTGAAGGAAACGACTGACGGTTCGTCTGCTCACACCGAGGTGTGGGATCACTTCTCCGTGCTCGTGTGGATCGCGTCGGATTGTTGCTGGACGGTGGAGACGAAGTGGACGATGTTGCCGCTGACGCTGGTGATTTTGTTCTTCTCGCACAACGCGTGGGTGGTGCGGAAACACCCGGTAGAGTTTCGGCACGCGTTGGCTGTGTTCTTCTGGTTGGCGTGCGGCGACGGATCCTGGGCGGTGCAAGATTTTTATGGCTCGACGGCGTTTTTAGAGGTGTGGTGCGTGTGCGCGTTCTCGGCCGCGATAGTCATAGAGTTGATGCAGATGACGGTGTGTTACACCGGGGACATGGCGGATGTGTTTCAAGCCTTGGCAATTTTATCTTGGGCGGCGCATGATTTGGTGGTGTACTCGTACTACGCGCTTCCCGCAGGAGGGCGGGAAGCGTCTCTGGTGGTCTGGTGGGTGTTATCGGTGATTATCTTCGTGCAGGTGCTGATGTATTTGATTCTTCAATACAAGGATTTGCAGAAGAACCCATCGACGAGTGGTTTCGATTACGCTCTTGCGCTGTTTGCGTGGTCGTTCGCGTGCATTTACCGCGAATTTGGCAACTATTACTTTCCCAAATCGCAGACTTTTTCCAGTGTGTTTGTGTATCCAGATGATCCCTTGAACATGCGCTGGTTTTCATTTTGGATAACTGTCGTGGGAAGCCTACCTCTCGCGATGTGGTGCGTCAGGCACGTGCGGCGGTTGTTCCGTGCGACAAGCAAAGATGATTGATTAGTGTCATTGTACAAACCAAAGAAATTTCGCTGTAATTTTACAAATTTTTACCAACGGCGGCTTCAAGCTGAACTTCGTACATATCCACCCGAATGTTCACGCCTTTTTCACGCATCACGTCTATTAAAGCCCCTCTCTCTTTCGTTGTCAAGGCGCCCTTCATGTGCTGCAATCCGTAGAGCCAGATTGTTTTGTTCCATGGGACTGCGTTTATGGCTCGAAGGAAAATCGTCTTCGCGCTCGCAATTTGACGCGAGACAACGTACGCATGCATGTACGTCAACCAAAGAAGAGGCGAGCGGCGCACCGGTGATGACGGATCAAGTGCCCGCTCCAATATAGAGATTGCTCGCGGGTTGGATGGGAAGCCTTTATCGACTTCGAGACCGAGTCCGAAAAATACCAACGTGACGGTTGGATGAGTCTCAAACTTGACATCTAAATATCGATGCATGCGTTGCTTCCCGTGCACTTCGAGCTCAAGCTCACACAGACTCAGCAACAGAGATGGCGAAGATGGAAACACGCTGAGAGCAAGTTCAAGCGTTTTACGTCGCGCAGTGACTGGAATCATCCGCAGTAATTTGAGATAGAGCGCATGCCACAGGGACGCGCACTTTTCGTCGCGCTGCGTCGCCTTCGGGACATTTTGCAACATGGAATTGATAACAGCGGTAGAATGCCGAGTTATCATTTGAAACCAAGCACAGCATAGGATCGATGCTACTCCATCATCTCTAATACGCGTTCCATCACCACCTGTCCAGGGTGTACCGCCGTTAACGGCCGAAAGTGCTTTTTTCTCCAACAGTGCTCCTGCTTTGGCGAGACGTTTGTCGTCAATTTTTGCATCTTCAGGACTCGTCTCAGCTGTTGTGCCGAGATTCGCGAGCGACGTCAAAATTTTCAAAGCCGTTGTGTTCCCATCGTTACTTTTCGAGCTCAATTCGCTCTCGACCCAAGATAGAGCCAACTGAGATATGTCTCGAGCTCGCGCTTTCAGAGCAGAATCGAAAGCACGAGAAAAAATTTTCCGTGCAGAAGACTTGCGTCCACTCCTCCACTCCATCTCGCCCAGGTGTGACCAGAGTGCCAGCGATTCGCCATAAGATGTTGCGAGTAAAGATTTCGCTTCGTCTCGTGATTTCACCATTTTGAAGGAAAAAACGGTCGGATCTCGCCTTGAAACTACTCGAAGCATGTTTGCCCCAAGAGCACCTCTACCAGATGAACCACATAGCCAAGCATGCTCGAGGCCAAGGTTTGGGCTCAGCCATGACTGTCCATCAGATTTCGCGCACTTTGTTGCGAAAAGTTGAGTGGCGGGGGCATAAACCCCCGAAGCACATTCTAGAGCGTCAAACTGACTATCGCTGGCAAAGTCAGAGGGTAAAATTTCCAGTGCCCCCACAAGACGTAAAACTTGAACCCACAGCTTGTTTTTAGCGGATGGATCTGTAAATCGTATCAGTCCATCTCGAATATCGTCGAATCCTATTGATTTCACGTCACTATCGTCCTTCAATTCCGTCAGTCTCGCGGGTCTCCAATCGCGAAGACTGCGCTCCCATTCCTTCTCAATCCATTTGTCCAGAATACTATCATCTAATTCTATGTCTGCAGCGCCGTCAATTTGTTGCTCGAGACGTGCGAGCAACGCCTCATCAGAAATATTAGCTTCAAATTCATCGATATTAGCCTCTCCATCGTCCGTCTCAGCCGACGCGGCTTGTTCTTCTTGAGCGTCAAACGTTGCCCAACCTCCACCAAGAAGAAAATCTTGCCGAAGAGGAGATGGAGGCTTTGGCGGCGGTGGTGGAACCTCGAGCAAAGGAAGGTTTGTGTGATCAGAGGTTTGTTCGATGATTTGGTTCTCGCGAACTCGAGATTTAACAGCTTCGTTCATCGTCAACCAATCCTCCCATCCAGTGGCGTTCGGCTCACCAACTCGAGGCTCCTCACACTCCCAAAATGATTCGAATGAATCTAACAAATCTGCTTCCAAGCCCTGTGTCGGGGAAAGACACCCAAACTCTAGTGTCGCTTGCATTTTTGCAACGGCTCGCTCAGTTCCGCCTGATTGCATGACCAGTGTACAGTAATCAATCACGAAATCGACCATTGCATCCTCTAACTTCGCTACTGAAGATTTCTTCGTGAGAGTTGCTTCACTGTGTGAGGCCGCCAAAGCGCGTAGAGCGCGTTTGTATTCTGTTTCTAACGCACCAACGCTAAAGTTCACAAAGTCACCTTTACGGTACTTGAGGAACTCTCTCCAAACTGTCGGATTTCCCGCATTGTTATCACAGGCGTACCGCCAGCGTTTTTCAGTAGTGGGTCTGTCCTCCAACTTCTCTCGTTCCTTGAGTAGCATAACAATGAGCTCACCGTCGTTAGGGTGGTACCTCAGAGCGTGCTCGAGTATTGTTACTTTCTTCTCTATGATTTGATGAGCCTCGGAGCGCTTCTTCGTCAAAGCCATAAACTGGTCCTGGAACTTTGCAAACTCTTGCCAAAGTTGCGCATCGTGTGGCCTCTGTCGAATATCCTCGTTGAAAGCTTTCGTCTTTCGAGTGAGATAGGCGTGCACGCTTTCCATACCGTGCGTCGCTCCTTTGCTAACTTTGTCGCCCTGTTGCAGAGCGAGGTATTCTGCTTGTTCCTTTGAAACATCTGGGTTCATCGGCCGATGAAACTTGAAAGTATCTCGATCTTGCGTGCGCATTGTTCCCGCTCTTGTGAAGTAACGCTCTCGCGCTTGTCGCTCATCGCGTTTCTTGTCAGTGAGGACAGTTCCAAAGAATGGACTTCTACGAGTCTTACCCGCTGTGATATACCACGCTCTCGCTTGATCTACAGCTCGACTAAACTTGAGAACGTCTGACCGAGCGAGTTTTCCGTAAGCCAAGTTGTCGCCAACCCCCCGAACATCCTCGTAGGCATTCTTGGTGTCTCGCAATCGAGGCCCGACCCACATCGCGGCGTCACCTTTCCGAAAATCAGAATCGTGACGCGCGAACCTCTCTTCTATCGCTGCAGTCTTCTCCTCGTCTGTCAAACGCCTCTTCTTTGAGGAGTCCTTCGAAGATTTCTTGCGTCTCTTCTTTCGATCGCGGTCGCTCGATCTCTTTTTTCGATCGCGGCGTTTCCGATCGCTCGACGATGAGGCTGATGCCGACGTGTTTGAGCGCTCGTCGTGCCCCTCGAGGTCCGACGCGGCCGCGCGGGCCGGTCCTTCTTCTTCTTTTCTGTAAGAAGAAAGCCTCAACCAACCGGCGCGACGGTCATCTTCCTCGCCCGCGCCGCTTTCACCGATCGGGAACAGACTCATGTTCGACGTGGCATCCAACGGCCCGACGCAAAGCGGCGAGACTTCCGTGAAACCCCCTGAAATGAACCTGCCGCGCCTCGCCCTGAGGACCGGAACCAAGTCAAAACGCTCAAGAAGAGTGAATCGAAGAGGGGACGGTTCGGGTCGACTCGAGTTCAGTCAATCGAAGAGCGAGTTCGACGGCGCGCTTTTCCGCCAGTTGGTTGGAAGATTCAATGTCAACCAATATTGACTCGAGCGCTCGGACGCTCGCATCCCGGCGGATGTGCTGTTGGAACTCGCTTATTTCAAGTTCTGCACTTTTCTGAGAGTTTTGACTTTCGATGTCACGAATGTCACGATGGAGCGTTTCTGCGTGATGCTTCATGCACGAAAGATGCACCCCGCGTAACAATTCGTCAATGTGTGAAATCATGCGTGCTTGTTCATGCAGCTGTTCTATCGTGGTCTCTCCTGCGGCGACTATCTGGGCATAACGCATGACTTCGGCCGCTAGCGAAGATGGGAAATCTGTCTCAGACTCTGAGCGTCGGACGCGCATGAGATTGGTGGATTCGCTATCTATATCGTGCATAATTAAAATTTCGATACGCGAGCGTGCGCGTGTGAAACTGCGGCGAAGTCTGCTTCCAAAAATATACGCACTCGGCGTCAACATTTTCTCTAGTAGAAAATGGTCAATGTACGATGATGTGGTTCTATTGAAGTTTCGCGTTTTGCTTCGCCCTTTTCCCACAATAGCCAATCAACCACGATACTACAGATTTCTTGGCCGTATCGCTCTACGAAACGTTTCTTAATCAGCTCGACTGCGTGCACGGTGCATGCTCTGATTTCTATCTCTTCCTCGCTATGAGATGGGATCTCTACCTTGTTTTCTATCTTCACGAGCAGCTCCTCGGAATACGCCAGTATCCCAACCTCTCGCAGCGTGACTGGCACTCTATAATCGGCAAACATGGTCAACTGCGCAATGTCTTGAAATGCCCCAAGACCTGCTGCCTTCCACGTCCCCCACACATCGGCGACAAAAATTTGCGCACGCTTATATAGAAACACCTGCCGACCCCTGTACACACTTTCGTCTCGAAAGCCTGGAAAATGCATGACGACAAGATCCACTAGCCTACATGCGCTCCCATTCGCGGCGCGTATGAGAGCTTTTCGTCTCGAAAGCCTGGAAAATGCATGACGACAAGATCCACTAGCCTACATGCGCTCCCATTCGCGGCGCGTATGAGAGCTGAACACGAGCCATCAAAGTGCTCCACAAGTCCATAACCGACTTCTCTCAGGAGTCTCACCCTCTCCTCCTCATTCGGTAGCGGTCGCGGCCATTTCATCAACGCGCGCAACTCCTCTCCAGTTATCTTGCTCAACCGACTCGCGTCGAGCAAATCCCCAAAGTCTTCCTCTCGCTCGAGCGCTCGCCGCCAACCGGCGGTCAGGTGCTCGTATTCCAACTTGAGCGTCTCCCCAGCAGAGTGATCGGGCCAAAAGCAAAAGTTCATCGCGTCCACGCAGAGCGTGTACATCGCCAATCGCTCCTCCGTCACCTCTTCCGCATCCCGTATCGTCGCGATGCCGTGATCACCGGCGCCGTCGAACCCACTCGCGCCCGCTCGCAGACGACTCACATCCGTCTCGGAGAGCTCATCGACGAACCGTCGCACCGCGTCTTCGTCCACGCGCACTGCTCTAGCGCATCGAGACGCTTCCTCGCACGTTTTCCGCACACGCGCTGGCCCTCGTCGGTCTTCCATCGTCGCCGGCCGCCGCCGCCGTATAAGTTATAACGTCAGCCGCGTGGACCAGAGAGCTTTGTTTTGGACAAGAAAACACATACGGTACAAACACGCGAGGCGCCAACGCCACTGCAGATTTCAGATTTTCAAAAAACAAATCGAAAGACGAACGTGAAACAGCGCGTGGACGACAGACGCCGACGCGCGCCCAATCGCGAGGTGTCGCAAAGGGAAAGGGATCTAAACTCGCATCCGAAGAAAACGACGCGACTGTGATCTAGAACCAAGGTGTCGGACGAAGGAAAAGCGCGTAAACTTAAAGGTTCCGAGCTGTCGGGCTTGTTTTTGTTCTTGATTCGTTGAGACAATCATGACGTCGACGGCGGTCGACGTGCAGGGTTCTGATGAAGTTAGACGGCGGTTCTTGGACTTTTTGAATGAGTTCAAGGTATCGGCGGCTTACGGAGAAGATGAGGAGACGATCGGGAGTCCTGGTTACGAAGGTGAAGGACAGAGACGCGTCTATCTCGAACAGCTGAGACATCTTCATGAGAAGACGACGCTGACGGTTGATTTCGCGCATCTGTCGGAGTACGACAACGAACTCGCGGTCGAAGCGGTCCAGTCTAACTATTACATGTATCAACCTTTCCTGCACCAGGCGGTTGGCATGTTTGTCCGTCAACACCGCCCAGAGCTGGTGCGCTACGGCGGCGAAGGCGTTGAGAAGGAGTTTTGGATCAAGTTTATCAACTTGCCGCAAGTGCAGAGACTCCGCGCTTTGAAGGCAAACAATATCGGCCAATTAACGAGCTTCAGTGGGACTGTGACTCGGACTTCTGATGTTCGACCAGAGTTGTTACAAGGTTGCTTTCGATGCGGTGAAGGTAACTGCAACACGCTGGTCCCGAACGTTGAACAGCAGTGTCGGTACACGACACCGGCAATCTGTTTGAACGAAACGTGTGGTAACCGCAACAAGTGGACGCTTGAGAAAGAGGGATGCAAATTCGTGGACTGGCAACGAGTGCGAGTCCAAGAGAACGCGGATGAGGTACCGGCAGGCTCCCTGCCCCGCAGTATGGATGTGATCCTCAGACACGAAGTGGTTGAGGAAGCACGTGCGGGTGACAAAGCCATCTTCACTGGCACTTTGATGGTAGTCCCTGAAATTGCTCCGAAGAATATGGCTGGCGATCGCACCGAGTTGCAGTCGTCAGCTAAAGGGCGAAGCGATGGTATTTCAGGTTTGCGACAGTTGGGAGCGAGAGAGCTCTTCTATAGAATGGTCTTTGTTGCTCAGAGTGTTGTTAACACAGCGGAACCTAGCGGAGGTGGAGCTGTGGACATTCGTGGTGAAGCCGAAGAGGAAGTAGTGCACACCTTTTCCTCTCAAGAGCGCCGTGAAATCACACAGATGGCGCAAGATCCTAACTTGTATGACAAGTTTGTTCGATCCGTGGCGCCTACCGTTCATGGGCATGCGGATATTAAGCGAGCTATCACCCTCATGCTCTTTGGCGGTGTTCACAAGAAAACTCTTGAAAAGACGAGCTTGCGAGGCGATATCAACGTGTTGATCGTGGGCGATCCATCGTGCGCCAAGAGCCAGTTTTTGAAGTATGTTGCCAACTTTTTACCGCGAGCAGTATACACTTCGGGTAAGAGCTCTTCTGCGGCCGGTTTGACTGCCACTGTCGCAAAAGATGTAGAAACCGGCGAATATTGCATAGAAGCTGGCGCCCTCATGTTGGCAGACAACGGCATTTGCTGCATTGATGAGTTTGACAAGATGGATGTGAAGGATCAAGTCGCTATTCACGAAGCTATGGAACAACAGACCATTAGTATCGCTAAGGCTGGTATCCAAGCTACTTTGAACGCAAGAACTAGTATCTTGGCAGCAGCGAATCCTAATGGCGGACGATACGATCGCAGTAAGAAGCTCAGACATAACCTTTCGCTTCCGCCGGCCATTTTGTCTCGCTTTGATTTGGTCCATGTCATGATCGATGAACCAGACGAGTTTCACGATTATACCTTGGCTCGGCACATTGTGAGTTTACACCAGAAGCGTGAGAGCGCAGTGAATGTGGATTTCTCACTGCAACAGCTCCAGCGCTACATCAGATATGCCAGGACGATCAAGCCTCGCATGACGCCGGAAGCGCAGAAGGAAATTGTTGCTGCTTACGTGACACTTCGTCGTGGAGACAGTCAACCGGGAACTCAAACGGCGTATAGAATTACTGTTCGCCAATTGGAGGCTCTCGTTCGTTTATCTGAGGCTCTCGCCCGATTACATTGCCGCGCCGAGGTGCATCCAAGGCATGTGCGAGAAGCCCGCCGCTTGCTCTCTGAATCCATCATCGCCGTTGAAGCCCGTGACTTGACCTTAGAATCCGAAGATATGGAACTGAACGACGATGGCAGCGATCCAATCCTTCCAGAGCAAGTTTTGGCGAGTTTACTGGCAAAGAAAAAAGAGCAGGAACGCGCAGCAGCAGAGGAGGCTGCGAGAGCTGAAGCCAGTGACGCTCCAGCAGAACCTGCACAGCCGACAACGGAGAAAAAGACTACGACGGTGACGTATGAACGCTTCAATCAAGTCAAGCAAAATTTACTCATGCACATGCGTGAACGCGAGCTTGATGCTGAACGTGATGGGACTGACGCAGGGATGCTTCAGAAAGACTTGGTCAGTTGGTACATCGATGAGAAGGTAATTCCATCAGGAATTTCTGACCCAGATAAACTCTTGGCAGAGTACAAGCTTGTCCGCAATATTATCAATCATTTGATCAAGAAGGAAGAAACCTTGATGGTTATCGAAGAGGCGAGACCAGCGCCCATGCTACCAGAAACTGAAGAGGAACTCGATCCAGCGCAGGTGGCCGCTCGGGAACGAGCTAGAGCAGTGGAAGAGCGAGTTCTGGCGATGAACCCGAACTTCGTCTTCGAATAACGCCTCAACTCACTTAAGCACGACTGAATGTATGTTTAATAGCAAACACTTATTCTACTTATTCCCTTATCATCACCCAACTCTTCCAACACAACGCTGCAACTGCAATCTCTTCACTTCCCGCTGCGCCCGGCGCGCGCGGGTAAGTCGCTCCCGCTTTACGTGCAGCGATGGATGAAAATGATACCACCGTCTCGCTCGAGCGCCTCGTTGCCCTTGAGCGCGATAACGCGCTCATGCTTTCTTTCATTTTGGACACGAGAGCGCTTGACATCCAGCTTCCGCCGGGCACCTCCGTGCACGACGTCAATTATGGTGCAGTGGACGTTCCAAGCCTCGTCGAAAGATTGCGCAGGCAAGAGACGGTGGATCTACGCGCCGCGCTCACCGAATCTGCGTCCATGAAGCAGCCCCAAACGAACGGACGTGAGAGAGACGCGGTGCAATCTGAAGGAGTGCACAAAGCAACTGTCGAGCAGTTGACGAACAATGTGCACGGCGAACTCGATATGATTTTCGCGTCGGAAAAGGTGCAATCCATGAGTATCGCAAACCAGACGTACGCGGATCCATTTCGTAACGATAAGCCGCTGATCACCGTCGAGGAAGATGTCGCTCCTTCGAGTTCCCAGAGCAACGAGCTTCAACTCCCGGCTTTATACTCCACCTTGAGTCAGAGTGAAGTACAGGAGCTTGCGTTTGAGATAGTTGCAGTGACTTTGGGGGAAGGTGAGCAGCTCGAGAGCATTCGACTTGCTCTTGATGTGGACCGGGAGCGTGCAGAAAGAATAATCAAACACGCCAGCTCGATTAAGGAAGCAGTAATGACCGAGGGCATCTCCGCCCGTTTACACTTGCGCATGTTGATGGCGGCGGTTAAAAATGGGAAAGTGGACGATACTGAAGAGTTCTTCCGCACGAGATGCCGAGCGATGAGTGAATTACTCTGGGCAGCGCAATGTTCGGCCCAAGCAAAAACGCAGACAGTTGCCGAACATGATGACGATAATCTCAATATCTCGCCTGAGAATGTGTTACTAGAGCTGAATAGGATGTTGTCACTCTCAACTATTGATGTGCAGTGGGTGGAGTCTGTTGTTGAGATGATCGAATCTGTTCTCGATGACGGTAAAACGAGTTACTCGTACACGGCAGTGTTTGGTATGAGGTTATATACCGCCCTGTTGAACTCAATCTTCGATCAGTTTGAAGAATATACCCTCGCTTATGATGCAGACAGTATTTTGAATGAGCTCGAGCCCGTCGCACTGGCCTTGGGTCTGACTGATGGAGCTTCACAAAAAGTAATGTTAGCTTATGCTGTTATGCAGAAGGCTATCGACGCATGCAGAGAAGGCGAGTTGAATTGCGACGCAGACGACTCCCCTATCGTTAGATTGTTGGTTAAAACCAAAGATTCTATCACTTCGGATAAAATTAAACCATCCGTCGCAGTCGCTGCTGCTGCGAATTCAATGCTTGCCTGGGCAAAGCATGCATTGAGTGATTTCATGAAGACGGTTTCTCCACCAGCTCATATGGACAGCCAATCCATAAAAATGGACCCAGACGCGTTTGGCTTACTCGTTGAGATCACACATAGACTTGCAAACATTCTCGGGGACTCTTCATCGTCCATCATTAGTGATATGTGTCGGAAGTCTGCTCTAGGAGAATACTACAGACTCAGAGTTGCCGCAATGGACGAGGTGAATGTTGAAGTCGGGGAAGCGACGTGCACTTCACTCAGATCTATCGCAGATTTCACAGCTCAGGCTGTAGATTTATTTTCAGCTCATTTAGAGCGACACATCACTCGTGTGTGTCCATCAGATGTGAGCATTGCTGGTTGCTTTGCGGCGCATCTTGGACACAGTTTCAGAAATGATCTTTACGCTTGGCTTGAGTCCGCACCTGAACTGAACGTCCAGTCTTTAGAAACCATATGGTCAGTTGGAGACTTACAAAACGCACTTGTTGCTGTTGGAGGCGATATGGTTGAACCTCTAGCTCTCGAAGAGCACACATCGATTCTCGTGTTCACTTGGTTGAATGCAAAGATAGAAAACTTGAACACGATCGTGGACAGATGCGTAAGCGTCGAAAGGTGGAGAGTCACCGGAGACACCTCACCTGTTCCAAGTGCTGTAGATTTTCTGAGGGCTGTCAACGAAACACTCGACGGCTTCTTCCGGTTAAAAATACCTGCGCATGTCAGTGCTCTTCGAGCGCTGACGGAGGGCATCGACGCTGCGGTCAGAAAGTACTCAAATGCAGCGATACTCTCGTTAGGTCCTAGTCAGGAAATCGTGCCAGCTATACCTACGATGACGAGATATAAAAAGTCGATCGTGGAAGAGCTCAGACAAAAATTTGTGCGCAGTGAGCCACCCAGGCAGTCCTTTGACGATGGGTGCGTCGGAACGGCGACGCTGCGGTTAATTTCACTCAAGTTTCTCATGGACAAAATGTACGTTCTCGAGAAAGAAATCCTCCCGAAATGGAAAGAGATGCAGCGTGCTGCGTCGTTATTGACTCATCCACACGCTGAACACTCCGTTCCGGGTGAAGAGTGGTTCGAAGGCATGATGGCCGGGGCTCGTCAAGCGCTGCGCGCAGCCATCTTGCAGGCATCTGACTTCTTGGCATATAGCGTTATTTACCGTGATCTCAGTGGTGCGATTTTGCACAATATTTATGCGCAAGGCGTCCATCGCAGCTCCAATAATCTGAGCACTGAAATATTGCCGTATCTCAATGATGTTCTCGGTTACATCGCTGCGCGCTTGGATGGTCAGAGTAGAAATGTTGTCGCAGATTCACTTTTGAAGGCTACAGTCTCCGGGTGGATGCGCATTCTCCTCAACGGTGGTGCGCATCGCGTGTTTGTTCTGGCAGATGCGGAACTATTAGACGAGGAAATCGAATTATTATCCGATTTCTTCCACGCCGACGGACACGGGTTGGAAACCGGCGTCGTATCCACGCACCTTCGTCCTTTATGGGTGATTCTATCGATCATGTCGCTACCCACAGATCAACTGTGCCAAACACACGATGAACTCAAGATGAAAGAAGAGTCTGGCGTCGGAGATGCAAATTCTGAGGAGTCGCTCTACAACTCCGATACCATACTCCGGGTCCTTTGCCACAGAGCGGAGCACTCCGCGAGCAAATGGATCAAGGCTCACTTCTCCATAGGAAAGACAGAATCCGGTAGCATGTTTAGTTTCTTTTAACGATGAAGTCATGTGTTTCACGCATCGACCGCGAGTCCGCGCATCGACGCCATTCGGCGCTCGACGGCGCGGTTGAGACATCCCTTGGCGAGTCATAAACCAGCAATGGTGCAAAAATCGCTGAAAATGTAACACCAACCAGCAGAGCCCACGCATCGACGCCACAACATGGAGCGCATACCACTCATACCGTCGACGGCGGAGACCGCCGTCGCCGACTCTGCCTCTTACGACGATGTAGAGAGCCCGCGTCTCCGCGAGAGCGATATTCGAACGTCGCGCGGGCCAAAGTACCTCGCGCTCGTCGCCACGGCTGTCCTCGCGGGGTCGCTCTTGATCCTCGGGGTAAACGATCAGGCTGGCGCGGGACGCGTGTTCAGCGGTATCGGCGGCAAATTTACTCGAGGGGTGGGACTATACTCGAGCGAAGCGGAATCGGGCGAAACGCTCGCGCGACTAGGACGCGGTTCGGCGTCAAGACGGTTCAAGCCGATCGATGGTGTTGTGGACCAAATGACCGCTGTGCCAATGACTGAAAGTACGGCTGCCCTCGGTCGTGCGGTCAAAATGATACAGGTTGAAGACGAAAAGCATGGCAGTCGCGTGTTGCCTTCCTTCTTGAAAAGATGGCACAAGGCGCCGTTCTGGAATTCGCACCAGTACATCCCCGTGCACAGGTCCCCGAAGAATGGTATTCGTAGCGTTGTCGTAGTCGGACACGCTACAAACATGACCAAGTACGCCGGTGAATGGCTCGCCTCGGCGGCGCATTGGGGTTTACCAGCAAGTATTTCAGGACACGGCACGCACTGGACCAACTGGGAGGAGAAGACGATGGGATTGAGAACAAACTTGGAACACATGGAGGGAGAGCCGATTGTCGTGGCGTCGGATACGGGAGACGTGCTCTTTAGTTGCACTCCGGAAGATCTCGCCGAGAGATTCGAAGCTGCCGATGCAGACATGATAGTGAGTGGTGAGACACAACTCTACCCAGAGGTGAAGAGCTACTTTGAGAAGAATGAAGACATGGAATGGTCGAACACACATAACATCCTTGGAGAGATTGGCCGGGCCGCAGAGGCAAAGCCTGTTCGAGGCGAACGACCTTATCACTGGGCTAATGCGGGGTTGATTATGGGTCGACGAAGTGCGCTGATAAAGTACATCTCAGAAGTGGAAGATTTGCTTGTCGACATGCGTTCAAAAGATGAGCGCTTTCCGATGTCATGTCGACCATACGAGTGGACTGACGAGCAGACTCGCGAAAAAGAGTTCAACAACGGTTTCTACGACGATCAGCTTTGTCTCAATGCGTATGCGATGAAGCAAATCATCAATCGAAACACCAGATTTAAGATTGATCAAGACGGTTCCATTCTCCACTCTCCCGGCGGAATCGACATGAACCAAATGAAGCAGAATCCCAAAACTGGCCGCGTCTACAACGCCGAGACGGGCAAGTCTCCGTGCGCTTGGCACTTCAACAACCCAAACTCAAAGGATCGAATGATTGAGGCGATCGAAAAGTACCCGAATTACTTTGTTTCCACACAAACCGGCGCCCAGTTGCTCGTCGAGGGCGACTTGTACTCAAAGAACAAGAAGAAACACTAACTAGCAGACCGCCATCCCGTGTGCGGAAGCCTTTTGTAATCAAATGAATCAAATGAGTCAAAAAACTTGAAGACACCTGTCGCTCGAGCACACTGAATGAATCAAATCAGTCACACCGCTGCCCCGCGAGGCGCGCCACTCGCCCGCGCGGGGAAAAACAAAGAAACGCCCCGAGGGGAGACGTCGTTTGAGAGTTTAAACCGAGCTACCCGCGCGTAGCGCCCAGAGGACGCGAGGATGTCGAAAGCACGCGACGTTCTCGCAGATCCGCTGGGGTTCGTGCAACAAAGCTTTGCTTCCTCTCTGCGCGAAGGAAAGCCGACGGATGGTGATCACGGCGTGTCGCAGGCGATGCAGATGTTGATTGAAGACGGTGCGATCTTTGATTCGATCCCAGAAATCAATGCGTGTGGAGGCGTGGAAACAATCAAACCGAACACGCTCGTGCGCTTTCGGGCGCTCGTGCAGGACATGTACGAACCAGAGTATTATGCCGGCGCGTATAGGGACAAAGCGACGGGCGCGTGGATGACGACCAAGTACACGGAAGCACCTGCTCCTTGTGTGGATATTGGTGAAGATTCGGTTCTATTCGAGCGACGAGTGATGTACTGCGTACCTGTGCCGGCGGAGAGGGAATGGGTGCGCGAGCACGAGTCAGAGTTCTCAGTCAAAGACGGCATCAATCCTGACTCTTGTAACCCGAAGCGCGCCAGAGACGGAGATGAGATGGATGTTTGTGATGATCACGCGGCGCACGTGAGATCAGACGTGATTAAACCGATGTTAATTAGACCAGACATTGAACACGTTCACAAGGCGAGCGCTGCTGATAGATTGGCACCTGATACTCCCGAACAGGTTGGCGATGGCGAACCGCGAGAAGAGTCTCTTGACCAGCTACTCAATTTTCCGATTGTTCCTGAGAGTCGAACGCCGTGTATTGTGAAAATGTACGGGGAATCGGATGAAGGTTTGAAGCTTAACGACGTCGTCGAATTTGTGGGATTGGTACATTACGCCATCGATTCATTCAGAAAAGAGTCGCAAGACGAACAGATGGATGAAGCGATGAAGGCGTTCTATGCGACGTCATCGTTTGCGGAAGAAGATGCAGCGAAGAATCCTGCAAGCAGCCTCGTTCCGAGATTCCATGCGTTGGCGTACAAAGTCACCTCCCAGAACTTGTTCGTAGACTCCACTCCATCGCAGAGATTCATGCGGACAGATTTGGAAGCTCAATCTGCTATCGCTTTGGATCAAGTACAAAGTGTGCGCGAGAAAATCTTGGGTGTAATTTCGAACGCACTCGGAGGAGACGCTTTCGCTGCTGAAATAGTGCTGATGGCCATCATCTCGCGCGTTCACACGCGAACAGATATGCTCACTCTAGGCAAAGTATCGCTCAATCTGACCGGATGTCGTTCAAATGCGGAAGCTTGTGTTCCGGAACTACTTTCCTCTGTGATCAGTAAGATTTGTCCGAGTGTTGCGCATTTATCAATGACAGTCCCGTCTTTGAATGCCCGCCCGTGGACGCCTAGAAAGGACTATGTTTACAACCGTCTGCGATCTGGACCGCTGCAGCTCGCCGCTAGCACCGTGCTTGTCTTGGATGAATGCCGTCTCGAAGCTGGCACGCTGACAGCAAACGGAGTTCGTAATGTCGAAGCGTTGAAATCGCTTTCTGCAAGCCAAGAAGTAGAGTATGACTTCGAGTACCATCAGATGCGTGTTCAGGTTGACATTCCACTCATTATTTTGTCGGATACGAAGAGCATTGTACCCACAGATTTGGTGGTTCCGCTTCGTCAAGTTCGCGATCCGATCGCCACTGATGTAAGTGATGAAGAGCTTCAAGTGATGCGCAAGTTTATCGCTAACGCGAGGATGATGAAACACTTCATCTCTGAAGAAACTTCTGCTGAAATTGAGGCTGAAATAGTCTCTGCGCGCAAAGCTGACAACGCACTGTCACAAACTGATTTGCACATGATGCTAACAATGGCGCGACTGCAAGCCCTTTCAAAAGGTTCGGCAGAGGTAACAAAGCAAACTTGGACGGACACGGTCGAAATGAGCAGACGCATCCAGGAACGCATTCGAGTTGTTGAATAAAGTAGAGAGTTCGTTTTCCCCCGCTGTTGCCACTTCTTGCCTCTGCGCTACCCCCTGACCCATCTCGGAATCGTAAGTAATATCGCGAGTCAATGAGCCGCAGACACTTAGGGTCGCTCCTTCGACGCATGAACGCGCGCGTGGGACGAAGTCCGCTTCGTTCTAGTCAAGGTTTGAAGCTCTGTGCCTGCGAGTCTAGGCTTCTCTGTAGCGCACAAACGCACACAGCACCTTACATGGCTGGAAGACGCATGCGGACTTTCGCATCTTCGTCTTTAGAAGACAGTGGAGCCGGAACGGTACCTAAGCCTTCTGGTGGTGATGAGTCAGCGAACGCAAGGAAGGACTTGTACATGTTGTTCACGTGCGGGCAGTGTGAAACTCGAGCCGTGCGTGGATTTAGTAGACAGGCGTACGAAAACGGTGTCGTCATCGTCACATGTCCGGGGTGTCAGAGTAAACACGTCGTCGCGGATCGCATGGGTTGGTTTGGAGAGCCGGGCAGCGTGGAGGATTTTATAGCACAAAAAGGAGAGGAGAAGGCCCAAGGCGATGGGTCGACAAAAGTGACAAGAGGCTCCGTCAAGTTGGCAGAGGGCGAAGACGGTACCTTAGAAATAGACAAGGAAGAACTCGAGGCTTGGATCAAGACGTTTTCATCATCCAAACCCAATTAAAGCTGAGGGACGACCTCAATTCCTCTCTTAGCCACTCTTAGTTTCACTTATGGTATGGAAGTGCTTTTTAGGTAGTTGCCAGTCCGCATTGCCACCCACGCTCCTCGACCCGCGCCGCTGCGCGCGTTCGGCGACGAAGATTGCATATTGCTACGCAACGCACATCCTTCATCTTCTTAAAGCCGTCTCACCAGCGCGCGTTCAATATTGTGATCAAACGTGCGTAACGAGAGTCAGAACGAGCCGGGGACATAGCCTTGATGTCCGATTTGCAGAATATCCCCGAGGTTACTCGAGTCGAGCTTCAGCCACAGTGGCAGAAGGTCCAGCAAGATTCTAGAGGACGGACTGAGTCGAAGGCTCGCGAGGCGTCCTGCTCAACGGCTCTAGTTGGAAACGAGTACAGAGAGTTCTTTGTGTCGCTAGACTTCAAGCTTGCGCCAGAGGGAGAGTGGATCAATCGAGCGCGCATCATTCAAGCTTTTAGAGATTGTTTCCCGAAGAAACCGGTCCAGGATGAACTGTTCATAAACGCTCTGGGTAAGCATCTTCGAAATCTCTTTCCAGATGGAACTTTGAAGAAGAGGAAATCACTTTACAATGTCACATGTGAGCAGCTTTCGTCGACTCGATGGACGCCAGTGATGACAAATAAGAAACGCGCCAGGGAGGAACGCTTTGGCGAATTACAGAATCCAGATAGATGTCGTATAGTGCAGGGTAAGCAGGAAGGAGATATTTCATCGAGATACATCACCGAGTTGCTACAGCTATCGTGCGCAGTTGCGTTGGTCGAGCACAAGCTATTTCCTGACGCGAAAGAGCTCTCGGAGAGCTTCAGCGCATTTAACGCGTGGCGGGAGCACTTGGCGGGTGATTTTCGAGGTGATGACTCGAGCGTGACAGTCGTATCGGTAGGAGACGGTACTACTCCGCGCACGGCAGCTTTATTTGCATTTCGTACAAAGTTTCAATGTGTTGCTCTCGATCCTCAGATGGATCCAAAAGAGTACAGCATTGAGCGGCTCCAGAGCTACAAAGCAAAGATTGAAGAATTGCGAATATCGGCTAGAAGAGTCATTGTAGTGATGGTACACGCGCACGTCTCTTTGGCTACCACCATGCGTAGCATCAACAGCGATTCGGGAACGGCCGCATGCATAGCGCTTCCGTGCTGCAACTGGTACGCCAAAATCAACGCTCCGAATCCAGTCGTTCCGGAATACGGCGACATGGGCGTGTTGTCCCCTCATCGTACTGTGCGCGTGTGGAAGAATTTGCCATGCGGAGACTCCGACGGCGGCAAATCGACTTAGTCTTGTGTAAAATATACAGTAGAAGTTGGTCTAGTTTCAACATCCCAGGCTTGGAGAGATTCACAAGCTCGCCTTGCTTTCTGACGCCACTCGCACGCGCGAGAATTCGAACATGGAATCGCTTCAAGATGCGGTGATGAAACTGCAGGACGAACTCGACCTGAAAATTTTTCGTCCGCTTCAGAAGCGAGCTTTCGACGCGTCTTCGAAGTGTTGCGAAAGTAACAAGCCTCGACAAGAGTTTCAGCGTTGCCTCGAGCGGGCTGGTCAAGAGACGGCGAAGACGGAGCACGCTGTAATGCACGAACTCAACGCGTTCCAGGGTCGAGTGCAACGATGCGTAGTTCAGTGTCAAGACAAGGCGCAGGGCCTCGTAGATTCGAAAGGAGTTGAGGCTGCTCAAAACAACATGGAAAAGTGTGTGAATGAGTGCGGGGCATTTTACAAGAAGGAGCTCGACGGAATCGGTCGCAAGTTGATGAAAGAGTTCAAACCGTAGAAGTGCGGGCGATGGCTGCGTATAAGTTCTAGTGTAGAGTCAGGTGAACGTCTGAGCCCTTAACTATTATTGCTAGAAGTGCTAGAAGTGTTGTCACGACATCTTAGTTTTGCCATGTCTTACCCGCGCAGCGCAGCGTTTGCGAACATAAAAATGATTCACCTCCCGAATGAGCATCAACATGGTGGGCAATACTGTCGATAGCAGAATAGGAGTGATTGAGGCTAGCTTGTACTCGAAAGGATATGCTTCTAGTCCACCCAGTGAGAATGGATGAAAGAAAGCGCGCTCGGCGGCATGGAAAGCTTTTGTCGCACTCAAGGATGCTTCATCATATCTCGATTCAACGAGCAACCGCTTGGTGTCTTGAAGACTGATTGACGCGGTATTGATGAGTTCTACGATGACTTCTGGTACTGCAATGTCGCCGATACTCGTTATGACGTCATCAAGAGACTTCAAATTGGAAATCGCAGCAACAGCGTGAGAAGTCAAACGACTGCGCACGAGCGCATCAATCTCCCAATCAGCGAAACCCGAACTCTGAGGCGGTAAAATCTTCATTCCATTTTTTTGCAGTCGTTCTGTGACTCCCAAGTGAGACCTAAGCTGTTGCACAAGGACATTGAGCACCGTGGAAATTTGTTCCGAATTGAGCTTGCGCTCTCCTTGCTCGCCTTGAGCGCATTTCGGCGGGTTTAGAATCATGACACCACCCCAACCTTCGACCATGAATGAATTGGAATTGGATTTTGAGCCGTCATCGTTCAACAAGTGGAGAGGACACTCGTTGTGAGGTGGCACATACACCACGAAATGCAGGGGCTTGCCATCGACTGGAGTGTAAGTCACCGAAGTATCTAGCGGCCAATCGGAATCGATAAAAAAGGGCGTTTGACTCGAATGAACGACGTACGCCTTGTAGGTTTCAGACCAAGCGGGACGCAAACGACTTGGTGCGTGACGCAACACTTGCGACTCAACTTTCATGTCCACCAATCTCTGCAAATTTTGTGCAACGTTTCCCAGAAATGAGCGCTCCACGTCTCGTTCGAAATCCCAACTAAAAGAGTAACCATCCGTAGGAGCGGCGTTCACGAGCGTGAACGACGCGAGTAACGTATTGTCCGAAGTCGCGAGAAAAGGCGCGAGATGGTCGCTCGTTAACTCTGACATCTCGGCGAATATGGCGCGGATGCCGCGACGCAACACTTCTGTCAAATCCACCGAAGCTTGTAATCGAATCCAAGCGGCGCGATGTGTACCCATAATAAGCGAATCACTCGCTAAAGACTGTGGACCAGTGTATGCGATCAACACGATGTCATAAGTCGACTCGGACGTTCCACAAGTAGCCATGCGCGTCCTAATCCAGGCGTCGACGTCTTCGTCGTACGATAGCTGTTGCGAGCTGCTCCAGCTCTCCGTGACAGCGACGCAAGAAGCAGAGTTGGGAGTGACGACTTCCAATTTAACATCCTCCATCTCGTCTTCTAACGTCTGCACGATGTTTCTCACGTCTTCAACAGCGCTATCCGTCCAAATCCGAGCCTTCAAGCCACGCGGCGCGTTGACTTTGAAATGTCGCAAAAGCGCGTCAAAGTCCATTTTTAAAGGTCTCTCACGCGGTGTCACGCTCACGCGATACGCCGAAAACGTCAAAGCAGTACCGAGAATCATAAACATCGCGATAATGATCACCAACCGCTTCGTCCCCGGCGTTTTACCCCCTTTTGCGAACGCATCGAATTCCTCCTTTTCTCCTCCTCGCAAACTCTTCAGCTCTGTCTTAGAAATCGATCGCGGTCCGTACCGTCGCGCTCGAACCAACTCGCTCAACACCCTCAGCGTGACAATCATCAATAATCCATACATCGCCAATCGATCCTCCGACACGCCCCCGAGCGCCTCCCTCAGGCTCGCGATCGCATCCATATTGCACAAAAGACTGGGCAGTTACCACGCGGTGCGAAGCCGAAAATCCAGTCTCACCCACTCTCACCCGGTGCGCCGCGCTGACGACGAACGCGAACACCCGACACGAACGGTATCTCCCGTCACCTCGCTCTCTCGTTCAACCGTCGTCTCCCGCGTGCGGTGTGCGCATGCGGTGTGCGCACGAGTCTGTGGTTTTGCCGTCTAGGTACTCGAGCGAAACGCAGACGAGTCGCCGATCGCTCGCACCCGCGCGTGCGTCGCACGTCCGACCGAGACTTTACTTTACGACGGACGGACGAGGATGACGGGAAACGGGTCCAAGGATGAGGACGACGATGACAGAGACGCGGGGGTGGGTGTCGAACGGCGAACGGCGACGACGGCGACGACGATGACGACGACGGCGACGACGGCGACGAACGTGCCTGATGATGATGACGAGAAAGACGTGCTGACTCGGCTGACGGCTGACGTGGGGAAAACGACGCTGTCGACCGGGAATACGGACGATGACGCGCCGACGGAGGATGGTGGTGGCGGTGCGTTCGTTGTGTTCGTTTCTGGTAAACAGGAGAGACAGACGACGTCGAGAAGCGGTGGGAAAGGAGGCGGTGGTCGGTGTAAACGGAGAAGCGAAGAGGTGGCGACGAGCGCGCTCGGTTGCGAAGTGCTGCACGAATACGGGAAAGGGTTTTTAGCCGCAACGCCGAGTGCGTGGGTGCACGAGTGCGAGGATAGTGGGATGGTTAGTGTTTTCGTCGGGAAACTCGATAATCTCAGCGAGATGGCTCGGGATGCAGACCTGCCGTCGGACGCGAACCCAGCGCACGTCGTTACGCAGTTGAGAGCGACGTCTGGACATCATTTCTTGGACGAACTCAGGGGTAAGTGGGCCTTTTGCATGCTTCATCCGCAGCGTAACGCCGTGTTCGCGGCGGTAGATAGTCAGGGAACGCATGCAATCTACAGGGGACGCGGTTGCGAAGGAGGTGTCGTGGTTTTGCACTCGCCAGCAGGCAATGGATTTGTGCCGCGCGATTGTCAATCGCTCGATGTCTTTTTGGATCTACAGAAAATTCCAGCAGGAAGCTTTATAAGCGGAAACCGGCACATCTCACCGCACAGATACGTGTCGATGCGGTCAGATGAAAATATTATGGACTCTTTCGCGTACGATGCACATCACGATACACACAAATCACATCAGCAGAAACAACACATGAGTCAAGTCGATGAATGAAAATGTTCAACATTGAAACCAATCTGTAATTTGCACAGCTACTAAATCGCGCCGCTAATTGAGTACTAACTCTTCTAATCTGTTTGCGTCGTCGAGATGCTTCACAACTTTGAAACTCCAAAATTCCCGCGACTCAGTTTTGGCTGCAAAAGCTGCTCGTACCCCGGTGGCGTGTGAGATTTGTTGAACGGCGCATCCTGAACTTCGTCATACAGACGTCGATACACGTCACCATCACTCGCTCCCAGCGCAGAGTTGAGAAAGTAATCGTGGAGTCCGAAAGAATCCACCAGAGCTGCGGCGTCTGGTCTGAGTTCGGCGAGAAGTTTGAAAATTTCTGTACGAATGTCGGACGCTTGCTCTGCGTCAATGTAGCCATCTTCAAGGAACTCTCCCATGGTGTCATCCATGCCGCAAAGTCCGTGGAGACAGACTAATCGATGGAGAACTCGCAATGTATTGGCACTCACTCGTCTCTTAGTCTCTTCATACGCGAGTACAAAGTTGTACATGACGACAAATGCGCAATGAGCTTTAGCAGCGCCAATCCATTGCACCATGTGCACTTGCATGGTTTCGTCGGGTGACATGCTACCGGCCGCCGTTGATGCTTCACTCACCAATCGCCACGCTCGATGCGCATACGCCTCTAGTATTGCGTTCTCATCGCGCATACTCGAGCCCATTTCAAGAGAACTACGGTTGCTGACGCCTCGCAGATATGAAAGCGCCGTTGGCGGTGCCGTTCCATCAAGCATTTTTCGATAGGATTTTAGAAGGTAACGCGCTGTTTGTAGGCATAAGACGTTGTTGTCTCCTTCGTACGTAACGTTTGGCGCGTAGGTTGCGAATGTGGTGCCGAATCCTGCCAAACTCATGTATCCGTGGCCTCCGCACGTGAGCCTACACGCCTCAATCGCATCTTTGGTTGCCCACGAACAGTACGCCTTCAAGCCACTAGACGTGGCGTGGAGTTCTGGAAGTGCCGAATAGTCCTTCTTTTCTCTAGAATCTTTCTGAAACTCAAAAAACATGCGTCGCATGTAATCAGAGGTGCAGTGAAAGGCGAAAGCCTTTGCGAGAATCGGGAAAAGAGTTCTTTGACTATGTTGGTAATCGAGCACTTGACGCTCAAATCCAGTTTCTCTATCCGCGTTCGACTGACGTCTGACCAAGTTATAGCGGACGGCGATGGTGACCGCCTTCTTCATGTAGAGAGCAGCGTTCATCACAATGTCCGAACGAATGAATACCATGGTGCCGTATGAAACTTTTGCCACGGGCGGCGGCGTGTACGTTCCGTCTCGCTCCACTTTTGAATGACCCATCAACATTGCTCGTCGAGGTATCCGAACGTGATCGAATCTCAAGAAACCGTTATCGATAGCGTTGTATCCCATTTTGTTTCCAATATCTCCTATCGTGCACCCGGGCAATGGTTCATGATTTTTGTTGTTGCGAATTTGGACGACAAACGGATGAACCCCATGATCGACACCCTTTGTGAAGAGACGCGCCATCACCACGGCATGTGTCGATGTCTTTCCGAGACCTCCGGGCCACCATTTCGTACTCGTCAAGGTTGGCGAATGCACGATAAACTCTTCCGTCTCTCCATCGTACGTCGCCGTCGTCTCCAAACCCCTCAAATACGTCCCGTGTCCCAGCTCTGTCTGCGCGTACGTTCCAACGCACTCCAACTTTACGCACTTTGGAATCCAATACTTCCGCTGGTCTTCGTCTCCCTGTCCTTGAATCGTCGGTATAAACATCCCAAGGTGTAAATCCAATCCACTCGGTTCATCGATGAGCTCACGCATGATTCGAGCCACCGCAACCGGTTCCTTTTCATCCAACGCTGCCGCCGCTCTCGGCAACGCCAGCATCATCTCCAGCGTTCTCCTGTACAACTCCTCCCTCTCCACAAAGTACTTGCCCCGTTTACTGAACACTTTTTCCTCGCTCATGACGTTGGCAATCTTTTCTCGCAGCGCGACGTTTTTTGCACCGCCCGCGAGCAAGGTTTGCAACTCTTTCGAGTCGAAACTCGCGCGCGCTCGTTCTCGAGCCAAATCCTCAGTCGGTTCACGCGCGTTAGCGACGATGACTCGCGTGCTCGGCTGCACGAGCGCGCGCGTGCGATCGTCGACGCGATCAGACGAAGACGTCATTTCGTTCGTTCGTTCGTTCGTTCGTTCGTTCGTTCGTTCGTTCGTTCGCGTCCAAAGTCTGACGCGCGCGGGGCGATTGATTCACAACAAGATGGAAAGGATTACATTACAAAGACGAGGCGTTTGCGAGAGAGGAAACGGATAGAAACAGACGGACACAGATGGAAAACACAAAACCTAGCTAGCTACTTGTTCGCCTTGCGAGATTCTAAAACGGCTAGAATTCTTCTGAGGGTGATCCCTTCGCCTGGGCCGTAACCGTCGACGACGCTATCCACGCCCGGGAATTCGCCACCCTGTTGCAGACGGTTGCGCACCATGACGGAGAAGGCGCCGGCGGCGGTGGCTTCGGAACACGTGGATTGGGCGCCACCGATAAATACGACGTTGTCAGAGGTGAAACCGCGCTTCATGGCAATCTGTGAGATGACTTCGGCCGTTAACATGGACCTGCGACTGGTTGAAAAGATTCCAGAGTCGATGATGACGTCCGAGTTGAAGCTCTGTCGTTGCAAATCGCCACCCACCTCTGGGGCGAGCAAATCGCCCTTGGTCTTTTTCATCATTTGCGCAGCCTCCGTGCGAGCCTGGCTGGCGATGCCCGCGGTGTCGTTGAAACTCTCGGGTGCACCAGTGATGGAAATAGCGGCTGTGCGCAGCGGACCGAGACCGGCAATCGCAGCTTCCAACACGCGTTCCTCGGCGGTGGACGCCGTCTCGGCGACGACGAGCACGCGCAGCTTGTCGTTCTCCACCAAACAGTCGTCTATGAAACGCTCCACCCCGGACCGAAGCTTGAGCGCACCCTCGTCAATCATCATTTGAAACTGTTTCTCCTTCTCTTCGATGAGTCCGCTGATGAAAGCCTCCTTGGCGCGGAGTTGTTCTTCGCTCGTCAACGCGCCCTCCTCCGCCTCCTCCGCGTCTCGCCCCGTGGACGCGAGCGGCACCACGCTCTCCAGTCTCTTGAGCGCCTGCATGTACTCATCCGTCTCAATCTTCTTCGACGCCCCCACCACCTCGGTGGGGTATCCATAAAAGTGAAAGTACCGCTCCAGCATTCCGTACGCGTTCCCACCGCCCGATCGCAACAGAGACGCGTACTCCCGGTGGTCCCAGCTCGCGTTCACCACGCCCCTCGCTCGAAACGCTCGATTAAACGCCACCCGGTGTCCATCCCCGTGTACATCCACGAGCGCCCCATCGCACTCTATGATGATGAGTGTTTTCGTCGTCGTCCTCGCCTCGTCCTCGTCCTCGTCACCAATCGAAGACGACGCCATCGTTCGCACGTCCGCCCGTCGTACAAACGCCCTCCTCCTCGTCAGCAACGCGACTGTTGACTCTGAACGACGAAGCCGACCCGCATTCGATTCTCGACGTCTCGTCGTCGTCGTCGTCGTCGTCGTCGACGCCAACACGCTCGTCGACACGCTCGTCATCGTCCGTCACGCTCGTCGTCGTCGCTCTATCGTCGTCGCTCTATCGTCGTCGTCGCTCTATCGTCGTCGTCGTCGTCCGTCACGCTCTGCGGTCCAACCGGTCCAACTGGTCGAACCCGACTGAAGTTTTTACCGTACACGGGTACACGGGTACACGGTACTCTGTGTACCATTTGTAAATTTCAAAAACGAGACGGAAAAGACACGAATGCGTGAACGATGATCGTCTGATGGGTCCGATTGTTCAATCGTCCGATCGTCCGTCTGTGGTGTCCGATCGGACCCATCGATCGACGCGTCGGCGGCGTCATCGAACCGACCGACCGCTCGTCCGCGCCCCGGCGACGGCGGCATCCATCGTCGCGCGGGGGAACGCAACGCCGCGCGTCCGGGTGAACCGAAAGGTCGATCGATCGGTGGGTCGTCGGTTCGCGTGGGCGTGCACGCGCGTCTGAGGCGACGCGAAAGACGGACGGAAGGACGACGCGCTCCGACCCGCGACCAACGACTCATCCGTTCAACCTGACGCGTCGGGGTGACGACGGGGTTCGTTGGGGACGGACGGGATGGAGTACGCCGAGTACGCGCCGGATAGCCGGAACGCGTTGTTGAAAAATAAACGCGCGTATAGATGGCTTGGACACACGACGGCGACGTACGCGCAGTACGTGGTGTACGTCGCGGAGGGCGTGGCTAAGAATACGTACAACGCGTTGCGGGGAATCAAAGACTGGCGGACGGATGACGAGAACGGGGAGAAGAATGACCTCGCGCCGTTGTCGGCGGGTAAAGCGAAGGACTTTTTCTACATTGCGAACATGTATGGGAACATTGAGGACACGTTTAACCGACCGATTTACTCATCGCCAGAGGATTTTATCGACGTCGCTATCCGCGCTCCAGAACACAGCCGAGGGTACTTTGCGCGTCTGACAGCCACGCCAGAGTCGAGGAGGTGCCTCAACTTGGGGAGTTATAATTATTTGGGATTTGGTGGTGTCAACGAGCACTGTACACCGGTTGTGGAAAACTCTCTGAGTGAGCATCCAGTCACTACGGGTTCGCCCGCGGCAGAGCTCGGTAGGGACTCAAATCTTCGCGAAGTTGAAGAATTAGTTGCCCGTTTCGTCGGCAAAGAGAGCGCGTGCGTCGTGGGCATGGGATTTGCAACAAATAGCACCGTCATTCCGGCGCTTTGTTCAAAGGGAGATTTGATCATTTCCGATTCACTCAACCACAATTCGATTGTCGAGGGAGCTCGCCTCAGCGGCGCCAAAATCCGCCCGTTCAAGCATCAGTGCGTCGGCGATCTCGAACTCATCTTACAAGATGCGGTACTGGGTGGCTACAATTACAACAAAATTGTCGTCATCGTGGAAGGAATTTATTCAATGGAAGGGGAAATTTGCAACTTGAAGCCAATTGTGGAGGTTGCAAAGATGTATGGAGCACACGTTTACTTGGATGAGGCGCACTCCATCGGAGCCATCGGTCCAACCGGACGCGGCGTGTGCGAAGAGCTTGGTGTGGATACGAAAGATGTCACCATCATGATGGGCACTTTTACAAAGTCGTTCGGTGCCGCGGGTGGATACGTAGCTGGGGATAAAGAGGTCATTGATGCTGTGAAGAGATTTTCATTGGGCTACACCGAGGCGGTGTCGATGGCGCCGGCGGTATGCGCACAGGTACTTTCCTCTCTTCGCATGATTGAAGGCGCAGATGGAACAGATATTGGTAACCAAAAGCTTAATGACTTACGCGAAAACTCCAAGTTCTTTCGCGACGGACTTGTTGCGCTCGGTCTTGAGGTGCTCGGGGACCACCCATCACCGATCATGCCCGTTATGCTCTACCAGCCGTATAAAATTGGCGATTTTTCACGCATGGCTTTCAATCGTGGGCTAGCGGTAGTCGTTGTTGGCTCTCCTGCCACGCCGCTGACGCTTCCGCGAGTGCGTTTCTGCATATCAGCCGCTCACAAACGCTCGGACCTTGAGAACGCGCTTCATGTCATTTCCGAGATAGCTGATGAACTTTGCTTAAAATTCAAAAAGTATCCAGCCAACAAATACTTCCCTGGAAGCATCGAAGAACTCGAAGCGAAGGAACACAAAGAAAGCATCCGTCGGAAAGAACAGGCTCTGAAGACGAGAGAGAAAGCCTTGGAATCCGCCTCACGTCTCCACTGGGCTCCAGTCTATGTAGGTAGTAAGGTGAACGAAGAGATGAAAATTGAAGATCAGAAGGTTCAAGAATTTGCAGAGTCAGAGCTCAAGGACTCGTATGAGATGGCTTTGAGCTCACAAGACGTGCTCGATTTGACTCATGACGAGACCATGCGATCTCAATGTGCCGAAACCATTCATCGCTACGGTCTTGGCTCTTGTTCGCCTCGAGGTTTCTACGGTACTTTCCGTCCTCACATGGATTTGGAAGAGAAAATTGCAAAGTTTCTCGGAGTTGGTGAATCTGTGTTGTACTCATTCGGTGTTTGTACCGCATCGAGTGTGATTCAGGCGCTCGCTTCGAAAAGTGATGTTGCCGTTGTCGACAGAGGAGTTGGGCCGAGTATCATTGCAGGTCTTCGCCTCGCAAAACTGGAAATTCGATGGTATGACCACGCTGATGCTGCTGATGCTGCGCGAGTTTTCGCTCAAATTGAATCAGAAGATGGTTCGACGTCTGCAAGGCTCACTCGACCTGTCCGTCGCCGATGGTTGATTTCTGAGGCTTGTTTTGCTTCAACGGGGAGACTCGCTCCATTGAAAGAGTTGGTGGCATTGAAAGATCATCATCACGCCAGAATGATTCTTGATGAATCGTACTCGTTTGGATGTATGGGAGACAGTGGCCGTGGATTGACTGAGCATGTCGGCCTTAGTAGCAGTGCTGTCGATGTCATTTGTGCGTCGTTGGAGGTTGCATGTGGATCTGTGGGAGGTTTCGTTGCTGGTGACACGGGTGTTGTCGCGTATCAGCGTCTGATGGGTAGCGGATACGTGTTTTCCGCATCTTTACCACCATATCTAGCGACCGCTTCGTTACACGCGATATGTCGTATCGAAGCTGAACCTGCCATGATTGATAAACTCCGTGATGCCGCACGAAGAATTCGAAGTGCCTTGGTGAGCGGGGAGATCCCCGGCCTGACGACTGAGGCCGATGCTGAATCCCCGGCCATCCCGGTCAAGTTGTGCGCAGGTATCGGAAGTGGAAATGAAAATTTGCTTCTTCACCGCATCGCGGCTCGCATGAGGAGTAAGGGCTTTGGTGTTTGCGTTGCGCGAACAAGTCCTGCCATTTTACCGTCACATCGACCGGCTCCATGTTTGCGTGTGTACGCTCATGCGAGTCATTCACCAGAGCAGATCGATGCCATGTTGACGGCAATGCGAGAAGCTGCCCTTGACATCCTCCCGCAGCACGCACTAGCGTCACCTATGCCTCAAAAACGACCGTCGTTGGATCATCAAGTGAGAATGTCACCCCGTTCGCTCTTCACACAACAATCTTACGCTTTGGATGGTCGACCAGTAACAAAGAGCAAAGAACTCGAGCAGATACGCAAGAAGATGATGATGGAAGAAGAAATCGAAGAAACTAAGGCTTGGAAATTGTCTCTGCTGGATAATGATATTGATGAAGAACCGAAGAGTCTCTCTGTCCCTCTGCTTGTTGGTTTGTTGTGGTGTCACAACCTCTTCCGGCGCTACATAATCGGCCAGATTAACATTACGAAGCACCTCGTACCAAACATGCTCATCAAAGTTGGGTTGCACCCGGATCAAGTCGGTACCATCGGTCGAACTTTCCATGTCATATCTATCTGGTTGGGAAGTCGAAACTTTTACAAATTAGTGCTCCCAGTAATCGTGTGGGTTGTGGACACTCGCTACGCACAGATGATGATGATTTTATACTGCATGAGCTGTGCGTACGGTTGTCTTACAAAAGGTACTATGAGCACACAGAGCTCAAGTAGAAGACCCGTCCACAGCGCACTTGGAGCGCTTGCGCCGCATAAGGTGTATGCGTGGCCTTCCATTGCCGGCATGAACGCATCTGCAATCCCCTTCTTCGTTCTTAGATGGAGATATGGCAGTATTCCACTCTGGGAAATGGAGCACCCTTACGTCGTAATCTTTGACTACGCCCTCGCGTTTGCGTACATGCTTGCCATCGTGATGAGTCGTCTAGCTGTGGGGGAGTCTCCTGCAAACATGCAAGGCGGAGTGGTCCTCGGCGCGGTGGGCTTGCGTTTAGTTTTACCTTTGGCGTCTAGCTGTGGGGGAGTCTCCTGCAAACATGCAAGGCGGAGTGGTCCTCGGCGCGGTGGGCTTGCGTTTAGTTTTACCTTTGGCGGGTTGGTGCGAAGCTGGTCTCGAAGCTGGTACTGTCATGACTGTCCAAGGTGCATGCTTTCTTGCGTTGACAGCGGCTGCAATCCTATTGTTTCCAGTGCCTCTCAACAGCAGAGGTCAAGTTTTAGCTGCTGCGCAGACGTGCTATCGACGAATGTGGCGTACGCTGTTTTACATGCTCGCCTTCTGTGTTGGCTCCATATGGCGCACCACTCCGCAAGGTGACGCGACTCGAGCAGATTCAACGAGTGGATGGCTCGCACTAATCGCTCTGAAAGCGACCATCGGGCACGTCGTTCTCTACACAAGTGTTCTTGCGTTTGGATCTATGGCAAAGATTGCCTTTGAAGGTGCACTTCGCTTGTACGTAAGACAGATCAAGCCGAGGCTGCAACAGCCAGGCCAGAAGAGTGGTTCAGTCGGCACTGTACACATGAGGCGTGCAGCTCTCTACTTTGTCGAGCTCGCGCAGGATGTCACTGCTGGCTTGACAACCGCGAGCATCGTGCCGCGTATTTTCGATACTCTCTCCATCTAGGTAGAGCTCCGTTCTTGTGTAAAAAAAGCAGATAAGTTTATCCAAAAAAAAACGTCACAAACGCCAACGTCACAAACGCGCGTGCGCGAGATGATGTCGTCATCCGTTGGGGTGATCACACACGCACTCGTGCGCGGAACGTTTTTTAGCGCACACCATTCAAGGAATGGCAACAAACGACGCGTTCGAACGCAAGCGACTCAAGTTGTCGAAGAAGATGCAAGAGTCTCTGTTTCTGTGCAAGACGTGAAGCGCGACTTACTCGCCGCTGCAGCGGCCTCGGGACGTGGAGAAGCGGCTAGTAGCACTCAGAAGGATGAGATTAGTAACTTGTCCTCAAAGCTGATACCGATGAACCCGACGGAGTCGCCGGTGACCTCTGCTTATATCAACGGAACCTGGGAACTGGTCTATTCGTCAAGTTTTGCGTTTCGATCGTCACCATTCTTTTGGGCTGTCGGCAAGCTTCTCGGTCCACAGGCCGACTTCTTTTACGACGCCCATGATCATCAGACGGGTATGTTCGGCGGTGGATGTGGTCGATGCGTGCAGAAGATAAACTTGACTACGGAGAAAGGCACGCTCACGAGTGACTGTGTCGTGAAGGCCTCCGTTGGCATCCCTTTGTTGGGCTTTGCCCCGTTGATCTCGGGTTTTGGATCGGTAATAACCAAGGGAGAGGCTCGCGCGGTCGCGCCCGATACGATTTCGGTGCCGTTAGGATCGCTGTCAACGACGGTTTCACAAGATGATGCCTCGGTTCTGCCCGCGCTAAACTTCCTCAACGGGACCACTGTGCCAGTTGGCGACGTCCTGAGCCGCATATCCGATGCTTCATCCGAGGTATTCATGCGAACAATGTATCTAGACGATGAATTGAGAATTAGCGAGCTTGAAGATGCGACACTCCTTATTTACAGACGCGTAGAGTAGGCATCGGTCAACTGGAGCACGACTTTTTTGTAAAGCAAAAGATTACGTCGAGCAAAAGATATCCCCCCCTCACTCGAAGACGCATAAGGAAACCATGAGCGCGCGTTTGAACGTCATCGGCCGGCAAACGATACGCGTCCACTCCGGTTCACATAGATTTCGTCGAAGTTCCGGGCGCTCTGTGAACGCCCCAGTTTCAGCTCGCGTCGGTTCCTCCCTGAGCGTTGTGAAGGATAATGCGGACGTGGTGGTGATTGGCGGTGGTCTCGCCGGGTTAGCGGCGTGTAACGAGCTAGAATCAAAAGGAGTCGATTATTTACTGCTCGAAGCTAGCGATGATGTAGGTGGGAGAGTCCGCACGGACCAGGTTGACGGTTTCTTACTGGATCGAGGCTTTGCCATTTTTCTCACCGGTTATCCAGAAGCTCAAAAAGTTCTGGACTATGAAGCACTCAACTTGCGACCTTTTTACGCTGGAGCAGACGTGCGATTTCAAGGTGAATTTGTCAGACTCGCTGATCCATTCCGCCATCCGGTGGATGGCATCCTCTCGTTACCAAACCCAATAGGTAGCATTAAGGACAAGGTGCTTGTTGGGCTCATTCGATTTCAGACTGTTCTTGGAATGGGATCGATCGAGGAGATGATGACAAGAGGTGAGGAGACTACGATTCTCAAACGATTGGTAGACTTTGGTTTCAGCGATGCTATGATTGATCGATTTTTCCGCCCTTTTATGGCTGGTATATTTTTCAACCGCGAGCTCACCACTTCAAGCAGATTGTTCAACTTCGTTATGCGTATGCTTGCAACAGGACAAAATTGCCTTCCAGCTGCTGGAATAGGAGCGGTGAGCAGTCAATTGCGTGACAATCTGGATGCAGACGCTTTGCGTATGAATACCAAAGTTTCCGAAATTGGGGGGAGAGAGAATGATGGCTCGCGTCGCATACAGTTGCCAAGCGGTGAAACAGTCTTGGCAAAGAAGGCTATAATTGTGGCGTGCGAGGGACCTGAAGCGTCGAGGTTACTTGGACGCGCGATAGAAAGTAGTCCCAGCAGCAATGAACCCGCTGTTGGAACCACGTGCCTTTATTTTTCCATGGACAAAGCACCGACTTCTGATCCAATTTTATACCTCGACGGCGACAATCGTGGAAGCATCGTTAACAACTGCTGCTTTCCTAGCAATGTTGCGCCTTCTTACGCACCACCGGGGAAAGCGCTAGCTTCGGTATCTATTATTGGCGTTCCCAATGATGATGATTCTACGCTAGAAGCTAAAGTTCGGTCTGAACTCTCGGGTTGGTTTGGCGCCGACGAAGTTAGCTCCTGGAATCTGCTTCGCGTGTACCGAATCCCGTATGCCCAGCCAAACCAAACCTTGCCGACCGACTTTGCTAGATCTAACAGCCTAGGTGAAGGCCTTTTCGTTGCCGGTGATCATAGGAACTCGGCCACTTTCGATGGTGCCCTCGTATCTGGTAGACGCGCTGCTGAAGCGGCGCGTTCAGAGTTGTAATAACTGAAAAACCAAGAAAGCTGTAGTGCTCGTCGCTTCATTCACCTCCATGCGCGCGGTGAGTCGCGCCCGTTCTGCAAGCGGCTTGCGAGCAAATTTACTGCGTTCGAAGAAAGAAGGGAGATCGAAACTCGCGCCTAATCGACGACCCGCGAGCGAAAGGTTTGGGGTAATGAAGGCGCAGTCGGCGGCAACACTCGACACGGTGCTGAACGGCGTGGTGGCGACAAACTACTTGAGTCCAGTGCGCGTGATCGAGGACTTAGTGGCACAGGAGCGAGAGAGCGATGCAGTTATCCTCCTCAACAACGTGGTTCCTCCTGAGTCTCTCTCATTGTGGATGTCGTGCGCGTATCGAGTGTGCGCGGACGGAGGCGCAAACCAGGTGGAGGCTCTGCAGTCGCAGTACGCAGAGGCGGTGAGTCAGATGAACTACGATGGTCATCACGCGTTCAAGCATCCGAACTGTATCGTGGGTGATATGGATAGCGTTTCTACGACTGTGGTAGAGATGTATCGGAAGAATTCGGAGTATGATTGTACGTTTGTCAACCAACAAGAGGATCAGGACTCGACAGACTTCGTGAAGTGCCTCAAGCACATAATCAGGTGCAAGCCAGGGATCAAGCGTGTCTTCGCGCTAGGTGGATTGGGTGGAAGGCTTGACCACGTTCTCTACAACATCAAGACTTTATTCGACTTCTCGCAGTTGGAAATCGTGTTGATTGGTGATAACTGCATGGCGCGCGCTATACCGGTAGGGCGAACTGTCATCAAGCGTGATGGTACATGTAGCACCACTTACTGTGGTTTAGTGCCCTTACAAGGAACCGCTCGAGTGAAAACAACAGGTTTGAAGTGGAATTTGAACGATGATGTGATGGCATTTAGTGCTGGAGGTCTCATCTCAACCAGCAACCAGTTTGTGAGCGATGAAGTCACCGTTGAGACAGATGAACCACTCCTGTTCACTTCCTCACCATCGTAGACGTTGTGTGTCTTGGAATGAGAGAGAATGGTTCAGCCATCAATCGATTCAGTCAGTATTCGACTATTGTATTCGGTAGAAGAGTAGAGTGTAGAAGTTTAGAAGGTGTTTTTTATTGAGCGGGAGACGCCTAAAAATTCTATGTGGTGCTAAAGTTCTTCCCGTCCTTCATGTGAAGCAGTGCTTTCGACACGCGTTAAATAGGCTTGACCTTCATGTGCAAAGTAATGAGCGAAAACACAAAGCACTTCAAATCCTGAACCAGATAGTAAAAGTTTCTGTATCCATCAGGGTCCTTACTGTTCTGAACGTCTAATAGAGAGCCTATTTTTGATGTGGTGAAAGACGTGTGTTCGTCTCCGTAAACGATTTCCAACTCCTGTCGTCCCTCTCGATCAGGCTCTGGCCATGCACTATCGTCTTCCTTCATGACCTGACTATCCTGGATGATCCTTGCGACTTCCTTGAGCACTTCTGAAGACACCGTCATCTCTTTTCGGATGCACGTGTCGTTCTTGTAGTTCGAGTTGTTTGCGTACCTCAACTTGCCGTCCGGTCTGAGCTCAAACTCTAAAAATTCATGACCGAATCTACCCTTGTGTCCCTGCGTGCGCGAATCAATCGGCAGTTGTTCCCGTCAGTCCCGTTGAAAAGTGGAAAGCTTTTTGTCAGAAGATAGTGAATCGTCGAGCGCGCGCTGAAGCGCGCCCGAGCGCGCTGCTCGTTACGAAGATGACGGCGTACGCACCACGTAGTATCGAACGTAAAAGTCGTCCATTGTCCTCTCGTCGTCCCTCGAGGTGCAGCCGATCCGAACGGCCCAAACGTGTAGCACTCTGCGGAATCTTTTGGCGGTTTCGCCAGTCTCGAGCGCACGCTGGTGTTCTCACTCGTTTGGTCATCGCTCATCGAAACATGGCCGATGAGACGGGCTCAGTGGAATATTTGCAGCGCGTCGAGTGCGGCGACGCGCGCCTCCTCCTCATAGGCGCTCCGGGAGACGGCGTCGAACCTTCGCTCTTGTTGACTACTGGGAACAACTCGGCTCAATACTTGTTCGAAGTTCCTGAAGGGTTCTCTAGGCTCGCGCTAGAGTCTAAAGTACGGCCAACCGGTAAACTTAGAGCGTGTTTTACCAGTGAGTGTTCCCCAAAGTCGTCAGGGGGGCTTACAGGGCTGATATTGAGACTAGCTGCGGACGGGCATGAGCGCATTGCGGTTGTTAGTTCAACTGGCGTCCAAGCGGAAGTTGACGCTGCGAGGAAATGCACGAGGTGGGTGCATCCAGAAGTAGATGCTGTTGAACTCTCTTCGAATTCAAAACATTCAGGGGGGTTGAGCAGTTATGCCGATGACTCGGTGACAGTTTGGCCGCTTTTCAGTGACGACACAAGCGAGTGCTTGATATGTGAGTGGGACAAGTTGAGACGGAGTAATTCTGGTAGCGACTCTGACGACACAGAAAAGAGCGATTCAGAGCACGTCGCCGCGTTAGTCAACTTCAAGGATGGCGTGAACAATCAGGTAAATGGAGGCATCGAAGGTACTTCAGTGAAAGGAAATGCATCCTCAGTTTGTCTTGGTTACATCTGTGAAGTAAAAGACAGGTCAAACAAACCCACTTTGCGCTTTTCTGTCGTGAACGTGAGAGATGTCAAACTCGTGGACGACATGATGACGAATCCAACGATAAAGTGTCTGTGTACAACAGGGTTACACGCCCAAAGTGCGATGTTTCACTGCACAGCAAAGCAAATTAGAAGTACAGACGAGTACGTTTTGTGGGCGAAGAGCGTGGAGTGCAAGCACTTTGCGTGCGGTGTGGACGATGAGATTGGATTTAGAGCGAGTGCTCGAGTATCTATTCGTCTCAGCACGATAGATTCGGACGTATTTCCAATTCCTCGAGTGCTTGGCAATAGAAAGCCAATCAAGGCGGAAACCTTCTTCACAGAGCTCGGTCTGTGTAGTTGCGTGGACATTAAGGGTAATAATCCTACTTCTTGCATTGTCGATTACGACACAATACGTCCATCTGATGTCGCAATTGAAGACGTTTTGCGTGATTTCGGAGCCAACTGTCCAGAATTTCAGGCAAGAACGTTGAAGGCGTTTGAGAGATTGAGACGAGGACCAGCAGAGCCTGACATAAAATGCACGAGCGCAAACAAGGATGCCGCATACGCTTTGAAGCTACGTCTGCAGCAAGGGTTGACTGCGACTAAACGCGTCAAGATGGAACATGATCCTCAAATAGTATTTTTAGGTACAGGATCTGCTGAACCCAACAAATATCGCGGAAGTAGCGGTATTTTGGTCGAGTTACCAAAATATTCTGCTGACGTCGCTGCATCTTGGATGCTCCTTGATTGCGGTGAAGGTACAGTTGGCTCAATTAAGAGACTTTACGGGAATTATGAATCGATGAACATCATCGCTGGGCTCAAGATGGTTTGGGTTTCACACCATCATGCTGATCATATGCTTGGTGTGCGCATGTTGCTTGATGAACATTATCACATAACTCAGAAACCTTTGACGGTCGTTGGTCCGACGTTACTTCGTGAGTGGCTCGAAGTCTGTGGCATGTACCGTAAGAAGTACCACTTTGTCCATTCACGAGATCTTTTCGTGGGACCGTTCGGTCGATTGCCTCCCCCACCGCCGCCACCGCCAAACCAACAACACAACATCTCCAAAGCACAGACCCATCAAGCAAATTGTCCAAATCTTCTCTCAACGTCATTCAAAACGATGGAAAGCGATATGGTACGGCTGACAGGACTGAGCCGATTTGAAGCCGTGCCTGTAGAACACTGTCGCGACGCCGCAGCTCTTGTTGTTGGGTCGTCAACAGGTTGGAGCCTCGCATATTCAGGTGACTGCCGTCCCTCTATCGCATTCTCAAGAGCAGCGCAAAGATGCCGATTGATGATTCATGAAGCGACTTTCGATGACAACTTAGTAGATCATGCGATTCGCAAGCGTCATTCTACTATCTCTGAGGCTATGTCTATCGCAAAGCAAGCCTCGGTACAATTTATTGTGTTGACTCACTTCAGCCAACGGTATCCGAAAGCGATAAAGTTGGATCAAGTCGAGACGCAACCAGTAGTTGCGTTTGATGGGATGCGTTTGCGTTGTGGTCAAATGGAAGAAATTTGTTCTCTTCAAAATCTCATTCAGGTAGCCGTGGACGGCCGTGCTGTAGACGATGCCAATACGACGTCAGCACAACAATAGTTTCTAGGAAGGAGCCTCATTGTGAGGCACGCCACTAGCAAAAAAAGTAGCATCAGTAGTACCTTACAATGAGGCACGCACCTCTTGCCAACATGTTCTGTGCCGTATCCCGCTCACAAACAGTTCGTAGAAATGCGACGCACATCCTCGCGGATGCGTGCCATGGTGTGGGCTTCAGTCTTGCACAAGCACTTAACTCTCAGACAGGCTCGCGGCTTGCTGCAGCCACGCAGAGTGAGGCGTGCGCAACGGAATTTCGACAATCGTTTTGGGATGGAGATCGTCTCATCACGTCGACGCTAGATCTTTCACGTGAAGGCGAGGTCGAGAAGTTCGTCGAAACAGTTCGGTTCTCGTTTGGTGACGATGTGAGTTGTCTCATCGCGAATGTTGGATGTGCGCCGTCTCGCTGGCACCGCGAGTCATTTCCCCTTCCCAGAATCGTCGACACTCAAGGCTCAGAGTGGATTCGATTATTAAAGGACGTGAGTGGAGTCGGAATTCTCATCAAGTCTGCAATTCCGACAATGTTGAGTACAGTCAAATCCTCTGAACGGAAGGTCATCTGCATCGTAAGCCACTTAACAACCCAGTCTTTGCTACAAAATGCAGCTCTGAAGGCATCTAATGCAGCGTTAACTTCTCTAGTCATGAGTACGAGTGAAGATATGAAAAGTCTTTCTCCTGGTCACTTCTGTTGCGTAAAGATTGACCCACCATTCGAGTTGTTTGGAAAGACGCATCTTTTGGCTGACTGGTCACTGGCCGCAGTAAAACTCATCGATAGACTTCGGTTTGACGATAGTTTTGCGTATGAGTGCGATGGAACGTGCGTGCGCGTTGATTACGTTGCAGAGGGAGCACATTGGAGTTGAAATGTTTGTTTCGCTTGCGTGAAAATACATACAGATACAAACGCGAAGTATCACGTGTAAGGTTGCCAGTTGAAGGCAAGGTCAATTTCGCCAGATTTTGCGTTGCCAACTTTGAATCTCGCCTCCATCGTTCCACCATGCTCGACGATCGTTGAAATAGGAACGATGAGGTTGCCCATGAAGTTACTCTTTTTACCAACAGGGAATGTGGAGTCCACATCGAAGATTTCAATTGTGACTTTTGCATCTTCGCTTGCAGGCGAGAACTCGAATCGCTCGTTAAACTCGGGATTCAAATTTTTGTAGTGTATTTTTGATGCGTACTCCACGTACTCTTGCTTGGACTTGTCTTTTTGCTTTTGCTTTAGTTTTTGCTGCCGTTTCTCGTCTTTCTTGTTCATAGAAATCAGACCTGCTCCCATTTCGTCGACCGGAATTTTCACCTTGACGTACGGATCTGACAGTCCATTGGAATCCATAACTTGAAGGTTAATAGCTCTAATGACGTGCACGGAAAGGAGACCAAGACCAGCGAAACGGGTTTTCGCCAATTCAGTTCCGAACATGATGAACTGTGTATCAAGCAAAAGACGCATAGGGGGCTTCGATTTGTTGCCAGACACTTGCTCCGGGAAGTCGACCCAGACTTCCTCTGACTCTCCGTTCATAGTGGCCTCTTTCAGCGGGGCGATCGGAACTTCATTAATGGCAAGCCGTTCGTCGCTGCTGAGAGGGTCGGCATCGCTATCAAACACGGCAACCTTCAGGGTACGGAGGTAAACGTCATCGACCGGAATGTAGAAAGTCTCTTCCCACGTTGGATCTTCATCGTTTTGTTTTGTTGTAGTCTTCACTTCAAGACCATGTTTTTTGATGAACAGTTTGACGTATGGATCTGTTTTTGAGAGAAGGTCTGTGCGCGGGACGTTCTCGGCGCGTACAACTGTGACTTTGAGCACTCCAGTGTTGTGCAGCTGAAGTACATTGGTGTCATACCACTTGAACGGTTTCACCTCGCCATCTGGCATGACAATCGGGTCGAAGTTGAAGCTAAGCGGCACGACCAACCTCTCTGGCTGTATGAACATGTCACCAATGATATCAGCAACGAATTCTTCGAGCCATTTGTCGATGACGTTGTACAAGACATCCAGACCGCTCGGCAACTCGGCATCGAACTCAATTATCGGCCTCTCGGTCATAGAGATGACAACACCGCCCAGAGGGCTCGGTAACGGAACCAAGGGATGTAACGATACGCGGAGTTTCGTGTATATTTCGAGGTCCTTTACTGCGATATTTATGTCCGCTCCGATGTGCGTTTTGGCGGCGAGAATAATGTTTGACTTCCCCGCCCATGCGAAGTCGATATCAAGGCTCACTGCCATATCATCTGATTTTGACCCGACGTACGTGATGTTTCGAATGACGAATGGATTTTCACCGAAGTCTAACTCTTTAAAGGTTAGTCGTTTCAACATAGAAGGTCTGCACGCCTCCATGAGGGGTTCAAGTATTTCCCGTAGTAAATCACTTATGGCCCGGTTGTAGAACGGCCACACGTGATTCAGGAACTTATTGAGCCAATCGACAAGTTCGTCGGGACGGTACCTCGCCCACACAGGAGCTGCATCCATGAACTGTGTCGCGTTGGTACGAACTGCGGGCATTCCCATCAACTCCGCCATCCGGTGCGAGTTCTTCTCAATCTCCAGAAATTGTGACAGAACCGCATCAAATTGATGGCGGTGATATTGCTTCCTCTCGTGTTTGAATACGACATAGAGCCCTCCTACGAAAGCTGCAAAAAACGAGAATATACCTCTATTCTTGTCCAACCAAGCGATAGTGATCACAGCCATGGTTTGCCAACAAAAAGAAAGAGCGCTGACAAGAGCGCAAACGATTGTTATGTTCGGAAGTGTACTGCGCCAGAAGAATCTTTTGAACTCCATCTTCAAAGCCAAGAGGCTATAAAGCGATACGGTGTTGCAAAAGACCGCCAACAAAACTCGAACGTAGCCGGTAATCGATCCGTTCATGTCAAGCTTCTGCCAAAAAATAAGATTCGGCAGACATGAAGAGGCAATGACAAACATGTATGCGATGCTTCCTACAAAAACACCGTAATCCTTTGCCGCACGGCGCATGAAAGCGTCTGAAGGCCCGTTGAGCCAGGGCCCGGTACCTGGATTGTATGTAGAAAAGTCAGCGCGCTGGAACACTTCGCGTTCCTTGAGTACATGGTCACCTCTTCCATGGTCTCCCAATACATACTCTTTTGGTTGACGCACGGCGCTCTCAGACTTAATATCTGGTGGTGCGACCCACTCTGGTGCTGTCAATTTACGCGTTTCATTCGCTTTGAGCTTCGTTTCATCCTTGTACCGCTTCAAGTTTGCGCTGAGTTCAGTGGGAGGTGCCAGCGGCTTTTCGCCCGTCGGCTTAATTGGCTCAGTGTCCATTACGTGCGCCGTTGGAGTTCGGGCGCGCATGAGATCTGGATCAACGGCTTCAATTCCTTCGTCAATCGAATCGCTTTCCACCTCAGCCTGTTCGCGGATATCCTTCTTTGCCTTGTAATAATCCTTTTTACCGACCGCCTTGGTTGACGTAGCCAACTTCTCAGCTTTCGATTCTCTCTCTTTCGCCTTCTTGGACGTCACCGTACCGAATAAGTCGCTTTCCATGCTCCCAACCTTTCCGATCTTATCTTCTGAGAGTGACATTGCCCCTAAGTTATCGGTTGATTCGATGCGACGACCATCGGCCGTCTTTCTCAACCTAAATTGTACATCTTCCTCTGCTTCTGGATTATCCTGCGTCTTTGAGCAACAGGTACCCATCGCGAGCCCGGTTACGCGACTTTGAGCTCGTCCGATCCGTTATTTGACTGCCGCGAAAGGTTTTCTTTCACCGTGTGCGGTTGATGTTAGATTCGGACGTCGAGAATCGGGAAGCGCGGCGTGAGAGTTTGCGGGACGACGACTGTTGAACGGAACTCAGAGAGCTCTGAAATCTCGTCAGATTTCAGGTGTCTCAAAACTATTTTTGCATATGTGCTTGTGCGGTGACGTCGCCGTTGTCCACAGTTTTGCAGGACTCGATCACGAAGTAAGCTTGACAGTGGTTCCGTCAAAGTTGAAAGGCGCTTTGGGTGTTTAAAAGATATGGTAATAATAAATCGAATAGAGAGTTCAGCAACACTGCTTTGAAGCGCTCTCATTCGCTAGCTCAGAACGAGCTTGACAAGGCGCTTCAAAGCCATGAACCAATACGATACCTCTTCCCAGTGGTTTTGAGACAGATATAGCAACGTAGAGTTGACGCCAGAAGAGTTTTTCGTCTTAATACTGTTTGTCAGGGCCATTAACGCGTCTGCCACCGGCTTGGTGATAGTATCATCAGACTCTGTACTGGCTACTCCAGTATTGTTCAAGAAAACAAAGAGACCTCCTATCTTCGTCGATATGCCCTCGAGCTCTTTCAGCCGAGAAGCAGGGGCATTTTGTAATGCCTGATGATACATTTCTCTCAGCGTGTTGACGGTAGATCTATCCCCTTCTCTGACTTGAGAGGTATCGCTATTCTCTATGGTGGCGGTAGGTGGCGGTTTTGGCCAACCCGGAGCTGGGCCAACCCACGCGCCACCGCTGCAGTATCTCTCCTTTCCTCTAAGTGATGTGGGAGTAGAAGACGCGTTCGATGAGCTAGCCCCAGACGCCCCTGAGTGCGCCGCTATGATACACGACCCAGACGTGTGAGTGGTGGTAGAATATCCCTGTGGTCTAGAACTCTTTTGATCAGCATTTGGGACTGAGAGGACGCTCTCGGGAAGCGTCGCCGCGAGCGCTGGACTAAAGATTTCCACATTTTGCCCGAGCTGAGGTTGGAATGGAGCGTGCATCGGTGCAGGCACTGCTGGAGGAACGAAACCGGGAGGGGATGCTGCTGCTGTGGCTGGTGCACGTACGACTTTCTCCTCCCGCCACCCATGCGGAAGCGAGGTTGGGGGCGCACCAGGGACGAATCCACCTTGGGTACCTACTGAACTTAGCGGTGGTTGACTTGCGAAACCCATGGCGCCCCGTTATGTCGTCGCGAGCGTGCGTGTGGAGTTGCACTCGGGGACTACAAGATATGCTATTATTACACAAAGGAGAAAACCATGTCGACTTCACCGTAAATCAAGCGAATTTGTTTCGCTTTGACAAACGTCAAGGAACATGGGAGTCTCGAAGACGGTGAAGAACCGATTTTACACTCGTCTTCAAGAGGTACTTCTGACGGAACACATGGCATGTAATGCGAAGTTCCGATGGATAACGAACCTCGATGAAATGTATGACGCCAAGACGGCGTCAGATCCCAGACATAAACGAAGGATACATTGTCGAGATACGCAGCTATTTGATTTCCTTCACGATCAAATGTGAGCGCGCGTACTGACAGCTCATCTTCGCCTACAGTAGACGATTGCATACAAATGTTGCCGGCGCAGTTTGTGCCGTTTCCAACTTTAGATGGAACCTTTGCCGGAGAAGACATGTAATTCAATGGATTTGAAAGTGACCAGTCCTGAGATGATGAATCATTTGAGGTATTGTTGTACGCATCTACGTGATTATCTTCTAGAGTCCTCCACTCTGCGCCTGCTTTCAGATCATAAACAACAACAACCGTGCCACGCTTTTTTGCATCTTTCACTGCCATTGCAAATCGATGTGTCTCCCTATGAAACGCCATCGAGGTTGACTTGCCAAGTTCCGTCAATAATGCATACACGTACTGGAGACAGTTACTTCGGAGCGCTGCGTTTGATGGGTTTAAAACCACCAACATCGTCTCAAGAACATGAGAGGCATGCGACTGCAAGATGTGAACATTGACTTGTGCAACTCGTATCAGCGCCATGAAACCGATCATATGCGCTATGTGCGTTGGATGCGCCGTTTTCAAGCGCGACATCATTTGAGCGAAAAACAATTTCGGAGTCAGACGTGCAAAAGCGGACAGTAAATCGCTCAGCACTTCTCGCTGAATCATGGACTCAGTTGGGCCAAGTGACGTTTCTGAAACATTGTAGCAAAGATCGAAGACCTGGGTGAGTGCGTTGGCTGGATCTAGATTGCTGTGTTGTGCAATCGTACTTTTCAACATGTCTGCTATCAAAGCGGCGCAAGTAAAGACGACATGCTTGTCAGATGATTTCAACTTCCCAAGAAGAATGTTGAAAACTCGCAAACTCCAACTTGGGTGCATTGTAGGGCTTTGTAGCAAGCATGCCTCACTTGCAACTATGATTCCCAGTAACCCACTTTCTATCGCACTTGTTGGAGCAAGATTATTCCACTGCTCGAGCTGAGAGACACTAGACATATCCATCTCACATCCAAACATTTGTGGTAGAGACTTGGAAAGCTCAAATCTTAACAAGCGCTTTGCAGCCTGTTTCACGCACTCAACTTCATGCATACAATAGTACGCGTAGAATGCAATATTTTTGTCATTTTTCGCTATTTTTGACGCACTATGCTTTTCTATGGAATCCATTAACGCACGATACGTTGAGATTGTTGAACCTTCCACTAACTGAGAGATTCTGATGAGTATCGCAAAAGTGAACAGGAGGACGTGATGCTCATCCGTTTTGCTCTTGGTCGTGGATACGCCTGGAAGGTTGAGCACTCTAGCTCCATGATTTCCAATAGCCGTTGCACTCTGTATACTCGATTTCCCACAAAATAGATTGTCAAGCAATTCACTCGTTGATGGAAAAATTAATGCAAGAGCAAGATGAAGCGCTCGCACTTCTTCATCAGTGAAAGAGGCTTCGATCGGCAAAGGGTCATCGGTCAGCGAATCTAGATTTGCGTTTCTTTTGATACCTTGCGATGGTATACCAAAGGTGCCTGGGTCAAGCAATGCTATTGAGTTGATATCCAACATGAAGACGCTTGATGTAGCACTCTTGCACGCAAAAGGCTGGTTATATTTATGCGTATTCGTCCATTGAAAGCGCGATCTGTATGAACTTACGCCTATCACGACGTGGTGCGCACCCTCTCGCAGATTTGCGAACATTTTGTGAGCGGACTGACCACTCAGATGACGTTCAAGTAGCCCTGTCAAAATATCCCACACATGAAGGCTCTCGTCTTTACTGAAGACAGCCAAGACGCCACGAGGAGCGTTCCAGATCATTTCAATGACCGGCGATCTGTTTCTGAAGACAAAGTTGACGTTCCACGTATCAGTACAAACAAGACCCACCCCCCCATCCGTACTAACCGTCAGAAACATGTTATCCCAGTTTGAACTCCGCCCGTGCGCAGGGACAGGAAGGATAGTTTGTATCGCTCCTTGATGATGCCTTAGAATAGCCAGAGCCTTCGAGCTTTTGCAGTCCCATGCCTGAACTGTTCCATCTAATCCTCCTGATATGATAAAGCGTTGCCCATCCACCGTTATGTAATCTAACAAGGCAAGTACAGCTCCGTCATGCTGCTGAAACCGCTGAGCAATAGATGAACTGCCGTACAGAGGTAGTAAATCGATGGAACCATCAGAGTTGCCATATGCGCAGGATTCTGGTGCGTAATTCCTACCACCTACTGCCACGCAAGAAGTTACAGTCACACCTCGAGCGCACGGCCACCTATCTTCAAGGCTAAATGTTTTGCCATTTAGTGATACAACACACTCCGTCTCATTGCTGTGTACTCGAATAGTGCCAAGAGAGCACTCAACCACGTGATTGCAGTCAACTGAACCTGATTCAGATGAGCGCTCCGAATATTGTTTTGCTGTACTGTTCCATCCAGTTAGATCAAACGCGCTGGCACTGGATCTATCAAGTGAACCAAAGCTCTTCAACCCGCAGTCAATATCATGCCATGAGTGAGAATTCCCGTGCTTATCCGATACCGTCAAAACGCCATCAGCGCTGTAAGACAGTTCTATCACATCTTGCAACTCAAAGGGTGTCTCTAGGTCAAACACTTTACCGTTACGCAGACTCAAGACACGCACGTGCTCACGACTGTGCTCTCCATACATCTTGATGGCGACGACTATCGCGTCGTCACCGTCGACTCCCAGGCAAATGCTCGTCGGACACACACGCACAATAGCATTTCCTACTCACGACTGTGCTCTCCATACATCTTGATGGCGACGACTATCGCGTCGTCACCGTCGACTCCCAGGCAAATGCTCGTCGGACACACACGCACAATAGCATTTCCTACTTTTTCTCGACCGAGACATGTTCCATCTCCACGATCCCACGCGCAAACCATACCGCTTTCGTCGACGCTTACCACGGCGTGTGAAACGGTTATGAGTGCTTTAATCGCCGCGCTGTGTCCAGAGCACAGCGATATCGCACCACAACTGTCTGCGCCAACGCTCTCGGCCGCTTCTTCAGAAAGAGCCCATCTAACTATTCCACCGTCTGAGCCACCGGTCCAGGCCCAAACCGTTTCACCTCTCGCGTCATCCTCTCCAACCGGCAGGCTGGTTGAGGCTTCACCGTCGCGTCCCGCCAGACTACGTGGACAGTTGTCGACGCTGAAAGCAGTCACGACGTGCGAGAATGGGTGCATTCCCCAGACAACGCAGGTCCTTTCCACCATCGATGACGACGCGACCGAGTCCATCGCGTCGCCGTGCGCGCGCGTTCGAGTAACGACCTGAGAGCTTCAATAGAGAAATCGGACAAACGAGCCCCCGCCCTTTTTCTCCTGAGGGAAAGCGTCGCCAGACGCCAGACGTCAGACGCCAGTTTGTCGACAGTTAGGAGTCATGATGGGCTCGGCACTCAGAATGCACTCGTCTTTCTCCTCAAATACCGTGCCGACGACGAGTCGCGCACGCTTCGCTAGTCTCTCGGCGAAGAATTCAGCTTCGTTTCAAGGGCACGCTGGATTCAGCAAGACGTTGAAAGCGTGTATTTTGCGCGGAGTAAGCGCTGGTGATTCGACGCCGCACGAGCGATGCGTCAGGCGAGATAGAGGACGAAAGAGTCCTTGGTCGTCTTCGCGAAATATTCGCGCGTTAGTGCAGATCGATCTCGGACCGAGCGTCGTCTTAGGGTCTAGTCTCATGGTGAGCGCCATTGCGCTCTACCAGGTGAGGGCGTCTCGACCCGAGGTTTCGAGAGACAAAGATGTGTTCTTTAGCTCTATAGGACTACTCTGTGGGGGCATTCTCATCTTTCAAGGATGGCGGTTGGATCCTTTGATGCTCTTTGGACAACTGCTGACTACAGCGACGGCGGTGGCATTTGCCACAGAGACAATTTCGCTCCGACAGGAGCTCGTCGACACAGAGATGTCCAAGGATTTGGGTAGGTCACGACCAAGGCGGCGGCGATCGAATCAAACACGGTCGCTCCCTCCAGTAGATATTAGAGATATGGGTTCTCGGGTAGATTACGGTGCGCGAGGTGGCTACCCACGTGAAGAGTTGGCTGATTCTTACGCTACGTCAGCAAGAGGCTTTGAAACCGAGTCTATGAATGACTCTAGCAGACGGCGAAGGGATGATTTCGAGCGTTGGGATGACGTGTATCCAGCTGATTTCGATGATAGCGCCGATTCGTCTGACGTTGATGACCAGGTTAGTCCCTACAGAGAAGGTTTTAGTGGCGCCACGCGCGACAGCAGTCAGCGTCCTCCAAATTGGGACGACGATGACGACTTTGTGTGAACGCAAGACTGCTAGGGACATCAAGTGTCGGGTTTGCGATGGCATCTTAACGCATCTAATGCTTTAACAGGTAGAGATCTCTTTAAAATGTAATTTCACCGCGCGAATGTTTGTACACTAGCCAACTACGAACAGCCTTGGCAACCCTGAACCCTCGGTCGTCAAGGCAGAGGCTGGTACGCGCAGCCCAATTTTCGGGGTCCATATTGGACCTTTCCGGGACCTAAATCTCCATATTTCACCCATTTGACGACGCTTCGCGTTTCATCATCTATATGAATGTAATGTATGATAAATCTGAGAAGGTTTGTGAAATAATAAAAGCAATTCTATCCACGGATTGCGCCCCAGGCGTCAGTCTTGTTCTCGCGGCGACTTGGCGCGCGCGGCACGCCATGGCAGGCATGTTGAAGCTCGTCGACTCCAAGACATTTCCTGCGGGCCTCAGAGTTCTAGTCGTCGACGATGACTTGCTCTGCTTGAAGGTCGTGGAGAAAATGCTCAAGACGTGCAAATACAAAGGTGAGGGCCATCGCGAACCGCGGTTTTAGCTTTCACGCCGCACGAGCGTCGTCGGTGACCGCTCATTGATGCTGTGCTCGCGCACAGGCGCTGCGCGAATTTTTTTTCGATGCCGTTTCGGCCGCATAGCCTTCGTCGAACCACTCGGCGGCTTGCGCGTGCGACCAACGCGTTGAGCTTGGACTCGATCCCCATGCTCACCCACTTATCCGTCGTTGAACTGTTTGCCCTGAGGCGGACTCTTTACGGACGACTGACGACTGTGTTTGCTTCTCTTCCCTTGATAGTAACGGCGTGCTCCAACGCGGAGACTGCGCTTAAAACTTTACGCGCGAAGAAGGACGACTTTGACATCGTCCTGAGCGATGTGCACATGCCAGATATGGATGGTTTCAAGCTTCTAGAGCTCATCCAGTTCGAGCTCGACTTGCCCGTGTTGATGATGAGCGCCAACGCCGACTCATCCGTGGTGCTGCGAGGCATCATTCACGGCGCAGTTGACTATTTACTCAAGCCTGTGCGTATTGAAGAACTACGCAACATTTGGCAGCACGTCGTGCGACGCGTGGGGACTGTGCGCTCTTCTGGTTCGGATGAGCAAGAGCCTACATCCCCCAGTAAGCGTGCCAAGCTGTCTGGGACGAGCTCAAAGAGTGAGGATGTTGACCGTTCAGTTAGCGACGGGGGGTCGAGCAAGGCGAGGAAAAAGCCGGCTGGAAAGAAAACTAGTGGTAAGGCTGCCAAGGACGCTAAGGATGCAGACAAGAAGGATGGTTTTGATCGATCCTCAAAGAAACCTAGAGTTGTCTGGAGCGCAGAGCTTCACGCACAATTTGTGACTGCTGTCAACCAGCTAGGAATCGACAAGGCGGTACCGAAGCGTATTTTAGATCTCATGGGCGTTCAAGGATTGACGCGCGAGAATGTGGCGAGTCATTTGCAGAAGTATAGACTCTACTTGAAGCGATTGCAAGGCAACTCTGAACAAGGGGGACGCGACGCGACGAGTAGTGGTGGGCAGAATGGTGCTGCGACGAGCTCTGAGGCGGTACCAAAGGCTCGGCCCACGAACGCCACTGCACACGTTAATGACACTGAAAAAGTGAACAAGGTGGTGGATAACGTGTGGAGCGACAGCATGTTCCGAGGGGCAGACATCGGCTTACCGATTAGCGGTGCTGACTTGCTCGGGAGTGACTTGCTGGGCTCTGACGCGTTTGACCCATCTTTACTTTCACCACTCGAACTAGACAAGGTCGGCAAGACTAATCCGCTCGATGTGGAGAGCTCGGAGAATATGCTCAACTTATTCTTCCAGACCAATTAGGGATATATAATTTAGCGCAGCAGGGACAAAAAGATCGATGTCTCGTCCCACCTGCAAACATTTTGTGCAGCTCCGCCTAGCGGCCATGTATACACTTTTTAGGCCACAGCGCTTTGAGGTGGTAGTAAATGCACCTTCCGATTGCGGATGGTACTCAAGCTCATTTAGTGAACACAAAAAGCAATTTAGATCTAAAATCGTACCCTTGGACTGGAGAAATCCGGCGATGAGAAACGCCCGAGGCGAAAATGAGTGAGGGTGAAAAAGATAGGTGAAGATGTCATCTTCACCTAAGATGTCATCTTCACCTCAGCCTGAACGCCACATCGCGCTGATCTCGCGTGACGCATGCGAGCCTTGAAGCGGAGATCTTTTTTCACAACTCTCCTCTCAAGTCATAGCACTATCATGACGTCGCAACCGGTGCGGACGGGCGCGGCGTCGATGCGAGGAACGTGGTGTGCGCGTCGTAACGGTCCGTTATGGAGTCATCGGCCGTTGCGACAGACCGCCACGACGGGAGCGACGGGACGAACGAATCAGGCGCCCGCCGTGACGACACACGTACTCACAGCCTATCATCTGCGTTCAGCTCTAGAGGATAAACTTCCGCCTATAAAAGTGACCCCGTTAAGTCTGACTGACGACGACGGGAAGGAGTGCGTCCAAGCGCTTTGGAGCGCCGTCAGACTCCTACGGGAACGCCGCGTGTCGAACGTGTCATCGCTCGTGAATCCGTTCGACGAGGACGGCAATTCACGCGTAGAACTTTTCGCGCAGGCTGGCGCTCGAGATGTTGGAGAGGTTCTCAGGTGCGGTAAAGCTATCTTGAGCACGCGAGAGCTCGCGGTCAAGGCGCTCGGATATCAGTCAACTCGAGAGGTGGTCGAAAAAGCGGAGTTTGATCTCACGTCATCATCTGCTGACCACGAATCAAGATTGGCTTACGCAGAAATACTGCGTGAGGTGCTGTACATGCACGCGCTTGGTTCCACGAGCGAATTATTTGACGTTTCCCGGGACGGTAGGACGAGTATTCTGCTCACCGCCAAATTGGTCGCGGGTTCGTGGGCAGCCACTCGAGTGAGCGACGCCGTCGTAGTTTTAGATCAGTACACACTCAGCGTGGATGTGACGAGTGAGAAGGATGCTGAACTCAAGTGTTCGTTGGGACACGAATTGAGGAGTCCTCTGACGGTTAGGCAAATCTTGGATGATCCAGCGCTGATGGATTTGCCAGAGGGATCAGAGGTGGTGGCGCTCGGAGGGCCGCATTTGCAAGGACAGCTCTCGTACACTAAAATTGGTGACAAAAAGATTGGTGACGCGAGAGAAGAGTTGAAGGGGGAAAGTCTACTCAGCTACCATCGTAAACGGTACGAGGCTCGTGTGCCACTACTCGAGAATGCGCGGGATGACGACGATGCCGTACAGTTAGTTCAACCCGGCAGACCGCCGACTCCTTACCCGGCGGAGCTCCTCTCTCCGGTCATCAAGATGAACATACTCGACAGCGATACACGTGATGCCGTATCGGATGCTTGTTCTGGATCTCCCGGGGATTTACAGCGCCGTGTTTCCGGTATTCGTGCGATGCTTGGGCAACCATTCAGTCCATTACTCCATCTTGATGAAAAGATGCGGCGACTGACTGCGGCGATGCCCGCTCTCCCAAATAATCTCGCTCAAACGCGCGTGGGTGATCTCACGAAGGGACCCGCTGCGATGGATTTTAATGACTCCACGAGCGAATCATCATCTTCCTCACAACTTGTTCTCATGCTCGGAAAGTCGTCGAGTGTTCAGCCAGAGAAAGTCGGTCAATATCTTGAACGATTGGCTGACGGCGCGTCCGCCGTCATGACAGAGTGGGGTAGCGCGACGGATGAGCAAATCAGACGCGTGAAATCAGATATTCAAGACGCATCGGTCGTCTTTTACGATGATTCGTCGTTCGATGCAGCGCGTCAATCCATCTTCAAGTTTTTTAGACCGGGGAACAAGGATCAGAGACCACGCGTCGTCTTATTCCCTCTTTCGGCTGACAGAGCATTCGTAGAAGCCAGCGTCAGGCGAGTGAGCTCGCAAATTCCGTCAGTCAGCGCGCGTTGGGCCGCAGATCCGTCGAGCTATGCGCGTTTTTGCGTCGCTTTGGTTGCTTCTCAATATGGCGCACAAGCTACTACGTGCAAAGAAGCGATTGCGCCCGAGTTGACGCGCTTCATTGGCGCGGGTGTCAAGTCTGGATTACCCGTTGTGGACGAAAAGGGGCGCATCATCGCGCAGCAGAACGGAGCCCCCGTCGGGGCGTCGCTCGCTACCGCTGTGCATAACGCCATCGACTTGGGGCTCAAGCGTATCATCATTCATCACGCTGGGCGAAGTGACGACAGCGACATTGCTACCGCTCTCGCCTTGGCGGACTCGAACGGGATAGACATTCTCGCCGTCGTCGACATTCTCGAGCACGACTTTGGAAGAGTACTCGGTTGGAGCAAAGACGCTGGAAGAGTCGTCCAACCTGAGCGCGGTTTTTGGGCAATCTTAGACGAAGACGACGAGGCGATCTTGGTTACCACAGGTATGGATTCAAATCTTGCCAGCGCCGGAGTCACTCGACCTCTCCGTCTTTCAAAGCGGTTTGGCATCCTTCCGCTTTCCGACTGCGTCGCCCAGGCGTACCGACTCGCCGAAGTGGACAGGTACTACGCCAAGACGTCTTTCCGAATGCCCGTGACGCTTCGACACGTGAACGACGGCGGCGTCGATAAGGTTAACGTCATTCTTCTTCCCCCGCCGCTCTGAGTCGATCAATCAATCCGCAGCCGTGGATGGATGGATATGGATGGACAACTAACTGTCTGTCCCAACCGTCTGTCCTCAGTGTGAGGCGACGTACAAGACGGATAGACTGATGCAGCAACAACCGAAGAAGATCTCCCTTCGAGTCGAACTGTCGTCGACGCCGTCGCACACCCTGGGTAGAGGAGGTGACGAGGACGGCGACGAGGACGAGGACGAGGACGAGCAGAGGCGGAGAAACGGTGGCGCCAATCGTCGAACGAGAACGATCGATTCGCTTTCAGAGCGAGACGTGATGTCCATGTCGCTGGGAGAAGAGTCTGGAGGAGGGGCGACGGACGACGCGACTTTCATGTCTCCGCCCCCAGTATCGTCGGATTCTCGCAGCACTGCCCGACGAAGGTCCGGCGTGATGGCTACGACTCCGTCGATGATGGTGACGACGCCGACGTCGCAAAAAGCGTCGACTTCCCCAGACTTGGATCCAATGTCGGTGGAGCGTCAGAGCGGTTGTGGGTCGCCCAGGCTGTACTACGGAGGAGCTTCAAAACGACCGAGGCACTCGAACGATTGGGTGGAGGATGAGGTACACCCGTGTAAAGTATTTTTTGGAAGCGTCATGGCGAGCTCCATGGCCAAGGCTTTCGTGTGTAATACGACAATTTCTTCCCCAGAGGGAGACCAAATCCAGTGCGCCACCACTACGGGTGACTCATCTTGGAGCTTTGGCGGCGGCGGCGGGGCGGCTCCGCTTCAACACCCTCAGTCTGACTTGCCTTCACTATTGCGAAGAACTTTGAGTGGAACGTACGATGATCGTCACAATCAGCAATACGAATCAGGAGGGACCATGGGGGGCGGCAGTGGCGACGCGGCGACAGCGTCTCGCGGTGCATCCAGCGCCATCGGAATACCTGGGGCAACGGTCGTGACTGCGACGAATGGAGTCGTGTCGCACGATGATTTCGCGAGTGCTGCTGCTTATTACCAACAAAATGGTGGTGGCTTGCCATCCTCGTCTCCGTCAGATCCGTCACCTTTACTAGATTTGCGCAAAGCCGCTCTCATGCGTTCGTCATCGCAAAACCGCCGTTTCGCAAATCCAAGCAAAAACGTCGCGGCAACTGGAGAGAACGTCGCAATTTCTGCAAAGGGTAATGCAACAGCGGGTTTACCACCGCGCTGGAGGGCTCAATGCCCCGGAATGAGTCCTCCGACAACGAGCGAAGGTGGTATTTGTAGTGCTGAACCAAAACGCGGACACGACAGACACGGAGGCGCGTCTCCACCCAAAGAGGGATCCTCGCTCTAGTTTTGTAGTTCTGATAATGATACTGTTATTTGTAAGATGAAGATGTATGTAGTGAGTATTTATTACGTACTAGTGGTTTCCCGACCACAAGCAGACGACAAAGACAAAGACAAAGACAATCGTCGAGTTGATGTTCAGGGTGGACGACGACGACTCTGTGGTTGCTATCCGCCCGTAAAGACGTGAGTATCACAATGCAAGCGCCGGTGGCTAGGAAGATCTGCCTGCTATGCTAAAAATTCTTCGAAACCTCAGAAATACCTGAGATGAAGCATTAATATGCACCGTTGGTCTAGTTGGTTATGACATCTCGTTAACACTTAACGACTCGTAGAAACGTTCGCGTTTCAAGTATGTAGTACCGAGAAGGTCCCCGGTTCGAACCCGGGATGGTGTACTTTTATACTCTTATTTTCACTTAAATATGATTAAAATGTCCGAGTTTTTTATTTCAAATTTTTGTGTCGGTATTCATGCGTCGGTCCAATGTTTGTGTCGGTCCAATGTTTGTGTCGGTTTAATGTTTGTGTCGGTCCAATTCTCTTGCGTCGGTCCAATTCTCTTTTGCTCTTCTTTCTTCAAAGAAGGTGGTACCAGTACCACCGGTGCCAAAAATGTTTTCAATTTACAGATGATTCGAAAACACGCACGATTTTTCCCGAGAGACAAAGAGTGAAGGAGCGTCTTGTTGTCAAAGATCATTTTTTATAGTTATATTTTTCCTTAAGTACGTCTCAATTGCCCGAGTTGTTATTTTATCGTCTGCCGAGCGTTTCCCTCGAGCGTTACGCAGCAGAGCCGCTAGACCGCTAGACGGCGGCGACGCCTCGGCCAAAGGTAGTCAGGGCTTCATGACGACGCGTAGTGATAACGACAACGACGTCTCCGTCGCCTCCGTCGCCTCCGTCGGCGAATCCTACTACTCTTCCGAAGGCGGTGAACGACATGAGGAAAAGGCTCAGCAGACGACGGCAGAAGATGGCGTTTGTTGCGCAGTCTCGTCACCGTTGCTCCACGCGTTGGCTGGGATTTCAGCGAGCGGCGATGGGATGAAAACGAGATTGACGAGTTCCGCACAACGGTTGCACTCTCCTTCTACATCGCCGTCGCCATCTTCTTCATCATCGCCGTCGGCGTCGGCGGCTCGCGACGGTGAGGAGATGGCGCCCCAGCGGCTCTCTGGCCGCACTCTCTTGAGGACGCTCCTACCGAATTTGCGAGACGACGAGGAGGAAGGCGCAAGCGCGGATGAGCGGCAGCGGCAACAAGAACGGCCGGCAAAGAAATCGGAGGACCCTCCTGGTTTACTTGAGACCGTGGTGGAAGCAACGAGACGCATAGAAGAGTGCGTCGAACGACTGAGTCGACATGTCGCCGGTTTAGAAGCCAGATTGGACGAAGCGATTTTGAAAGAGGATGATCGTCACGCATTGTGTGGCCGATGTTCTACCAGAGTAGACGACGACGCAGTTTTTAGCACTCCGCCGCGGGTGAAGGAGACTGCGGCGCCGGAGACAAATTTTTGCACGACCCCGTCGCGCCTTGTGAGAGCTTCGCCCTCGCCGAGACTCGTCGACGATTTCACCAAACTCTACTTGGTCGAGTGTTGCGAAACCGAAGCAGAATGAAACAATTTAGCTTTTGCGTGTGTGTGTGTGTGTGTGCGTGCGTGTAATATTTTATTACTTGATCGGTAGAGTTTCTTCTTCTAGTCAAACTCTGGTTCGGCTTGGAACCCACCCTCTTGCACCGTCTCGACGAGCGCTGGGATGGTGGCCAAACCTTCAACTACGCTCTCGCAGTCGACAGACACCTTGACAAGCTTTGTATCCAGGTTGACGTCCACCGCTGTCACGTTGACTCCCTTCGTATTGTTCATAAGCTTTGTCGTCACGCTCTCGGCGCACCCTTCGCACATCATACCGTCCACCTTGAGCGTCAACACCACGGCTTCGTCGTGACTCCCCGCGGTTGCGCGTGAGACGAGAGTACGTCGCGCGTTAGATCGTGCGAGTCTCGTCGTCGAAGACCTGTGAGAGTCGCGTAAAACAGAAGTCGGCGTCGTCCTTCCAGTCAGTCAGTCCAGTCTCGCTGTCTTCTTCTTCGCCTCCGCCTTCGAGTCTGTGTGTTGCGACGTTCGGGTGCGGGCGCGTGGACGTACGAGCAAGCGCGCGATGGCGTGTTCAAGCGGGCGCTCGTCGAGTACTTCACGGCGCGCATGTCGGATTCCCTCTTCCGAGGCGAGCGTCAGAGGATCCCGGGCACTGCACTTGCACTTCCGTGGTCGACTTCTTCCGAGCAAAGAAGAGAAACTCGTTCACTTCCCCGAGAACGAGAAGAGAAGAGAACTGAACCGACACTGCAAAGCACGCTAGTTTCGTGGCGAGATCGAACGATCGACGAACGAACGAACGAATCAAGGAAAGAAAATTTGACGAAAC
>Ga0181588_10000004_pt1 | contig 183416 bp, 121 predicted proteins | sample 071ome_26_FD_148607 | JGI IMG/M metagenome (GOLD analysis project Ga0181588, IMG submission 148607) | Coastal salt marsh microbial communities from the Groves Creek Marsh, Skidaway Island, Georgia - 071409BT metaG (spades assembly) | ecosystem: Environmental > Aquatic > Marine > Intertidal...
GACGACGACACTAAAACCAAGCCCAGCCCCTCTGAAGAAACAAAACCAAACACGGGCAGGCAGACAGACAGAGAACCGGGCAGAGAACCGGGCGCGCGCGCGGCGGCGTTGGACACACTCCACCACCGTTCACGACTCACCAAAACCAACCAACCAACCCTGGAAAAGAAAACACAAAAAAAAAACAAAAAAAAACACAAAACACGCACACAGCGGTCGAATCACGAACCGTCAACAAACCGACGCGGATCACTTCAGACGCATCTCTTCAAGAAGACCCGAAACGCATCTCTCCTGAAGACCCGCGCGCGCGAGGTTTTTTCAATTTCGATCGCCGATCGCCCGACCGCGGGTTTTTCGATTTGATGGTTCATGACTCGCCGATCGGGTGAGGTACAAGTAAAAGACCCGAAAAACGAATCGCGACGGCGGACGGAACGGAACGCGCGCGCGGGTCGTCGTCGTCGGGAGTGGGCGACGCGAACGAACGCGCGCGAACGGGAAGCGAGACGCTCCTCGTCGGTATCGTCGTCTTCGACTCGCGTTATTTATTCGCGGAGCGGCGAGGTTGGATCGATTTGATTCGTCATCATGATGTCTGCGAGCGTGAGAACGACGGCGCAACTGCGAACGGGTGAACGGGCGCGCTTGACGTCGAAAAGAACGACGACGACGACGCGCGCTCGACGGGTCGTGCGAGTCCAGGCGGCGGCGGAAGACGATGAGGTGGCTTTGTTGGAAAAAGCGCTCAAGCTGGCCAAGACGAGAAAGAACGAGGCGACGAAGAGCGCGGCGCCGGCGAGCGGTCCGGCTGGCGCGTACTCTGGCGCGTCGTTCAACGTGAAGACGTTCAACGCCATCTCTCCGGTTGGGCTGAACAAGTTCCCGAAAGGGAAGTACGCGGTGAGCGGTGATGACGCCGCGTTACCGGGCGCGCCGATGGCGATGATGTTGCGATCGCACAAGCTTCAGGTGTCGGAAGTGGCGCCGACTGTTCGAGGAATCGTGCGTTGCGGCGCGGGTACGAACAACATTCCAGTCAAGGAGATGAGCGATATGGGTATTCCTGTGTTTAACACCCCGGGTGCGAACGCGAATGCGGTCAAGGAACTCGTCGTGTGCTCTTTGCTCTTGGCGAGCCGTGGTATTATCGAAGGTAACAAGCACGTCAACGACGTCATCAACGTCGAAGAAAACGGTGACTACGCCAAGATTAGCACCCGCATCGAAAAGGACAAGGCCATGTTCGGGGGTACGGAGATTGAGGGCAAGACTCTCGGTGTCATCGGTTTGGGCGCTATCGGCTCTCGGTACGTGCTTTTTTTTTGTTTTTGTTTCGTTTCGCATCCTGGAGTCATTTGAGCGCGCAAAGACGGCTCACATCTTTTTTTGCAAAATCTCGACGTCCATCGCGCTGAGAAAGAAATCTTCCATCTTCCGAACACATGAAAGACTGACGTATCGTGCGACTTTTCTTCTTTTCGCACGTTTCAATGACAGTGTTGTGAACGCCGCTCTCGGTCTCGGTATGAAGGTTGTCGGCTACGACCCGGTGCTTTCCCTCGAAGCCGCGTGGCGTTTGCCGGGCGACAAGATGTCCCGCGCGGATGACTTGGACGAGCTCTTCGAGCAATCCGACTACATCACCATCCATGTGCCGTACATCAAGGGTGTTACGCACCACTTGATTGACGCCAGAGCTTTGGCCAAGTGCAAGCCGGGTGTCCACTTTTTGAACTTTGCCCGTGGTGAAATTATTGACGGCGCCGCCGTCAAGGCTGCCTACGACGCCGGTAAGCTCACCGGCAAGTACGTGTCCGACTTCTCCGATCCGGATTTGATGGGCCACCCGAGACATATCGTGCTCCCGCACTTGGGTGCGTCCACCGAAGAAGCGGAAGAGAACTCCGCTGCCATGGCTGCGGAAACGCTCATGGATTTCCTCGAAACGGGTACCATCCGCAACTCTGTCAACTTCCCGACCACCATCTTGCCGCCGCACAAAAACTCCTCCGGTGCTCGCCTCTGCATCGTCAACAAGAACGAATCTGGCGCGCTCGGTGAGATTACCACCTTCCTTGGCACCCAAAACTGCAACATTTTGCAGCAAATCAACACCTCTCGCGACAACGTCGCTTACACCGTCATCGATCTCGAAAAGGTGCCGGAAGATCCCGCCAAGCTCCAGGATGATCTCGCCAAGACTTGCCCGATGGTGACCTCTTCCCGTTTCATCGGTTCCGTCTTCAACGACGAACTTGGCCAACCGGGTACCTTTTTCTGGGTGCGCGAAAACGGCAACTAGAATGAAAACTCCATCACTCATCACACTCTACTCTCTTTGATCAAACACCAGATAACACAGACAGTTTGCTTACACGCGCGCCCCTACCCCGATCCACGCGACAAACCGGACGTGCGCTGACTCGACGCGCACCTTTGCTATTTCCTCTGGTCTCGCAAAACCTCGGGTTGTATTTCCGATACCCAACCGTAATGAATCGACGTTCGACGACGATGAATCGACGACGCAGAGACGAACGAAACGCACCGTGTTCGAGCCGATCTCGAGTGTGACGCTCGTCTAGACGCGAAGCGACGCAATGCGACGAGCGGTTTGATCGAGAAGAGGGCACGAGTTCGTTACGATCAAAATATCCGACACAAAACGACACGAGTCGGAAAAACCGACGTACGTTCGCGACGCGCGTTCCCGACGCGACGCCACGCTCGCCGACGATGAAGACGAGACCACGCAAAAGTTTCAATCCGCGCTACGACGCCGAGGACATCGCGCGCGCGTTCGGTAAACGTCGCGCACGGGTTGCTGATGATGTCGGAAAGGCGACCAAAAAGTGCACGCGGGAGGCGGCGACAGTTGGACCATCGGGTGACGGGAACCCCCGACGACGACGACGACGAAGCAGCGCGCTGACGCGACGGTTGGCGAGACAAGCGCGAGCGTCGGCGAACGCGACGCGGTGGCGGGTGGGTTTGCGATCGAGGGATGCCAAGGGAAGAGGAGCGTCTCGATCGGTTCGCGCGGTGACGTCGGACAGACTGAGGCGAGCGAAACCATTGAGAGCGTCGTGGTTGATGGGCGCGGGCGTGACGATGGTGACGCGAGCGAGGAGCCGAAGGAGGTGTAAAGTAACGATGAAAGGGTTTGAGAAACGGCAGGAAGCGATGGTGCGGCTGAAAGAGGAGTTTGTGGAGAATCATCGAGACGCGGTGGGGGTGTTTGAGACGTCCGGGGACGATACTCTGATGGAGGAGGAAACGCCAGCGACGACGAAACGAGATCCGTTTATCACGTGGATGCTCGAGGCGCAGGCGTTGGCGCCGGAGGTTTTCAGTAGGGATTTGCGTTTTAAACGCGAATTCTCGACGGATGGGCGTCCTTTTACGCGCGCGATGGAAATGATTGACGCGTACGTGGAGTCGAGTGTGCTCTCGTTAAAAATGGCGTATCCAAATGCACGAGTCGACGATAGTTGGGTCGCGGGAGCACCGGCGGCGGTATCGCTCGGTGAAGACGTTCCACTTTTACCTTCGACCGAACCGATGGATACGGCGGATGCGTCGGGAGAAGTCGTCACGGATGTGGTGCACGGCGTTGATGACGTCGACCACGAAGAGATTCGTTTGGATCCGTTTCCGCTCATGCCGCTGGAACTTTTACCGGTTGAACACTTTGTGCTCGGTTTGTGGACGAAAGCGACTGAGCAACAACACCAACAGAAACGAAATGATGAAGAAACGGAAAATGACGCAGCCGAGGCGACGACCTCGAACGAGCGGACGGATTCGTTTTCACTTCCTTGGTTGAGCCCCGCGTGGGTGGACATGCTGAGCGCGACGCCGGCGCCGCCAAAGAAGAAGCAACGCGCGAAAGTTTGGCGAGGGAAAAATCTCGCCATGATTGTGTACGGCGCAGACGAGAAGCAAACTTGGGCGGATAAGATTGCGGCGTTTCTCAAACGCGCGCGTTCGGCCTTAGGGAACCGCTCTTTGGATCGCACGGCGTGGGGTGGCTCCATCGTTGATAGTCTTATCGGCGCCAATCTTACGCAGAACGTGAGCGACGTTCTTTCTAGTCAGGCTTTCATGAACCTCGCGGCTCGGTTTCCGTACAAGGCTGAAACGGCAAAAAAGCACAACTCTAGTCTTTACATTCGAAGAATCGTGACGGAGATGTTCAATCGGATTGTTGCTGAACACGAAGAGGGCAAAAGTGACGATGAATCTGAACGCGCGCAAGCGGGAGAAATGGCATCTAGACCGAAACGAGCGGGAGCCGGAGCGAAGATGAAGTTGAAAAAGACGAAAAAGGCGAAAAGTAATTCGCTCAAAGCGAAGAAACAGAACGACATCGACAAAGCTTTGGCGTACGGAGATCCACCCGAGTGCGAACGCACCGCGGATCAAGTCGATTGGTACGCAGTTCTGGACGCGCCGCTCGTGGAGGTGGTGAAATGCATTCGCTGTAGAGGTATGCACTGGATGCTCGCTCGCAGGATTAAGGGAATTTTGCGTCGCATCATGAGCCATCGAGGATGTTTGTCGCTTGAATTTCTTCGAAACGTGCCGACGAAGGAGGCGAGGGAATATCTCCTCGCTCTCGACGGAATGGGAGTAAAGACGACGTCTTGCGTTCTTCTTTTAGCTTTGCACAGAACTGATTTTCCTGTCGATGTCAATGTCGGTCGCATCATGGCGCGTCTCGGCTGGGTTCCGCTCGAGAGCGAGACTGCGCTGGAGGAATTGGCGCAGTACGCTCCAGAACCTGCGGTTTACACGTTTCTACGCGAGCGCTTGAACTCCTTCTCTGTCGAACTGCTTTACGAGCTGCACTATCACATGATTACGCTAGGGAAAGTTTTCTGTGGTAAACGAATGCCAAACTGCGGTGCCTGCCCACTGAGGGATATTTGCGAGTACGCAAAACAAGGTGGTAAATGCGTTGATCGCCCCGATGGTCATTCTGGGTTGGCTTCTCTGCAGCCCGAGAATGCGCCTTGCGCGCGACCAATCACCGACATCGAAGACATTGCTGAGCCTCAAGCTAAAACGTCCACTGTACACGCAAACGTTTCCAAAGGCAACTCTTCGGCCGTTCTCAATGCAATCATCTCGGCGGGGAAAGAGTGGGATCGGAACGGTCGTCCTATGGGCACTCTCGCAACAAATGTGTTACTGCTGAGCGCCGCTACGTCGAGGGAAGACGTACAGATGGCTTACGTGCGACTCTCGCGCGTTGTGCATCCTGATAAAAATCCATCACCCGATGCGGCAACTGCATTCAATTACATCACAACCGCGAGGCAGATTGCACTGAACATCACCAACGACGACGTGCTCGCGCAGAACATTGAAGTCGAGCTTGAAGAAATGCTGCGATGGTCTAAAGAAGATGCGGAAGATCCAATCGATGAGGTCACCGGTCTGGAATTGAGCGAGCACGTGGTTCGAGCCAGCAAAGTCCGATGCGAAACGGTCGGTTGGACTGTGACACCAGAGATGATGCCCGGAGAACTCATCGAGGCGCTAGGCGAACGCGCTCGCGCTGAGGGTTGCATAATGATTCCGACAGAGTCAAACGCCACGTCGCTCGACGACATTAAGGGCGACTCGGTTAAAGTGGCCATCCTTGTGCCATGCTACAATGCGATGAACAGAAAATTTCCACTCCATGGCACGTACTTCCAGGTGAATGAGGTTTTTCTGGATGAAATTTCATCTGTGATGCCGATTACTCGTCCCAAATCTGACTTTGCTACATGCAAACGGGTTAGAATACTATTGGGCACGTCTATAGTGAGCATCGCTCGTGGCATGGGTAGAGCGCAGGTCACAGCAGCGTTTGCGAGCCAGCGCATATGCGTTCGATCCTGGAACAGAAATACAAAAAAGCCGGGACCTCTTCCAAAATGGTTGTGCCCTTTCTTTCCCGAGCACATTGAACGTCCGCTCGAGCCAGAACCAACGCCTCTCGCCAAAAATGGTCGACCGCTTGGTGCTGTCGCAAACGCTCCAGCCCTGTCTCCTGTATCGGTACTTCCAGCGTCGATGATGCAAAGTCCAAAGCTTGCCGATATCGAAGCCGCAACGCCGGCTGGATCGATTGAGCACGCGCTTCTTCAGGAATTTCACAAGATGTTCAGAGGAAAAGAAGCAAAGAGGAAAATGCCCGGCTTCAAGCGCATGTACACTGGCGCGCCGAGTGACGATAAGAGAGTTCGACGAAGACTGTTCCCACCCATTGGGCGCGGAAATAAGTGCGGCTTTTGCAAGTACTGTCTCAATCCTCAGATGAAACAGGCATGTTTGACGAGACGGAACGAAATGCGAATGACGACGTTTCCGGCGTGAGCAAGTTTTGTTACAAGTTTACAAATTTTGATGCCTCATGGCGTGAGTGTGAGCTAGCGTTTGACGCATGTGAGGTACCACCAAAGCCTGACTATGATCAGCAATAAAGTCTGCTAATGATGGGTAGTGCTCGTTGAGTGGCCGCATCTCCTCCACCGCCAATTTCAGCACGTCAGAATCCTGAAAAAGACAATCTGGAGTTTCTTCGACAATGCGTTGCAATCTTTTGTCATCCAGTTTCACCTCCAATGCATTACTCAACGCGTGACACGAATCTGTAACGCGCGCCATATCGTTCGCATCTTCTAGCATGAGAAGTTTCGGCGCCTTTTCGATGACACGGCTTAAATTGAGATCCTTTATTGGTATCACGCTCCTCACTCGTACAATCGCGCGAGTCAGCACCGACTCATCCACGCACACCAGCGCCGCCTCTGGAACTCTATGAAAAATCTCAGGCGAACACACACCATCGATAAGTCTCTCCAACGTCGCACACATCCTTTCAATCGCCACCACGTCTCTAAAAATCTCTCCAACGCCGTCCTTGCGGTGCTTCGAGCCGAGAATCAGCAATCGAACGACTCTCGTTTCAGACGCCCCGCGCGACATCCACACGCGTCTTGCCTCGTCTTCCCACTCCGCCGTCATGTTTGCCATCGAAGACGAGTTTTGTCGCAGTCCATCGACGCCCCACTCGCCGTAACTTCGTCTGTCGTCATCCTTAAAGTCACCGTAATCCACAGACACCGAGTTGGCGCGCGACGCTCGATGCCGGCACTGACGCGTCGACGCGCGAATAACGGGCGAGACGCCGACGACGCACGTCCCGCGCGTCGCCATCCTAGCGCCCACCGATCGAGATTGATTGATTTGCGTCGCGCGCGCGTGACGTCGACTGACGCGTCGTTCGTAACGACCTTTGGTAGGACAAATCTGCGCGCCAGTTTCTGTCGCGCGCGCCGCTCAAACCGCGAGATAGAGCGACCGCGCGGAGAAGACTATGAGCGCGAGCGAGTTTTGGTTGACGATCCCGCGCGCGTCGCGGCGCCCCGACCCGACGCGCGCCGGGGCTGAGTGCGTCGTGTACGAGGTGACGTGCGCGCTTCACGTGGAGAATGCGCGGACGCGTCGTTCGGAGTCAACCGCCGAAATCTCGCCCGCGACGGCGTCGACGGCGGTGGATGTCGATGCGTTGCCGATGTCTTCGTCGATGAACGCGATCGAGCGGGTGACGAAGCGTCGGTATCGCGAGTTTGTCGCGCTTCGAGATGACCTCGAAGTCGAGTGCGGGAGAGATTTGGTTCCAGAGCTCCCTCCGAGAAGGATGTTTCAGCGCGTGAACGCGAGCGATGAAAAGGTAGAGGAGCGGAGACGCAAGTTAGAGGGGTGGTTGTGGGCGTTGCTCGCCATCGAAGGTTGCGCGAGGTCAGAGGCGTTGGCGCGCTTTGTGCGTCTGGGCGCGTGCGAGAGAGCGCTGCGGAGAGTGCGAGACGCTTCGTCGATTCGAAGCGGAAAGTCCGCCGTCGAGTCGCCTGGGATGAGCGCGATGAGCCCTATTTCGTCAATGAGGCCAGTGGACACGCCCGATTCGAGTCGTTCGGCTGAATCAAACGGTAAACGCGTCGAGCACGCTTCATCTGACCAGCTCGGCGCAACCGCAACCGCGGACGCAACCGTGCCGAATCCCATCAAAGAGGCCGGGGAATCGATGAAAGAAACTTTGAAAGTGTCTCGTGAAATGTCGTCAAATGATGCGATGTTGGAAGAATTGCGCGCTGAAATGGCTGCGCTTCGAGATGAGCTCAAAACGACGCATGAGTGTTTGAACGACGCAAGAGCGACGACTTGCGCGGCAGAGTCAAAGTTTAAAGAGCTCGAAGCCCGGACACACAAGGAAAAGAAAGTTCTTAGCAAAGAAATTCGTTCATTGCGCAAACAACTCGAAGCGGCACAGATAGACTCGAACGAGCAAGCAAATATCATATCTGCAGAAGAGCGCACGGCGGCGCTCGGCGAAATTATGCACGAAGTATCGGTTTTGCGTAGCCGAGTGCACGAGTGCACGTATGAAAAACTGATCTCGGAAGACTCTGGCGGCGATCCGAATGAATTACTATCAGTGAGTGATAACCGCCTAGCTGTTCTCCTGGCCGAGGCGCAGATACTCATCGTTGGCATGGATGAAACGGCGCCCGCGGCGTCCACCACCACCGCGGGAGCAGAAGCAGAGACGACACTGATGCATACCGAGCGAGAGGTTCGCCAGACCTTCGCTGATCTACTTTCCGACTTGATCAACACCAGGAAAAGTATCAATTCATTGCTCAGAAAAGTTGCAAAGAAGAATGAGAATGGCGATGTGCGAGTCGGCACGGGCATAAGCTCGCGCGTCGGAAACTTAGTCGGGGCGATAGAGAAGAAACTCACCATTCCGCAGTAGCAAGTATGTAAATCGCGTTTTATCTAGATATGCTAAGCTATTCTTACAATCTAGCTAGGCTCCTATAGTCCTGTCTGGTTCATCTTGCGCCCGGAACCGTACTCGAAGATGTACTTTTTGAAGCGAAGGGTCAATTTTCCGTCACCTTCACCGGTGATACCATTCGGAAAGTACACCTTGTACTTGCCACTTTTACCAAAGCCGCCCTCAATCGTGCCGCAGTCGTTCTTTGACGTCCAGACCTTCATGCCGACGAACGCAGTCAAATCTGATTCCTTTTTGAACATTCCTTTGCCGATGACGGTGCGCTCGTCTTGAACACGTTCAATCGAACCTTCGCGCGACTTCATCTTGTAAACTCGAAGGGATTTGATCGCGTCTGGTTCTTGCTCCGTATTTATGTGCTGCAACATTCTTCCGTGAAACGCCAGTCGACACGTATTTTGATGAATGTCAGTGTCGAGGCGCGATGCGATGTAAAGTTCATCAGTCGGCACCGTGATTGGTTGATCAAACTCGAGCAGCGCATACTTAGCAAAGACGGGCGCATCGTCGACATCGTTAGCTTCCAAAGATGCTTGCACTTCGGCTGCGGTCGCGAGCTCGTCGCAAGACACGTATTCCTTTGTGCTGTCGAATCTGCCATCCAGCGTCATGCTTGCAATGCCGTGGGCGAGTGCATCGCCGCCAGACTGTTCGTCACCAAAAAAGTGAACGGTCGCCATGACCGTGGTGTGACCAATCGTCACGTGAAATTTCGTGCCACTTCGCACGGGTGTCTTAAAGAAGCGAATCTTACTCGCACTGACGACGGCGGCGTGGAATGTCGGAACGGTGCCCGGCGCCGAAACCAATCCACGCTCAAGAACCTTTGCGTCGAGGCCAGCCACACAGATACCCAAACGATCGCCTCTTGCGCACGAATCCACCGACTTTTTGAACATTTGCATCGATTTAATCTTCTTTTCGAGCTTCAAATGAGGAATTTCAATCGAGTCACCAACCTTGATTGATCCACGGAGCGTCGTGCCCGTGAGCACGGTGCCCTGTCCCTTCACTGGAAAGCAATGATCCACGGCAAATAAAAACGGCCCACCCGCCTCTCTCTTCTTGCTCACCTCTGGAATCAACTCCAACAATTTCGCCTTGAGCGCATCCATACCGATGGGTGGATCTCCTCCATCATCCAACGCTTGCGAGTCGGCGCCGCCCGGTCTCGCGCTCACCGGCAACATGTCGCACCCTTTAAACTTCGTCTTATTAAACGTGTTGGCCAGTTTCGCCTGAATCTTCCCCACTTTTTCATCCCGCACCTTTTCATCAAACGTATCCACCTTGTTCAGCGCGACGATGAGTCTATCCGTCGTGATTTCACCGACGACCAAACACTCCGCCGTCTGCGTCTGCACCCCCTTGTTCGCGTCCACCACCAGAATCATCAAATCGATAATTGACGACCCCCCGAGAACGGTTTTAATCAGCGACGCGTGCCCGGGACAATCCACAAGGGTAAACTGCGCCCCATCGTACGACCGCGCGATCGCTTCGTCCGTCCCCGGCGGGAAGTCCGCTAAAAACGATGAGAACCCGAGGTCCAGCGTGATGCCTCTCGCCGCGCTCTGTGGGTTCTTATCCAGCGATGCCGTGCTAAACGCCGTTGACACCGCACGCGCGAGCGAGGTTTTACCGCTATCGATGTGTCCGAGAATCCCGACGTTGATGTTTAGCCGCGGTTTCGTCGTCATTGGTTGGTTGGTTCTCTGCCTGTGTGCGCGCGCTTTTGACGAGTCGGTGAACGAAATCAGTCTTCACAAGACGATGCGCGATGCGACGGACGCCGACGCCGAAAATTTAACGCTGACGCGCGCGTCGGACGCGCCGAAACACTGTCGAATCGCCGCGGCGAATTTCAACGCCGACGAGTGGCCCGAACGCGGACACGCGGCCGGGTTTCTCGGGATTAAATCGGCAGAGGAACGTCGAGCGACGCATCGACGCACCGAACGACTCATCTTACTCGAACGCGAAGACGTCGACGTCGCCGTGGGATCGGTCGTCATCGCAGATTCCTGCGCGGTTGTGGGTGAACCAGAAGACACGGCGAACGTGACGCTGAATGCGCTCGTCGTCGCGCGTGAGAGACGTGGGCGTGGATTTGGTGAGGCGTTGACGCGCGAAGCGGCGCGGTTCGCGTTTGACGAAATGGGCGCCGGAGTCGTCACGGTTTGGTGCGAACCGAAACTCGTGGGTTTTTACGTCGAAAAGTGTGGGTTTGAGTACGAAGAGCCGCGACGGATTGGGTTCGTGGATGACGATTTGGATGTGTGTTGTCGGCTGCGTGTGGGCGACTGGCGGCGTAGTAGTTAGTTGGCGGCCTTGGTTTGTTGTATTCTAGTAATCATAGCGCGTATGTTTTCGATGCATCCTGCTGTACGTCACCACGAGCGACGAGTTCTCGGATGTCCTCGGATGATCCTAAAAATAGCGGCGTCCGCTCGTGCAGTGTTTGCGGCTTCTTAGTGAGAATGTCGCGAACACCATCCGACGCTCGACCGCCCGCGGCGCGAGCAATAAACGCGAGTGGCGCAGCCTCAAAGACGATACGTAGGTGCGGGCGAGGATTTCCCGCCCATCCGCCGTAATGGAGGGTTCGATGGAAGTCTCCAACGAGCGAACACACGTATCTAGCGCTGTACTGCTTTCCGCTCTCGCCTCGGCCATTACGCACGTCTGAAATGTAAGAACGTAAACCGTTTGGCCAATCGTCGAAACGCGCGTCGTTGAGCGAATAGATTTGCCCTCGCGACGGACAGCTCATATTATCGTTGGCGAGTAAAAACTCCCCGTCTCTATCCATTGTGTACTCCATCGCCGAGCCGTCTTCGCCGACGGCGAGGACGAGCGTGGTGGCGCCGCTGTAATGCGAGTACCCGGCGGCGACTTGCGCTTCGGCGGCTTGCGTGGCGTTTTCCACGGGCGATGCCCCGTCGATGGTTTTGTACACTCCCACGAGCGTCCCGACGGGAATATTACACGCAATGTTGCGCGAACCATCGAGTGGGTCTATGCAAATGACAAAGGTGCCGTCTTCGTTGATTAACGCCGGTTCGTCTTCCTCTTCGCTTGCAAAGTACTTTACCGCTCCGCACGCCGCAAAGTGTTTCTTGAAGATGTCGTTGGCGACGACGTCTAATTTCTGCTGAGTGTCGCCAGACGCGTTTTGCGCCCCACTCACGGCAGTTCCTAAGAGCGCGTTTGCGCGCAAAGGTGCCGTCGCGAGCGCGCTCGCGAGTTCTTTACTCGCGTTGGCGACGGCGGCGAGAACTTTTGACAATCCAAGTCGTTCGGCGGGGGATAAATCGCCACCCGCAAAGGCGCTTGCGCTGCGCACTTGCGCCGCGACGGCGTGCTGTCTGGCCGGCTCTGCGTTGTACTGCACGACACCGTACTTACCCGTCACCATCCAGTTATGCTCGACTTCCGCCTTGGTTCTGCGTTCGGCGGGAATGCCGCAACCTAGCTCCGCCTTGAGCGTGCGAAGCGCTAAAATTGGCGCTGGGAAATACGCCGAAACGTCCTCGAAAGGCGTGTCGAGCTCCCACAAACAATCATTCAGAAGCCGGCGATAATTCGCGTCACCCTTGATGATGACAAGATCAGATGTTTTAATATCTTCCCGTGTCTTTGACGGCAAGTTCCAGAACGGCTGCGGCTGACACCAGGCGAAGTCTGGAACTATGGCCCACGCGCCCGAGGACAGGTGCGCTGCCCAGCGCTTACCCATCGTCGAAGTTTCCGCGTCTGCGCTTTCCACCATCACGCGGATCGTGTCGCGGCAGTCCTTATCCATGGCGTCTGAAACAAACACTGGGTGGGATTTCACTCTCAGTACCACCCTTTTCGTCGCGCCACTGACTATCAAAGCGTCCGCCAGAGCGAGGTCGCACGTGAGCTCGAAGCCCGCGTTGTCAACGACGATGGACACGTCAGACATGGTTCGAGAGGACAGAGCCTCGGCGACCCGGGCGCTGTCGTCCCAAAGCAAACACTCCTCCCCAGCAGAGAGCGCTTCAACGAAAGCTTCGTTGGCGCGGTTATTATCGGTCGTGCTGGAATCCTCCGCTTCCGGCCAAATGCTCAAGTCCATGCGATTGCCCCACAAGGCGACCATTACGAAGAGTCTGAGTTCTTCAGATAATGCGTCTCCATCCGATGCTTTCGAGGCGCGCGACGCGAAACGGTTCGTCTTTCTCGCGAGAGAAGACGCGGCAGAGGCGCCCGCCCTTAGTCCGTTCATCTTGTCCGTCGCGAAAGGATCGTAGTTGTACAACGGTGAAGCTGCATCGAAATACCCGATTGCCGCTAGTATGCGTCTATAAAAGTAAAACTCAATCAACAACCAAGGTGCGTCTAGCCACGACACTCCGATCCAAGGCTCGAGGATGGTGCGCCATGTATCGATATCAGGACCGCCGTCGGGCTCAATGTACTTAATGACGCTCGTTGTGGGCGTGGAGAGCTCCTCGTCGAGTCGCAACAGTCTTTCAACTTGGGCTTTGGCGCCCTCAAAAGCTTCCGCGTTGTCCTTGAAGACCCGCCCGAGGATATCTTCGCGAAGACGTCGACTGACAGTGTCGTACGCCCACGTGCCCGGGACGTTACTTGTGATCACAGGCGGCGTAGAGCCGTCCCACGTGCGCGGTCCAGTGGGAGTCATCACGCGCTTCCCTCTCGTACCCTCGGCTCGAACGCCCGGTCGACGAGGATACGAGATGGCTTGACGTCGATTCGCAGAAGAAGAGGACGACTGTGACGTCGCCCTCGAAGACGGATCGATCGTGCATGCGGTGCGCATGAGACTGAGGTTGCTCGTCAGAAGTTTTCGCTTTTTATCCACTCGTCGGCGCAATGGAAGCGATAAATCTTTGCAGGACGTCAGCTCGGTGTATTCGCAGCTCACGCTCGAACTCCTCGTCTTCGCAGGTTGAAATACGTTCCAGCATGTAGTTCGGAAAATGTGCGTGATCTAGGAACAGTTTATTCAACGTGCTGCCCGCGATGCGCCAAACCTCGCATACAGTTAACGATGTCGCCTTGAATTCGAGTGCTGGATTGTACGGAGATAGAAGGCTCGCGATACCGAAGTAAGACGCCTGGCTCGCGCCTGAGACGACAGCGACGACATGTGCGTCAGGACCCAGAACGGAAAGAGTGACTACGCCGTGCGTTAGGACATAGAAGAAACCACTCTCGATGACGCGTCCTGGCTTGACAACTTGGCAATCAAAAATGGATACAACGCGATACAACAAACGATCAGACATCGCACCAAACGTGCGATTAAACACCGGTCCGAGCACATGCACCGCGATGTCGTTCTTGAGATCAGTCGGTAGAGAATTCAAAATATCTCCGTTTTCGCGTAGTATGTCATGGCGTGGCTCCACCTCAGCAATGAAAGACAGTGCATGTCGTCTGAGCGTATTCGGTGACGCGATGCGTGACAAAAACGCGTGCACGCGATTGATGCGCTCGCGGTACTTTCTTGTTCGAGATACCGACGTGAAGAATTCGATGGTGGAAGCGATTGAAGCAATGAGGTAAGCGAAGAATGAAGCGCCGACAATCATGCCAGCTACAGCCCATACGCGTTCCAGCGTTGTTTTCGGCGTGATATCGCCAAAGCCGACCGTAGTCACACACGTTGATGCAAAGTAGAGTGCTGCCACGTAAATATCTGCTTCAGACGCCGTGGTGATGTCTAGGCCTGTGTGAGACAGCCAACTTTCGTGATTTTGGACGGCCAGATAAATGTATATGCACGCTAGCGAGTGAGTCAAAAGCAGAAAACTCACGAACAAATTCAGCAGGAGATACCACAGTAGTGGGGTGGACGGAATCAACTTCATGAATAACACCTCTGGTGAACTCAGAGATGACGAGCCTAGAATGCGAAACACGCGTAGAATTCTGAGCACTCGGCTCAGTCTTTCATATTGGCTCGATCGACCTCTCATAGAGGAGATGAGTTGGAGAACGAATGGAACGGATATCAGTAAATCAGTGTAAAATTGTCCACTTTCATGAATGTACAACCGCCGAAACAAGCGCGGCGTCGTGATTAATGTCCGCCTTCCAGTCGATTTACACGTCACCACCTTGGCTTCCAAAAGCAGATTGATGACTAACGTATCGATGAGAAGCAAAAACCCGAATATGAAATCAATCAATGGAATGGGTTTCACACGTCTTCTCAACGTCATTTCGTAATCAAAAGCGATACAAAACGGTTCGAGTGTGGCGATGCCAATGGTCATGAACGTAATCAGCAGGTGCCACATCCAAGAAAACCGCGACGAAGGCAAAATCACCCATCGTGGCTTGAGTGCCCGAGGCTCGGCGAGCGAGCTGTACGCTTGAAACTTTTTATGATCGAGTAAAATCCCGTGTTTCGACGCTTCTCTTATCAATGTGGACTCGGTGTCTTCGTCCATGTCGTCCATATCTTGGTGAATGGTATTCACGAGACGCATGGTATTGTTAATAGCTCTGTTGCCCCACGGCAGTCGGGTCTCGTCCGACAAGAGCGCGCGTTCCAAGGTAGATAGCGTGTCCGTCATTGTTACCGCGTTCGACGGGTTTCGGGTCGCCAAGCTGTGAGGAAAAGTGCGTGGGGTGAAGTGTTTTGTTCTATCTCGAATATGATGTGACATTTTGTATTTCCTAAAGTTTGAGAGACGATTTGTTCTTCGTGGAGTCCGATTTGCTCTTCTTGAGAGGACCACCGCGTGCGGCATCCGCTTCCTTGGCCTCTTGGAGCATCCCAAACACCTTGCTCGACTTTGAAAAGTCGGATTTCGACTTTCCGCCGGCTGGCGCCGCAGCGAGCATCGCCACCTTCGGCGCCTTTCTCGTAAATCCAGCCTCCTCCTCCGCCTTGAGCTGCGCCTCGCGTTGACGATCGCGCTGAGACTTGACGCGATCTCTCTCCTCCCGAACAGCCTTGGACTTGCGCTTGCGTTTCGCTCTGCCAGCCTTGCGTTCTTCCTTTGTGAGCTCGTCGTCCGCTTTGACATTGCCCGCCGCCGAGCCGCGTTGGCCACCCTTGCCGTCGCCGCCGGCGAAAATTTCCTCCGGGGCTTGATGAGTCGTCTCGTTGAACGTGGCTGGCACAAGGTTGCCTTGCGCTCTAAGTGCGAGTTCTCTGTCGATTCTCGCCTCGATGTCTTTCGGTTCTTCGACAAATCCAGTCCTGGAGAGCGCATCGAGACGGTACGACAAAAGCGCCCACAACTTTTTGACTTCAGCGACGATTGGATCCTCCTTCTCACCCAGAGCGACGCCAACCTTTTGCTTCATGTACTCATCGGCGTAGATTTCACCAAGGCCCTTTGAAGACTTCGTGTCGTCGAGCTGCGGAGCCTCCTTGCGTTCACGCTCTTGCACGGGTTCAATCCGTTCAACATCATCAAAGCGACCTTCGATGATACGCTGCTTGATAATGTCCTCCAGCTTTTGGGTAATCTCTGCGCTGATTACGGGAGCAGGCGCCATGACGTGCTCAAACTCCAAATCTGTCTCGAGCGCGCTGTTGAGTGGACGCTGTTTCGCATCGGCTTCACCCTTGAGTAACCAAGACTTTTCTCCCAGAGCGGCGGATTCGAGCTTATCCATTTGGCGCGCCAACGCGTCTTGCTGACGCTGAAACGCGGATTTAGCATTTGGCTGTGCAGGCATATCGTCCTCTTCGTCCTTTTCATAGTCTCCTTCTTGTTCCGCGCGCGCAATCTCGGCGTCGAGTTGCGCATCGAGCTGCTTGTCTAGTGCGTCCATCTCGGTGTCGCCACCAATGTCCAACTCTTCATCCTCTTCATCGTCTTCGTCCTCTTCCATGTACTCATCCTTGTCATCGTCGTGGTTTTCCAAGCCTCGATTACCAGCAATACCAGTTTCGAGCTCACCGTCGAGGTCATCATCTTCTTCGTCCAGATCTTCATCCCCTTCGAGCTCGTTAAACATGTCCTCCTCTTCGTCGCTGAGTTCGTTGAGCTCTGCATCCGTCGAAGCGCCGAGTTTTCCACCCTTGGTCCCACCGAGAGGTTTTCCCTTGTGTTTACCGAAGAAATCTTCAAACATCATATCTTGAGCCTTTTTACCCTTTGGCTTTTTATCCTTTATACGCCGAGTGCTCGCGCTGACGCCCGCCAGCTTGGCTGTGTACGCCAAGGCGTCGTCAAGGTCATCTGCTTCTTCGGAATCTTCCTCGTCGTCGTCGCCGTCGTCGTCACTCTCACTCAGCTCCCGATAGATATCACCCTCATCGTCTGAATCGTCATCTTCATCCGAGCCACGCTCCTTATCATTGTCACCATCCTCTTCCTCGTCTTCAACTTTGCGCCTCTCTTCGGCCTCCTCCTCGGCTTCGTCGAGAAAGTTTTCCATGTCGTCTAAACTAAACATTCCTGGATTTCTAAAATACTTGGACGTCCGGTCGCTCCCACCCGATTTCTTGCCGCTCTTCGATCTCGCGTTCGCCTCCTCTGAATCTTCATTGTCAGTCGATTCATCCTCGCTCCCGCTTTTGTCCTCTTCGTCCTCTTCGTCGTCGTCTTCTTCATCGCTCTGCAGTTCGTCCGCGCCCACATCAAACAACGCGTCCATGTCCACGTCCTCGCCAGACGACTTGACTCTCTTCCCCAACGCCTTGATTGCTCGTTTACACGCCTCCAAAACCGGTGTCGTCTGCGCCTCCATCTGTGTCCATACCTGTTCGGCGTCCAATCCCTCCGTCGTGAGTTCTCCATCCTCCAACGGCAGCGTTCCGCCCGACGTCGTCTCGCTTCGCTCGGCGTACGCAGCAGTCAAGCGCGCGAACAACGTCCTCGCCGCCTCCGCCACCGCGTTTCTCGTTTTCGCCGACGTCGCCGACGCCGACGCCGCGGCAAACTTCGACCCATCCTTCCCACCGACCGCTCGCACCCCGTTCGCGATCTCGACGCTCCAGTGCGACGTCGGTTTCGCTGGCGACGCCGCGGCGACGCCGGCGGCGGCTCCCGAACCTCTGGTGCGTCGAGCGCCCATTTGATGGAATGAACTCACACGCGAGGTCGATCTCTGGAGTGCCGAAGGCTATGGAGACGCGCACGCACGCACAGACACACACGCACACCACCACTAGCACCACCACCGGCGCCTCCGCGATGCGGTGTCCCGTTCCGAACCACCGGGCGTCCCCGCTCAGTCCGCCGGCGGGCTCCACTCATCCAACGCGAAGAGCGACACGCGGACACCGCGTCTTTTTATGAATTTCGACCATGGCGGTTTTAACAGTACTGAGAGATTTGATAAGAGTATCACGTAGTAAAATGGATTTCCAAAACTAGAAAAAGGGACGGCATTTAAAGTGTTCGTGTTTAAAGATCAACTATATGAGCTGATGTGTCCACATGTCCGAGTGGACTCGTGTTTGAAAAGTTTCACTTTTCGCTTTCTCGCTTCGACTTCGCGCTCGGACCGCCTCTCAACGACGCAGTGAAGGAACAATGGGTACGTGCGAAAGACGCGACGCGACGCGATGACGACGCCGACGCGTGACGGCGCGGTGTATCGCGCATATTTCGATCCGACGCGCGAGGGAGCGTCGCTGTCGTCGACGAGGCGCGCGCGCGTGGCCTGGGGGTCGATGGCTGGACTGGAGAAAGATCGCCAGGGGTTCGCGGTGTGTGGGGATCCGTGTCCGTTCTGTGCGCGTTCGCGGCGCGTCGAGGCTGACGATGGGTGACGATCGACGACCGGGGGATGGATGGTTCGGAATCGATCCCGTTCGAGCGTCGTCGATCGGCGTCCGTGTCGTCGATCGGCGGCGCGCGGCGGGCGTCGACGTTGGATGCGTTTCAGGGTCTGGGACCTCTGAAAAGCCCTAAACCGCGAACACGCATCCTTGCGTTCGGCGTTTCGACGACGGCGCGCAAGCGACGGGACGGATGACGATCGAAGGAAATATGCACGATGATGATGACGACAACGACGGCGCGTCCTTATCTTTCGGTGACTGACCGCGCAACCTTGTTCTCTCACGCAGTGCATCTCAAGTGCCACGAATTGCGCGCGCAGACCAAGGCGGACCTCGTCGCGTCGCTCTCCGACCTCAAGCAAGAGCTCGCGGCGCTTCGCGTGGCCAAGGTGACGGGCGGTGCCCCGGGCAAGCTTAGCAAGATCAAGCAAGTCCGATTGGCGATTGCTCAAACGCTCACCGTTATCCGCCAAAAGCAGCTCAACTCTCTTCGCGAAGCGTACCGCGGCGCGAAGTACACGCCGCTCGACCTTCGCCAAAAGAAGACGCGCGCGATTCGCCGCGCGTTGACGAAGAAGGAGCGCAGCGCGAAGACGGCGCGCCAGGCGAAGAAGGATGCGGCTTTCCCGCAGCGCAAGTACGCTCTCAAGGCGTAAGCGCGGCTTTGGTCTTAGATCGACGAATTTAGTTTGGGATAGTTTGTGATTCGTAACCCGGGCGAGGGTATCAAGTAAATTTAGACGTTTTCGGCCTCTCCGCTTTGACGCGCGCGCGTGACTTGAATACGATAATGCTCGCTTAATTGCTTATTGAATCGCTAGACGGGATCAATGTGATCACGCTTGTTTTTCTTCGCTATCTTTTTCGTTGCTAGAGTCGGCGTCCGACGACACCGGGGCGAGCTTTCTCGATTCCTCCTCGGCGAATTCTTTGAGGAGCTCCTCCTGTCTCGGCGACAGGTTAGTTGGCGTGGAGACGCCAAAACGAATGAACAGGTCACCTATGAGCGGCGTACCCATGACGGGTAATCCTCGACCTCGGAGTCGGAGCTGATCTCCGTGTTGGGTCGCCTTGCGAACCTTGACTTCGACGTCGCCGTCCATGGTCGGCGCCTTGACGGTGCCGCCGAGCGCCGCCGTGGCAAACGGAATCTCAACGCTCGTCACCAAATCGCTTCCAACTCTTCTGAACCGGTGATCCATGAGAACTTGGACGTTAATGTACAGGCTACCTACGCGACCGCCGACGCCGCGAATGCCTTCACCGGGCACGCGTAATCGCTGACCGTCTTCCACGCCCTTGGGAATGTCAATTTTTACATCTCGCGCCGCCTGCGTCTCGCGCTTACCCCGAATGTTCGTCACCGTCTCCGGAATGTTGATCTCCCTGCTAACCCCACGACGAACGTCATCGAGCGTGATTTGAATGTTCGCTTGGATGTCTCTCGCGCCGCCTCGTCCACCGCCAAAGAAATCTTGTAACACCTCCTCAAACGGATCAAATCCGCCTCCGGCGCCGCCCGCCTGGTAAAAGCCTTGGAACCCACCGGCGCCTCCAAAATCTTGGAAGCCGCTGAACCCACCTCCCGCGCCCGGTCCACCGCCACCGCTCTCCATGCTCTCGTAATTCTCGTGGCCAACCTGATCGTACGTGCCGCGCGTCTTGGCGTCTCTCAGGACCTCGTACGCCTTTTGCACCTCTTGAAAACGCTTCTCCGTCTCCTCGTCACCCTTGTTCGTATCCGGGTGGTACTTCTTCGCCAGCGCGTAGTACGCCTTTTTTATCTCACCCGCGCTCGCCCCTCGATCGACGCCGAGCACGTCGTAGTAATTCTTACCCTTTGCCGCCCGCCCGGCGCCCGCGCTCGTCCGAAAGCCTCTTCTCGCGCGAGCCTCTCCTTTGAACGCCGCCGCCGACGTCGTCCACCCACCGCGCGTCGCCGAAGCTCTCCACCGCGCATCGAAACCACGCATCGCCGCCCCGAACGTTCGCTCGCGTCGTCCGAAACCATCGCACGACGACGAAGAAAACGCCGCGGCGCGACTGAGACTCGAAGAAGACGCCCCGGCGGTTCCCGACGCCGAGCGCGCGTACGCCCCCGCCGCCGCCGCCCCCGCCGTCGTCGTCCCCCGCGCCGCCCGTCGCACCGTCTCCGCGCATCGCGCACCGGCGCGTCCGAACGTCATCGCCGGTACCCTTGTTCGCGCGCGGACACAGAAACAGAAACGCGACGAATGAAAATCGAAGAAGGATTCGACGCGCGAACGCGAATGCGATGCGCGGGCGGTCGTCGCCCCGTCAAGGATTCCGCGTCGGACGCTCGAGACGAGACCGGTTCCTTCGCTTCCGAACGACGGGGGACCCCTTTCCTTCGCTCGGCGTCGGCGCGGTCGAGCTCCAACGCGTCGGCGTCTGAAGCGATTGCGTGCGACACCCGACACCCGACCCGACAGAGGCAGAGGGACAGAGAGAGAGGGTAAGAAAAAGTGACACCTCGAGTGGAGTGGGAAACATCGTGGCGTCACTCTCGCCTCGGCGATGTTTGCGGCGACGACGACGACGACGACGACGGCGGCGGCGCGGGCGGCGATTGGATTCCGCGCCGCCGTGCGCGGGGCGACGCGCGTCGCGACGGCTTCGACCGGGACGACGACGACGACGACGACGAGCGCTGGGCGCGGTCGGTTCGTGTTCACGTCCACAGTGGTCGCGGGACGGAAAGCGGCAAAGATCGCGGCGAAGAGTGCGTGATGCGCGACGCGTCGGATGGATTGGATCGATCGGATCGTCCCTTCGCGGGCGCGATGATGCACGCGCGGAACGGATCGAAACGGCGCGAGACGAGACGACTGACGCGCAAACTTTGTCGCGACTGAGCGCAGAGGGCAAGACGGACGCGGCGCGAACGAAACTCTACGGACGATACGGTAAATTGATCGTACAGACGGTGAAACAGGGTGGATCGGCGGACCCGATCGCCAATGTTGCGCTCGGGAAACTCCTCAAGCAAGCGCAGAACGCCAACGTGCCGCGGGACCTGATTGAACGCAACCTGAAAAAGGCGCAAGAGGGCAAGCAGGGCGACTACTTTGAGCTCACGTACGAAGTCTACGGCGCGGGTGGCGTGGGTATCGTGTGCGAAGTGCTCACGGATAACGTGAACCGAGCGGCGAGCGAGACCCGGAGCGCGGCGACAAAGGCGGGGGGCAAGATGGCGGAACCGGGAAGCGTCATGTTTAACTTCAACAGACGGGGCGTGTGCGTCGTGGACGGAGGATCGGAGGACGCCGTCTTCGAAGCCGCCATGGAAGCCGGCGCCGAGGATATCGTCCCGCGTCGCGACGGTGAAGAAGGCTGGGACGTCGTGTGTGAATTGGACGATTTCGCCGGTGTTCAAGACGCCCTCGCCGACGCTGGGTTCACCCTCAACGAATCCACCGGTCTCAAGTGTATTCCGGTGACCGAAATCGAAACGAGCGACGAAGACGCCGACGTCAACGATAAAATCATCGAGGCCCTTCTCGACCTCGACGACGTCGACGCCGTGTACTCGCAATAATTTATTTCATCGTCGCGCTGACGCTCTTTTTCGATTTCTTTTCGCCCCCCGCTCCATTCGTTTCCGTTTAATCAACACCACTTTGGTAACACACACAAAAAAAACGAAACAACCACGCATCGGCACCGAGCGCGTCGTGAGAAACCAGTCAGTCACCCACCCACTCTTTTGACGGTTCACGAACCATAAAAAAGTTGCCACGCGTTTTCTTCCTCCCAAACTCAGAACCCGTCCGTCGACGTCAGACGCGGACGCGAACGTCGAGGACCCACCCGACCGCGCGTCTTTCGAGCGCCGCCCGCCGGTGACGTTTCCATCGTCCCGCGAGCGCGCGCGCCTTCTCGCGAGTGAACATGTCGACGACGCTGGACGCGTGCATCGCGGCGTGCGGAGCGACCGCAGACGCGTCGTGCGCGACGGATTGCTTCACGTCTGCGGGATGGGAACAAGCGCAAGAGCCGTTCTTGCCGCAGACGGCGTCGATCATTCTCGGGTGTGGGTTGATTTTGCTCTCCGCCCTGTTTTCCGGGCTCACCCTCGGGTTGATGTCGCTGGACCCGGTTGGATTGGAGATCATCGCCGAGGGTGGCGACGCGGATGAGCGCGAGTACGCAAAGGTGATCATACCCGTGCGGAAGAATGGGAATTTGTTGCTGTGTACGCTCTTGCTCGGCAATACGGCGGTGAACTCGTTGATTTCTATTCTCATGGCGAGCGTCACGAGTGGTTTGATGGGTTTGTTGGTGTCGACGCTGGCCATTGTGTGCTTTGGCGAAATCACCCCGCAGGCGTTGTGCTCTAGACACGGCTTGTATATCGGAGCCAAGACGATATGGATCATGAAATTTTTCATCATTTTGCTCTTTGTCGTCGCTTGGCCGATATCCCTCGTGTTGGATCGAATCTTGGGGGTGGATATTGGGTCGTTTCACACGACTGAGGAGCTCAAGCACCTCGTGCGCGTGCACGTCGAAAAGCCACAAGGTCAAGAAGAGTCGGGATTGAACTTCGACGACGCCACCATTTTGACCGGGGTGTTGGAGTACAAGCACATGACGGTTGCGGACGTGATGACGGATCTCGATAAGGTGTACATGATCAATCTCGAGACGAAGATGACGTTTGCCGTGCTCATGGAAATTTACAAGAGTGGATTTACGCGCATCCCTGTGTACGAGGGCCGACGCTCCAACATCGTCGGGATCCTCTTCACGAAGGATCTCATTCTCATCGATCCGGATGATGAAATTGAATTAAGCGCCATATTAGCCTTCCACGGAGGCAAGGATGGGGGATATCTTCGTTACGTCAACGACACGACGACTTTGGACAAGGTATTTTTAGAATTCAAGACGGGCCGCATGCACCTCTTGTGCGCGCACAGCGCCGATGGTCCGCCTAGAAAAGATGGAAACGGTGCCGTCGTCACTGGTGTCATCACGCTCGAAGACGTCATTGAAGCGCTGATTAAGGATGAGATTGTCGATGAAACGGATAATTTGATTGACGTCAACGAGCCGACGTCCATCGTCGAGAAGCGTGTCTCGTTTCGAGGCGCCGATCCGACGAAATTCATGAGCTTATTTGAACACAAGATACACGAAGAAGAGAAACTCGGTGAGAATGAAGTGAGCGCAATCGTTGCCTTCTTATCTACCAACGTGCCTGAATTCAAGAAGATTGGATCCTTCCATAAGGTAATGAGAAGTCTGATTGAGTCGAGCAAGGTTGAAGATATTGAAGATAGTAGCGACAGCGAAGCCGGCAGCACCATGGGTACGCCAGGAGTCCATCAAGAGAGCGCGGACGACGAAGACATGCTGTATAAACCTGGTGAACCGAGCGACCGTTTCATGCTCGTGCTTCAAGGTCAGCTGAAGGTTTTCGCCGGCTCTGAAGACTTTGAGTCCGAGTTGGGGCCTTGGTCGTACGTCGGTCAATCCGCCCTCACAAAGGATAATTACACGCCAGATTTCAAAGCGTTCGCGTGTAAAGGATCTCGAGTACTCTTCATCACTCGCGCTGACTACAAGGCAGCACTCGCCGCGTCCGCGGTCAAGGCGATGGGGGCGGGCGCGAAGCGTAGAGCACAGAGCGCCTCTCAGCTGGCGTTGGATTCCGGTCGAAGCTCACCGAATCAGTGAGAAAAACAGTTTATGCTCACGATCGTGGCACACCACGATACAAGAGCCTTAGCCATGCGTAGCGCAATGATTAGCGAAACATGTGATTTTTCTAGTACCATTACAAGTATTATCCACAACAACAACAACAAAGGCGACGTCGGCGACTATTGGATGTTCTCTATTTTCACTCGAGAGGAAGCGTACACGTGGTAATTAAGCGAACTCAGTCATCTCGCATTCTTCTTCTTCGCCTCTTCTTCGAACTCCTCAAACATGTTGCATCTAAAGTTCCATTCACTCGATCTCTGATCCCTCTCGGCATCCGCTCCGTGCTTTGGAAAGTGCTCAAAGTGCGCCGCTTCGACGTCGCCCTTGCTCGCGTCTGCCGGCACCCGACTCGACGCCACCCGAACGTATCCAGTGCCACCGCACACCTGACACGTCGAGATCGTCTCCTTGTACCTCTTCCCCGCCCCCCTTCGCGTCATCGATATCACCAGCTTGTTCCCACCGCAGGCTTTACACCGCGAATCGTACACCTCAGTCGCGTCCTGAATGCTACACGAGTCAAGTTCCTCTTGCTCTGTGGGCTCGCACCGCGACTCCTTAAACGTCGTCCCACGCGCCGGTCTCGGCGGGTCCACGTGGTACGTGATCGGCAATCCCAACGGCGTATTTCTCGCGTCGTCCTTGTTCTTCGCCGACGACGCGTGAGGCACGAACGTCGCGCGTCGATGCGCGCCAGCGTCATTCGTCGTTCGCGTCGTAATCGAGAGGTGCCGATTACGATGACGTCGCCGCGCGACCATGCCCGGACGCGACGCACACCGACCGATGCAGACGGTCGAAATCATTGAAAAGTATTTCGCTCGAGCCGTTCCGAGGCACGTTCGCGCGTTCCGAAGCGTTCGAGATCGACGACGCGTCTGCGACGCGTGAGACTATGACGACGATTGCGGAGCTGACTCGGCTATTTGTACACTTTTTACCATCACTTGGGTAGTCTAAACGCGCGCTTGGTGCGTTCGGTTTGCTTTTGAAGCTTTTGTAGCGCCCCGGTGCGCTTGTGCGTCGATGCGGGACGCTTATGCGATGTCGTCGGTGGAGGCGTCGGGCGATCAGTGGTGGGGGGCACGGTGGACGAAGGCGGACGAGGCGGGGCGAGCGGGGCGAGAAGCGTCGGCGGCCGACGGGTCCACTGTTCGTCCGCGCCCGGAAGGGGTGGTTCGGCGGATTCCGCGCCAGCGTCTGGAAGCGAAGACGGTGGTGTGGGCGTGGTGGCCGTCGTGGCATGCTTCGTCTTGACGCGACGGTCGGTCGTCACGGGCATCGTCCTTGTTTTCGCCGTCGCGGCTGTCGAAGACGCCTTTTTCGTTTTCCGCGCAGGCGAACTCGGTAATAAAGCATCCACATCGTCGGTGCTACGCCCGTTCCCCGCGACTTTGAGCGCCTTAATTTCATCCCTCAACTCTTTAATCTGTCTCTTTTGCCGCTCACACGTCGCTCGAAGCGTCTTGAGTTCCTTTGCCGAAGCCGCGTTCTCGTTCGCGTCCGCTACCCGCGACGTTCCCGGCAAACCGCCCGACGCCAACCTCGCGCTCACCTCGGCCTCACGCTCTGCCCGCTCCCGCATCACGTCCGCCGTCGCCCTCTTCAACCTCTCCACCTCTGCCTCGGCGCGCATCCTTCTCAATCGCTCCTCACTCGCCGTTCGTCGCTCCAACGCCGACTCTTTATTCGCCGCCAAAGCCGTCGCCGAGCGCCCGCGTCGCCCCAACGCCTCCGCGCCCCCGCACGCGAGCTCCAGCGACTCGTACCGCGATTTCAGCGTCATCAGCGCCTCGCGCAACCCATCCCGAACTCTTTCGCTCTCCTCCAATCGCCGCAAGAGTTCCCGCGTCGTCGTCGTCGCCGCAGACGTCGACGCGTCCGCGCCTCTTCCGCGCGCATCCTCTTCCGCTGATTCGTCTTCGTCATTCCCGTTCCCGTTCCCGTTCGTCGACGCCGCAGCTTTCATCGCTAACCTCGCCGCCATCGCCGCCGCCGGTCTCGTCGACGTCGCCCTTCGTTTCTTCGCCATTCCGGCGACGAACGAACCGATGACGACGACGACGCGGTCGATTCTCCCGTCCTCCGTCCAACGAACAACGCGCCAAAACGCTCGAGCACCGCGTCCATCCGTCCATCCGTTCGTTCGTACTCACCTCTGCGTGATTTAGAGGCCTCTAAACCCTACGGATTCAATGAGTCATGACTCGTCGATTGGTTTGGTTCAGTTCGGAGGGTATACGGATCGTTGGATCGAGGACGCGCGCGTTCACACTCCATCCACACTCGACGACGACGTTGATGATGATGATGACGACGACGACGACGACGATGACGACGTTGATGATGACGAAACCGACGACGAAACCGACGACGACGAGGACGAGGACGAAAACGCGAGCGTCGAGACGGGGGTCTTCGCGCGGGAGACGGCGATCGTCGCAGTCGGAGCCTCGGCGACCGCGGGAGATGAGTGACGACGATGTCGACGCGAACGTCGACGCGAACGTCGTGAGGGTTGAAGGGAAGGGTGCGACGGCGAAACCGACGGCGCCGGTGTACGATGAAACGGAAGCGCGGGTGTTTGACAGAGGCGACGCGTCGTCGCCGAGCGCGGCGCGAACGCTGGAACGGGTGAGCGTGCAGGAGATGAAGGAGATTGAACGGGCGAACGAACGAAACGCGCCGGCGGCGGCGAGGGCGAGAGAGGCGGCGTTTCGGGCGATGATGGACCGGGAAAAGGAACGCGAGGGCGAACGCGGGGCGGTCGAGCGAGCGCTGAGCGTGGATTCGTTGTTGGTGTTTGGGTGTGATGGGGTGCTTCCGGAGCTCGTGAACGCGCGGGTGGCCATGCTCGGGGTGGTGACCGGGGGCGTCGTCGAGGCGCTCACCGGGAAGAGTTATCCGGAACAGCTGGCGTGGAACTTGACGCACGGGGTGAGCGCGCTGATTGTCGGTGCCGTCATCGCGGCGAGTTGTTTGCCGAGCATCACCGCGCAGGCAGATGGTGTCGAAGTCTACGGGTCTGGGGTGTGTAAATGGAAGAGAGACGCGACGGCGCGCGCAGAACGGGGCTACCTCGTCGATCCGTTGAACCTCGACGTGCGAACGCTTCCGGGCAAGGACACCGTCCTAGGACGCGTCGGTTGGGTGCCGTTTACCGAGCTTCTCAACGGCCGATTGGCGATGATTACGCTCATTTGTCTCTTCGCGGGCGAGTCCATAGCGGGGCGTCCGTTCTTTACGCCTTGAATGAGTACTAAAGTAGTTTAGTTTACACGGCGCCCGCCAGCGGGCGTCTTGGCTTGTCAATTCTACACGATTTACGCAATACGCTACCATCCATTCCTTTGCTCCGCTACCCATTTCTTTACTTTTTCTTTGCGCCCTGTTTCGGTGCGAACGCCCTTCGTAAACGCCCCACGACGTCATCGGTAACCGGAGTCGCGCGCGAGGATTGGAGAAAAATCAACGAAGAGTCGCACGACGATAATCTATACTTGGACTTTTTGCGATGCTGCGCACCTTCGTAATACCCGTGCTCTCGAAGCGGAATTACTTCGACTCGGCGGCAAAAAGGAGAGTTCCTCAAGGCTTCCCAACACGGTCTGTTTGGCCAGTTCGGGGTGACAACGATAAAGGTAAGCGATTCGTTGAGCGCGTCGGCTTCGGCGAGACGCGAGTCCAAATGCTTTGCGACGTCTAACACAAGCGCCGGCTCGAACGGTGGATTGACCTCGTAACACCCGCGCTTCGGGGCGAAACCGTCGTAACTTCCGACCGAACCGAACGGTGCGTCGACGTCTCCGTGTGCGCTGCAAAACTTTGGCCATCGACAGTTGAGTGGCGAGGCGAAGAGCTCCATGCCGCACCCCAAGCCGTCTCGCAAGACGTCGAACGCTTCGCCGTGCAAAGCCGTGTGATGCCCGCCGGCGAATCTCACTTGCCCACCCTGCGCGGCGTCATATCGACAAACCATGGCGAACGTCGCCGTTAAAAATGCATCTTCGTCTACCGTCTCAGCCCCGTGACATCGCTCGTACAATCGTCGTAATTTATGGAAATGTTCGGCGTTTACTCGCACGCTCGTCGAGCCCAATGTGAGCGCAACCGAAGCGTCGTTTTCGCGTTTCAATCGAACCCTTTCGGACGACCCAGCTGGACGATGCGATCGCTCCCGCACCAAGTTTCGCGCTAACTCTCGAGACTTGGTCATCATCGTCTCACACGCCTCTTCAATCTCCGCCGCATCCGCGCCGTATTTCGCCAACTTTTCCGCGAGCGCCGCTCTGGAGCGTTCGCTCGTGGGAATCAAAACCGTTTCGCACGCCGTCGCGATCCATTCCTCGTAAGACGAACACCACCGCTTCCCGATTCTTTGTCCACACGCGCGTTCAAAGTGCATACACATGTGCGTCACGAATCGTAACCTCGCCGCCTCGACGCGCGCGATGGACAGGGCGTCATCGATACCGCCGCCGCCGGATTCAGACGTCGAAGCCAACCTAGCGAGCGCCGCGCGCTCCGCGTCTGCGTCGCCGACGAAAGTCGTCGCCCCGTCATCCAAGAGCCCCGGTCGAAAGTCAACATCGAGCATGACGGCAACCCTGTCGCCGCGAACGGCGTCGTCGGGTCGTCGCCGCGGCGCACCGCGTGCGTCTTCGGCGGTGACAGTTTCTTCACTTTTCCCAACAGTGTCACCATTGCGCTTTTTCCTCTTCTTCTTCGTTTTCGTCGTCGCCGAATCCCCTCGTCGCGCGTCGTCAGCGTCGGCGTCGTTTCGTACGATCGTTCGTCGATCATCCCTGGACCCTCCGAGCGTCGCTCGAAGCGCGGCCCAGTTGGACATCGCCCGACGAACGAAACGACGCAGTGAAAAGTGAGGTCCGAAACCGCCTTCACTCTTGGACGCCGCCGATGACTCACACCGGAGCGACAACCGCGACGACGCGTGCAGTCACGTCGTCACGAACGAACGGGGTTCGAGGACGAGGACGAGGACGCGCGACGGGCGTCGTCGCGTTCGGTAAAGGGAAACGAAAAGGTTTCGCAGAGCTTCTGGGTGGTGGTGCTGACGGTTCGGATGGCGCCGATGTGGACGGCGGTGGCGGCGCGGTGGGTTCGTCAGGCGCCGTCGTGACGGCGGGTGTTGTCGGGAAAGTGGCACGAAACGCGGAGGAGCGGTGTCCGTGCGGTGGTGGGAAGGATGGGTTGACGTACTCGACGTGCTGTAAGCCATATCACGACGGCGACGCGTACCCGACGGATCCGGTGACGCTCATGCGCAGTCGATTCAGCGCGTACGCCAAAGGGAAAGGGTTGTATGTCGTTAAAACAACTCATTCCGATAACCCAATCATGAAGGAAGGGAGCAAGACAAAGGAGGGAAAGGTTGTATCCACGCTCGCTCGCGACGTCGAAGCGACGTGTAAAAAGGTTCGATTTTACGACCTTGAAATTGTTCGAGACAAGGCTGGGAAGAAGAAGGAAGAGGAGCATTACGTCGGGTTCAAATATAAATGCCGCGTCGTCGGTCAGCAAGGGTTTAACGAGCTCCCAGAGGAGAACCACGCCGAGTTGTCGACGTTTCGCAAGGAGGAGGGCTTGTGGAAATTCGTCGACGGCTTGCAAGGCCAAGCTTAAAATTAGCGCAGTTGTAACGTAAAGTAAATGCGATTGTCAAAGCACGACGCGATCAAAGACGTTCTTTCGCTTTGTTTTGTTTCCGTCTCGCACGCATCCTCACGCTCGGAGAGCACTCGGTACGCTGAAACGCTCGTCAATCCACCAAAATACACAGTTGGTGACGTCAACCACGAAATCACTCACCGCCACTCTCGGGCGCGAGCATATGCCGGCGTTACCGGCATCCGTGGTAGCTTTGCACGCGCGGGCGCGCGTCGCACTCCCGAAACGCGCGGGAAGAAACATGAACGTCGTTCGCGCCTTCTTCGGTGCAAGTAAGCCGAACGCGGCTGCCAACAAATCAGCCTTTGATTTCACCGTCAAGGATATCGACGGACAGAGCGTGAGCCTGTCCAAGTACGCCGGTAAGGTGTGCTTGGTGGTGAACGTCGCGTCCAAGTGAGGCTTGACTGACCAGAACTACAAGGAGCTCGTGCAGTTGGATAACAAGCACGAGAACCTCGTCGTTCTGGCGTTTCCGTCGAACGAGTTTGGTGGACAAGAGCCGGGATCCCCGGCTGAAATCAAGGCTTTCGCGGGCAAGTACGGCGCAAAGTTTCCGTTGTTTGAGAAGACCTTGGTCAACGGTGCCAACGCTTCGCCGCTCTGGAAGCACTTGAAGGAATCCGCGCCAGAGTCAGGATTGCTCGCCATGGCTGGTAGCGAAATCAAGTGGAATTTCGCCAAGTTCTTGCTCGACAAGGAGGGTAAGACGATCAAGAGATACGCGCCGACGGATAGCCCGCTTTCCATCGAAGCTGATATCGTCAAGGCGCTTTAAGATTCTTTCGATTTAGAAGCGAAATGAGCACGTACTAGATGCTCGCGGTGGACGCGTGACGCAACGTTCTACAAACTGAGTTTACTCAAGAGAACGGGGTTGATAATCCCGCCGCGCATCGATATCGTAGCTACGCTAGAGTTGTACGCAGTACACGTATGAATGCTTACAGTACACGCTGATACAAGTACCAGTGTCTATTCTAAAATATTCGCAACCTCAACCCCTATGGCCATGCACGAAGTCAGACCCGGAGACTCGAAGCCAAAAAGATTCACGAGTCCAGGCGTTTGGTGGGTCTCCTCGGTCTGCATCACGAAATCGCTCGTCGCGCCTGGTTCTTCGGTATCGCCATCCCTGTTGATGAGCTTCGGCCTGATGCCGGTGTACGTCGGAACGAGGAACCCATCTCTGAGTTCAGGCCAGTATTCTCTTATGGCTTCGTAAAACGCTCGTACGCGAGACGAGTCCAACGTATAGTCGATGTCTTCGATCCACTCTATGTCTGGCCCGAATTTACTCACTCCGGCTACGTCTCTCGTGAAATGGATACCCAATCCTCCGTCGTGCGGCAACGGATACACCAAGTGCTGAAACGGCGCTGAAACTCCACGCTTCAATCCACAGTACATCCCTCGAGCAAAGTACAAAGGCGGCGGCGCAGCGCCCCGAACGTCGTACACGTCGTACATGCGATCGACGAGCTGATGCGCCCACAAACCGGCGGCGTTGACGACTCTCTTCGTCAAAACTGTTCTCGTCTTAGTCTTGACGCGAAACTGCTTTTTCGATCCCATGGATATTTCCACCACTTCCTCGCCAAGACCGAGAACTGTGCGCCCGTCGCGAAGGCAGTCGCGCTTGAACGACTCCATGAGCGCTTTGGAATCGACTATGCTCGTCGATGGTGACCAAATCCCCGCGAAGCCTCTAACATTTTTCTCCCACTCTTTGAGCTGTTGCGACGATACGAGTTCCAAGTCGTCTACGCCATTCCGCTCAGCTCGTTGAATCATCGCATCCAAGTCTGGCATCTGACTCTCATCTCGCGCGACGATTATTTTCCCGACTCTTTCGTAGTTGACATTCTTCTTCTCGCAGTATGAAACTATCTTTTGTCTGCCCTCAACGCAAAAAAGCGCCTTCTTGGAGTTTGGTGCGTAGTGCATTCCCGCGTGGAGGACTTCGCTATTCCTAGAGCTCGTCTGCGATCCTATCTGCTTTGATTTATCCACCAGAAAAATGCGCATGCCCCGTCGAGACAGTTCTCGGGCGGTCGCTAGACCTATGATGCCCGCCCCGACGACGACTGCGTCGTAGCTCTCGTCAGCAACGGTTGCGCCGCTCGCTGTTGCGTATGCGTTTACACATCTGTACGCGCGCAGGACGCCACTACGATGGGTTGAACCACGACAGCACGCGTTCGTCGAAACTTTGAGCCGCGTTCCGTACGCGTCAACGCTCGAGATACGCATCGAGCGCGAGTGTTTAACGCGTTTTGTGTTGCTGTGCGGTGTGTTTATTAGTCTTGTGCGTTGATAAAGTTTGTGGCTACTTTTTGGCGAAGGAAATCGGCGTATCGAATGAGCGTCGGTGATTTCGGGTCGAGATCAATACTCTCAAGCATCGGCTTGATCACCGCGTCGTAGTTTGGCTCGTAAAAGAACGCGATTGAGATTCTGTCCTTTGGCGTTTCCTCTCGATGACGAATGACGCGATGCTTCGTGGCACGATATCGATTTCCTGAACACAGCTGCAACATTTGACCAATGTTGCACACGATAGTACCGGGTACGTGAGGGACGTCAACCCATTGTCCGTTCAAATCTTCTATCTGTAAACCTCCACAGCTGGCGTCTAGGAATGATAAAAGTCCATAATCGGTGTGAGCTCCACACGAAACCTTGTATTCGCCTTCGTCATCCGAGCTCATCGGTGGCGATGAAATCAGACGCAAAATCCAGAACGAGCATCCCGCTATGTCATCTTCGAACGCGTCATCCGCTAAGCCTAGCCCCATGGCGACAAATCGCATGATTATCTTCCCTAGGCGTAAAAAGGCACGGGCAGTGTCGTCCACTCTCTGCAAAAGTTCATCGTCACCGATATCCGGATGCGGCCCCTTCAACGTCCCGGGCTCGCTCTTCTCGAACGGCCTATAGAAATCGAGCGCTTCGTGCGCATCCGGCTTACCCTCGGTTACGTTCTGACCAACGTACTGGTAGCCTTTGCCGTTGCACAAAGGATATCTGGCCTTTGCTTCCAGAGGCTGGGCGAACCATCGGCGACAGTCGTCGTACCCCACCACTCTCTCTGTTCCGGCGGATGTGACACGACCGTTTCTGTCGAGAGGCACTGGGCCACGCGAAAGCGCGCTCAGGACTCGCTCGAGTCCCTCTCTCGACGGAGATTCTTCGCAAACCGTTATTCGAAAGAAACCACTCGTGGTACACGCGCGTGAGAGTCGACGCACAATGTCTGCTTCATCTTCCTCTCGCAGCAAGCGCTTGAGCGCTGGCGCGAGGTTGATGGACGAACACAAATCGTCGCCCGCACTGTCTTCGTCCACCATGGGAGTCGCGTTTTGGAGTCGCACGACGGCGGCGTGCCTGAAACAGCTAGTGAGGGAGGTCACCTCCCAGAGGTGAGCAACTTTTACTTTAGCTCGGCTGGGCTTCCACTCTGCGCGCTCTATTGTGGCTACTATTGATCACAAACAACTATGTCGATGAAGCGGTTTGAGTACTGCCGTCGCTCGTACCGTGTTCACCGTACTCTAAGGATGTCCAATCCTCCAAATCGAGCATCGCAAGAACATCAAGAATTTCAGACTCGTCATTGACAGAGGATGGATCAGCCGTCTCTTCGTTAGGCGTCGTAGAAGAGTTCAAATTTCTCGCCGCGCGAGGTATAGGGGACATCACTCGTGGTAGAGCTTCGTCGGTGGAGGCCTCAGCATCTAAACGGGCTATCTCTTCGTCTGTCAAGTCAGACATGGCGAGCGCTTGTTCCATCACTGTGTTCAGACGTTCTCGTGGCCATACACGCGGTTCAGTCTTCAAGTAAACAACCAGCGCTTCGAAATCGCGTAATTTGAGCAAGTCGGCCGACGCCTCGTTCACTAATGCTACGCAGACTCTCATGATGAAAGAAGATGTGCGTTGAGCAAGGAGGCAATCCATCACTCTACCACTGAAGCGTACTGAAAAATCGGAAGCGAAGGCACTCATGAACCATCCAGATGCGTACAACACGGGCGCCACATCTTTCTCCTCCAAGTGAGCCGCTAGCGTCGGGTTTTTAGCTCGAAGAACTACAGAGAGTTGGCGAAGACGTGATTTCAAGCCTTCCATCCCGTGGCCGTACATTCCTCTAAAGTCACCGTTTTCCATCAAAGTGACAAACGCCGCAAATGCGCGGTTCTCGGGCAGGTATATCAAAAGAAGACCTGCAACGAAAGCCATGCCTTGACAGTAGCCGACTTTCGGGTCGTGCACAGCGTAAGCCTTGAGAATACGAGCCAGCGCTTTTCTTCCATTTGCCCCCTTTTCAGTCGCGGCGACAAAGTGCTCGTGATTGGGAAAAGTGCGAGCCAAATCTCGTTCAATCGATGCCCCAATGTTTTCATTCCAAGCGTCAGAAGAGGATCCAACGTCTTTGCTGGCGTTCGTTCGCTCGGTCATTCCAAATGCGTCTTGTAGCGTTTCGTAATAACCATCCGCCGCGAGCACGGCACACATGTCGTCTAAAATATCTTCACCATCGCTCAAACCACCATCAGTGGTCTCCTTACTCGCCTGAGTAGCTTTGCTAATCATCGACGACTCCCCGGACCGATCGAGCAACGATTCCCAGAGCTGCGTTCGCATAAAGCCCGGCGAGTCTTCGTAACAGTTTTGACCAACTTGGAGGTCGCACAGTTCGTCCGTCTCGACGTCCTTACTACGACGCAAAGCAGCCGCCCTTTCGAGAGCTCGCGACAGGCGTTCGCCAAACTCTCCCCCGACTCGCGTGAGTGCCGACGTCGTCGATTTCGCCGCTCTGGCGCGAATCGCAGCATCGTTTATGAGCGAGTTGATCCCCGCGCTGGCTCGCTCAAAAAAGTTTGGCATCTTCTTCGCCGCACTGCGTCGCCGGGAAACGATGCGAAACAATCACGCCGGTGCGATGAGTCTTTTCGCGGATGCCGTCGAACTCGATGACTCTGTGATCCAGAAAGCGAGTGCGCGCTCGACAGTGAGTGAGGTGAAACCAAAGCTTTGAATTTGTTCAACACAACTACGTTAGGCGGACGCGACGAGTTCTTCAATAATTTTTTGCATGGCGCGGCCCTCCTCTTTCGCGTCAGGCTTGGCCTGGTCACCCTCAGCGAGAATGGTGGAGCCGAGGTTCATCTTTTGCTCGGCGATCGCGACAATCTTCTCATCAACAGAATCCTTCGTCACTAGTCTGTACACGGTCACTTTTTTCTCCTGTCCTAGACGATGACACCGATCTTCCGCTTGTCGATCAATCTGTGGATTGAAGTCACAATCGTGCAGGATGACGGTATCGGCACCGGTCAAGTTCAATCCTTGTCCGCCCGCTCGAGTGGATAATATGAACGTGTCGAGGGCGGAATCCTTCGCATTGAACCTGTCAACCAAGTCTTGTCGATCCTCGACTGCCGTGTCTCCGTCGAGCCGAGCGTACTTCCATCCGAGGTGACTCAGCACCCATTCGAGAATGTCAAGCATGATTTTCCATTGTGAGAATATGAGAGGTCTCGATCCTTTCGCCCTCAGCTCGATTAAAAGCTCCTTCAGACGCTGAACCTTTGCGCTTTCCATGCCCATCTCTGGGTCGAGTAATTTGTGTCGCAAAGCTCCCTGGAGCATGTAATCGCCACACAGTTGATGGAGACCAAAGTCACTCAGCCCGTTGATGTGCTCTTGAACTCTTTCGAGTCGCGCATCTGGACCAAATATTCTACGTTTGTGGCACACGTCGGCGATTTCATTGAGATCTTGGTCGGTGTATTTGTTGCGCACGAGCAATGGATGGTTTGCAACTTTTCTGAGGTGCACGAAAATTGCCTTAAGCCTCGATTGGGCGAGACCTGTCCCATTCTTCGCTCTTTCCCTACCTGCTTGGGCCTCGGCACGAATGCGATCGACGGCTAGTTTGTAAGTCTGGGCTTGATGTCCGTTCATATCGATGACCTCTTTAATTTGAGTTTTCGGAGCGAGCTGTGTCGCTACGGTCTCCTTCAAGCGTCGCAACACGAACGGTTCGAGGATACGTCGAACCTTTCTAACTCGACGCTCAGCTTGTTCGTCGTCGATTCCATCCCCCAATTCGCCCTCTTTAAGGAGACCTGGTAAAATGAACTCGATGAGCGCTTCCAACTCTCGCAAGTTGTTCTGCAAGGGCGTACCAGTGAGCAACAGGCGGTAGTGCGCTTTGCGCGCTGTGCGAGTCAACCTAATAGTTCTCTGTGCTTCGCGGTTTTTCAGTAAATGCGCCTCATCCAGAATCAAATGCGAAAACTCCATCTTTTGAAGCCAGGCTCGATTGTCTTGCGATTCAACAGAGTCACGCTCAAAGAGCGAATAACAAACAATGATGACGTCGTAGCAGCACTTTCCAGTGCGCTCTCTGTGATATTCCTCGGTATTCCGTACTTCTTCGCGGCTATCACCGTGGAAGACGCCAACCGTCATGCTCGGCGCCCACATGCCGAGTTCACGCTTCCAGTTTTCCAAAAGACTCGCCGGAGACACAACCAACACTGGATTGGACGCGGATTCAACCCGCGGCCAACGAACGCCGTTTTCTGCAACCACGCCAGTGTCTGGGTGATACCTACTCATCGCGACAAAGGAAATCGCTTGGGCGGTTTTCCCCAGGCCCATCTCATCTGCGAGAATGGCCCCTGGAATTCCATTTTGCTGCAAAAGCATGAGGAAGTTGACGCCGACCATCTGGTACGGCTTCAAGTTCACAGCAAACGTACCACTCTTCATACCACCCATCGCCTCGACAGCGTTGTCGACGGAAAACACTGGGAGTTTACCTTTTGCAGCACTTTGTGCTTCCTTGAGCGTGCTTCGTAACCTCTTGGACATGTTCTTACACTCTTCATACGCTCTGTCTTCGTCCAACTCCTCTCCGCCAGATTTTTTCCAATCGTCATGGTCGGGGCGATAGTCATCGAACTCGTCATCCTCGCGCTGCATGACGTAATCTTCTCTCTGTCGGTAGCCGACGGTGTCCCTCTCTTGACGGCCTTGTCGCGCTTGCTTCGCCAGAGCTTCCAACTTTGTGCGCGTTTCACTCTTGCTTGAAATCCGCAAGTTGTCTTCGCTATCGTCATCTGTCGTGCTTCCACTATCGCTATCTTCATCCTCACTATCGTACTCTCGTCTCGTCGTCGACGGTTTCGTAGACGTCTTCATGCAAAAAGTGGGCCTAGCGGCGGGCTTGGCTCCGCCAGACGGATTCGACTTAACGACCGGCGCTCGGAAACCACTCGCGACGTTGGGGTTGGTCGAGTAGTCGTAATCACCTCCTCCGTACGCCCCAAATCCGTTCCCCGCACCCTCATCGCTCGCGCTTCCCAGAGAACTCTCGGAATCCGAATCCTCATCATTCAGCTCATCTTCATCGTCATCGGATTCCTCGTCGCTCTCCGCTTCGTCGTCGTCGTCGTCGGCTATGAAGTCGCCCTCCGACTGACTCGTGAGCAACGCTCTCGAACGTTTCCTCGAACCATTCGTCTTCGACGGTCCTCTCTGCATCCACGGCGGCGACGATTGACTCGACATGATGCTCTTCAGAGGCTTTGACGCCGTGAGCGCCGTTCCTTCGCTGTCATCGACGACTCTCACCAAGCCGCCGTTTGCGTGTCGGTACTCTTCGAAAACGTCATCTTCTGCGCCGTTCTCGGTCGTCATGCTGATCGCTCTCACGCGTAACAGAGCTCGTGAGCGCGCACGCGAGTCGGTGATACGAACCCTTTGGTGTGGGATAGCGACCAGACGAATCAAAGGAGGTGCCTCCGCCGCGCAACGGCCTCTGTGGTCTTGGCGCGCAAACGTGCATTTGAAAAGAAAAGCCGGGCGTTCGGCAGACGTCTGCGATAGTTTACATTTTCAACATTTACAAGCACTCGCGGGTTCAATACGAAAAGATGACAGAATCATGGATCATCGTCGCTATCGCTCTCGGATACGTAATGAATGGCGGCTGGTGTGCGATTCGCGATGACTGACGGGTTCGGCATAGCTACGAGACATCCTCTGACGTTGCCACTGGCGCTGACGAGCGACAGCGAGTCATCGAGAGATTTTTCAAGCGATTTGGTAAACTCGTATGCGAACTCCCGCGTTTTACTCGCCCCTTGAAGCATGTAATCCAGGAAGCCGATCGATTTCGGTCGTTTTCGCAGTGGGTTTTCTTCATCCAGAATTCGATGGTGCGAGTCCACGACGTCCATGGCTCGGTTGCGCAACGAAGACGCAACCTTGATCAAAGCGCTCGCGTAAGACGCCAAAGATGACAAAGCCAGGTCTGCGTTTGTCTTCATCTTCATTTGTTGCAGTGAAGTGAGCTCGACATCAGGGTAACGGGCGTAGATTGTGCGACGATACAAACTTGAATTGCGAATGCGCTTCGTTAACGCTTTCGCGCGTACGCCGTAACCCCAACCTTTAACAGACTGCAGCGAGTCGACAACCTGTTGATCCCTTAGTTTCGCATTCCAGATTGCTTCGGCCTTTTCCAGAAGGTCTAACATCGCCGAAGCCTCCATGGTTGTCTTGACTTTCTCGTCGGCGTAGTCTGCTCCGAAGAAGTATTCTCGATCCGCAAGCGCGTCTGGGTTGAACTTTTCGTCAACGCTCAACTCGTTGTACAACGACAGCCCAATTTGTTCCATGGCGGTGCCCGTTAACGAGCTTTGCCAAAGGTGCGGCATCTCCATCGCTTCCAAACTGAGCAAAAGTACACGCATCGCTCCTTCCACTGCCCCGCGAATCCACTGCGACACGCCAATCAACGCCCCGTATTGCTCCTTTGTCAACCCTTTCCGAGACTTGAGGATCGGTTTCGGCGCGCGAAGTTCGAGTACGGCCCCGTTCCACTCTCTCGCAACCTCGTAAGCGCCGCTGTACGAAAAAGGAACATCCTTACCTGCGAACGAAGCCACCGAGTTGCACAGCTGTCTATCCAGAGCCTTCAGATATTGCCAATTCTCCCGAAGCATTTCCCCGCTGGAAGGTTTCCCAGCCGACGACTTCGATCCCGGCGATGCCAGTGCGTTTCCCGGCATCGTAATCATATCAGTATACGGCGCCGCTTCACACGCTCTCGCATAAAACCCATCCAACTCCTTTCCCGTCTCTTCTCTCTTCCCACCATCCACTGGTTGAAGGGACGGCACCCGTCCCCAAAGCGCCGCATAGGCGCTCTGAATCCTCTCGTACGCCTCCGTACATTGTTGCACCGCGCGCGCCTTATCCTCATCCTCCGCGTTCGGCGCATCCAACGCCGCCGAGGACGACGATACCGACAACGGCCCAGAGTCATAGCTGCGCGACGTCGATGCCGCTGTTGTCGACGCTTCCGACGCAAGCGCATCCCCCATCGGCGTCCTATCGTGTTTAAGCGGTCGCGCGGAGTTCACTTCGGCAATCGGCGTCGACGCATCGTCTACCGTCATCGTCCGTCGTCGGCGTCGTCGAGTGACGTGGTGTAGCGCATTTTGGATGTTACACGAGACGTGTGCGGTTCATCTTGGATGTGCCGCGACGGCATAAGAGCGCGCGCGGGCGGGGTGACTCGCGAGTCCACCGGCGACACGCGCGCTCTTCGGTTTACTTGAGGCACCCCCTCGGGTATCATCCATCGGTCGTTTCAAAAGAGAGAGAGATGCGTCTCTCTACGACGACAGAGACAGAAACAGAAACAGAAACAGAACCGTCGACTTGGGCCGAGGTTGACACGTCGTGCGTCGGGTCGACAGCGCTAAGACTGAGCGCGAGGCGACGGGCGAGACATCGTTCTGCGGCTGGTGCGTCGTCGGCGTCGTCGTCGTCGGCATCGCGCGCGGCGAGCGGGTTCGTCGATCCTTTAGGCTACGGAGTCGTCAACGTCGAGGAGTTGGTCGCGCGGGTGCTCGGTGAGAAGGGTACCGAGAGCGATTCGGACGTCTCGCTGGAGACGTTGCGCGCGCGTCGACGGGTTCGGGATAAGGTTTTGATCACGAGCGAGGGTTTCGATCCGCTGACGTACCTAGGCGCAGCGCACGGGACGCGGTCAGAGGAAGAATTGCGAGTGGGCGCCGACAACGTACGTTTGTCGATAGAAGACGAGGAAGGTTCGAGGAAAGATTTCGTGGCGGAACATTTGCCGAATTATTTGGCGTGTTTAGACGCGATGGAAGACGCTCGGGGTTTGTTGAGGCAAGCGAGAGAGGAGAATGGAGAGTTTGGTGTCACGTACGAGCTCGAGACGAGGATGACAAAGACGGCGGAGAGCGCACATCAAAGTCTTGGCGAGATCTTCGACCTCGAGGATAAACGAGCAAAACTTGTTCGCGTGTTAAATCTGTTTGAGAAGCACAAGGATTTGTTCTCTCTGCCGTCTAATATCCGTGATGCCCTTTCGAAAAACGACTACGACGCCGTCGCCAAGTTGTCCGATTACGCCTTTGCATCGTTGAGCGACCAGCACTCGCAAGTCTGGGACATCGTGCTGGATGAAATCAGGATGGACATTCACAAGACGCGAGAAAGACTGTACGAAAAGTTGTACGTCGGGGAGTTGGACGATTCAGAGGCTGAGAAAACTATTCTGGCGTTGCGCACTCTCGCACGTTGCGCCCAAGGTTTGCCAGATGCGAATTTTCCCGATCCTGTGAAACTGTACATCGATAGACTGGTTCAGCATGCACGCGATGGGATGTTTGCATTCATGTCGAGTGACGGCGCTGATGTTCAGTTGTTGAGTCGCGAATTCCGATCGCATTATGTTCGAGCTTGGCGATTTATCACATTGTTGGGCGACAGTCGGGAGTCCAACGCCAAGGACGATTTGAAGAGTTTGCAGATCGATTATGCTGATCTGGTGAAAGCAAAGTTTGACGAGACACTGCACCGCTCGACTGTATCGGTGAACACACCGGCTCTCGATGCGGTGATGGCGAAGTGCGACAGCATGATGCGCGTCGGAATTGAGCCATTGGTGACTTTTGACATTCTTCGGGACAAGTTACAATTCTCATCGTCTGAGTTGGGACCGTTGCAGCAGCTGAATGTGCGATGTGGCGTGAGTTTACGAGTACACCTAGAACAGGCTACGAAACTTTCGTTCCAAACTAGTCTAAGCGGACAGTCTCCTATGGCGTTGGTCAACACTGTTTTTGCAGTTGCCATGCCAAGAGTGTTTGCAGTCGCCACACAGTACTGGTGTAACCCGCTCGTCGGGCGGGGTACTCGTAACATGTGCTCGCGCGATGTTGCATCGCTGCTACAGTGCTACCATCGTCTCTCTGTTGAGTTCACACATCGCTTGGTTGAACACGCGAGTTCAGACGTTACTGGTGAAACGACCTATCTCGATTGCATTCGTCTTGTTAACGAGATTGAGGCGAACATGCGACAATGCTCGGACCAATTTCACGTCCTTGACGTCCTGTTGACAGAAGAGCAGTCCGGTCTCGTGCTATTTCAAGAGAAGAAGGCCGATGTATTGAAGACGTTGACAACAAGCTTCGTTGACTTCCAGGTCGCTCGCGTCAAGTCACTCCAGGAGTCATGGATGTCAACGAAGTGCGCTTCGAACGTTTCGACTCTCACTGCGCGGGATGGGGTAATTGAAGTGATCCGACTTTTGTCGAACGTCCGACGCAGCGCTGCGGGAGTGTTTTCTCAATCTAAAACCCGCCTGATTTCAGAGGCAGTTCAACAGCGTTGCGTTGATGATTTACGAGACCGTTACACGCAGCTTCTCAATAGCACCGCGGGCGATTCATCGTTGCGAACCTCACTCGCGGCGTTCGCGTTCGAGTTTGAGTTCTTAAAAATAACTCTAGAGAGCGCGGCTTCTGAAGCCACATTGAGCGGTTTGTCGCGACTGACGGATATCGCCCGGCGAGTGAGTCCAACGAGCGACCAGATTGCGTTGAACAGAGCGTTGCAGAGTGAGATTTCAAGGCACCAGCCGCTTTTAGATAGACTTAATAGTTTATAGGAAATGAATAGAAAGTATTAGTCTGGTTTAAGAACCGTACTCGATTGAGACATTTGCCGCTTCTTCAAAACGACGAGGAAAGTAATCCTCAGAAGGCGCCGCGCGCACCGGCTACCTCTCAGCAGGCTCGCGATGTCGCAGTCTCGCCTCGTGCTCGTGACGTTAACGTTTGCAGCTGCGTTCTGCTGCTATTTGGACCGCGTCGGCTTTCCGATTGTCTACACAGTCTTGGCCCGAGACGCGTGGATTCCCAAAACGATCCAAGGTTCCGTTCATTCCGCGTTTTACAACGGCTACACCGCAACTCAGGTTCCTGGCGGGTATTTGGCGACGAAGTACGGCGGTTCTAAAGTGTTGCAGTGGGCGTTCGCGATATGGGGCGTGATGAGCGTGGTGACGCCGAGCGATGGGAGTAGAACTTCGTCTCTGTGGTGGTGTCGCGTGGCTGTTGGCGCAGCCATGGGAACGGTTTTCCCTTCCATGCACTCGATGCTCGCGCAGGCTATACCATTAGAAGAGCGTAATCGCTCCGTTAGCTTTATGACTAGTGGTATGTACTTCGGTAGCGCGTTTGCGGTCGTAGCCGTGCCCGCAGCTATGAGCGCCGGAGGCGCCAAGCTTGCGACGACTTTGACGGGGTGTTGCGCATACGTGTGGTTGCTTGTGTGGAAGTCTGCGAGCGATCACATTGCTCTCGTGAAACCCACAGCAGATAATTCCACGCTTCCCGGAGGCGCAGGCGCCCGTCGAGCTCGCGGGACGCCTTGGGGTGAACTACTCACGTCTGCGCCAGTATTGGCCATCATGCTCAACAATTTTACATTTCATTACGCATTCTTCGTTCTCATGTCGTGGATGCCGACGTTTTATGAGCAAAAGCTTGATCTCGAGCCAGGCTCGTACACTTGGCTCAAGATGGTTCCTTACCTCGTCATGGGCATTTGTTCCAACGTTGGTGGAGTTTTAGCCGACAAACTCATGGCTGGGAGGGTTTATCATCCGACTCAAGTGCGCAAAATGTTGAACACGGCTGGATTTTCTCTCGCCACCTTGGCGCTGTGGATGCTCCCGCATTGCAATAGCGTCGTTTCCGCCGCATTCGTGAGCTCTATCGCCTTGGGATCTCTCGCTGTGGCGCGCGGTGGGTATTCCGTGAATCACATTGACATTGCGCCAAGGCTCGCGGGCGTTCTCATGGGCATGAGCAACGGCTGCGGCGCACTTGCCGGAATGATCGGACCGTGGTTGACGGGACTAGTATTAGACACAGCTCGCGATCCGTGGGTCGCAGCCTTCGGCGCGCCTGGGTATTTATGCATCGGGGGCATGTTGGTGTATCTTCGCTACGCGACAGCGGAACAATTATTTGATTAACTGTAGAATGTGTGGTGGCCGAGTTGAGAACAATGTAATGTAAAATGCAAATTAAAATTACTCGAAATGTAGAGTACATGTAACACCTTGCAAGGCGCCCTATTGTAACAACACGTCCGCGGTAAAAGTATAGCTGGCTGCGATGCAAAGAATTCTGAACAAAATTTACTCGCTCTTCGTCTTTTTGCACTGACCGTACAGAATGACGCCCGCAATGGCCATCGCCGTTCCGGCAATGTTCGTAGCGCTGACTGGGTTGCGGAAGATGATGACTGACGCGGCAATGACGACGACACGTTTTAACGAGTTGCCGACAGAGTGAGTGACCGGTGTCACCTTGCTCAAAACCATAAAGCTCAGTTGTTGGTACAGTTGGAAGCACAGCGACGCCAAGAGCAAATTCTTTGCCGTGACGGCGAGTGGAACCCCGCTGGAGGCAATGTATGCGACATTCATCTTAGGAATCTCAAACATCAAAGCGAGCGGCAAAGCGAGCGCGGCGGACGCGATCGTGATGCCACTAAAGAGATTGATGTAATCCAACTTTTTCATGTCTTCGCCCGTCATGACAAACTTACTCAAGACGTTTCTCGACTGAAACGCGAGATTGGATCCCATGGCGGAGACGAAACCAGCGAGGTTGAAGCTGACTTCCGTCGCTGAAGCGATTGCGACACCACCAATGATAGGCAGCAGGCTCGCCACCATCGCCAAACTCGGAATGCTTCCGAGAAAGACGGCGCTGAGACCAACGCTAAAGACGGGCTCGAGCGCCTTGATGGTGTGCGTAAAGGACACTGCCACCTTACCCAGAGACACGTTCGTGAGCGCGTTACCGAGCATGTGCGCCGCGCCCAAGGTGAGCAACGGCTTGACCATGGTCTTTTTCATCTCGGGCGCTTTCTTCAACCCACCAACCCACGCCAGGGCGCACATGGCGCTCCCGAGCGCCAGCTCGGCAAATGTCACCGTGAGGGGTATGGGCGCCGCCTTTAAAAGCGCCTTTTGATACACGTTGAACGCGATGGAAAAGTAATACCACCCGGCGAAAAGCCCCCCGAGCTCGATTGTCGGCCAGGCCTTCGCGAACACACGTTTCACGCTCGCCATCATCGCCTCGACTCCTCCATCCGAGCCCTCTTCGCTCGTCGCCTCGAAATCCGCCGAAGCCCGCGCGCGCGTCGCTCTTCTGGCTCCTCGCGCCGCGTCGTCCTTCGTCTTTTCATCCGGAGCGTCACCCATCAGAGACGAACGCACGAAGACCGCCGTTCGTCGAAGATGACGCACCCTCGTCGTCGCCATCCTTCGTTCGATCGCACATCGTCGCGCGTTCGTCGTCGGCGTCTTCGGTCGTCCAACGGAAGCACCCTTTTGTACAGTCAGCAGCATGCTTTCTTTGCTCGTTCGTCGGGTGCGCGAGTGCGTGCGTGCGCAGAGGGAAATCAAACGTCGATTTCGGTGTCGTAGCTTTTTCGCTTCGACGCCCGACGTGAGCGCGTATCGCGTGCGGATGAGTGTCGCTTCGGCGCCTCGTCGAATTGGAATACAAAAACAAGATGTTGTGGGCGTGCCCAGGAAGGCACAGCGCAGGCCTGGGGGGGCTCTTGATACCTGGTCAAACAAATTGCGAACTTTCTATTTCAAATCTGTGTTCTAGAAACATACTTCAAACAAGAGCGACGGGAGACGCGCACACGATCTGGGGAAACCCGATCGCGTCGCCTCGCGCGCGGCGCGCTCGTGTGCGCTGTCCGTGTACTATGTGCGCTAGCCTAAAAGGCGCCAGCCGAGCCCCAGGTACGACGCGTCAAGGCGTATTCGACGCGAAGTCGAATATCCTCGATTCGCCACGGGGAGCGACGCCCAACTACTCGCTAGATCTATCTAGATCTTATGGTATGGTACGGTTACGACGTTGAACCGAGGACAGACTTGAATCGAGCCCATCCTTGGTCGTCGGTCGATCTAACGCAGGCGGAAACTCTACTTCGGAAAGTCGAGCTCCATCGGGCGCTCCCACTGGCTGACGCCAGTCCTGCTGTTGTAATAGTACACGTAGCCCTCAGGGGCGGTGTGTTCGGTCCAGCCGTGAGACGGTGCTTCGGCACCGGTGGCGCCCGCAGCCTTTTGGTCGGCGTAGCCGTAGCCAGGCTTTTGGGCATTGACGTCGCCGCCGAGCGCGTTCATGCCCCACGGGTTGGTGCCTTCGTACGCGCCTTGCGCACCCGACTGAGCTTGGCCGTACTGTTGGCCGCTGTAGCCGTAGCCCGGGCCGCCAGCGCCGCTCGGGCCTCCACGCGGTTGACCGTAGCCGTAGCCTTGGCTGCTACGCGGCGGACCGCGTTGCGGCGGCGGAGCTTGGCCCCGCGGCACCGCTGACTTGACCTCAACGCGCTTGCCGAGCATGTCGTGGTAGCGGTTTTGCAACACTTGCTTGGCGCTGTCATCGCGCTGGAAAGTGATGAAACCGAAACCGCGGGATTGATGGTTGTGCGGATCACGCATCACTAGGACCTACGGGTGTTTCATAAAACGGACGGGAGGGCGGATAACCGTCAGTCATTCATTGGCTCCGTTTGAGGCTTCCAGTTCCAAGCCAGGCTCATCGCGCGCACATGTTTTATATGACCGAACAGTAAGAGATAGATCGAAAGCCACGAGATTCGAGAGTGGCGAAACCCTACGAGGTTGCGGGTCCCGCGCCTCGACGACGGTCGCGGTCGACGTACCTCCACGACGGGTCCGAACTGGGAGAAAAAGTTGCGCACGACGCCTGTTGAGTTTACAAAAACCCATTCCGCGCGTTTCCGTCGTCAGTCACTCTCCTTCTTCGCGTCGCGCGCGTCGCGATGCGCGTCGTCTCGGGCGTATCCCGAGGCGATCGAGCGATCTCTCGTTTCGTCGTCGTCCCCTCGTGCGGCGCGTTTCCGAACGCAAACCCCGCACGCGGAGGCGATGACGAAGGATAAAAAATTACATACCCTCATCGACGGTGCGATCGAGTCCACCGACAAAGATCTTCGACCCCGCGGACGCGTCCGCGGCGCCGGACATGTCGCTCATGTGTCTCTGTCACAGAGTCGCGTAGTGCCGTGTCGGGGAGAGTCGTCGCATCGGACGCATCGGGGGCGAATCCGACGGGTCACGAAGCGTCGATTCGTTCGAGGAAGATCTTCCGATCGAACGATCGAACGATCGGTCGTACTGTAGTCTTGGCTTGAGCAGTCAAATGGGCACTTTGGGCATTCGATGGGGTTTTGAGTGTGTATAATACAGACCGTATCTGATTACGACGCGAGGTAACGACGCGATTCGGCGACGCGCGCGCGTGGACGCGTGTTTCAAGACTACGCGAGCGTCTTCGTCTTCGCCGCATTCAAACGTCGTTGTCGTTGTCGTCGTCGTCGTCGTCGTCGTCGTCGTCGTCGTCGGGGGCTCGAGCGGTTGAGGAATTCGCTACGCTGAAAGCCAACCGGTCGTGAAATACATCTGGTTCGGTTGGCGTGGAAGAAAATGTCCGTATCGCGCGCGTCAGCCGCGCGCGCCGTGAGATGTGACGCGAGCAGTGGACTGAGGAGAGATATCGTAAAGTCTGTGAGCCGAGCGGGCGTTCGATGCCAAGCGTCGGTGGCAACGCGAGCGAGGAAAGCAAAGGAAGCGCCGGTTGATGTGGACGAGGACGGTTTGCGACGCGCGTTGAACGCACAAGGTCTTATTCTTGGGGAGAGAATCGATCAAGGTTCGTTCGCGGTCGTATATAAAGCGGAATCGACGGGTTTGAATGGGTACGGCTCGTCGTCGTGGCAGGGTGAGGCGGGGACGGTGCACGCGGTGAAGATTTTGAGTGCCACGGCATCAACCGTCAGTTCTAGAAGGGACTTCAAGCGAGAAGCCACGCTGCTGACGAGAGTCGATCATCCAGGTATCGTCAAGGTGTCGTACTACGATGAATCTCCTCAGCCATTCATGGTTACGGAGTTTTGTACGAGTGGGAACTTGTGGAACGCGCTGCGAGCGGAGGATATCAAGGCAAACAAATTCGATGACGGTTCTACGGTGGATATACCCGATGATATGCCATTATTGGATTTACCGACGCTGATGAAAGACGTTGCCGATGCGTTGGGGTACTTGCACTCAGTCGGTTTCGCGCATCGTGACATTAAAACGTCCAATATATTGCTAACGTGGTCGTCACAGCTTAACCGCATACAAGCCAAACTCTGTGACTTTGGAAGCGCGGCGCCAGTCAAGCTCATGCCTCGGCGTCCCAAGCGTGGAACTCTTGAAAAAGTTCTCGGTCTCGGTAAAGGGTGGCAGCCCGTAGGTACCATGCTTTGGATGGCACCAGAGATGCTGCGTCCCCCGATCGATGGCGAAGAACTGGATGGCTTCACGGGCGATAAGGCGGACGTCTTTGCGTTGGGCGTCGTTCTCTGGGAATGCCTAGAGTGGCGTGTCCCTTGGACCTTCGAAGGCGCTCCAACTCGGGCGCGTGTACTCGAAGAGGTTGTCGACAATGGATCTCGCCTAAAGCCGAAATCGACGGCGAGCCAACCCATTCAGTCGTTGCTCAGGGGTATGTTCAAGACTATTCCCGCCGAGCGACCCACTGCATCTGAAATTTCAATTGCGCTTTCAGCCATGCAAAGGCGATGGGATCAGCGAGGGATGTTTCAGCATATCGGTAGACTCGCCGACTCTCGCGCCCGCGAAATCTCAACCTTGCTCGAGAGTGAGTCTGTGGATCGCGAGACGCAAAACGTCATTGAAGAGGAAGCCGCCGCCGTCGCCGGTGTCGCCGCCGAAGAATTGCGAGTCAAAGAGGCTGAAGCGAAGGCGGTTGACGTGCAACATGCCTCGGCATCAGCCGTTGATGATCGGGTCGAGATGGAAAAGACGGATGAACCGCGAACGACTTCAACTCCCCGAGACGTCTCCGCAGCGCCTCGGGACGCTGATAAAATCGACGACATTAGCATCAGATTGACCGATATTGACCCAGAAAACTGGCTCGGTGAGCCTGGGACGATTGGTATTGAGGCTATTAGTAACAACCTCGTCAATATGATTTTCCCGCACGTTCTCGATTCTCAGTTTTCGCCTGAGATGGCGAGCGAAATGGCTGAGGACATAGAAGAACTACAAACGCTTACCGACAAGTACAACGAACTCAAACGCCGCTCGAGAACTGATCCGTTTGCCGCTCTTGCCACCGATTCGAAGGGGCGAGAAGTGAAGCGAATGACGCAAAAAATTGAAAGAGTCGAGGTTGAAGCTCAGGTAAAGGCTTGGGAGGTGACTAGAAATATTTTGCGTGAGCAGCTTAAAAAGGCGGAGGAAGAGCACTCTTCTTGGAAGAGAACGCTCCGCCGCATTTAAGGCGCACCGACATTTCTCACAAGAAATTGGTGCTGTAGCAGCAGCTTTAATTTAGACATCTGTTAATATTGATATTGATACACGCGTGCTTCTCTACGGTATTATGCTTGCGGCTTAACAAACTCAATCGCGATAGTGCTGTAATGCGCGTGGAGCTGCATGCCCAAGTGTGTGGCACAGTGTCTTATTCCCGTGTGTGTCGAAAACAAGAGGCAAGTATTCCTCGTTTTCGCATGGGAATCTACTATTCTTAAAGTGTTCAATCATGGCTTCCTTACCTTGAACTCTGGCGTATGTAACTTCACAAACCTTCCTCGAGTTGAACTCCTCCCACCGCTGCCTGTGAAATTCCTTATAAAAGTCAGCCGTGGTCTTTGTACACTTGAAATTCACAAACGCGTATCCAAGATTGCACTTATTTTTGAAGTCTATCGGCAGGTAGAAGAAGTCGTATTGCCCCGCGTAAGAGCGGTTGAGCAGATCCAGCATCATCGCCTGATTGTATTTATTCGGTATATTGCGAATCATGAGCGTTGTTCGACCATGTTCGGATGGAGCTGCCGCGCCTTCGTCGGCCTCCGCCTCCTCCATATTAAAGATGAACTCCTCTGGGTTGAGAGCTCGGGAACTATCATTGACCGTACTGTTTTGACTCGATCGCGAACGAGGCATGTTTTCGCTCGTTCTCGGCGATCGCTGAAACTCGCCGCTCGTTCTCGGCGATCGCTGGTTCGAGTAACCTTTGTTTTGAGTGGAGAAACCGTACTGGTCAGTGGACCAGTTCGGGTGATATTCGTATCCCGCCATGCTCTCGCTACCAAGTTGAGCCGCAGGCATGCCGGCGCCATACGGCCAATACATGCTCGGCATCATAAACTGTTGCATAGATGGGGGCGACGGTGGCGAGAGCTGCATCGGCATGTGCGGAGTCGCCCACGAAAAGTCTATGTGGCACGGTTTCCCTCTGAAACCTCCACTTTGTAGCTCTATGACAGCGAACTCGGCGTGTCGTACGTCGTAGTACTCGACAAATCGGTGGTTGCCGTGCCCTCGCGGCGCGGAGAGTAGCTTCAACTCACCAAATTGCTCCAGATGCGCCCGCAATTCGACTTCGAGTTCAGCGTCATCTGTTGAACCTATATCTAGGATCAAAAACCTTCCTTGGTTTTCCATCCCCGGAATCCAGTCGCAAGTACCAGAGTAAGCGACGCTGGAAAAGACGTTGCTCGTCGTCTGCAGCGTGCGCTTTGCATTCTCAGCGCACCGCACGTCAAAGAACGACACGAAAACAGCGTTCAACGAACGTCTCATCTCTGTTGATAACGTTCGAATGTCACCAAACACTTGCAGCGAGGTCCAAATCGCGTGATCACTCATCATCGGATCGCTCAGCGTGAGGTAGAGCGTTCTCGACGGATCGTCGTTGGTCCAAATCGCGGGAAAGTGCATCAGATGCGGTGCGCCCTGCGTCATGGTCGCAGCGATGACATCCATATTTGGCATGTAATGCTGCGGCGCACCGTATGCCATTTGTGCGTACGCGCTCTCCATGTATGGCATCGGCGGCATCGGCGGCTGTATCTCAATCGCCCGCGTGCCCGCGTCCGCCTCCCTTCGTCCGTCAGTGATTGAAATCTCAGACGACGATCCCGTTCGCACTCGACGCAAGTTTCCAACCTTTCCACGATATAGGTCCCTCGCGTTTTCCATCGGCATCATATCCACGCTCGCGTCCACATCTCCCGCCCCGCTCGACGTTCCGCTTACCAACACTCCCAGCTCAAGCGGCCCTCTCGCCGAGCCGGAATCTCTGCTTTGTCGTCGCACATCCGCGTCGCCGCCACCCTTCGCACCGACGAGCGCATCCACCATTTCATTCTCATCATCACGATTCTCGCGATCCCACGGGCGTCGCGGTTCCATCGCCCTCGCGACTCCTCCTCCTCCTCCTCCTTCTTTTCCCTCGCCACCAACACCCGGCGCCATCGCTCCCCGCGTTCGTCTAGACTCCCGACGCGTCTCGCGATTCCTCCACCCCGCGCTCGAGCCCCGTCCCCGCGGTTCACGCGCAAACTTCACGGAAACGAAACGAAAACTTTTTCGTCGCGATAGTTCCCGCGCGATCGCCCCTCGATCGTCGTCGCCGCGCGCGTCCGCGGTCCGAATTCCCCCTCGGTCGGCCGACGCGAATGCCGACGCGGATTACCGAACGAACCGGCGTGTTTTTCGCGAGACGAACGATCGATCGCGATTCCGTTCGCTACACACCGCGCGTCGTCGGTACCGATACGACTGATGTTTTTTTGCTCTCTCTCTCAGTCAGAGTCTGTGCTTCTTCCGCGCGTCGTCCGTCGTCCGTCCGTCGTCCGTGCTCTCGCTCGCTCTCTTCGTCGCGCAGTGCCGCGTCGGCATCGTCGTCGTTCTCGGGTCTCAAAAACGAGAGGGAAAAGCGGGGGGACCAGCGCACGCACGCGCGAGCAAAAAAAAGCGAGTCGCCCGCGTGCGTTCTTTTTTTATATGTGTATTCAGTATCACACACCATCGGGTACGCCATCGTCCAGAGCGGGGCGTCGCCATCATAAAGCGGTCGTCCGTCCGATTTTTTTCCTTTTCGCGGGAAAACATCCTTGGGATATTTCGTCGCTTTTTTCTCTCTCTTTCTACCGGTATGACCATTCAGTGTGTGTGACGTGCGCGTCGCGTCGTCCCGCGGAAAAAAAAGGCGAGAAAACACACCCCGAGCGCGGCGCCCACGCACGCACCACCCCCGGGATTTCGGGATTTCCAATCGCGTCCCCCGCGCAGGTCTCGCCGGGTCGATCGAACGGGTTTAGAGAAGACTTCGTGATGAGTGAGATTTCGAGTCGCGAGTGGCGACGACGACGACGACAGACGGCGGAGGATAGACGGCGGACCCGCGACGGAGCGGACGGACGAAGGGAGCGATGGCAAAGATTGAAGAGATCACGGCGAGGGATGAGGGCGCGGGGGCGACGTCGAACGAGGGTGGGAAGACGACCAACGCGGGAAAGGGGAAGAATGCCGCTGATGTGAACGGAACGACAACGACGACGACGACGACGACGACGACGACGACGACGATGAACGCGACGACGACGACGAACGCCGACGTGGGAAAGCCGGAGGGACCGCAACTGAAGCCGAAGATGTTCATCTCGCCGATTCTGCTCATGGGTGGGAAGAGACTCGGGATCGATTACAAGGATCCAGAGCACATTCACAAGATTCGTCTGTGCTTTGTGTGCGCTATGACTGTCTTGGCGTTGGCGTTCGCGACGTTGTGGACGCGGTTGGCGTCGAAAAAGAAGAAGCTCGAGGAGGACCAAGTGGAGGTGAAGGTGAAGGATTTGGCGACCGGTGCGACAAAGCACGAAAAGGTGAGCTTGTACGAGCACGACGTGCGCGAGTACAAAAAGCTCTTGCAGAGTAACCTGATGGGGGCGGCGATGGTTTCCATGTTGCACATGTACTTTAAGGTTGTACCTCCGCTGTTGTTGCAGTCCATTATGATGCCGTTGAACCTTGTGGAGGGTAACTTGTTCCAGGTTCACATGTTTGGTCGCGATGAGAGCACGAACGCGGCGTTGAAGCGTCCGTGGGAAGTGGTGGAGCAAAAGAGCGCGTTCGCCGCGCTCGCCGAAGCCATGTCACCGGAAACGAAAAAGCCGCAGCCAAAGGTGACGACGGCTAAGAAGGACCCGAAGAAGAACCCAAAGCACAAGAGATGATGATCCTCGTTGTCGCCTGAAATGTATTGAAACGTAGAGTGGAGGTGTTGGTCTTTTTGAAATACTACAAGTTCGGTACAATACTAATTGTTCACTATTACACAGGTCGTCCCGAGCGACTCTACTGTTGCTATATTTCATCGTCTCGGCACGTTTCCTCTTCTAAAATCATTTTCTTCCTCCTCCTCGTCGTAGTCTCTGTCAGTATTTTCGCGTCGAACTCGTTTGCTCACTTCAACGCGCCAATCTGTTCCAAGTTCTTCGTCAAGACGTTTCATGAGATTCGCTTCGACTTTGCGAACAGCAACGTCTGGATCTTCAGCAAATCCTGCGTTACTCGGCGGCAACGCGATGAACGGAGTGAGAGACAATATGGACGCCTCGACTAGGCATATCGCGACCGTGGCGTCCAGTCGTCCCGCGACTTCGCGGAACATTAATCGAGCGTGCGCTTGAGTCAAACGGATGAGTGATTCGAGCATGCGAATTGTCGTTCGCGCCACGCTGCGTCCTTCCAATCGTCTTTGCGCTTGGTAGTACGCTGTGAGTAGGCGCTCAGCGTCTTCAGTGAGATGTGGATGGATGTTCGCTTTTACGTGCGCGATGTAACGCCGGAGGCGTTCGAAGGGCCACATTGCCTCGCTCTCTTCCTGAAGCGCTCGTTGAGAATCCGTCGAGGAAACGTTCATCTCGTTCTCAGGCGCCGCCTTGTCCACCACTGCCTCGGGCTCGGCAGTCCATCTAGCCAAGGCACGTCCCCAACGTGCGCCGTCCGATAATTGAGAACTTCCTGGGTTGGAAAGTGACGATAACGATCCCCTGATTGCTTGTGATTGAGTTGTGGATTCATCGTTTGCGTCCAAGGCTCCTAAACGGGCATGCGTCTCTAGAATGTGCGCGCTCACCGCTCGATCCCATGACGGCTTTCGATCGTCTCTCAGTACGATGATGCAGTCGAATCGGCTTAATAATGGAGGCGCGAGGCCCGTGTTCACGGAAAGACTAGAACTCATATCAAACTGCCCTCCTTTGGGATTTGTTGCCCCGATCACCGTGGTCCTGGTGCGCAAAGTTGTCACCATGCCTGCTTTCGCAACGCTGAGTGTTTGTTGCTCCATCGCTTCGTGAATCGTCGCGCGTTCGGCTTCGCGGATGGAATCGAATTCATCAATGCAACAAACGCCTCCATCGGCCAAGACGAGAGCCCCAGCTTCCAGCGCCCACTCTCCAGACTCTTTCGTAGCCGCCACGGTGAGACCAGCAGCGCTCGATCCCATGCCAGTCGTCGACACCGCCCTCGGGGCAACCTCAGCCGCGTACTTGAGAAGCTGAGACTTTCCCATCCCCGGATCCCCGACGAGAAGGATATGTGACTCACCTCTCACGCGCCCGCCGGTGGAGTCACGTCGAGCGACGCCGCCGATTAGCGCAAGCATGAGCGCGAGTTTTGGCACCGCCATTCCGTACAGTTGCGGACACATTGCGCGTAGAAGCATATCTCTCGCCCGGAACGGCGACGCCTCGTTATCGCCCCAAAACTCGGAGAACTGCGTCTTGTCTTCCAAGTTCGAGACGTTCTCCACCCGCTTTTGCTTTTGTGCGACGCATAGACTCACGCAGTGGCCGACGAGCTCGACTTCGCACCTCTGCTCCTTTGCGCACTTGTACCATCGCCGCCGCACGACCACAGCCATCTGAACGTCGTCACCGGCTTGGACCTTATCCACCAAGTCATCGTCGAGTACGACGAGAAGCGCTCTCGGCGCCGCCCGCGCGCTCCCTCCGGCATGCCCACCGACAGGCTCCTGTATTCTTATCTCTTGGTAATCTCGCACCATACGCTTCGACGACGGCACGGCTCTAAATGACTTCCCCTTGCACGGCTTCGTCCGCGGGCAAGCCGGCGGCGGCTCGCCATCGCTTCCTTCTTCGATATTCACTGGCAGCAAGAACTGATGTCCACACTTTGTGCACTCAAAGACGTGTTCCGCCTCTAAAGATTTAACGCTGCCCACGCGCACGGCGACGCCCGAGACGCACCACATTCTATTCACATGCATCGACCGTATCCCTCCAATCTCCGGCGACAGCTCTGGATACGTCTCACACAATCTGTGCACATCCGGTCGCGCGCGAACGATCTCCTTGACTGACATGGTTTTCAGCATCTCACCCGCAGAGGCGTCGCCCGCTTCGAGTGCGCGCCTCGTTTCGCTGTAAACCGCCCCTTGTGCTGACCGCACCGCGTCATCCATGGCTGGAAGCAGCGCCAACGGTCGGTGAAGCATCGCGTTTCCAAGCACTGGGATCATCGAGCACAATCGGAGGGCATCGACGTGTATCACATAAGGCGCGCGCGGGTCGTTCGCCGTGAGGATGCGCACGAGCTCTTCGCGGTGCTCATCGATGAGATAGCGCTCGAAGCGTTCCGCAACCGCCGGCGCCGGCGCGGACGTGGATGGGGCACCCGTCGTCGTCGTTGTCGTCCTCGCCGTCATTGCGTGATCCTTTGTTCTCCGCCCGCGCGGTGAAGGAGGCGCGTCGACCGCGCGCGGGTGTGTGAAGTGTTTGTCAGCTGTCGTTTTTCAAACTGTTCATTGCAAACCGAAGCAAAGGGTTGAAAGAGAATTTTAAAAACAATGTTATCACAAAATGATTCAAATGACTATCGCTTGTTGATACAAAATACAGAAAAGATTGCTCAATTCCCGTGTCTTTTGTTTTGATCTCTACGCAAATCCGAAACCAGTGTTGCCGGTGCGAATGGCGTGCAAAAGTCTCGTCGTGCACTGTTCGGCGCTCATGTATCGAGGAATGCGCAAAGTGAGAAAACAAGTTTGAGCCATGGGAAGATGGTCTGTCGAAAGCTTTTCGTCGAAACGAATTTTAAAGTGTAAACCCTCAAATCCACTGTGGGGTAAGTGGGTATACGCAGCCCAGAAGTGGAGTAAAAGCGCTTGATCGGCGCTCGTAAAGCTGTTCACCGCATTCCAGAACCATTCCACTCGTCGTTCCTCTTCGGGTGACGAAGCCTTTGGTTCGTAAATGGTGGCTTCGCGCCAAGCCTCGACGCTAATCTTTGGAAGTCCGCACACGAGACGCTCCAGATCGACAGCGGATAAAGAAGACAACAGTTCAGCGGGAATGACATCGCAGAGACCCTTGCGAGCGGCGCGAGCAACGTCGGCGATGCTTCCTCCGCGGACGAATTCCATCGAGTGCCACGCGTACGCCTGAACGAAACGTTTCCGATTCGCATCTGTGACGAGCACATCGCGTCCTCCCGGAATGAGCTCAATCTCCGCCACTTGGCCGTTCGGAAGATCCACAGAACGAGAAAATGCCATATCAGACATCTCAACCCAGGCGTTGGATTCGTGAGACAACGGATGCGTGTGCAAAGTCATCAGTGTCCGTCCAAATTCTTCATCAACGGCGGAGAGTTGGGACAAGGTACCTTTGCGTCCCAAGAGGAAGCTCCAGAGCCACGGAGCGAGGGGTAGGTTGACGGTCACGTTGCTTGAAATGATGAGTCCGAGAACCTTGCCAAAGAACACGGCAGCGGCGTGCGGAGCGTCAGGCCGCAGCGTCAAATAAGCGGCACTCGTCGTGTTATCCGAAGCGAAAGGACATAAAATAGCTTCTTCTGGCCGTTTATCCGTTCCTTGTGCCAAAGTATCGACGAGGATTTGCATCGCTTCACGGTTGACACCATCGCCCAGACCGTCTTCTCCTTCGAAAGACGCGTTGAGCGAGCGTCCGACGAGTGCTCGTCTGCACAAAGAATTGATCGCGCGCCATGCCGAATGGCATGGAGACGCTCTATCGAGAACGAGCGAAATGGACGTACCGTTCTGGAACTCCGCTGCGTGCCGTTTCAAGTCCTTTCGGAGTCTCGATATCTTGAACGAATGAGGGAAAACATCAGCTGACGCTCCAATCAAATCGAGCGAGCTTCCGAAGTAAAACATGTTTGGCGAGACGGCTTGAAGCATCGAAAACGTTTTGTGCCACTTCGAGTCCGAGAGAAGCGCATTAACCGCATTCGGCGCCGACGTGCCCGCCGGGCGCAGTTCAGCAAACGTGTGTAGCAACAACTGAGTCATGTCCACGATCTGCTGTATGGGGCTGTACACCGGGAACTCACCCTGATTATCTCCGAGCCAGCGAGAATTGCCGAGCAGCGAAAGACCGCCGCGAATACCCTTGTGTCCACCGTCTAGCGCCCATCCAAGCATCGCTAATGGTGCTCCTATACACGCAAGAGCACTGACGCAGTCGTTCAAAGCAGCGACAACTGGATCGAGGTCAAGTGTGACATCCGATCGAGTTCCGCGTTTCGCCACTTCCTTTGCTTCCGCAACTTCATCGCGATGTTCGGCATCATCATCGCGTGGAATACTGACGCTCGATCGAGCTTTGATACGCGACCGAGAGCTATGCGACAATGAAGCGGCCAAGCCTAACAAGATACCAAGTTTGATGCCCTTTCGGGAGTTGGAACGATCATGGAAAGAGAAACCATCGATTTTGGGTTCCTCGTTCATAGTGAAACTGTCCTTGTTCAGGTATCTTTCACAAGCAGGGCCTGCCAGTTCCGCGGTGGTCTTGGCTTGTTTAGCCCATGCAGCGGCTGAGTCGAGGCAGGAACGGAGCTGTACTGGTATGGTTAACGTTGCGAGTTCCAACGCATCGTTCCACTTTGGTTCCGATTTAGCCGCGTCACCTATGATTCTCGCAAAGAGGTAACACAGGCCACTCACCGAGTCTACAACGCTTCCAGGAACATCGGCTTCGGCCAAGTCGTAGAGAAGCTTTGGGGCAACCATAACGAAGAGTTTCCCCCACGTGTACTTTTCGTCTCCGCCCTCACACGAGAGACCGATGAGAATCGCTCTCGCAGTCACCTCGCTCGTCTCGCTTTGTCCCGGAAGCCCAGTGTTTGGATACGTAGTCGAAATACCGTTCGACCCGCAGCTCCAACACACCAAAACATCTGATAAATGCGCGATCGTCTTCCACCAGCTCGCCACCCGCACTTTGGGAACCTCTCCGGCTTCAAGGTAGGCTTTGAAAATCATTCTGATGACGACGGTTACGGCGGTGCAAAACATCGATGCCGGCGCAACGCCATCGAATTCACCAGAAGCTTCGCTGATGAGCCCATTCATGATACAAATTTGCATCGGCATACAGTGCACCGTCAACGCTCGACCAAGAACTGCGCTCCATCGACCGTCTTTCGCTGTCAAATCAGCGAGACGCTCAGTAATCAAACCAGACTTGCCCAAGCCGATAAACTTCAGCTCATCGGGGCGGCTATAACCGAGCAACTCCCACCGCGCAATGTGCTCGAGAAGCTTAACAGTGTTAGGCGACCTTGTCTTGTTCTTCCCAGTGTCAAGGAGCGGCGTTGACACGGCACGAAGACGCGTCGAAAGGGTTGTGACCAACCTGGTGATGCTCGTCGCGTCGCGCATTCGACTCTGGCTCACCGGTTGCTGTGTCGGTACTCGTACGGCTTGTCCACGCTCGGTAAACGCTAGGCGGGCGTGTACTCTCGTACTACTCGCTAGTCGTGTCGCGTGCAACCTAGCCTCAGGATCAGCCGTACCTGGCGATTCATTATGGGCGTTTTCAGTCCGAAGTTGGTGAAACGCATTTGCGTGGCCCTGAACCCAATCCAAGAAGGTCTGATCGTCTTCGCCGTCGCCACGGGCGACAGGCTGACCATTCACCCCGCGCAGCTCGTTTAAATCGACAACTTGATCATTTTCCTGAGTCGCCTCCATAGCGGCTCCCAGTCGATCGGGTGCCTCAAAACGCATCGCCCGTGCCGCAAAGTTGGATGAAGTATTGTCGCGGCGGCGATCTCTGATTGTACTTGGTAACTGCAATCCTTCAATCGCATCCCCGAAAGGCAAGGCGTGATCTACGTGTCCTCCATTTGGGTTATCGGACGAAGACGGCTCTCTCGTCTGGTCTTCTTGCACGCTGGCTACAACCGTCGGCCGCTCGCCTGACGCGAGCGGTGAAGCCGAGCCGCTTACCGGTTGCCACACAGCGGACCACGATTTCGGAGAATCACTCGATGCCTCGTCGCGATTCGCCGTTGGCGTGTGACTGGGGGGGCCGTGGTACGATTCATGGAGCTCAGTAAGCGCGTAGGGCGTCAATTGAATGATGTTCGCGGGATCGAACGCTTCTTCCTCAGTCGCGGAAGATCCTTCGTAGGAATTGTCCAACTTGCGAATCATTTCATCGAGGTGCATGTTCATCTTCTTTACTGAACCGCAATTGACGCGCCAAGCGCGGCGGAGCTTGCCCAACTCAATCAGAAACCTACCAGCACGTCTAGGGTCGTATAAGTTCCCTTCATTTGTCGACGTTCCGATAACCTTGAAGATGAGAAACATGCAGCGGTTGAGTTGCTGTGTGATGATAGTGCCCGGCTGCAAGTACGCCTCAGCTTCTGCTCGAAGGAGAGGCAGCATAGAATCAAAGGCATCCGCAACAAAGTCCATGTACAAGTAAGCCAAGTCTAGTACGCACGGACCCTGATCTTTGTTTTGCATGACCTGAAACGGATCGACTTCTAAGACTCTCTTTGCTTGTAACTTGGCGCGGTGTTGCAAAGAATCGAGACTCGACTTGACGCCGTTGACCGAGTCTCCCTTGGCTAATGTGATCGGATGGGTGCGATCCAATCCAGCTATGATACGGGATAACTTTTCTAAAGACACACTCAGCTGCTCAGCCGGCTCAGCGAGGTCTGACAATTGCTTTTGAACCGTCGCCACGAGCTCCTCCCGCGAACCCGTGCTCGACAGCCCGAGCGCAGCCGTCAAAGACTTGAGCTGCCACTCCGTCGAGTCTCGCCTCCAATCCCAAGACCGTGACGCCTCATCACCCAGAACTCGCTCATCAACCGCGCCATCCTCCGCGCTTCCGCGCGAGATCGCTTCCTTTGACGATTTACTAGGAGACCCTCCGTAAAGCAGAAACAATTTACTCAAGACGTTTTCACGCTCTTCCACCGGCAAAGTCCGAAGTCTCTGCACCGCGCGCGCGATCACGCAATCACCGTCAGTCACCGAAATCAAAAACCACAAATAATGCCTTTGATCCACCCCATCCCGGTCGCCATCCGCGCCCGAAAGACCTCCGTATCAGACCAAAAAATACCAAAACCTCGAAAAGCACGCGCTAAAAACCGCCCTCGCACCCGCTTCCTCTTCGAATCGTACCTTTAACACGTCTTCTTCCGCATCCATCGCGCGCGCTTCCGACCCACCAGCCCCATCACTTCGTCGCACGCGCGCATCCCGGTCACATCCACCCTCCCGGCGCCCACCGGCAACGTCCGCGTCGTCCGCCGTGCGTTTTCGTCCGCGCATGTCGCCTAACCGCTTTTCGAGCGACGAGAACCGCTAGTTTCGTTCCTCGTCACCGCCCGCGCGTCCGTCCGTCTCACGCGGCCGCGGCGGTGTCCTCGCGGCGCGTAACGAGACGGCGGTCCGTCACGCGTCCGTCACGCGTCGGTTTCGCTCGGTTCGGTGTACCGTTCGACGCGGCGCCGGCGTCTATCGCGCGTCGATAAAGCGCGGTCGATGAACGATGCGTCGCGTCGTTCGCGAGAGCGCTTTATCGACACGTGTGTCGTCGCGTAGACACGTACTGTAGTGGCTTTGATACTATCTATTTTGATCTCTACAACTCATTGAAGAGATCTTGGAGATCTGGTTGTCGCTCCACGTGTTTGTGTATCTGCGTCTGTCGGCGTCCACGTGTCGGCGTTGCCCTCTCGAGTCGACTCGTGCCGGTTGACTTTATCCGACGACGCGTGCGTCCGATGGAAGTGAGAGCGGTGAAGACGACGGCGACAACGAGAGCACCAGTGACACTCGCGGCGATGAACCGATCGGCGAGGCGCGCCCAGGCGAAGCGAACGATGAAAGCGAAGAACGCGGCGGGGCGAACGAGGGTACAGGCTGAAGCCGCCGCTGGGAACGACGACGGTGGGTCGTTGTACGGAATCTCCACCGAACCGACGGATGAGGATGTGCAGATTTTCAATAAAATAATCCAGGCGACGTCGTGGGAAGGCATCGTGGAGAACGTCAAGGCGAGCGCGAACTCTGGGGAGCTCGGGACCGGCACGCTCGGGGCGGCGTATTTGGTGTTTTCTGAGAGCAAAAAGCGCGGCGAAAACGAGGCGACGCTCGGAGTGATGCAAAACATCATTCAAGTCATCACCCAGGCTGTGCTGACGCTCAAGGCGAGTCCAGCGCAGCGATGTATGGATGATTTAATGTCCATACCGATTTCTGAAGAGCGAAAGCTCGTCGATCGAGTCGAAGAGGCTTACAACGACGGCGTCGATAGCTACGACATCGCCGAGTGCCTGCGAGACTTTATTAAAAACTTGCAAGTGCAGGAAATGTCGTTTGATCTCGAAATGGCGAGAGCGAAGGAAGGAGGGGATGAGTGGAAGCCACAGCTTGAAAAGCTTGAACGGTTGGCTCAGGAGCGCATCGAGGCTCAAAAGCGGGCGATGAATATTCTCAAGCTGATTGGCGCTGAAGCCCCGGTGGCGCCACCTTCAGTCGTCGCACCCACGCCAGCGAACTCGGAGCAGCCTGCAGCAGACGCGGGCTTCTTCCAAGACCAGTCTTGAGCGGACCGCTGAGTCAAGAATTTCTAGGAGTTGTTATGTAGAGCCCCACCATTGCAGGCATGTATACTAAATGCCCATATAATACGTACGCCGGTGCCGAGCAGAGCCCTCGAATTCGCCAGACTCGTCAGAGCCCGTCGCGCTTACGCGCGCGAGCCTTTTCCCCATTGGGCATCTCAACCGTGATGTTTTCTTTCGTCAGTTCTTCCGTTGCGTCCGTTGGGGCGCGTCGCGTTCACGTCGGACAACCGAAATCTCGCGGCGTTTCGGCGGCTCGTTCCCAGCCGCCCGCTCGCCCAGGCTTGAAGAGCGCCTTGCTGGGCCGTAAACTCACCGTTCGCGGGTCTCGGAACAGCGTGTCCAACGCCGCGCTCATCGCAGACGTGGCGAAGCCGACGCCTAAGGTATGTGTGAACCTTGCGCGCGCGCCAACGCTCTTTTGAGTGGATCTGGAGCACAACCTCGTACCAGATCTGGAGCACAACCTCGTGTCACCAATTTTCGAGAGACTAACAACAAACGCACCGATGCTTCATCACGCACATAACAGGCTACGAACGCGTACGGCACTCAGATGTGCTCCGTTCTCGCCATGTACGACCCGAACGCCGCCATGGAAGATGGTCGCGAGGAGCTCATGCGCGAGCTTAGCGCGAGAATGGTGACCCGAGGTCCGGATGGTTCAGGCTACTACGGCGCCAAGCGCTACGGCCTCGCTCACGAGCGCCTGGCCATCATGGATCCTGAAGGCGGTAAGCAACCGATCGTGTATGAAGACGGCGATAAAACATATGCCGTCTGCGCGAACGGCGAAATCTACAACTTTCGCAAGTTGCAACAAAAGTATGGCTTGACGGCTGCCAAGACTGGAAGCGACTCTGAAGTCTTGTTGCAGTTGTACAAACACCTCGGCGTGGACTTCGTGAAAGAGCTCAATGGCATTTTCGGTTTCGTTGTCGTCGGTGACGACGGTGATCACATGATTGCCGCTCGTGATCACGCCGGTATCAAGCCGCTGTACATTGGCTACGGTAAGAACGGCGTCATGTGGTTTGCTTCCGAGCTCAAGGCTATCTGCGACCAAGATTGCGAGAGAATCGAAGAGTTCCCCGCGGGCCATTACTGGACGCCGAAGGATGGGTTTGTCAAGTGGTACAACCCAGCCTGGGATCATGACGACGCCGTCGGCACCAAGGACACATCCCACGTGCGCGCGATCCTTGAAGAGGCTATCATCGACCAGACCATGGCTGATGTACCGATCGGGCTTCTCCTCTCTGGTGGCCTTGATTCTGCCGTTGTCTCGACCGTGCTCAAGCCGATGCTCGAGAAGAGCGGTCAGGAATATTTATCTTTCACCGTTGGCCAAGAAGGTTCTCCTGATGTCACCGCCGCTCGTATGATGTCTGAATTCCTCGGAACGAAGCACCACGAGTACTTGTTCACTTCTGAAGAAGCGTGCGCGAACATCGAGAACGTGATTTACCACCTCGAAACGTATGAGCCAGAGCTGATCCGTTCGGCAATCCCGAACTACTTCCTCGCGAAGCTCACCTCTCAACACGTCAAGGTTGTATTGACGGGTGAAGGTTCCGATGAACTTTTCGCTGGTTACCTCTATTTCCGCGATGCCCCGAGCTCCAAGCACGTGCACAATGAACTTCGCCGTATTTTCGGTCACTTGCACAACGTCAACTGCCAGCGTGCCGATCGCATGACCATGGCGCACGGTTTGGAAGCTCGAGTGCCCTTCTTGGATCCGCGTGTCATCGACGCAGTTATGGAAGTTGATCCGTCGTACAAGACGATCGAAGGCGAAGAGAAGCCAGAGAAACACGCGTTGCGCGCCCTTTTCGATGGTGAAATCCCTGATCCAGTGCTTTGGCGCACCAAGGCGATGCAGTGCGAAGGCGTCGGCTTGAACTGGGTCGAAGACCTCCAAAAGTTCTGCGAGGAGCAAGTCTCTGACGAAGATTTCGCCACGGCTGAAGCTACCTATCCCATCAATCCTCCTCAAAGTAAGGAGGAGATGTACTATAGACGTATTTTTGAAAAACATTACCACGGTATGGACAAGTTTGTTCACGTTTGGGAAGGTGGATGCCGCGCCGGCGGTGCCGCCTGGGAGAACGACCAGTACACGCGTGCTGGTGTCAAGAACGTGAAGCAACTCGCTCGTGGTCTCGCCGGCGTGAAGGGTGCGTAAACGCATCCTCAGTTCCAGTTTCGAGCACTTTCTTGAAGTTTTGAATATATTTTACCATCTTTTTGAATTTTGACTAGGTTGGTTATAGTGATTGTTGTCATACAAGCAGAGATTTGTTTGTCGTTTGTCACTCCCTTCGACGACACTCACCGACTCTCGCGCGAAAACGTATGCCCGAGAACGCGAACATTAGTTCCGCGGATGTTCTTCACTGCGATCACGTCTCCTCGGATCCCCGTACGTCTATTGTCGCTGTGCGCAACGCGAAAGAATTGTTTTTCTAATCGCGTCCGCGAGGTGGGTGCCAACTTCGACTAACGAACCTCTCCCGTGCGTCCGTAAAGCAGTCGTTGAGGTCGCGACGCTGTGCCAAACGCGCGTTAAGCTTCGTTGTCCACTATGCCACGCACAAGTTGCGCCCTGTGACGTGTGCGACGCGCTGATGGAGTTTCCAGACGTATCCTGTCGTGACGAAGGGGACGAGAGAAAGAGTGACTCTCTTCTGCAACACTCGTCGATTCGACGGCCCGCGACGTGCTGTAAGCGATGCGGCGCGCTTCGCGTCGATCGTGATCACATACGGACTGAAATGTCATTAAAACCGATCGAATCGTTCGATCCGATCGATGCGGTGAGCATATCGATGGAGATGACCTCCTGCGCTCGAGTGCTGCACTCGAAGAGAGTTGACCTGATTCGCCTGCAGCGAGAAAAAGCTACAGAAAGCAGATCACAGCTCAAGCGTATGAATATCGGTATCAACGGGGTGAGCTCGACGCCCACGGATGATGAGAACGACACCCCGAACGATCAGGATTCGAGAAGGCTCACATTCAGCTCTGTTCAGTGCGGGCAGCGCCTGGTGCCTGATTCTGTGTTCAAGACACCGAGACCGTCCCGGCTGGGGAGAACGACGCCCGTGAGGTCACCAGAGGCAAGTAACGCACGGCATGATATACTTGATGCGGCAATCAGTCGCGTGAAGTATCAGATCATGTTTTGCGAGAGGGCAGCATCGACTCGAAAACGACCAAGGAATGAATTTGGGTCGTTGGCGCTCGAGATACTTGAAGTCGCTCTACGCCGCGCAGGGTGCGATCCGAAGATGCGGGAGAAGATACTGAGTGCATCGGTAGCATTCGTTCGAGAGAAAGGCGTCCTCGCCGAGAATGTGAGGAAAGCAAAAGCGATGCGAACGGCTCTAGAAGTGCTCGACATGGATATTCACAAAAGCGGCATACGTCGTCGAGTATCTCCAGACCAGTTGGCCAACGAAAGCGAAGAGGGCTTGTTTGTGCTGAGGAATACGCTGAGATATTACTCGGCGCAGTCCGCGTACAAGGTGAACACGGAGAACAACACGCATACGTGTCACTTGCGTGACATTACACGCGTGCAAAACGACATGTTTGACGTTCTGATGCAAGAGGACGGGGAGAAGAAACGAGCCGCTCAGGTTGTCATTCGCTCACTCTTGAATCTATACTCAAACATGTACAGTCTTGGCTCCGCAGCGGCTTAAGTTTAGCTAGCTAACTATACGTGTCTAAAATGAATCGCAAATCTACTCGTTCTCGTTTAATATGCTGTCCACACAGTGCTCCAAATCTTTGTACACTTCAAATGGGAAGCACTCCTCGGGAAAGCTCAGCGTCGGATCGTCCGCTTTCATCCACAGCGTCGTCGGCAAAGTTACATTCAAGTGATGCAGCTTTGCGCCCATGAGCTCGCCGTACCCCGTGCACACGAGTGCCCTGCGACAGCCCGCGCGCGCCGCGGCTTGCATATCCGTCACCGTATCGCCGACCATTACGGTAGTCGACGGTGTCGCGCCGTGGTCGCGCTGTGCTTCCAAAATCATACCCGGTGATGGTTTCCGCCGTTCACACGGTTCCGCCTTGATCTTCGTCGCGTAATAAATATCGTCTACGCGCGCACCGTCCTCTTCCATGAGCTTTCGACGCATCTCCGCGTGAATAACAGAGTCCAAGTACTCTTCGTCCAACAAACCTTTCCCGACCGCCGTCTGATTCGTCACGACGCACACGCGCATGCGCGCTTCGTTCAGCGCACGAATCGCGCGCGCAGCTCCGTGTACCAACTCGAAATCATCCACGTTCGTCACCCCGGGCGCGCCGACGTCGCGGTTTATCACGCCGTCTCGATCCAGACAAAACAGTTGGAGTTTCTCGCTCGGCGCGGCGCGCGGACGCCCACGCGTACCCCGTCGCGCGCCTCGTCGTCCGCGCGCGAGAACGAGTGCATTTGGCATCGGATACGACGACGTCGACAGCGCGAGATCGCCGCGCGTGACGTGTGCGCGCATCTAGTCCGTGACCAGGTGACTGGGCGCCAACCAGTGCGGCACGAAAATAAAAAAAGAGTGCCTTGCGCCACAAATGCGAACGAACAACGGCACACCTCGACCGATCGCGGCGTCGACGCCGGGCGTGGGATTCGGAAGAAGGAGCGACGGGCACGCACGAACGCGCGCGTCGACATGTTTGGTGCGTGTAAAAAAACGCAGTGCGGGAGGAAAAAGGTGCCAAAGGTGAAGCCAGAATGGGCGGAGGGGTTCGAAGCGTTCCGTAAGGAGCGCGCGGAATTAACGAAGGAACAGGCGGAACGCGAGTGGGAGGCGCAAAAGATGGTGATGATGCAAGAAGAAGAGGTTGCCGCACGTTTGTACGCGGAAATGGATGTGCTGGAAGGACCGGGCGGCGGACGTAAGGATGATTCAGTACACGAAGAGTTGGTCAGCGACAACGTGCGACGAAATTCTCCTCGAGAAGCAGACATTAGGCGCGCGCAAGCCGCAGATGTAAACCCGTTTAAATAGCATACTTGTAAAACAAAATTGGCATTGATTGGTGTACGTTTTACTCGGGGGAAACTCATGTGATTAAAAGAAGTCAACAGGTCTTGTCTACTTGGTCTCGCTCGTTCAAGGCGGCACGTCCACCTTGCCAAACTTTTCTTCGATCCACTGAGAAGTGACCGATTTCGGGCGTTCGATGGGATATCCCGACGCACGCGATAAAATGAGCTGGCTCAATACACCGATTGCGCGCGATGCGCCGAACAAGACGGTGTAAAAGTTTTCCTCGGTGATACCGTAGTACTGCAACAACACGCCAGAGTGGGCGTCGACATTCGGCCAAGGATTCTTAACCTTGCCAGTTTCGGTGAGAACGCCCGGGACAACTTCGAAGAGTTTACCGACGAGTTTGAACATCGGGTCATCTGGCAAGTGCTTCAAGGCAAACTCACGTTGGCAGGTGTATCTCGGATCGGTCTTGCGCAGCACGCCGTGGCCGTAACCGGGCACGACGCGTCCGCTCTTCAGAGTATCCCACACGAACGCGATAAGTTCCTCCTTGGTGGCGTCGTCACCAACCTTGATTCGCGTTTCGTTGAGCCACTTAAGCACCTCTTGGTTCGCCAAGCCGTGAAGTGGACCGGCCAATCCGTTCAAGCCGGCGACGAGCGAAAGATACGGGTCACTCAACGCGCTGCCGACCAAGTGAGTCGTGTGCGCCGACACGTTGCCACCTTCATGGTCAACGTGAATCGTCATGTAAAGACGCATAAGTTCTTTGACTGCTTCCTTTTCGTGACCCATCATGTGCGCAAAGTTACCCGCCCAATCCAAGCTCCTGTCCGCGGAGATGAGCTTGCCATCCTTGAACGTTCTTCTGTAAATAGCGGCGCACACAGCCGGTAATCTGGCGATGATGTCCATCGAGTCTTCGAAAGCGTACTCCCAAAACGTCGACTTGTGAACGCCGTTTTGGTACGCCCTGGCGAACTTGCTCTCGGGCTGCATCGCCATGAGGGCACAGCTCAACTGCGTCATCGGGTGCGTACCCTCGGGCAAGGCGTCGAGGACATCGTAGACAGCCTGCGGCACATCGGCGCGCCTCGCGAGCTCATCGCTCAAAACCTTAACCTGCGCTTCACTTGGTACGTCCCCGGTGAGCATCAGCCACATGATGCCCTCTGGAAGCGGCTCCCCTCCTCCCGGCGCCTTGGGCAACGCCTTTTGCAACTCTGGAATCGAGTATCCTCTGAACCGAATACCCTCCTCCGCATCGAGCAGAGACGTCTCATACAGCATCCCCGTGATCCCTCGCATGCCACCCATCGCCATGTTCACCGTCACCTCCCCCAAAGACTTCTCCCCGTGCGCCTGCTTGATGGCTCTCAACCTGGCGTTCGCCGCCGGAATCCTCTCCCGAAGCAACGCCTTGAGCCCCGACCGGTCGTCCTCGTCGCTCCCACTCGCCGCTCGCGCGTTAAATCCCGTCGCGCTCACGCGCCGCACCGCGCCGCATCCGTTACCCGACGCCCCGAGTTCCCCGACGCTCGTCGTCACCGGCGTCGAGCCCAATCGACCGCGGTAACCGTCCAACCACGTCCCCGGTCCGCCGTTCCATCGCAACGCACTCCGCGTCGCCCGGCGCACGAAACCCATCGCGTCGACGCCTTACAATCACGCCCGATCGTCCGGTCGCTCCTCGTCGTCGACGCGCGCGTCCTTCTCCCGACCGACGGCGACGACGACGCGCGAATACGTCAGCCAACCAATCAATCAATCCTCGACGCGCGCACACAAAAAAAGCCCTCGCCACACGCGGGTGTGTGGACCCCGAAGAAAATGGACGAAAATCTAAAATCGACGGACCGGGGCGGGCCGATCTCGAACCTCGAAAACGCGCGGGACTCGAAGAACGCGAGAGGGAGATACGACTCCGATACCCGAGGGTCAGGACTCGTCGTCGGTCTTTCGCGTCGTCGGTCTTTCGCGTCGTCGTCGTCGTGTGCACCCGTTGGTTCGGCAGTGCCCCACTCGCGGTTTGGGCGGTTGAAGCGAGGACACGCATGCCGCCGAGGACGAAGACGCCGACCGCGGCGACCGCGGCGGGCGGGGACGACGACGACGACGATCACGACGAAGGGTTGGCGATGGCGTCCGCGATGGGGTACGGGCTTCGGTACGCCGTCGGGACGGAAGACGGACGGACGGAAGAGGTGCGCGGGCGACGTGGGCGAATTGGGCGAAACTTTTTAAAACGAGGACGAGGCGAGCGAGGAGACGTGCCTCGCTCTTCGTGTGACGAGGGCGACGACGACGACGACGACGGATTCCCGCGCGGAGAGATTATGAAATGAAGCGATCGACTGACGTGGCTGTTTCGTCGATGCGAACGCAGGATGACGATTTGTTGCGAGTGATGGACCGTATGGGGTCGGGCGCCGCCGCGAGGGCGCGCGATGAGGCGTTGATTGCGAAGGCGTCGGCGTTGGGAAAAGACGATGGATCCGGTGATGACGATGAGGAGAGCCACGACGATGACGAAGGGGACGAAGGGCGAAGCCGTGCGCTCGTCGTGAGTGGCGTGGATGCGCGCGCGCAGGGCTCGCGCGCGCTTCAAATTTTGAAGATCAATCCTCAAGTGAAAAACGTCGCGTCGGAACGCACGTACCTTTCAGCCATTCACAAGTCGTTGGCGCCGAAGATTCGCACCGAGATGAAGATGAGTTCTTTCACCCCAAAGCTTCCGGCGTGGGCGCAGCCAAAAAGAGACGAGATTGAGATTACCGGAGACTTGATGTCCGTTGAAGCCGCGCTCGAGGCGAACCATAAATTTCAAGAAGACATCAGAGCCGCGCTCGAGGCATTGGATGAGAAGATTGCTCAAGGCACCGCAATGATTAGCGAAGTGACAAAGTCTAAGAATCGAAAGGGTCGACGACGTCACTGGTCTTCGCAGCAGACGTTCTTTGACGTTTGGGGCTTGACGAGTGACTTGTACTTCCGCATTCCCACCGCTTGGGCGCAGAACAACAAACACCGAATCCCAGAGGAGGAAAGAGAAAGCAGCGGTATCGTTTCGCAGGTCAAGCTTCACAAGCAGATCACTCCCAACGCGGATCAGTTGCGTTTAGGATGGGCAAACCTCGTGGAGAAGATTCCGCTGACGTACACGAACCATTCTCATCTATGGACAAAGAAGGATGACGCCGCCTTGAGTAAAGGTGTTCACTTTCAACTGCAGCAAGCGAGACTACTCACCGATCAGCGAATGAGCCTCGAAGAGTTGGCTGGTGTGTCTCTGCAGCCGTTGGATACGTTGCTCGCGCAGGGGAATATGGATGTTATCTTGCGAGACGCCGAAGCGATCGATTGGGCGGAGGTTGTGCGCATGCACGTCCCGGGCCGCACGGTTGACGACTGCCGCATTCGATGGATGAACACTTGCGATCCGAGAATCGCCAAATCAGATTGGAACGAACAAGAAGATGAACTACTTTGTACGCTTTTCGAGGCCCAGAAGGGTAATCGTGATTGGTTTGCCATTTCTGACGCGCTTTACCAGTCTGGCCACACACCTGACGGCGTTCGCACGCCGCACCAATGCGTCGTGAGATACCAAATGGAATTCAATCCGTCTCTTGTCAAGCGGTACTTTACGGCAGAAGAAGACCAAAAGATCCTCGCCTGGGTTCGCGAACACGGGCCGGGTCAATGGTCTCGAATCGCGCGCACTATTCCTGGACACACGGGACAGCAAGTCTTACACCGGTGGAGAAAAATTGGCGCAAAGAAGAGACGCACTGGCTCGTGGACAGAGGAGGAAGATGAAGCTTTGCGAGTCGCAGTGAGCGTGTTCACCAACGGTCAGCGCATCAAGTGGACTCTAATCGCAGATCAGATCCCAACTCGGACAGACGTTCAATGTCGAGAGCGATGGATGCACTGTTTAGATCCAAACATTGTCACTGGACCATGGACGGTGGAGGAGGACCAAGCTCTTCTCAGCGCCGTCGCGCCAGACGCCTCATCAGAGCTGAAATTCAACGAGTGGGGGAAACTCGCGCAGCTCACCCCGGGCCGAACTCCCAAGTCAGCCATGAGAAGACTGAAAGCTCTTCTTCTGCAGCGCGAGAGGGAGGCGGCGGGTTTGCCGCCGAAGCGCATGCCGGCAGCCAGAAAGAAGACCCATAAGCGAAAGAAGGATGTATGGCAGATATCTCGCAAGACGAACGTGGACGCTCCGCCACTGACGATGAGGACGAGGCGAAGTGCGGAGAAGAATACCTCGCAAGAAGTCACGGACCTGACGCGAATTGAGCGCCCGCAAAGGAACAAGCGACAGCGAATTGCGGCGCCAACGACGGATGACTAAGCCGACCAAGTAAGTTTGTACACTGCGTCGTGCGCGCGCGCACGTCTTTAGCAACGATGTAAATTGAAATAAAGCGAAGGTGAAGAACATGTATTTACAAAGAAATGTTTTGTAAGCGAGCGAATTCGCGTCTTGAATCTGATAGCGTGAGTGTCACGCTTGTGTCCGCCAACAGCGATGACGACGGCGACGAATGCCATTTACATGCGAGCGGCAGCTTCGAGGGAAGCTTCGAACGCTTTGGCGCAGACGGCTTCGTCAACCTTGCCGGCGCACGCGGCTTCCATGGCTTCCAAGTCGCCGTTGCCGAGTTCGAGGGCAACGTCAGCCGGGAGGATGTTCAAGCCATCGACGAGCTCTTGGGCAACCATACCGGAGATCGCAATCATGGCGATGCGGCCGTTGTTAAGTTCCTTGAGGCGGAGGACATCGAGCTCTTCTTCAGACTTGCCGTTGCCGAGGCCGAGCGGGTCAAACTCTAAGTTGCCCGGGACGTAGCCATCCTTCAACAAGAACAACTTGTCGGATTGACCCGGGTCTTGCCAGCCCTTTTGCACGCGGGTGGATTCAACAATCGCGATGAAGGTACCGATGGCGAACCAGAACGGCGTCGGCACTTGTTGGAAGTGGTTGATCGCCGGGCCGGTGACGTTCGCGTCGAACAAAAAGGAGGAACCTTCGACTTGTTCGCCGACGAGGAAACCGAGGGACGCGAGCATGCACACGCGGCCGTGGGTCACTTCAGCCTCGCGGTAGCGTTGGAGGGAGCCACCGTCGATACCGTTGCAGAAGCCCAGGATGTCGAGACCTTCCGGGAACGGCGCAGAGGCACCAATCAAGCCCGCATCGATCGCCTCCTTGACACTGGAGTAGTTCGTGCCCTTCTTGAACGGATCTTGCTTGGAGGAAGACACGGTGGCGCGAACCACCGGCTTGATGGCGCTCATGGTGACGAGAGCCGGCATTGTTTTCGAGTGTTTTTGTCTTAACGCTTCGGGAGGTCGGTGTCTGTACAGACGCGTGCGAGTGAGTGACGCGGTGCCGCTCGCGCCGACGCGTTTTGGGATTATCCTATACGCCGTCGTGAAACGGAGGGGGGGTGTTTCATACGTGTAAACAGTGCACATATGGGCTGGAATCGATGACGTCATCACGACGTCATCACGATCGCGCGCGATTTGTGTGGTCGAAAAGCGCCTAAAAGCCGTTAGCGTATTGTAACGATTTTATAGCCAGATGGATACTTTACTTTATCTGCGTTGACCGTGATGTGTCTCGCGTGTACGAACCGTTTCAGATTTTGGTCGCGTCGTCCACGACCGCGCGAGACGAACCTCTGGTTCGGTTCGGTTCGGTTCGGTTCGTCAGCCGGCGTCGCGGAAAAACCAGGGGACGACGACGATTCGCGCGCGCGCGCGCGAGAGAGAGAGAGATAGAGGATCGGGAGGACGCGATGCGTAGGTCGCCGATGCGGGCCGTGGGATAGATAAATTGAGGCGCGCGCGCGAGTTTCGTCGATTCTGGCTCTGGGTCGTTTGTTGTTCGTTTGGACTGGGTTGGACTGGATTGGATTTCGGTAAGGAATGACGCCGTCGGCGCGCGAACGCCGTCGGCGTGAGGGCGGAACGGACGCGGTGTCAGTGGATGCCATCGTCGCGAAACTCGTCGAGGCGACTAAGACGCCGGGATCAGGGTCGGGGCGTGAGGCGAGCGCGGCGTTGAGGGAGGCGCTCGCACGCGGCGAAGCGTTCGGTTCAGCGAGAGACGTCGATCGCTCGGCGCATTCGATTCGGCGGCTCCTCGCGAGTGAAGAGGGATGCGTGGATGCGTTCGGGGTGTTGATGTCGGTTTCGTCCGTGCGAACACCTTGGAAGACGTCGAGCGCGTTGGAAGAAGCGGTCGGAGCGTGCGCCGAGCGAGTCGCGTCGAAGATGCCGGCGGACGAGGAGCGACACACGCGTCTCGGGTTTGAGGCGCTGAGATTTTACGTGCGGCCGCCGGGATGGTCGCAGCTCGCAGTGGAGCGCGCCAAACGCATCGTTCATAGGCTAGATTCGGCGGTGAAGTTTGCGATGAAGCTCGTACTCGCGGCTGAAGACGTTGCAGAGAAGACGGAGGAAACGTTGCAAGCAGCGTTACTTTTGATTTCTGTCGTTGACGTCTGTGGCGTCAAGGATTTTGAACGGGCGTGCGGATCTTCTTGGCCGTCGATGGTGGAGAAGATCCTATCGTCCGCGCAGATCCCTATGGAGACGTTGATTGGTCCCGGTGGTAAGTACATGAGCGCCCTGGCGGTGCGCAAAATGGCGCGCGTCGAACTGAGGCTCTTTGCCGACGCCGTCGCTAAAATCGAAGCCGACAGCCTCGCGCAAGCGAAATGTAGTGATGTCAACATGAAAGACGAAGATGACTCGCCGCATTCAGTATCAACGTTCCGCGAAGAAGAGGATCAGCCGAAGGCTGAGGCGAGTTCGCCAGAGAGAGCGGGCTCACAAGCGATGCAGAAGAACTCCGAAGCGGTGTTCGCCACTCGCAGGCACTTTGATCTCGAGTCATCCACATCAATCGATGAACCGAGCGTGTCGGACTTGTTCTATTACCAAATCGATGCCATGTGTGCGTACTCGGAGGAGTTCAACGACACCATTCAGTCTGCGATACGTTGGATACGAAGATGCCGAGCGACGTTGCGACGCGTAACTCTGCTTAAGACGAGCACAATTAGTCGTAGTCTCGAGCACGCTCTTCGCGCAAGCCTTGACGGTAATTTGGCTAGTTTACATAAAATCAGCAGACTCGCCAAGATGGTCGGTGTTCGTAAGTTTCTGACGGCGAATGAGGACAAAACTTTAATTACGCCACAAAACATCGACGCGTGGGTCACGACTGGGTTCCGCCTGGTTCGAGTCGCGGCGAGAAGTGATCCATCTCTCGCACCGATTGCCATAATGGCGCTGGTATCAAATTCTACAGCGTGTAGAAATGCAAGCGCGATTTCTCTTCAAGTGAGCTTTTCGAGATGGTGTAGGACTGTGCACGCTAGGCGCGCGGACGCGAAAGCTGAACTCATGGCGCTCGTTCACTACGAACACAACTTGATGTCAAAGGCTTTCACAACTCTCCGAGAGTACGCGCCGTATCATCGTGAAGCTACAAATAGGCTCGTGGTCGAATTTGGGCTACGATGGCGTAATAATGCGAGGCTACTCAGTGAGAAGGTTGCGCAATTGCCAGATTCGTATGAGGACGGAGCGGAAGGCGCGACTCGGTCGCCAGCACGTGGAAACTCTACGACTTATTCACGCTCATGGCGACCCGAGTCTCTAATACGAGCTTCCAAGTCATTCGGGCCACGCAGTTCGAGAGCTCGGAGTCGAAGAACGAGAAGCGTGACGAGCCATAGTTCTCAAGGAACGCATGACGTAGAGTTCGATCCGCCTGTCGCCATGACGGACGAACAACGCGTTTTGTTTGACGCGTTTCATGCGTGGGTCGATTTCACGTACGATAGTCTAACGTCAGGGTCGAATTTGCGAGCAATTCAGCACAGAAATCGAACGCTCGTCAGAAAAGCCTTCATTGCCATGCGACGTTATGTTTTGCGCAGTGTCGGCGTGAGGGAGAAAGCAGTGACAATCGAAGCGGCCACTCAGAAGCTCGACTTTTACATCTCTGGCAGTGCTGCATTCCGCAAATGGCGAGCCGGGGTGCAATACATCAAGAGACTGTACGCATACGTCGATGACGAAGTGAAACGATGGGAGACTGAGCTTCGCGCCAACTGTTTCCGAGCGTGGAGAGAAGTAGCAGCTTCTGGCGCGAGATCTACGATGTGGGAGGAGCAAATGTTAGCCGACGTCAAGCCTGCTTTAGACAAGTATCGCAGCGCAGTCTGGTTGAAACTTTGGCTCGAAGCGACGCAGATTTCAACAGAGGAAAGATTCGCTGCGGCGCGAAAAGAATGGCTTCGCCGTTTATTGCGAGCATGGAAGACGCGATCGACGCAACTCATCGTCCGGCGTTTGGTCGCCGAGTGCATCGTCAAGCTGGAAGCTACGCTTTAAAGGAACAGTTGGAATAGATTAAACATAGAAGAATGCTAGCGGTGGTGGTATGTAATTAATTGTGTAATAGATTTAGAATCAAGCAAACTTGCGAGGCTTGGTCGGGTACAAAGGCTCTTTACCGTTGATGGCCCAGATGGACCAAACCAAAGCGGTGGCGATGGTCAACCAGCACGCCAAGGGCGCGATGACGTAGCCCGCAGTCGGTAAAACCTTGTAGTACTGCGCGACGACGTTGTACGCCGAGGAAACGACAAATAAAACGGCAACGCTCGCCACGCCGAGCTTCTTTTCGACGTTGTTAATCGAGTTCCACGTGTCGCCAATGGACAGGTGTGCAACCAACGCGAAAATAGCCGGGTGAAGAAGCGTACCAGTCGTCGCGAAGACGAGCATGGTGGACAGCGAGCGAAGGAATCCCATGGAAATCCACACCAAAGGAAACACCACCGCCGGCGGCGTCCACGACGGGCGCTTCTTTTGCTTCTTCGCCAGCCTCTCGTTCGCGATTTTTGGCCTCGACGCGTTCAACGGACTAAACACCCGGCTGCGAAACGCCAACATAAAAAACATCACCGCCACGATCGCTTTCGCCGCGCCCAAATTACTCGCATGCAACGATCCCAGTAAATACTTTTGCGCCAGCGCCATGACGCACCCAATGGCGCCGACTTCCACGCACGTTGCACCGACGTACTTGCCGACGCTGACTATGTCGAACGTACCCGTCTTCGTTCTCCAAGCGTCGATCCAGTCCTGCGTCTCCTCCACCCGTGCGCGCATCGCCACCTCCTTTTCGCTCGCCGACATGTACGCCTTCCCCGGACCGTCCCTGAACGACACCGCGCCCGCGCTCGCGCGCACGTCGACGCCGTTCGGACGCAACGCGCACCTTCGCACAGTCATCTTCTTCATCAACGCATTTCTTTCACGCGTCGTTCGACGCGCCTCGATCATCGTCGTCGTCGACGACGCTCGGCATAATTCGCGCGCAATCATATTCCGTCACTCAATCCCCTTGTTTGCTTTTCTCCTTCCTCCGTCGCGTCGGTGCGTGACGAATCGTGCGTTCGTTTCGTTTCGTTGTCTGGATAAGACGAAACAAAGCCCCTTTTTGTTGACGCTTTTTGTGATTTTGTTTCAACCTGACCTGACTCGCGACAGTGTGCGACGCACAGACGAGCGAGCGGGGGAAATGCGCGGCGCGACGACGACGACGACGACGGCGACGAGACCCGCGGTGGGGTGTCGCGGGAAGACCGGGCGACGGACGGCGACGACCGCGGCTGTGGCGAAGAGAGGAAAGACCCTCGGTGTGACGTCTCGTGGATTTCGTGCGATGCCGCCGACCGCGGCGGCCGCGACGACTTACGTCCCGCCGAGTGATGGCATCGATGTCGTTAACGTCGATCTCGGCGAGCGGTCGTATCCGATTTACATCGGAACTGGGCTTTTGGATGACGGGGAGGCGTTGCGGTCGCACGTGCGCGGTTCGACGGCTTTGGTCGTGACGAACGAAACCATCGCGGGGCTCGGGTATCTCGATCGTACAGTGGCTGCGCTCGAGGCTCGAGGTAATTTGCGCGTCGAGACGGTGGTTCTTCCGGATGGGGAGGAACATAAGAACCTGGACGTGTTGAATCAAGTGTACACGAGGGCGCTGGAGACGAGGTTGGACCGAGGCACGACGTTTGTCGCCTTGGGTGGTGGTGTCATCGGTGACATGACTGGATACGCCGCGGCGTCGTATCAACGAGGCGTGAAGTTTGTACAGATTCCAACCACCGTCATGGCGATGGTTGACAGCTCTGTCGGTGGTAAGACTGGGGTGAACCACGCGCTCGGAAAGAATATGATTGGCGCGTTTTACCAGCCAGAGTGCGTCCTCATCGATATCGATTCGCTCAAGACGTTACCGGACCGCGAGTTCGCGAGTGGTATCGCAGAGGTTGTCAAGTACGGCCTCATTCGCGACGGGGCGTTCTTCGAATGGCTCGAGGCGAACGTGGACAAGCTTCTCGCACGAGACACGGCGGCCATCGCGTACGCCGTCGAACGCTCGTGCATCAACAAGGCTGAGGTTGTCGCTGCCGATGAAAAGGAGGGCGGCGTTCGCGCCACTTTGAACCTTGGTCATACCTTTGGTCACGCGATCGAAACTGGTCTCGGCTACGGCGAGTGGCTTCACGGCGAGGCGGTGAGCGCCGGAATGTGCATGGCAGCGGACATGTCCGTTCGTCTCGGCTGGATCGACGAATCGCTCAAGAATCGAACCGTGGCGCTTCTCGACAAGTGCAAGACGCCGATCACCGTTCCCGAAAAGATGACCGTTCAAACGTTCATGGACCTCATGGCTGTTGATAAGAAAGCGGCGAACGGCAAGTTGAGATTGATTCTCTTGAAGGGTCCGCTTGGCGAATGCGTCTTCACCGGCGAGTTTGATCATGAGAAACTCAAGGACACCTTAGAAGCTTACGTGAAGAATTGAGTGCGTTTAATAGTTAAATCAAAACCTAATGTATTATTGTACTGTCTATCTAAGCCTCTGGCGGCCTCGGCGCGAAGGGCGTGTGATTTGGCGGCGGCCCTCGTCCGGGCGGCGGTCCTCGTCCGGGCGGGCCCCTACCTCTTCCAGGTGGTCCGCGTCCTCTCCCAGGGGGTGGTCCTCGGCCGGGATATGAGCCGCGTCCACCGTTCGCGCTTGCCATGGGCGCCGATGGCGCGGCGTGCGTAGCCGGGGGAGGCGCGGTCACGTTTGCAACGGCGTGCGCCGCCGGCTGTTGCGGAAGCTTTTGTGGCTGTTGCTGCCACTGCGTCGACATCGGATTTGCCATCGCCGGGTTACCCATCGCCGGGTTACCCATCATCACGAACGGCGCGTTGTTCCCTCCAGCTTCGCTATCAGGTGCGTCGTTGAGCATCGATTCATCTACAGGAGCCATATTGTCCGTCAGACTCATCGATCTCGACAGTGTACCGGATTCTGGAACCGGGCTCGGCGCGGAAGACATTGGGCCTTGCATTCGACGCGACATCGCGGCCATTTGTGGCGGCTCATTCGATGCTGTAGCGTACGGGTTCCCAAACATACTTGGCGGCTGCACCGCTGCGCGCGGAGAATCACTGGTTGGCATACCAGGCCCGGCGGGAGGCGCCATCATCATCGGCGGCGGCGGTTGCGATCCTTGCTGTGAGTTGAAGTGAGTCGCAGCGGCGGCGTGTTGGAGTTGCGGAACATCACGTCGACGCGGTGAATCTGGCTGCGGTGTTTGCCCAGGGTTGTGTGCAGACGCTCCCGGCGGCGGAGGACCTTTCCACTTGCTGCTCTTGTACTTGCTCTTCCTCTTCTTCGATCCGCCGAGCAACACGCTCACGACGCGCATGAGCGTGAGCGTCAGAATGAGAGGAGGGCCGAAGATGGTGGCGTTGACAGCTAAATTGATGAGGTCTTTGTTCGCCGCAAGTGCTGTTCCGAACATGGAATCGACCTTCACAGCGAGGGACGTCAGAGTTTCCGAACAACGCTCCATGAATGAGAGAAGCTTGTTGCCGTGCTTTGACTTCCACACTTGCTTGAGCATCGCATCCATTACTTTTGAAGTCAGATCGATGCAGAACATGACGAAAGGACGAATGAATTGCCATACTTGATCGACAGCGGACGTAAAGGTGTCTCCGGTGAACGATTCAACTTCGTGCGGCTCAGAATTTTGACCGCTATCCTCCGTCCAGTCCATGTCTGGAAGTGGCACCTCGTCGGCTTCTCCAGCCACATCCTCGTCGACGTTCGGCTGCTCTTGCACCGTTTCTGCCTGCTGCGTGTGTTCTTGCTCTTCCGATGTCCCAGCTTCGGCGACGTCATCACGCTGAATCGCGTCGTCCTGTTTAACATCTTCGGTCGACTCGGTCACTGGCTGTACTTCTTCGGACTGCGCCTGCGCCTCGTCGACAGTCTCAGAAATAGGCTCCGGTTCAACCTCGGGCTCTCGGTGCTCTTCTTCAGGCATTTCATCCGTAGGTCCGTCCGGAGAAACCACTACTTCAACGTCTACAGTGACATCGTTCCTCTCAGACGTAGGCGCTACGACTTGCTCGCACGCTGGGCACTCGGGACAGTGTGCTTGAGAACGATCGCGTTCTTCTTCGAGAATTGCTTGAGTCGCATTCAGCAAATGTTTTTGTTCTTGGAGAGTGACCAAGGTGGCGTTGTGCATGTGCTCAAGCTCGTTATATCTATCTCGCTCCTTGTCCGCGTTCATCTCGGCGTCAAATGTACGTTGTCGTAAACCGTCCGCTTGCTTTTGCATGTTGCTTCGAAGCTTTTCGAGCTGTGTCGCGCAGACGGCCGAACAACCTTCTTCGCTCGCGGCGTGTTCGGGACACTCTTGTGGTTGCTGATCTTCGAGCTGAGACACAGCAACACGTAGAGAGTCGATCTCTGCTTGCAGGTCTGTACATTTCGTAGGTTCTTGAAGCCTCGCTTCTTTAAGCTGAAGCTCGACTGTTTCGTGCTTTTCAACCAGCTTGGTGTGCGCGGCACGCGCCGATTGCAATTCTTCTTCCAAAGCACCGACATCATCTTGCAACTTGCCGATTTCCCGTTCTTTTTCATCTAGCTTCGCACGCGACACCACAGAACGCACGAGCTTGTCATACTCATCGCGTAAAAGCTCATATTCTTCACGCAAAGTGGACGAATCAACCTCACTCGATACCGCCGGTTCCGCGCACGCGCCTTGCCCGCGCAATGATTCAATTTCACCTCGAAGCGATTGCACCTCGCTTTCATACATCTGTTGCCGTCCAGCCTGCGTTTCTCCGGCGTCTCTCAACTGTTGTTCGGACGCGTGCAATCTTCGCTCGAGCTCTTCGATTTTCCCAACGTATTCTTCAGTTGAAACGCGCATCGCCAAACGCTCGTTTTGCTCTTCAATCAAACTTTTCAAATCGTCTTCGCTCTTCTTCAGCGTCTTCATCACTTTGCTCGTGCGCAACAACGTATCCGCCGCAGCCTTCACTGTATCCGCCGGCGACGCGTCTGCCTGCACGGGCACCTTGTTCGCCCCAAGCCATTTTCTTAGCGCCGCGATAGCCTCCTCTGAATCGACATTCGAGGCGACATCGATTCGCTGCGACTGTCCGTGACCTCTACTACTCTTTGGCTTCATCGGCTTGGTCTCCTCCGACATTGGCTCTCGTTCTGGCTCTCGCATTTCCGGCACTGGCTCTGCCTCCGGCTCTGGCTCTCGTTCTGGTTCTCGCATTTCCGGCTCTGGCTCTGGCTCCGGCTCTGGCACTGGCTCCGGCTCTGGCTCTCGTTCTGATTCTCGCATTTCATACACTCGCTCGAATGCGTGTTTGCGCTCCTCCTCTGGCTCTATGCGCGGTTCTTCTGCCTCTTCTTCTTCCACGAACCCCACGGGAACCTCCCACTGCGACGTCCCCGTCGACGCATCGTAGTAATACCACTTTCTACTCTCACGCTCGTAATGTTTCGTCCATCGCTGCTCTTCCGGCGGTACATCCGCGTCAACGCCGACGTCTTCGTCGCTTGCGCGATAGAGATCCTGCGGTTCGTCAACCACCGACCCCCAGGCGTCTCCATCATCATCCGGACGCATCGAGCCCCCTGAATCGAACGATGACACCAAGGTATCATCCATCGGCATCGAACGCTCCGCGTGCGTCGCCCCGGCGTCGTCTTCTTCACCGTTGGTCGTCAGCGTAATCCGCTCGGCACCAGACGCATCATCGTAAACGCCTTGACCGTCGGTCGCCGACGTCCCCGCGACGCCCGCGACGATGACGAGCGCGCCCGCGACGACGAGCGTTATTTTAACTGCGCTCGTCCGAGTCGCGGCGCGAGACCGCGAGGGACAACGACGACGCGTCGAACGGATCAGCATCAGTGAAAACGATAGAGTCAAACTGTGGTGTTCCGTGTGCGCCTCACAGTTTGACCTGCCGACGCGCACACCGCCGATGAGCGAACCCTTGGTGACGAACGACGACGGACGATCGACGTCGACGAAGTTTGCGTCGACGTCGACGTCCCGCGAGGATCTTCAACCCGAAGACGCGACCGAGACGACGTCGTTCGCGTCCAAGTTGTGGCTTCGATTGAAAACAACCTGTTCGCGCCAAGCCGCGCTTCAATGGCTCTCGTTGCTCTTAATCGTCGCCTCGGCGCTGATGATATGGCGAACGCTCGTATTGACGTCGCAGAGCGATTCACCCGTCGTCGTCGTCCTCTCTGGGTCGATGGAACCGGCGTTTAAACGTGGGGATTTACTCTTGTTGCGCAACGAGCGACGCCCGACGGAGATCGGCGAAGTCGTCGTCTTCAACGTCGCCGGTCGCCCAGTACCCATCGTGCACAGGGTTTTGCGTCGGCACGAAAACCTCACCGTCGGCGACGCGTCGCGGTTGATGCTCACAAAGGGCGATAATAATTTCGCCGACGACGTCGCGTTGTATGCGCCCGGGCAGAGGTGGTTGCGCGAGGAACACGTCGTCGGTCGAGCCGTCGTCTTTGTTCCACACATTGGTCGGTTGACGATTTTGATGAACGATTACCCATGGTTCAAGTATGGGTTGATCGCCACCCTCGGGTACTTTGTCGTCACCGGGAAGGACTAACGGGCGGGCGGTACCCACCAAAAAAGTCTCGGCGGGCGTTCGCGGCGTTTGTAATAGGAAACCATTGACATTCAAGGCGAGCGCTGGGACTCGGGGATTAGTCTTCACGTGTTGTGCGCGTCGTTAGTTTCGTCAGCCGCGTCGATGATCGATCGCGAGTGGTGATGTTAGTTTTATCGCCACATGCTCTCGTCATCATCGTCTCTACACATCGTCTTCGTTCTTTTTAGTTGACTCGGCACACGTCCACGCGCGGCACTTGTTCACGTAACTCTTCTCAGTCTCGCTCGTTCGCGTGCGCGCCCACCCATTCGTACGAGCGACGAAAAGAAACCCGACTGTTTGTCTTCGTCGTCGTCGATTTCGATTTCGTCCATCCGTTTCGATCATTCGTGTCGAGAGTGAGTGAACACCGAGAGGGGAACAGTTTTTGAGCTGTCTGCGCAACTATTTACTCGTCGAACGACGCCCGGAAACGACGACGAAAACCGGGAACGAGAGAGAAGAACGGAGAAACAATGGGGGAAAACTTGTCGCCCGAAACGGTGCAGAGCATCATGCGACAGATAAAGGATTTGATGCAGAGCCCGGCGGAAGGGATTCGGATTCGCGTCAACGAGGAAAACGTGACGGATGTCGTTGCCGAGTTGGACGGGCCGAAGGATACGCCGTTTGAAGGCGGGACGTTCAAGATGAAGCTGTGCCTTCCACCGGATTATCCAAACGTTCCACCCAAAGGGTACTTTGTGACGAAGATTTTTCACCCGAATATTCAACAGCCGAGCGGAGAGATTTGCGTGAATACGCTCAAGCGCGACTGGCAACCGACGCACGGGTTGAGACACATTCTCATGGTGATTCGGTGTTTGCTTATTGAACCGTTTCCGGAGAGCGCCTTGAATGAAGAGGCTGGGAAGTTGTTACTCGAGGATTACGACGAGTACTTTAGACGGGCGAAGATGTACACGAGCATTCACGCCAAGCCGGAGGGCGGCGCGACGGGCACCAACGCGGAAGCCGCCGGGTCCAGCGCCACGGCGGGGGCAAAGAAGAAGGTGGACAAGAAGAAATCTCTCCGACGTCTGTGATTCTTCATTGAAACCGAAACCGATTGTTATTCCTTTGTGGCACAGTACTAGTAGCGGAGAGTTGTTCCTATGAACGGCGGGGCGGAAAGTGTGCGTACGTAGTGAGAGAAATCTCAAAATGTTTTAATCAAATTTCGTATTTGCGCTATGATAAAACGTAATGTTTCTTTGTGTTACCTTCTTTAAACCTTGCGTTCGGCGGTTTCACCCGTGAAACGAGAAGAGGAGGAGCCGTCGTAGCTTTCGTTACCCCAGGCGACGTAATCCTTCTTCGTCTTGAGCTTCTCCGACGTGGAACCCTCAATCTTCAAACCCGCGTCATCGCCACCGATGACAATGTCAATCACACCGTAGTTCTTCGCCTCGAGCGGAGACATGTAGCGATCACGATCGGTGTCTTCATCTATCTTCTCAACATTCTGACCGGTGTGGAACGCCATCAACCTGTTCAAGTTCGCCTTGTGGTGCATGATCTCCTTCGCTTGGATTTCGATATCCACGGCGCTCCCCTGAGCCCCACCAAGGGGCTGGTGAATCATGATACGTGCGTTCGGCATGGACATACGACGACCCTTCTCACCAGCGGCGAGCAAGAACGCCCCCATGGACGCGGCTAAGCCGAGGCACACCGTGCTCACCGGCGCGCGGCAAAACTGCATCGCGTCGTAAATGCCCATACCCGCGGTGACGCTCCCACCCGGCGAGTTGATAAAGAGCTTAATCTCCTTGGTCGGGTCTTGCTGATCCAACAACAACAATTGCGAGATGACGGCATCGGCGTTAAAGTCATCCACTTGATGTCCGAGGAAAACGATGCGGTTGCGCAAAAGCATCCCAAACGGGTCCCCGGCTTCGCTTCGCGGCACCACCGGTCCAGCGCGCACGTCCATGGACGCGTTCACCGCGTTGACGATATCGCGCTGTTCCGCACTCATCTCACCCGCGGCGTCGTAGAACGCACCGGCGCGCATCGCGACACCGCCATTCTTACCGCCGTTCACCGCGCGTCTTTGGGTCGATAAACCTAACCCCCGCTCCGCGGTCGCCTTTGCCTTTCGCGCGCCCGTGCTCGGCGCTCTGTGCGCCGTCGTCGCTCGGTGTGCGAGGTTGACGCTTTGCATTCTTCCGTCCGTCGTCCGCTCTTTGTCGTCGTTCGACGCGTCGTCGTCTGCCGCTGCGCCGTGCGCGTCGCGGCCACTGGCACTGGACTCGTCCTGCCACCCTCTCTCGAGCCCCGAGCCAGCCCCATTTCCAGCCTTGGTGGTCGAGTTCCGCTCATATGCACAAACAGTAAGTGATACGTGCGACACATCCGTTTCCAGGTTCAATTTTCATAGATCGTATGTAAATCGGTTTCGAATTTTGCAAAACGTGGAAAGTAGTGCGTGCAAACGACCGAATAACTTTTTAAACGTGTAACGCGGACCCACGTCATCAGTCAGTCGATCGACAGCCCGACGTCACAAGAAGGACGACGGCGGCGAACGGAGTGCTTTTGGTCTTCGACGAGCATTTAGTAGTCGCATGCGAAGCAGCGCGACGACGTTGAGCGCGTGCGCGCGACGCGTGGGATTGGCGGTGTCGGCGGTGAGAGGAGGGAACGCCAACAGCGCGGTGTCGAACAACTACAACGCTCGAGTGGTTTCGAGACGTCGACCGAACTGGAGCAGCGCGGTCGGAGGACGACAGGGAAACGGCGGAGGAGTGCGAACGATGGCGGTGAGTGGATCGATGTACGCTCCGGCGCGTACAGACGCGATGGATGGGGTGACGGTCACGGCGGACGGTGCGCCGTCTTCGTTAGCGGTGGACATGCTCGTGTGGGGCGCGTGCGAGGAGGACGTGGACGCGGAGGGTGGGATCGCGTGCGAAGCGCTCAAGGCGTTCGATGCGGCGACCGGGGGCGTGGTGACGGCGATGATTGAGGAAGGGGAGTTCAAAGCTAAGGCTGGAAGCTCGGTGTTCTCTCGCGCCGGAGCGGGGAACGCGAAGCATGTGGGCGTGGTCGGTTTGGGTAAAAGAGCCGACCGCGCGACGTCGGCGATGATTGGTTTGGGATCGATTGCGGCGGCACAAGCGCAAAAGTCCAAGTGTAAAACGCTTGGTATCAAGGGTGCGGATGGATTTGAGAACGCTGTCGCAACGGGGGCGTACTTGGGGGCGACTGAAGACCAACGGTTCAAGTCCAAACCGCAGGCCAAGACGCTCGAGTCCGTCAAGCTCATGGACGTCACCGCGGACGTCTCTGAGGGTAAGGCGCGGGCCGTGGGCGTGCAAGTCACCAAGGAGCTTGTTGCAGCTCCGCCGAACGTCGTTACGCCGACGTCCATGGCTCAAGTCGCGATGGACATCGCTCGGGATCACTCGGACTGCATGAGTGTCGAAATTTTGGAAAAGGCTGACTGTGAAAAACTCGGTATGGGCTCCTACCTCGGCGTCTCCGAGGCGTCCGACGAGCCGCCAAAGTTCATTCACCTCACGTACAAGGCGTCTGGTAGCGACTTGAAGAAGGTTGCGGTTGTAGGTAAGGGTTTGACCTTTGACTCTGGCGGCTACAACCTGAAAGCTGGGCCTGGTTCGATGATTGAAATGATGAAGTTTGACATGGGCGGCGCCGGCGCTACCCTCGGTGCGGCTAAGATTATCGCGCAGACGAAGCCAGACGGCGTCGAAGCGCACTTTATCATCGCAGCATGCGAAAACATGATTGGTTCCCGTGGCTTGCGCCCGGGTGACATTCTCACGGCGTCCAACGGTAAGACTATTGAAGTGAACAACACAGACGCCGAGGGGCGATTGACCCTCGCCGACGCGCTTGTCTTCGCCGACAAGACGTGCGGTGCGTCCGCCATTGTCGATTGCGCCACGCTCACCGGCGCCATCATCGTTGCCCTGGGTGAAGACATTGCCGGTCTCTTCTCTCCCACGGATGCGGCGGCGAAGCGCATGGAGGAAGCTGCCAAGACGGCGGGTGAAGAACTCTGGCGCATGCCTATGCCGGATAACATGTGGGCCATCATGAAGAGCGAAATTGCCGACATGAAGAACACCGGCTCTCGTGCGGGTGGTTCCATCACCGCGGCGCTCTTCCTGAAGCAGTTTGTAGACGAAAAGATTGAATGGAGCCATCTCGATTTGGCTGGACCGGTTTGGAACGATAAGAAGGGCGGTGCGACCGGCTACGGCGCCGCCACCCTCGCCGCGTGGGTGTCTTCTTTTAAGAAGTAAGCGATGACAACTATCCATTGAACCACAGTTTAACCTTTTTAATCAAACAACGAAGAATGACTTTCATCGACGATACGTTTGTCGGTGCGTGCGCGAAATGATCTTCTCATCTGATGTCGCCCTCACTGCGACGCTCTCGAACCCATCCATGCGCGCCGACGAGCGCGCGTCGACGTCCCGAATGCCAGCGCGTTGGAGGACACTTCTCGTCTCGATATGCGCGCTGATTGCTACGCGTACGCCGCACGCCGCGGCGTCTGGCTACGGGAGCCGAGCCGAACGCACTGCCCCGAAAATTGTAACCGGTAGCGGCAGTGGCCCGCCGCGTCTGCGAGCCTTTACCTGGGGCATCGGTGGCGAGCGCGTCGGTCGTCCTTCCAACCCGTCCAAACTGCCCCCGGCCATGGTGGAGTTAAGCGTGAACGCCGTCGCGATCGCCGCGAGCGGACACACGGTGTTGGTGGACGACACCGGATACGTGTACACGGCGGGTAGGAATAGCTCAGCGGGTGGAGGAGGACGCGGGTCTCCTCCGATAGAGGATTCCGGTCAACTTGGTCGCGGTGGGAATCCGAGCGCGATGGAGCGCGTTCTAGGCAGGTTGAATGGAGAAGTAGTCGTCAGCGCTGGAGCAGGACGATACCACACGGTGGTCGCGACTGAGAGCGGGAAAGTCTTCACTTTTGGGCTCAACGACGCAGGACAACTGGGCGCTGCGGGGATTATGGGTGTGACGCCGACGACGAAAGTCACCTGCGATAGTGGTGGCAACTGCGACGGGTTGATGAGAAAGACAAGCTTGGTGCGCGAGGGAGAGAGTTGCTATGGAGGCGCCGCGTGCAGAATCGGTGTGCCCACGCAGATCAAGTTTGGAAACGGTTCAATCAAGTTTAAGAGTGTCGCAGCTGGGCGTTACTGCGGAGCAGCGGTCTCTGACGCCGGCGCCGTATACGTTTGGGGTTTAAACTCGTGTGCGAATAACGCCGCGCCAAACACTCTCCTCAAAGACGCTCAGAAGGCTGCGGCGCCGAGACTCGTTCAAGGCGTCTCGGGAGTCGTCAAGGTTGATATTGGATACACTAACATGATATTCCAAACGAAAGACGGGGGCGTATACACGTGCGACACGGGTTTCAACGGGTACGCTCAGGTTGAGCCTAAAGCGAAGGTTGAGTTGGTTCGGCACCAGGATTTTTTAACGGATCAAACTAGCGCGGCGGACGTCGCTGCTGGACGATGTCACTTTGTGGTCGCGACGAAGAAAGGCGCTGTATACACCTGGGGATGCGGTTCGTCGGCGCTCGGACGGGAAGGCGATCGAGAGCGACCAGCGCCTGTTCGGGGGGACATGACATCTCGTGTGGCGACGCACGTCGCCGCTGGAGAGTACTTTACGCTCATTAATACCAAAGAGGGCGTCATCTACGGCATGGGCTCAGGGGGTAACGGTAACTTAGGCGTCCAGCCCGGCGGCTCGAACGATATATCGTCCCCAGTGCGCGTCAACGTGAATTCGGAAGTGGGCACCGCACGCGCCATCGCAGCAGGATACCAACATTCCGTCGCCATCCTTGAATTGTACAAGTTGTAAATCTGCGTCAGAACCATTAGCGTGCTTAAGTTCTCTTTGCAACGTCCCACGAGCTCACGACGCGTTCGAGACGCCTGATGGACGCCAGTCAACCGTTATACTTAATTAATTAATTCAGTTTAACGGTCTCACTACGCGCCTTACCGTCACTGCGCGCCGCTGGCGGTGTAAGTCTCCCAGCGACGCCGTGTGGCGTATCAAACCGAATGAAATCACCTCCCCGTCCGCCCGTCCCGTCTCGTCATGCGATCCGCACCAAGGCGCCGACGCTCGTCGTGTCGAATTCAAACGCACGACCGTTCACGTACTACTTGAATGAAGCGTCCAGTATGCTCCGAAACCACGGCTCTGTGAAACTCAGCGGAGTCGGAGCCGCGACGCAGCACGCGCTCGTTGTTTCTGAGGTGTTGGCAGCGCGCGGTATCGGCCGCGTAACCGAGGTGAGGACGAGTTCGCTCGACAAAGGCGAGACGACGGAGCACGAGGCCAAAATAGAGGTCACGATCGGAGGCGCCTAGGCGACAGATCGAAACGCTGTATTGCTGCTTATATTTTTATATCATCTATATCACTGTACATTTAGACAAAAGGCTAGAGAAGCAGTAGACTCGAAAGAGAGTCCACCGCGCTAAGATCTATTGCTTGCTAGGCGGGAACTCTTTGACTTCCCGTTTTGGCTTTGGAGCCTTTGGATTGCCTCGAATGTAGAAATCCTGGAATAACTTGATGGCTTCGCCCTCAAAAAGACCACCAATAGACTCGTAGGGAAGTCCAACGTCTGGGCGCGACCTCCCATCGCAAGGTCCGCATCCGCTCTCGTGCACGTTGAGCACCGTTCCGTTTCCTCCAAACTTATCGTTTGCGCAGCCGTAGACGACGCGTTTCACACCCAACGCGCTCATCGCTCCGGCGCACATGATACAGGGTTCACACGTGACGTACAGCGTGCACGCATCGAATCTACACGCAGCCACGTCTCCACCGTGCGCGGCGAGCAACTCGTCCACAGCCTCGAACTCGGCGTGTCGAGTCCCATTCCTGCTCACATTCGTCGCGTTTCGTCCCGTCGCGACGATCACGCCGTCGCGTTCCAGGGCGCACCCGCACGGAACTTCCCATTCGTCCAGCGCGCGGCGTCCTTCGTCTAACGCGACGCGCATGTACGCCTCCTCTCGGGCGTTAAAGCCCATGAGCGCGGCGCTTCGCTGTGAAGTGTTTTTGCACCAATTTGTTTACAATTTACCGCACTAGTCGCCGACCAGTCGTTCACGTTCGCCTCCGGGACGTATCCAGAGTGACGTTCCGAATCGTGTGAGGCGATGAACACGTACTTTTACATCGACCCGCAGGGTCGGGAGCAGGGTCCGTTCTCGTACGAACACGTGGCGAAGTGGTTTAAAGCTGGCTATCTGAAGCCAAACTTGGGCTGTAGACGTAACGACGAGACGACGTACGCTCGAACGGTGACGCAAGCGCTTCTGGAAGATGGCGTGATGAATGGCGTTCCCGCGCACATGCTCGGGGAAATCGTCAAGCCGACGACGAGCCCGACGACGTCGAGCGCGCGGGGCGGAGGATCGCCTCGGCACGTATCGGTACCTCCGCCTCCTACGGGCGTGGTGCCTCAGCGATCTACGGACGAAATCGAGCAGTGCATGGATCGGTTATTTGAAGTCTTGGATCACATTCTCCCGATCGTTCTCGAGGGCGGTCTCAGAGAAGAATTCGGTCCAGTGTGGGAGGATATGTTGCACACGCCTCCTCCGTGGACTCTCGAGACAACGCTAAAGGAACTCAGAGCAAACTGGTCAGCCCTGTTTTCGAATCAGCCTCGACGCATGAAAGAAATAGAGGTTCTCTTAGAGGCTGCGATCAGGCAGAGGAAGAATCAACCGATCGCGCCTGACGGAAAGGCGAAGGAAATCTCCACCGCCGCCGTCGCGTTGCTCAGCGCTTGCCCAAAGACTTTCCCGCCTGCAGTGATCGAGCACCTTCGCGTTAGTTGGGAGGAATGTGAAAAGATTCGAGCGTATGCACACATGTAGAAGGTCATATAGTAGATAGCGGCGCCCGAGCGCCAGATTGTAGTAGTTCGACGTATTAGCGAGCTTGCGTTCTCGGTTGTTACACAGCTAGTCTAAATGCGCGCCAGGGAACTTCTCCCGAGGTGCGCACCACGCTTAAGAGTGAGCTTTCTAGAGTTTCTACTTTTCGTCGTGCGACCGGCGCTGCGATCACGCCCGGCGTTCGTCCTCAGCGACGCCGATGCCTGGACGCCAAAGGACGACGGCTTTTCAATTCCGCACCGCTCAATCGTAATACGCTGATAAGTCTCTCCCTCTTGTCTGGCGTCTCCAAGCTTTTGGAGCGCAAAGATGATGTCGTACCCTTCAACAATTTGTCCAAAAGCTACGTGTCTATCGTCTAGTTTGGGCTTGTTGTCCAACGTAATCATAAACTGAGACCCATTTCGCCCTGGCTGAGCGCCCCCGTCGTTGTGCATGGTTAACACGCCGGGGCCGGTGTGTTTCAGATCGTAATTTTCGTCGTCGAAATACGCGCCATAGATGCTTTGTCCCCCAGGCAAAGCGTCCGGCAAGAGCGACGCGAAATCGAAAAAGTCTGGGTCCTCCGCATTGTAGATTACTTCGTCGAGATTAGTAAAGTCCCCGCCAACGAGCCAGTTAGACGGGTAAACCCTGAACATCGTGCCCGCATAGCAGTGATACTCACACAACTGAATGAAATTCTTCGCCGTGATCGGCGCGACATCCTCCTTGATCTCAAACACAACCTTGCCAAGATAGTAGCCGCCGGCGCGAACCTCGAAGAAGCACTGGGGGTTGTTTTCGTTCACCGGGTAAGGCGGCACATAGGGCACCGGGACAATCTTCAACGGCTCGGCGCGACTCACGCGAGTTTCCCACTTCACGGCGTAGACGCCTCCGGGCGCCAAGGGGAGAATGGATGGGATGTCCTTCTGCTTGGCATCCTTGGGTACGTCATCCGGAGTGCTCATGTTTCTCGCGTTCTTCGAAACGATGGTGCGCGGCGTGAATGCAACCTGAATATGCACGCGATAGAAACGAACCGTCTAACGCTTACCCGAGCTCTCAAATCGCGCGTTCGCGCTCGTGTGCTCGTGAACGACGTCGACGCGTTGTAAAATGATGTTGCAAGTGGATATGGCGCAAGCTACGGCTGCGGAGTCCAGGAGCGACCGTGTGATTTCGATGATTCAGCAATACGTATTAAAAAGAAATATGCTCTATGCTTGCTATTATGTATCTAACGGAGGTCAACACTTCTCGGAGACGAGATGCAGTGCGTGTCCAAAATCTCCTTGGTCGACTTTTTGGCTTCCTTTGTGTTGAGAACGATGAGAAGCGACTCGTTGAGTTCAATCTTCAGGTACTCTTCCTTGCACTGTTCAACAGTCTTAACGAGCGTCTTGAGATTGCGAACGGGTTTCCCGTTGACACCGGTGACGATAACGTTTACGATGTCTTCGTATCCAGTGTTGATGTCGGAAGAGAGCACTTGGGAAACGACAACCACTTGGTCATCGGGTTCCTCCTTGTGCTCGTGCATCATCTTTGCCAACAGCCTCAAAGGGGCGTCGTAATCGTAATCCTTGCCGTATTCGGAGCGGAGATACGGGACACACACGACCGTGAACACGATACCGGCGCAGATGTAGTAAGATGGCGGTACGCCTTCGATGTGCACCGGTACGAGGCGATCGTGCGGCGTGAGCTTGATGGTAAAGTTCATAATTTTGCCGTCGCGGAAAACGGTGACCGTGGCGGCATCACCCACGTACTTTCGACTCACAAGGTAGGAAAAGTTGATGCGCTCGCCAGTTCTGAAAGCGACAGTTCCATCAGAGGCCACGTCGACATCGTCAAACTTCATCAACACATCACCGCGCTTGAGTACCTTCGACGTTGGAGCCAACGGGGAAATGCGGCGCAAAAGAACACCCATGTCGGCATCCTTGAGACCCAAACTCTTGCGCAAGGACGGGTTTTCCAGACGCTGAAAGTCGCACTGAAGCGCGGGGAAACCATTGTACTTTCCCGTCTTGACGTAGTCGGAGATGAAATGATCAATCACGGGCGTGGGAATGATATATCCAATGTTTTCGGTTTCGCTATCCTTCAAGCTTTGAAACGCGACGCCGACGCACTTACCCTCGCGGTTAAAAGCCGGACCACCGCTATTACCGCTATTGATCGCCGCATCAATCTGTACACCCAACAGTTCCGCCGCACCGTGCGAGTAAGACGTCACCTCGATTCTCGAAACGACACCCGACGTGACTGAAATTGCGTTGCCGCCCACCGGGTAGCCGACGAGCGTCACCGAGTCTTGCAACCGCGGCAAAATACCGAAACGCACCGGATGCACATTTTCAAAAAACTCCTTATCCTCCACCGTAAGTAGCGCCAAGTCACACTCCACCCCGATCGAGAGCACTTTGGCGATGTACTTCTTATCCGAACCCCTCTTCTTCAGTTTGACTTGCGTGTGGTGCTCCACGCTGTGCGCGTTAGTCAACACGCGGTTACCCTCAATCACGAATCCCGTGCTCGTGGATGAGCTCTGTCTCTTCCTCTGCCACGGGAGCGAATAATTCGGTTCTGTGTGCACGCAAAACACCTTGACCACCGCATCTATCGGATACTTTGGCGCCAGCTCCTCGTCTTCGCTCGCCCAGCCGTCGGCGTCATCCCCAAACCAATCCACCGCCGGCTCTTCGACCGTCGCGCTATCCTCCACCAACATCCTCGGTGTTTTCACCCTCGGCGTCGTCTTCACCGTCTTCCCTTTCTTTCCTTTCTTCACGGACTTTGTCGTCGTCGCCGTCGTCGTCGTCGTCGTCGCCTTTGTCGGCGTTTTCCCACTCGCGTCTTCCTCTTCGCGTTTACGTCTCGGCATGATTGTTTGTTTGTTTGTTCGTTCGCTCGTTCGTTTGTTTCCTCGCTCGCGATGCACGTTCAGTCGAGTCGAGCGAAAACTGTCACACGCACGGACACGTACCCGCGCGCGGCGCTCTGCGGTGCGCGAAGTCCGCGCCAGCCCACCCACGAGACGAGCTTTTCAGGCGAGCGAGCGGTCGAGCGGGCGAGCGACGACAAACATAATCAGCGCTCCACGTGTGTGTGTTTGTGTGTGTTTGTGTGTGTTTGTGTGCGTGCGCGATGAAACGACGAATCGGATCGCGACTGACGGGGGGGGTGTGGACACCCGGGTCGCACCGAGCCGAGCCGTCGATCCGTGGATTTCACTGATTTCACCGTTCAATCGCTCGTAATCAATCCTGGAAAATACCCGATCGATTCGATTTTCAGTTTCAATCCCCCCACGACTCGCGACTCGCGATTCGGGCCGGGGCGGGGCGGGGGACGACAAACGACGCCGACGCGACCGGGTGACGGAGCGGAGGCTCGGGATGTCGACGACGGTGACGCGACCGGTGACGACGCCGCCGACGGCGGCGGAAACGGCGTTGGCGTACGTCCGGGAGGTTCGGAACCGGTTCGAACGCCAACCGAGGACGTACGAGGAGTTTCTAAACGTCATGAAGGACTTCAAGAGCGGGGTGTGCGTGCTCGCCGTGCATCTCGAACGGCGCGCGAGCCGACGACGACGACGACGGCGCGGCGGGAGCGCGGAGTGGACGCGCGAGACGACGCGCGAGACGACGCGTGGACTGACGAACGCCGCGCGGGTTTTCGATCGGCGCAGATTAACCGCGGATAACGTCGTGACCCGGGTGAGACGAGTGTTTAAAGGTCACGCCGACTTGTTGGACGGTTTTCGAGCCTTTCTCCCAGAGGTGCGACGAGACGTGGGCGAAATGAAATGCGCACGATTTGGAACGACGCGCGACGATGACGACGGCGCTCGATCGATCGATACGCCCCGCGCGCGGACGACATCGCTCGAGAGACGCGTTTTCGTCGTCGTCGGTACCCTCACCGACGAACGAACGAACGAACGAATGGAAGCTTTTCCCATCCCGCGCTTGAACGACGGGTGAATCGAAAACAGACAGCCGAGTCCGACCGACCGACCGACCGACCGACTGACGCCTCGTTCGACGCATCCAACAGGACATTCGCGACAAGCTCAAACCGACGTCCAATCGCGGTCGCGGTGGCGCGTCGTCCAGCGGTCGGAGCCGTCACGTCCCGGGCGGACCGGGTCGCGGACGACCCCGGGCGCGGCGGGCGACCGCGACCGACGCGGGTGCTGACGACGCCCGAGAGGACGAGGAGGCGGTGGTGCGTGTTTTTTTATTTCACTTCGTCGTCGTCCATCTGTGATTTATCGGTTCGTGAACCGTCGGTTGGGTCCATCACTCGAGGTCGTCCGTCGGTTCAAAAGTCGACCCGGCGGGCGGCTTTGCGATTTGGTGGATTTGGATTTTTTCTCACCCGCGCGTCGTCCCGGAGAGCGCATCGCGGGCGATTACGCGGGATACCCATTCGACGACGACTCGTGATTGGTCGTTTTAGGGAATCGAGCGCGCGCGTCGGCGTTCAGAAGTCGCCTCTGCGAACGAACGTTCGACGATGAATGAGTGAGTGAGTGAGTGACGAAACGTGACACTGACCTTATCGTTTTCTCTCATTGTTGCCCTCGCCGTGATTGTAGGATCCGAAACGCGCGGCGACGTTGAACACGGGGTACGCGTTCTTGCGGAGGATTCGCGGGGCGTACGCGGACGACGAGAGGCCGTACCAGGCGTTTTTGCAGACGCTCATCAAGTTTAGGAATAAGCAGTTTTCGGCGGAAGAGGTTGTTCAAAAGTGCGCGCTGTTGTTTTACGATAAGCCGCACTTGCTCGAGGGCGAGGATGGATTGGAGACGTTTGTGCCCAAGACATGCAAGCTACCCAAACCGTCGTCTTGGTTCTCCTGGAGTCCGGCGGTGCATCATCGTTTCGGGAGCGAGAGCTTTCGGTTGTTCGTCCGCACGCTGTTGTTGTGTGAGTTCAAGTCGCGGACGAACCCGCCCGAGCCAAAAATGCGACGATGGAGACTCACTGAGGGGGATAGCAGCGAGTCGGATAGCGACGATTACTCATCATCCGAAGAGAGCGAGACGGAGAGCTCCGCCTTGCCTGAGAAGGAACCCGGGACGCTGAGAGCAGATCAGATTCCCGATTGTTGGACGGGTAAGTCGGAAGAACGTGTGTTGAGCGCGTTTGAAAAGCTCACCCTCGAGCTCAAGCCGATGGATGACGAGTATTGCTGGTCAGACACCAAGGCGGCGAGAGAGGCGAAGACGAGCAAGGAAGAGATTGAATCTCGCGGTAAGAGAGGTCGTGCGGAGGAACGAGACTACTCGAACACGCCGAGGGAATCTCCATCGCCTCCGCCTTCCTTCCAAAAGCGCCGCGCGAGCGCGAGAATCATCGCCAAGGTGAACAGAGGCATCGTGTACAATCGCTATCGCAGCTTGAACTCGCCTGACGGCATCGGCCGAGGACGCATGCGCATGACTCGATCCATGAGCACCGTAGATAACGATCTCCCGGAGAAACCCGACCGGAAGCTCGAGTTTAAGAGAGACCCGAGCAAGATGTCGCAATTCTGCTCAGAGAGGATTGGTTTGCATTCGTTGCCAGCCAACGTCGTCGAGAAAATTATAGCTTACTACGCCGTCGAAGAGGGCGCCGCCGAGCTCAACCAAATTCGAGAGTCGCTCGTCAAATCGCTTGCGAAAGCAGCCAAGTCATACTAGCACTATGTCAAACGTAATTTCCAAGGTAGCTTATTGTCATATTTATGCTCGTTCATGAACGATAACTGTTTACCCGTGAAACGCTCGCGTTCAAGTCGCCGCGTCGAATACAACAAACGAGTCGCCTCTCGAATGACTCTTTGTTGCGCACGCTCATGCGTTAACCTTTTCAAGTACAATTACAAAAACAAACGACCAATCACGCGAGACCGCTTTAACCACACCCGCGACTTCTCCCCCCGCCGCTCGCCCCTTCTTGCTCAAATGCAACCCGCGCGCTGTTCCCTTTGAAGCCCTACGCGCGATCCATCTCCTCGCGACGTCGTCTCCCTCACCCCGGACGCCCGCGTTCACCGCTCACGACGCGCCGAACCTATGTGCATCGTCACCCTCGACGTACATTCGCGAACGTCTGACTCAGTGCCCCCCGGGGTTGACAAACTTACTCGCCTTTTTATCCGCCTCGGTGATCCCAGCCGTGGTGTACACCACGGCGCATCCGACGACGCCGATCCCGGTAAAAAACGGCCACGCCTTGGGGATCTCCCGGACGAGTCCGCTCAAGAAACCGCTGTTCGCGTACGGCATGTTTCGTCGTTCGTGTGGTTCGCCTGCGTGCGTGCGTGCGTGTTCGACGAGGGCCGTCGGTGCGCGTTCGAATGACGTTCGTTTCGGGGCGAGTCGCAAAGAAGGCGAAGACGAAGACGAAGACGAGGACGAGGACTTTGCGACGCGACGCGGAGACATTGCCGAGGGACCGTTCAGAACCGACGACGAGAATGTCGGGCGGAGATGACGCGGCGGCGTCGTACGATCACCTGGTGAAGATACTCCTCGTCGGTGATTCGGGCGTGGGAAAGTCGTCGCTGTTGATGCGATTCATCGAAGACTCGTTCGAAGAGGTGAGCCCCACGGTCGGGGTGGATTTTAAGCTCAAAATGATGACTGTCGATGGGAAACGGTTGAAACTCACGGTGTGGGACACGGCGGGGCAGGAGCGGTTTCGAACGCTGACGAGTTCGTATTACCGAGGCGCCCACGGGGTGATCTTCGTGTACGACATCGCGAACGCGGAGAGCTTTGCAAACGTGGAGGAGGTTTGGAGGAAAGAAGTGGACATGTACAGCACGATTTCAAACGGAGTGAAGATGATTGTGGGGAATAAGGTGGATAAGGAATCGTCGCGGGAGATCGCCAAAGAGGATGGGGTGCGGTTCGCCAAGGAACACGGGTGTCTATTCCTCGAGTGTTCAGCCAAGACGAGGACGCGCGTGCAAGAGGCGTTCGACGAGTTGGTTAAAGGGATTTTGGAAACGCCCGGTTTGCTCGCAGACGCCGAGGCTGGGCCCAAGGTGAACGTGCTAGGGGCGTACGACGAGGAGCGCACGAGCGGGTGCTGTTGAAATAGTGATCTTAGTAATGCAAGGTGATATTAGCAAAGACCAGAAAACGCTACTACACTTCGTTCGCTTCGCTCGAACGCAATTTTGTACACAAATCTCTAGGGCAGATGAAGACCCGAAAACCGACGCGCAACGCTTCTTAGAGCGGGGCCGCGAGGACGGCTTCGTACTTTTTGATGGTGGTCAACAGGGAGAGGTCAAAAAACTTCTCGCCGATGCTCGCCGTCAAACCGCCGATGAGACGCGGGTCAACCTGAGTCTCGACCTTGAGTGTGGACCCCGCCGGGGCGTGCCCCTTGATAGATTCCGTAACCTTCGTAACTTCCGCAGCGGAGAGTTCGTGCGCGGTGGTGATGACGCACTTGACTTCATTGCGAGACGCCATACACTGCTCTTCAAACCGAAGCGCGATGCGGTCCAACTCGGGCAAGCGCCCGTTCTCCGCCACAGCGGCAACAAAGTTAGACATGATTGGCGAAAACTTGGCGCCTTCGCAAAACTCCTTAACACCCGCCAACTTTTTGCTCTTCGCCATGGACGGATCCATGAGGAACTGCTTAAACTTCAAGTCCTTGGTCACCAAGTCGTTGAGCGCGGTGACCTCCTTTTCGACGGTAGCGAGCGAGTTCGCCTTGGTCGCGGCGACAAAGAGGGCCGTCGCGTATCTGCCGCTCGTGCCAAACTGTTGCAGTGGCGCCTGTTTTCGGCGTAACGAGAAACACGTCGCGTCAGTCGTCTCGTCTCCATCCCACGTCTCCATGCACTCGTTCATACTCTCCCTGCGGAGCTCTTGGTGTCCACTGTGGCTCGAAACCAAAACCCGCACCGCGAGCACCGTTCCCTCACCCGCGCGCCGCGACCCCCACCGCGTCGTCGTCGTCGTCGCCGCGAAGAGCGCGACAAACGCGACGAAAACTCCCGAATCCGTTTCTGGACACCCCACACGCACCTTGACATCCGCCGCTTTACCACTCTTCGCGTTCGCACCGCTCGCGAACGTCTGCGCGCGATCGCGAAAACGGGAAAACGTTCGTTCGTCAGTCAGTCAGCCGCTCGATTTTTTCGTTCGTTCGCGACCGAATCACGAACGCACGCGGTTGATTATCATTCATCTCACGCACCCTCGCACCGATCGCCCCGCGTTTCGCCGCGCGCGTCGCCAGGCTTCGAAGCATCCTCTCGAGGTTCCCCGGTCCCGTCTCGCTCTGGCGCCCGGTCGTCGCGCGTCCGTACCCGCTCGACCGCGCGTCGACCCATCGGGACCCGATGATCGGGTCTTTATCAACGAGTCACGACCCGTCGATTTTGACCCACTTGGATTTTCTAAATTGAGGCTCGTGTAGTGATCCAATACTGTGATTGTTTTTAGAAGTATATAAAGGTACAGTGTTGGTGATGTTGGTTGTTGGAATATTCGGACATTTGGTGATTTTTCGGACTCGCCGTGTAACACCATGGGGCTCGACGTCGGGCGCGACTGTGCGGTGCGGATCGGACGTTCGGGTATCGACACCGCCGAACGACGCGGACGCGCTCGAAGCGCTCGACGCCGTCCCCCCAACGGAATCGAGGGGTACGGACGGGTCGACGGGTCGCCGCTTTCACACGTCCCATTCATTCTCGATTCATTTGAGTGTGTGAAAAAGGATGTTGGGACGATCGATGACGCGCGACGTCGGTGAGACGTCGTCGACGACGACGAGTCGAACGGGAAATGAGACGTCGGACGCGATGGATGTGAATGGACGACGATGCAGACGCGGACGACGGCGGTGTGGACGACAAAGGACGACGGCAGCGTTGGCGCTCGCGAGCGCGTGCGCGTGCGCAGTGATCCACGTAGGCGAGGCTGGTGGGGCGATGTCTGCGGTGATGCGCGCGGTCGGTGGCGGCGATGACGGCACGAATGCGGCGGCGAAGACGCGAAGTAACGACGCAATGAAGGATGCGGATGACGCTTATGACGATTTAGAACGCGGCGCGGGGGACGTGGACGTGGAAGATTTCGATCCCAACGCACGCGAGAGCGAGACGGCTGCAGCGATTCGACGCGGCGAACGCGTCAAGCTTTCCAAGACTCGGATGAAGGAGATGACGCGTGGGGCGATGATGGCGATGTATGGTGGTGTGGGTGAGGATGGAGAAACGACGAACGCGTTTGACGTGCTCGCCGGAAGCGAAGAGGGTGATTATCTCATGTGGTGTCACTCGGACGAGGTCAACAGTCATGTTGCTCCAAAAATTGCGAGTTTTGGCAATGGGGTGTACTCGGACGACTCCAAGGTTATCTTTCACGGTGGATATAAAATTTGGGAGAATGGAAGCGAGTTTGAGGATTTGAGCTCGACGCACGCGTTCAATATGGAGTCTGGACGATTTGAGTGCCTCGCCAGTGCTGTGGACGACGACAAAGATGTCGAGGCAGCGCTGGGTAAGGGTAAGGGCGTGTGCCCGAAGCTTAACGGTGCGAGCACTGGTAAGCGCGATGAAGAAGTCGCCGTGATCACGGCGCAGCCCATTGTGCTTCCGGCACCTATGGCGAAGCATAATCGCCCCGAGGCAAAACTCGGGAAGCACATGTCTAAAGCGGAGCTTCCCGCGCTCGACGTGGATGATGACAGCGAACAGAGCTCTAGCAATGATGCCCCCGCGACCGCATCTGAAGAGAAACAACACGCGATGATTATCTTTGGCGGTCGTGATGAGAATGACGACCGCCTCGATACCATGTACGCGCTCGGTCTGAAGGATAAGCAGTGGAGACAGATTCACTATGAAGGCCCAGACAAGCGCGACGAGATGGTCCCGCAAGGTCCGTTTGAGATGCCGCTCATCGTGAAGAATGAGCACGCACGAGGGAAACTTTTCCCACTCGGACGTTCGGGCGCGACTGCAGTCGTCACGAAGAAGAATAAGATGGTAATTTACGGTGGTTTTGTCGTCGAAGGCCGACTCGGCTTCAACGTTGGCGAGACGCTTGTGTTGGATTTGAACAAGATGAAGTTTAGCTATCCAATGGTGAGCGGTAACTTGCCGGTGCGTCGCAATAAGCACTCCGCGGTACTCGATGACCAAGAGCGAATGTGGATCTGGGGCGGATCCGTATGGGATCACACTGGAGGTAGCTCGACGTACGCGTCCACCGCCACATATTACGCTGATTTGGGAGACACAAAGAATATTGTGTGGCATCGCGTCGAGACAAAGGGTAAGCCGCCGAGTCAACGTCGTTTCCACACCGCCATTATCATGAATGGAGGCATGTACATCATCGGTGGGGAAGACTATAGGACTCGCACGTACCTCGGTGACGTTCACAGGCTTGATCTCACAACGTTTACGTGGACGCAACCCGCCGTCATCGGTGGTATCGACGGAGGTCGAATCCGTGCATCCATGTTCCCATGGAGAATGAAGGCGCCCGAAGCCAAGGCGAGCGATGAGCACAAGAAGCATGAGGCGGCGCTTGGTAAGAGCCACCATCATCACGAGTCGGATGAGGACGAAAGCAACGAGCGTGCAGAGCACGAAGAGCACAAAAAGCATGAGAAACATGAAAAGCGCGACGAGGATGAAGGAGAAGAAGCCGCACCGGATATCTCCGAGGAGCACATCGGTACGGTGATTGACGTCTCTACGTGCGGAAACGGCGAGCAAGCTCGCGTCCGAACAGGTGAGAACCAGCCGAACATTGAGCATCTCATTTCTGTGCTCGTGGATGGTTCCACCTTAGCGTCGAACCACTCGTCCAAACATCATTCGAAGGAGCCAGAGACGGCCGCGTCGTTGGCTGCCAGCCTCGCTAAAAATGGATGGCTCGCAAATACCGCCCGTGGTGCTTCCATTTTGTCTGAATCTAGCATGGTTTGGCGCAAAGTGCCGAGCGTCGGTAACGACGAGAGCATTCCAGGTTGGGTTAGCGACAATAACGGCCGCGATAAATCTTTGCTCACGGAAACGCTCGAGGCGGACCCTGACGCTGATAAAATCGAGTCTCGATTGATCGAGGCAGTCAAGGCGAGTGCGTTAAAATTACATGAAAAGCATCACCATGATCCCGCGGGCGAAGAGAAGAACCACGTTTCCGGCGCCGAGGAGGAGCAAAACCGTCTCGAAAAACAGCTCGAAGCGATGAGTCAAGGGCACCACCACCACGCGCACTCGACTCAAGTCGCCAAGACGGGCTCGTCCGAAGAAGAAGAAGAAGCAAAAGAAAAGTCTTCTACGAACAAGCACTCGCACTCTTCGCACGCGGACGATGACGACGAGTCTGATTCTCACAAGCACGAGGCGCACAAATCGGGCGATGAGGAGCGCCACGAGCAAACTAACCATAGACACGCAGATGACAAGGACGATGCAGAAGAACAGTCTCAGCATCACCATCATCACTCGTCGCACAAAGACGATGAAGAGCCGGTTCACCTGTCTGGCGCGGCGAAGATGCTCCAACGCATCCAACAGCAAAACCAACCAGAAGCGAGTTTGGGAAGAACGTCTACCGTCGAGCCGGAACGATCCAGACTGTATGTGTGGACTGGTACTGCGGCTGTAACAATATTTGCAGCCGTCATACTGTACCAATCTCGCCGAAGAGATAACGAACCGAGTGGAAAGTACGAGCGCATCCCGCTCGTGCCTAGCAGTGCTTCGCTTTCGGAGACGCCCAGCGGTACTACATCGACTTGGCAAAAGGACGCGATGGCTCGTAGAGGAATGCATTACGCTTCCGACTTTGATGAAGTGTGCTAATTGTGTAATTTTTAACATCTACAGTGATCAATACAAGGTCATGTGCTTATCAAGGGCCAATTCATCAAGCTCACGCACACGTAAACAGACGTAGTCATCAACCTCGCGGAACTCATACGCTGTCAGTTCCGTATGTCGAATCGCTCGTCAACTTGACGAGCGGAGCTCCGCTCTCCTCGCTTTGCTCGTCATAATTGCCCTTCGCTAGTGCGACCAGGACAAAGCCGAGAACGACTATGGTCACGCCGTATAGCATGTTGAACACTAAAAGCGTGCCTTCGTTGTCCTTTAACAATTGCACGTGCTCGCTACGTCTTCCAGGAATGCGCAACTTGGAGTACGACACGTCCTTCCCCAAATTACCCCCATCTGCTTCATACTCCGTCTGCAAAACCCAACCCTCCGTCGGCATCTCCACGAGCGCCTCGTTCGAGCCCTGCGCGATTGAGACGTTGGTTAACGGCATCTTGACGTTCGTAAAGTCGCACGTCGCACCCGAAGTGAAGGTGCACTGCGTGAAACCAGTCGGAGCGCAACGCAGAGCAAACATATCCTCGCCATATCTGCCCTCCTTGTTGCTCCAGAAATGCCCCGTGCCATCCTCGCCACAACCTTGTTCTACAGTGCACGTGAAGACACTGTTCGAAACATCGCTAATCTTTTGCACTTTGGGGTTGACTTGCTTGTTGATCACCTTGATTTGCTGCGAGTGACTCAACAATTCTGAGACGTTTCCAGCGCTGTACGTGGACGAGGACCCGTACTCATCGGCGCTCACCGTGAACTCTGCGTCGCAGCTGTTCACGATGCCTAATTCAGGGCAGAATCGTTCGCCGTGAGAACGAAGATTCAAGTCGTCGCAGTTTTGCGAGCGAGAGTTGACCACGTTGAAACACTGTCCAATGTCAAGACTCGGAGCGCACGAGCACGTGCACGTGCCAGTGTACACGGTGAAGTCATCTTCGTCCCAACTCATGACTGGTTCGTTCGACTCTGTGTTTGCTTGAGAAGCAGCCGCTTGCTCGTCAGTGACAGAGTTGACGAGTTGCTCCATCTTGTCGTTGTAAGCGTTCTCGTCGTCTTGACCCAAGGATTCAATGGCGCGCTTTTTCGGTTCCTCCGTTTTGTGATGAAGACTAGACCAAACGGATCCGTAAGACGGCCTTCGGTGCATCGAAAGCTTGTGGGCGATACGTTCGTCGACCGGTTCAATGGCAGTCTTTGTGATTTTCCAAATTTCTTGCACCGCAACGAGGTCGTTTCTAGGCAAGATGCTCTTTTCGCTAGACTCCAAATCGGTTTGTTTCTTCGCCATGCTCGCCGCCGGGCACCTTGAGGAAGATGACCAAGTTTGACCAAAACTCAACACAACAGTCTTCGACGAAGGGATCGTCATCATCGCGGAGCCGAGTACGCCAGTGTTGAAAAGGACATCGTACTTTGGTTCCTTACCGGGCGCCACCGGACCGGAAAAGAGAGGACAGTCTTCCCCGAGTCCGGCAATTTCAGACTCTTCCCGAGGTTCCGCGTCGCTCACTTGGCTGTTATAGACCCAGCCAGAGTAGCCATAGTGCGAGGTGGCTGTCGGGAACATCGGCGTGAGCATTTCTTTCAGGAAGACTGGGTCGACAATTTGTTCGAATTCACCGTTTTCCTTCTTCCACTTGCCCCCGTTTACGATGAGCTGACCGAAACGCGCCATATCTCTGCACGTGGCCAGCTGACCACCCGTCGCGGAGACGTCACCGTTTTCGGACGCACCAGAGTCAAAGAACCCATCCAGTCCGAGTGGCACCGCGAGATGAGAGTTGAGCCACTGCTTCGGCGCCTCGCGCGTTACCGCTCGTAACACCTTGTTCAGAATTTGCAGCGGGGACGTCTCCTTGTCGTTAAACTCCTCGTCGTCGCTGAATTCAACCCCGGGTTCAAGTGATCCATTCGAACTCACTTGTCCGAGCAGTTGCCTGAGCGTGAGCGAGCTCCAATACCCCGAGTTCCAACCCGCGGGCACGTCGGCCAGGTGTGGCTGTTCTCGATCCGCCGACAGCAACGTCGTCACCGTCGTCTCCATCGAATAACCGTACTTTTTCATCATCGCCCCGATTCCGAGCGTCGTCGCAATCTTTCCAACCCCACCGACGTCAAACGCGCTGTTCAAATCCGCCCCATCGTAATACTCTTCGTGTAACACCGTTCCGTCGCGAATCACCAGAAAACACTCTCTCACCGGCAGCGCCCTTCTCAACTGTTCCCCAGCCTCAACCAGCGCTTGGCCGTACAGCCCGTGTTCTTCGGGAAACGACGAATACCACGATTCACTCGCCTTGGGTCCGCTCGCGTCGCGTTTTCCGAACTCTCGCAATCCCGCTGCGTGTTCAAACGCGTACCAGGACCCACACACCAGGGCGACGGCGATCGCCACCGCGAGCACGCGCGCGCGGTGTCGCGTCCACGGCGTCTGTTTACCCCGTGTCGCCCACTCGCGGGTATCCGCGTTCATCGTCGCACTTCGCTTTATCTGTCGTCGTTCGTCGTCTTCTGACGTCGCGTCGCGCGATGCCGTTTCGACGTGCTGCAGAGTATGATTTGGTGTTACACACACCCGTGGATCAGCAGTGGGCTTCCCAACCCGGTGCGAGTTTAACGAGTCAATGCGTCCATGAGATCAAATCAGATTGATAGCGCGGATGACGTAAGATTGCAACATTACAAGAAATACGATTCTTTCGCGTTGACGTTTGTCGGATGTCGAGCGAGCGACGGGGAAGGGTGCGCGGACTCATCGTCCGCCTCGTCTGTTGGACCTGGAGGACGACGGCGGCGCCGGAATCACTGGGTCTTGACCGCCTCTGGAAACCAAGACGATGATGGCGAATCCGAGAACACCGCCGGCAACCGTGCGAGGGTGATTTTCCGTTATCTTCTCGGCGCGATGCTTGGCGCGACGCCCAAGACGTTTAAGCGTCTTTGAGAGTCGAGCGAGCGGGGATTCATCCACCTTTGTAAGTCTCGCCTTGTATGGAGATCGCAGCGGACTATCCTTGAGCTCGGCTTCAATCTCTTTGCGCTGCGCTCGGGCTTCTTCTAATCGATTTGCCAAGGCGCTGCCCATGACGCCCTTGGATTTAGACTTCGTCGAAGTCGGCGTGATGCCTCGCGAGCCGCGCGTCGCGCGCGCTGGGGTGACGAAATCCTCTCCATCTATGACGGCTTGAACCGCCGCGGCGACGCACGCGCGCACGCTTGGGTGGACACCATCGCTTGGAGTAGTCGTCGTCACCGCCGCCGCGTCTCCCCTATCTATCGTCACCGAACTCGCCGCGACAACCCTCTCGCTCGCCTCGGCGACGCACGCCCGAACCATTCGCTCGATTTCAGCCGTGCTCGATTCCGGTGAATCTACCGGCGATACCCACTCCGGCTGCGCTGTCCCAGCCACTATTCGTTTCTTCACCGTCCCGTTCGTTGGCGGCGCACCAATCGTCGTGGACACGACGGATGACGTCGCCCTTGGCGACTTTACTGGCGATTTGCTCAACGCGCTCGTCGAACTCACGTACGCCCCGTCGCGCTTCTTCGCCGCACTGATCTCCTCCATCTTCTTAGATTTCGCATCCAATGCCTTTGCGCGTCTCTCCCGTTCCTCCGCCGCGAGCGCCTGACCTCTCGCCCGCACCGCCGCCGCTCTCTCCGCCGCCTTTTTCGCCTTTTCCGCCGGCGAACGCAAACCCGCTGGCGTCGCGCTCGACGTCGCCGACTCGTTGCCGGACCGACGACGTCCGCTCTCGTCCACGCTCATCCGCGCCGGTGGGTCCTCCATCGTCCTCGGCGTCGTCGGCGATGACCCCTTCGCTCGCCACGCCGGTGACTCTAGCGCCCCGAACGACACAGTCGGCGATTTTTCGAAATCAAATCGATTTCCAATCCGATCCAGCCAACCAAACGAACGAGAACGAACGAGAACGAACGAACGAACGGACGACTTTTAACCTCTTCCTGGAGGGCACGAGGTCGTTCGCGAAGTTATAAACGCGGGCGCGCGGAGCGTGTCCTATCCCTCGAAGGGTCCTTCGTCGTCAACGAAACGAAACGAAACGAAACCGTCGACGGCGTCGATGTGACGACGGCGTGCGAGCGAAAACGCGCAGACGTCGTCGTCGCCGCGCTCAGTTGGTACCTAAACCCCTGACATATTTCCTGGGATGCGAATGGTTGAAATATCTCAAACAATTGAATGATGATATTGTATGTGTATACAGTACTAATGCTAGAGAATATGCGTCGTCATCGAGCCTGTTGGCCAGATACTATGCGATTGGTTCCGCCCTGACCCGGCGCGGCGACGGAAACGCCCCAGACTCCGCGAGAGACGTCGCTCGCGGCGACGGATGATCGCTGAGAATCCCAGTCTTCGTTCGCCCACTCGCCCATTCTGTCACGGTTGAGATGCTTCTCGAAACTCGCGAGTTTTGAGTCGCCGTCGGCGTCGTAGTGATGGACGACGGGTTGGTTTTCTTCTCGGCCGGGATCGGCGTCGGCGGCTTCGAGTTTGTACTCGACGGCGGTCTCGCCGCGAAAGAAATCGGGGAAGAGGGCGAGAAGGGAGCGGTCGTTGGCGTCGGGTTCGCCCATCTCTGCGTCGAGCGTTCTCTCGCTGCGCGCGCACTCCTTTTCGAAGAACATTCTGTAGTCGTCGCGCCACGCGTCGGGTCCCTTTGACGCCGCCTGCTCGTGGGTGCGCTCGAACGCTCTCTCGAGCTCTTGCAGAGCGAGACCGGGGTGGTCAATCTCCCAGAATGGTGGATGCGCGTCATCGAGCGTCATCTCCTGCACGCCTTTGAGCGCCTGGTCGTTCAGCGTGTCTGTCGATGACTTTATCGCGTCGACGTCAATTGTCGTCTCCCTAAAGTAGCGATGAGCTAAAATCTCTTCACACGTCGCGCGGCTCTCCGGGTCGAAATGAAGCATTCGTCGAAGCATGTCTCTCGCTTCCGCATCGACGCCGTGATGGAAGAGCGAATCCAAAGAGCCCGCGCGTCCTTCGAGTGAACGAAGATAGTCGCGCCAATGTGGCGATGGTATACGTGCAATCTCAGCCCACGACGGGGTACCTATGACTCTGAAGAGCGTATCCAGCTGCGCTCGGCGTTGTTCCGCGCTTTCCTCGGCAACGTCAATGTTGTATTGCTCGCCTGTCGGAGGCGACATCAACGCCGCATCGGTAAAGCTAAAAAGCGGCTTGACGACGAGTTTCTGATTTAGAGCGCCCAAATTACTCGAAACTTGTCTCTGCAGCAACTCGGCGAAAATGCATCCGAGCGCCCACACGTCCACGGCTCCCGTGTACGCAATTCCACCCATGATGACCTCTGGGGCGCGATAACACGGTGTCATGACGTATCGAGTCAACGCCCCACCGTCCATCGCTATAGCTTTCGATGTCGACGCCACCATGCGCCGTCGCTTTGTTCCGCTCGCAGACTCTTCCGATTCGTGCTCCAAAGCCCCACTCAGCGCCCCGCGCGCGCTTCCGAAATCACACAACTTGATAATCCTCCCCCCTTGTCTATGACGCCCCAACAGCGTGTTCGCACTTTTGATATCACGATGCCAAATCCCCACACTGTGCAAGTACCTCGTCGCCTCCACCGCCTGCAGAATCAATCCTCGCACCTCCTTCTCAGACAACTGCCCCCTCAGCGCGTAAATATCCCCGCCCTCCGCGTATTCAAAGCTCAAATACACATCAATCGACACCGCTCGCAGTTTCATCGTCGCAACGTCCAGCTTCCTCGCCCCGCTCGCGCTCTCGGCGAAAAACGCGTGTCTCAGCGTGCACACGTTTGGGTGATTCGTCCTACGTAACGCGACAATCTCCCTCAACACCTTTCTCGCGTCTGATTCCGACGCCAACGCGTTCGGGATCCGTTTCATCGCGCACTTCACCCCGCCGTTCGCCGTGTCTCGCGCCTCACACACCGCACCGAACGACCCGGTACCGACGAGTCGCGTGAGTTCGTATCGCGAACCGACGGTCCACGTTTCGACGTTCCGAGCGTCTCTTCCGTCGTCCACGCCGGTGCCGTCCACGCCGACGTAGTACGTCCCCGGGGCGACGTCACCGTCATCCTCCGCGCGCCGCACCGTCATCTTCGCTTTCGTCGTCGCGTCGCGTCGTCGAGCGGTCACGTGTGCCGTCGGGAATTCCGAGTGGTTTTCGCGCGCGTTCGTTAAGAGCGTTCGTTAAAAGTGCCCACGAGGAGCAATGCGCCGTCTCGGGACAGTATAAAACATCACAAAGCGCGATCAAAACGAAACCACGACGCGTCGACTTCATACTCTGGCGTTAAAAACGCCACCATTTGGCCGACGCGACGTCTGCGAAGTTGTTCGTAGGGATCGGCGCGACCGACGCCGCGGTCGTCACACGGACGCCGTCGAGCGACGACGATATCGCGACGACGACGACGACGCCGTCGAGCGAGGGCGAGGGCGATAACGCCGGACGTCGTGCTCTCGCGGTCTCTCGCGACGACGGTGGGGTTTCGGTGACGCGGGGCGACGACGAACGACGACTGAACGGTCGAGCGTTTAAAGCGCGCGCGAGTGAAGACAGACAGCCGCCGCACCGATGGCGTCGGTGGCGAAGAGCGTTGCGGACGCGCGGGAGGGTGAACCAGAGATGGGGACTCTGGTGTTCTCGACGATAGGTACAGTGAGGATCGCCCCGGAGGACGAGGCGGTGACGAGGAGTGAGACGCCTGGACACGCGTGTAAGATTGCGGTGAGCGGTAGATACGGTTACTTTGTCGTGGCTTACGGCGCGAGGGCGTGCTGCGCGCGGACGAGCGAAGTCGCGCATGCGGCGAGTGAGTGGAAGACGAATGAGACAGCGGAGGATGAGAGGGTGTTGGACCGGGATTCGATACACGCGTGCGAACGGTCGGATGGCGGCGGGTCGATCGAAGTCGTGAGCATGACTAGGGACGAGAGAGCGTTTGCGACGTGCGATGAAAACGGAAGAGTTGAGTTTTATATCGCTAAAAGTGAGAACGATGGGACCGTTTCGGCAGAAAAATTTGGTGAGATGACGATGAAGGCGCCTGTTCGAGCGTTGAAGTGGTGCTCTGATAACCGTTCTTTTGTCGCGCTCGTGGGGGACGAGTTGTTGTTCGTCGAGGGCGTCGGTAAGGAAGCTAAACGAGTCGCGGGGGGCGTTTCTTGCGTGAGCGCTCGGTCGAACGACACCCTGGTGTGGGCGATCGGGAACACTGTGTTCCTTGGGTCTCAGGCGGACCCGCTTCAGCCACCGAAGAGCCAAATAGAGATTGGACCCTTCAGGGGGCCGGAAGACACGGTTGAGGTTGACGGCATATACGCCGCAAGCGCGGAGAAGTTCCTTCTCACCGCACGCAGCGAGGCGGAGCCGGACGATTGCTTCCTTTCGGTGCTCATGAAGTCCGAAGGGTCATGGACGAACACGCGATTGGAGTCGGCGTTTGATATCGATCCTGAAGTGGTCGTTTTGGGAGGCCCAGTGCTCAATGCCAGCAGCTTCAGTCCGTGGAATATCGCATTCGTGACACATCGCAAAGCGTGGGATAATCAATTACTGACTATTCGAGTAGCTCTCGATAAACCACCGTGCGTTTTGGAAGTCGACGACGATAGATGCTTCGCATCTGTGCCGATGACGGTGGAAGACGAAAACAATTACGTGACTGGATTAGGAATAGATTTGACAGGGGCTGGCGGGCAAATGCTCAATCCTCAAGACAAGAGCGCGCCTGAGCTCGCGAAGGGTCCAGTGCTTCTCTTTACCACTACGGACGGTAGAATCACGCTGTTGAAGTGTGCAAATCTGAATGAGGACGAGGGGCGTGTCGGCGCACAATCCGTGCAGACTCCGCTCACTCTCCCCAGCGATCTCCATCCGGCAAAGGCGGACACGACGGAGCCAGTGAAGCATCCTCTGGCTTCTGCGCCGACTTCGTTCGGTTTCGGCGCTGCCACACCGACGGTTGCGTCTACGTCAACATTTGGTTTCGCCCCGTCGGTGTCAAGCACCACTGCATCGACGCATGCGTTCAGCTTCAAGCCACCTGACACGAGCGCCACCTCTACGTCGACGACGGCTTCGACTCCGGCGTTTAACCTCACGCCGTCTGCGTCAAGCGCCGCCGCTGCATCAACGCCGGCATCGACACCTGCATTTAGTTTCAAGCCATCTGCGTTGAGCGCTGCGTCTTCTCCAGCACCAGCATCTGCTCCAGCTTTCAGCTTCCAGCCGGCAGCATCTAGCGCTAGCTTCACATCAACGTCAGCGTCAACGCCAGCGTTTAGCTTCAAGCCGCCCGCGTCGAGTGCTGCAACAGCGTTGACAACAGCCTCCGCTCCGGCTTTCAGTGTTGCGCCCGCTGCATCTAGCGCGGCGGCGGCACCAGCACCGGCGCCTACGCCATCGTTTAGCTTCAAACCGACGATATCGAACGCAGCGGCTTCGCCGACACCTGCCTCAGCACCTGCTTTTGGTTTCGCTGCGGCGGCAGCATCGGGTGCTGCCGCGGCGCCAGCATCGAGTGCTGCCGCGGCGCCAGCGTCAGCTTTTAGCTTCAAACCGCCTGTGGCGACAAGCGCTGCACCGACGCCAGCGCCAGCTTCTGCACCGGCGTTTGGCAGTTTTAAACCAGCTGCGTCCGGCGCTGCGTCTGCATCATCGGTAGCATCTGCTTCAGCGTTTAGCTTCAAGCCGCCAGCGTCCAGTGCTGCACCAAAAACAGCGTCGGCGTCCGCTCCGTCATTTAGTTTCAAGCCTGCCGCCACCTCTGCGTCAACGTCAGCAACACCGAGCCCACCCCGGAGCACTCTTCCACCGAAGCCACTGACTAGCAGTGCGACTATGTCTCCGGTAGACAAGGGGATGAAGCTTCTCGAGAAAGTCAAGTTTGGTGAAATAGATATGAGCGCCGCGCAAAGAGAGCTCGAGCAACTCATGCAGGATGTCACGCCAACAAAAAGTCCGAGAACAGCGCAAGGGCCTGCCGTTGAAAAGTTCAAACCGGTAGATACGTCGCTTTCATCTGCGGTCAACTTACAAAGTTCTCCTCTACCAAGTTGGGGATCTAAGTTGGAAGAAGTGAGACGAGCCAGATCCACTTCTGCAGGTGAAGCGGACGGACTTAAAGCCATCGAAGACGACATGTCCTCCGTCATCGCCGAAGTGAAAGCAATGCTGGAAGATGTTTCAAACGTTACCAAAATCATGACGGGTGAGAAGTTCGATGATTCCATGCATGGAAAAACAGAAATGGATTACATCAAAGACTCAGCAACTTCGGCTAAAGATACTATCGGCACTCTCATTGGCGGAAGTGGACAGCTGCGCAGTAGTCTCAACGAGCTTTGGGCTGCGAATTCTGCTGATGAATCTTTGAGGAGCGAACTCGAGAGTCGCATCTCAATCGCATGCGAGGCATTAGATGAGAACGCCGCTGTGGAGGATACGCGAGAGCTTAGCCCTGTGCTGAAGGAAGTGCAGAAAAACATGCAGTTGGACATGCGATCAGTTTTGGAAATGGCTGCAGACTTAGAAGCATCTGTGGAGCGCCTTGAAGCCGCAAAGAGAGAAGCATCTCGCCCTCGACCAAAGCATGTGATAAACTCCGGCTTGGTGTCATCTTCAGCAGGTCAACCGGCAACATCCGTGCAAATTGCCAGCATCATGAAGGCGATATCCACGCAGTCCGCAGTCATCTCGGCTCAGACTGAGCGGCTCGATCAATTGCTACAAAGTTTGCAAGACGATGACATCGATATTCCATCTCGAGTGCCAGAGAAGAAGAAGCCAGAAAGTAAACGTCTTTCTAGCTCACCAAGTGCCTCTATGTCGGCGTTGAAGATAATGTCCGAACCATTACCGCTCAAGACGCCAGTGAAGACGACTTTGAACGAGGATGACGGATCGAGCGACTTGGAATCTGTGATCATGGCACGCATGGCGTCCACGCGCATCACGACTGTTCAGAAGGAGCCAACGCCTACGCGTGTTGCGAGAGTTTCTCCAATCAAAAAACCACAACCCGTGGCGATGAGTACACCGTCTCCTCAGCCACCGGCGAGCCCTCCGCAAGCGGGTTTCAGTGCTGATTTTCTAGCCAAGGCCAATAAGGGCTATGCCGCCGCCCAAAAGGCTCTCGAAGATGACCTCAACAAGGCTGCAGCCCCTACGCCGTCGGCGCCAGCATTTTCTGCTCCGAAGCCTGCTCTGTCCGCGGCTTCCGCTCCAGCGATGGGCTTTAGCGCTGATTTCCTAGCCAAAGCGAATGCTGGTTACCAGAAGGCGCAAGCCGCTCTCGAGGAAGAACTTGCAGGGGACGAGCCAAAGGTTGAAGCGCCAACTCAAACTTTTAGTTTTGGTATTCCATCGACCGCGTCGTCGTTACCAAAGAAGGAAACGGAGGAAAAGAAAGCTGAGTCAATCGAGCCATCGACTGGTGGATTTAGCTTTGGTATACCTAAAGTGGAATCAAAGACTGACACGAAGGAGGATGTCCCGGCGCGAACTTCCGCTTTCAGTTTTGGTTCGACAGCGGCCTCTTTGCCAATCACGCCAAAAGATGATGGAAAGTCAAAGGAATCGTCGGCCTCGCCAGAGAAGGCAACTGAATCACCTACGATGGGTTTCAGCGCTGAGTTCCTCGCAAAGGCAAATAAAGGTTATGCGGCAGCGCAAAAAGCGCTCGAAGATGACCTCGCAAAAGCGACTCCTCCTCCCGGCACACCACCTGCTGCGGCGCAGGTGGTGCAGAGTGAGTCAAAGAGTCCTTTCGCGGCGTTGGATTCATCGAGCGTGCCTAAGTTTGGTATTCAACCGAGCCAGCCAGCCGAGAACTCGTCTGCTGATGCATCCACGACAACGTTAACTTCAGGCGTTTCAACCAGTTTTGGTTCTTTTAGCTTTGGTGGAAAGACTGACGAAAAACCCAAGGATGCTGAATCTAGTTCAGCGGCGACCCCTTCTTCGCCCCCTGCTCAACCTGCACCAGCAAGCTCCAGTGCTTTTGGCGCGCCAGCGAGCTCCAGCTCATTTGGTGCGCCAGCGAGTTCTAGTGCTTTTGGTGCCCCGGCGAGCTCCAGTGCGTTTGGCGCGCCAGCGAGCTCTAGCTCATTTGGTGCGCCAGCAAGTTCGTCTGCGTTTGGCGCGCCAGCGAGCTCTAGCTCATTTGGTGCGCCAGCAAGTTCGTCTGCGTTTGGCGCGCCAGCGAGCTCCAGTGCGTTTGGCGCGCCAGCGAGCTCTAGCTCATTTGGTGCGCCAGCGAGTTCTAGTGCTTTCGGTGCCCCAGCGAGCTCTAGCTCATTTGGTGCCCCAGCGAGCTCTAGCTCATTTGGTGCGCCAGCGAGTTCTAGTGCTTTTGGTGCCCCGGCGAGCTCCAGTGCGTTTGGCGCGCCAGCGAGTTCTAGTGCTTTCGGTGCCCCAGCGAGCTCTAGCTCATTTGGTGCCCCAGCGAGCTCTAGCTCATTTGGTGCGCCAGCGAGTTCTAGTGCTTTCGGTGCCCCAGCGAGCTCCAGTGCATTCGGCTCGAAGACTTCGTTTGGAGCCGCGACGACGACAAGCTCGCCTGCGTTCGGGACACCGAGCGCATTTGGAGCCGCCGCCAGCACAAGTTCGCCTGCATTTGGAGCGCCAGCATCTCCGGGAGGCTTTGGTAAGTCTACCAGTTTTGGAGCCGCCGCGAGCACAAGCTCCCCCGCGTTCGGGGCGCCAGCATCGCCCGTTGGATTCGGCTCCCAAACTGGATTCGGATCGGCAGCGACGACGGGCGGAGGATTCGCAGCTGCTGCGGGCAAACCGTCTGCGTTTGGCGCCGTCACTAGCAGCGCTGGGGCATTTGGTCAATCTTCGGGCTTTGGCACCCCATCGTCGCCCGGTTTTGGTGCCTCTACACAGGCGGGTAATGTGTTCGGCGCCGCATCGGCATCGCCTCAATCTTCAGGCGGATTCGGATCTTTCGCCAGTCAACCGAGCGGTTTCGGCGCTGCCGCCGCTTCCACTGGAGGCTTTGGATCGTCGTCTGGCTTCGGTCAAGCATCATCTGGTGGGTTCGGACAGGTAGCCGCTAGCGGATTCGGCCAAGTATCATCTGGTTTTGGTCAAGCGCCTTCTAGCGGATTCGGCCAACCCGCATCTGGCGGATTTGGCCAACCTGCGTCTGGAGGTTTCGGCCAACCCGCCGCCGGCGGATTTGGACAGGCAAGCGGTTTCGGCGCGCAGCCGACGTCGCCGTCAGGATTTAACACAAGCAACCCCGCATTCACACAAATGCGTCGATAGTAGCGCAAACATATTGTTTCGATTGTCAATAAACTCATTGATTCGTAGTTTTACCAACGACGCGCTTCTCCGACGGCATACACGTCCAGCCACAGCAAGCCACACGGCGTCATTACATCACAACGAGACGCACGCTTCATCCAACCGTCGCAACACCGACTGGACACGAGCATGTCCACCGTGCAATCCATCCAAACCATCGGCGCGCGCGTCGCCACTCGTCACGCGCGACGAAACCGTCGCGTCGATTCAGTTCCGAAAGCGATGACGTCAACCGAACTCGACGCGCCCAATCCGTCCGCCATTTACGACGTCTGCGACGAAGACGCCATGCTCTACGGCCCGGCGAACACGTTTCCGATTAAACCGGATGAACTCATCGTCAAGTGTAAGACGTGCTTGCGAGCCGGCTTCGCCGCGATCGGGGATGAACTCGCGGAAGACTTTGAGTTTATTGGGCCAGTAGTTGGGCCTCTGGGACGTGATGCGTTCGTCAAAGCTGTCGGTGGGTTCGACCTCACGACTGGTTTCCCAGACATGAAGAGCAACTATCACCACTTTAGAGTGGACCCATTCGAGACGAATCGAGTTTGGTTTCAAAACAGAACGACGGGAACGCACACTGGCAAGCTCGCGGGACGTTTCGAAGCCACGGGTACTGAGGTTGTGTGCCCTCCGCAAGCATTGTCAATGACGTTCAACGAACAAGGTAAGGTGAAGAAGATTACCGTCGGCGTCGTGATGGATCGGACGCTGGGTAACACGGGAGGACTCGGTGGGGTTTTCGGTCTTTTCCACGCCATCGGATTTTCGTTGCCGTTCCCGGAGGGTCAGCCGTGGAAAATGTCCAAGAGGTACCGCTTCTTCCAATGGCTCGGACGTTTGAGAAGCTCTCGCGAAAGCGAATAGACGCCGCGAAGACCGACCGCTCTAATTTATATTGTAAATCCTTCTAACACGCACAAGATTATCGCGACGCAGCTTAGACGCTTCGAAGTTGTTCGAGGAGACTTTGATTTTCTCGCATCACTCGGTGAAATTCGCTTCTGCGCGCGGCAGCGTCACCTTCCATTTGGCGCTTGAGCGACGCGATGGTTTTCTCGTAGTGATCGCGCTGACGCTTCATCTCTTGCACGGTCTCCTTGTTTTCGATCGACTGAAAAACTTCCTCGCCAGTGTATTTGTGGTACAGGTTTTTGATGTTCTCCTTTAGCGATTTGACATCCTGAATGTTCTTTGCGCACGAATGGAGATCGCGTTGAAAACGTTTCACGATGTCCACCATGTTGTCCGCCTGTTTACGATTTCGAGCCGATTCTTTCTGTAACGCGTCTCGTTGCGCTCGCATCTCTTGTGCTTGACGCACGAGTGCGCGATTAGCTTCGTAATAATTGAGCATTTCACCATTCATCTCATCCATTTTGTTTTTAGTAGAGTCGAGTGTAGCGTGCACGTCGTTGCGCTGTTGCTCCAAACGCGATATATCATTCGTGAGTTCTGACACCTTTTTGAGCTCGCGAGTGATGTCACGTTCCTTCGTGGCAATTATTTTGCCTTTGACTTCGATTTCGCTCTCGAGGCTTTTCATTTTCATTCGCGATTCGTCTAACTTTCGCTCGAGTCTCTCGATTTCTTTCGACATGGCCCGCTTGTCATCCGCCAGCTTGGAAATGTCTTCGTGCAGTGCGTGTTCATTTACTTTGACGGTGGCCAATTTCGTTTTGAAGACGCCATTCTCCCCTCTCAAACGTAGCGTGGCTTCGTGCTCCTGATGCATCTGCGATTCATACTCACTTTTAATCTGCGTGATTTCGTTCTCCACCTCTTCGTCCATGATTTCTCTCGCTCGCGTGAATTCTTCGTATGCAGCTTCCAACCGTCGCTCGAGTTTCAAAATTTCCTCACGCAACTCTGCCTTTTCCGTTGCAAACTCCCTCTTTACGTTTTCAACATGTTCGAGGTGTTCGAGGAGAATGCTGTCGCGTTCTGCGTGCATCTCTCGTTCAGCCTCCTTGGCTTCGTTGACCAATTGCTCATTTCGCTCAATCTCCGAAAAGAGCTTCCTGTCGTGCTCCTCGACGACGCGTGCGAGCTCTGCGCTCGCTTCCTCCGAAAGAAGCTCGCGCTCAGCCACTAAATCGTTTGATAGTCTTTCATTATCCCGTTCGAGCTCAGCGACACGGTTTCGTTCGTGTTCGATCATCGATGCGTACGTCGCTTCGCTCGATTTCAATCTGTCGCTCATCTCCGCCGCTTGCAATCGCAACTGGTACTGATTTTGAAGAGAGAGATCCTTGAGTTCGGTTTGAAGCTCTCGCATGCGTTCTTGCAACTCGTCGAACTCTTCTCGCTTTACGAGTATTTCGTCGTCACCCGTATTGGACTCGTTCAATCGTTCAAAGCTTTCGGCGCCTTCGACTTGCAACTCGTGAATGACGACGCATTCATCCTTACCCGCTGTGTACACGCGCGTTTCATCCTGACTCAAAGCCAGCGCGGAAATCGATCCGACGTGGCAGTGTACCTCTGAATATTCACCAGTCAACGGAAAGTTGTATATTCGAAACGTTCCGATCGATGTCGTCGCGAAGATCGCGCGGAATCGAGTGTTGTATTGCACGTGCGTGAGCGTCACGTCTTCGGATGAAAACTCTCTTGTCGTGTTGAATTCGTGGTCCAATTCAATGAGTTTCGACGTGTTGGAACACGCGACGATTCCTCCCGTTTGTGGAATATGCGTCGTCGCATTGTACACGCACCCTTTCCGCACGTGCTCGCGACGCCGAGGTAGCTCGTCCGATTGACTCGCAGTGATGATGTCCCAATCGTAAATGGCTCCGTCCATGGCGGTGGATAATAACGTCGCGTCGCCCGCGCCCCACGTTAACGATTTAATCTTCCCGCAGTGTCCGTGTAACACCGCGAGCGTCTCGTGCGTGAACGTGTGTTTCACGTGTATGATAGACCCGGATGCGGCGCAAAACATGTGGCCTCCGCGGGCGAACCGCACCAATCGACAAGTCTTCAAATTGAACTCCTTTACAATTCGAAGCTGGTCGCGCAATACGTGGATGACGCGCAACTTGTCGTAAAACCCGACCACGATCATCCATCCGCTTGGATGCACGCTCACGCTCAGTGGACTGTCGAGAAATACTTCCGAGATTTCACACGCATTCGTCTTCAAGCTCCAAACTTTGATAACGCGTTCGTTCGAACCGACAGTCACCATGATTTGACGCGACGGGCACACATCCATGCCGGCGATGCCATCCTGATGGGAATCGTTCAACACGCGTCTAAACTCCATTTCGTCCGCCTGCAGGATTTGTATGTGCGAAAGGGAAACTGAAAAGACGCTTCCGCTGCGGAGACAACACAAGAGATTTTCTTTGCTCGGCGAGACATCCATGGCGACGATTGAATCTGAATCGTCACTCGGCTTAAATGACGATTGATCCGCCGCTGACGAGTCGCTCAGAAGTCTCATCGTCGCCGTGTCTTCCCCGTTGCGCATCAAATTGAGTCTTTTCGACACCTCGAACGCGCTCGAACTCTCCCTCCGCCCGACGTTTTCGACAAAGATAATCTCTCCGCCGTTCCCGGCGACGATGAAACCGCCTCCAAAGGCTTTCATGGCCATTGCGCCGGGCGAGCCGGCGCCGATGCTCACGGTACACATGATCACTTCACCATCCAGAATAATCACGCTGTTCGCGTCGGTACCGATCGCGACGTGTCTATCGTCATCGTCTAACCAGACGTGCGCTACGGCTCGTCGACCCACATCCTTTTGCAACTCGTTCAGCGCTTTCACCACGAACGGCTTTATAATTTTGCCTTGCACCCTGTACAGCTTGAACACGCCAGACGTACAAATCGCACTCACGACATCCTTGTCGCGTGCTGAAAACTGCGCTTCGATGATGCACGATTCAGCTGTGTGTTCGTTGCGCCGAAAGGAACCGGACGCGACACTGGCTCGTTGATTCGTGAGCTCCGCCACGGACCCGTCGCCGACGTTCCAGCGCGCGAGCGTCTCCACGCTCGAGTTGTAACCAAGGACGGATGAACCATCCGCTGAGAACGCTAATCCGTCGATGTCATTCTCGCTGTCCGTGAATTTTGTCAGAGGTAAGGGACCGGTAACCGCCGTCGTTGTCGCCGGGGATTGCTTGCGTTCGGTGCGTCGCAGACTCTTTCTCTTCTTTAACGATTCGGCGTCGTACACCAACACCGCCGACGCGTCCTCTCCATTCGACACCGCAATCGCAATGCTCTTCGACCCAGTGTGCACCGCCATCGCGCGTATTCTTTTCACTTGATTCGGCACGTGTAAAAAGCTTTGCCTTCTTTTCGTCGCGTCGCACACCACCACCGCTCTCCCGGCGACATGCACCAACGATTCGTCGTCCGCATACGCCACGGAATTTCTAATATTCGTCCTTACGCCATACACCGCGCGTTTCACCACCGCGCACGACGTCGATGAAGCCGAAGCCGCACTCGACACTCCTGGTGTCGTCGTCATCACCGCCCCTTCACGCGACGTGATTCGCTTTAACCCCTTCAATCCCACGTGAGCCGCTATTTTAAGCGCGAGCCGAATCGACGTCCATTTCCATTCGCGCGAGTGTAAACCAAAAACAAACAACGACGATCCGTGAAATAAAAACTTCTCCGCGCCCGAGCTCGACGCACAAGACGCGCCGTTGACGATTCGTTCTTAAACCGAACCGAACCGGCGGCGCACGGCTGCGAACGCGCATCCATCCAAATCCAAAACCATCCTCACATCCATCCATCCATGTGACCAAAACACACGCGCGGCACACGACAACGCGACGCGCGACGACGACGACGACGAAACCAACCAGACTCACGCACAGACGGACGAATGACATCCATCGTCATCTCGGGCGCGACGACGACCGCGCGCGGAGTCGCGCGAATGGCATCCGTCGGCACCCGTCGCGTCGAAGTGCCGACTCGACGAAGCGGTCGCGGTGTTTGGATAAAGCGCGCAGCCTCATCAGGTGAAGGCGAAGACGCGACGACAACGACGTCGGAGGAGGAACCGAAGAAGAAGGTTGGACGATTCGTGCGTAAAGACCCGTCGGATGCGACGACGTCGTCGGCGAGCGCGCCGTATGGAAGCGGACCGGGGGATGTCGGCTCGAAGGGCGTCGCGCCGCCGCAGTCGACCATGAACATCAAAGTCATCCCGCTGGAAGATACCGGGTTTCAAGGCGTCGCGAAACCCGCGGTGGAGGAGACGGAGAGCGAGATTGTGTTTAGACAGGCGCAACTCGTCGGTGGGGATGTCGTGGCGTTGTTGGCGTTCGCGGCGATTGGACGAGGGAATCACGGGGAGGGACTGGCGGCGTTGGACGTGTTAGCCACAGCGGCGCCGTTCGCCGTCGGGTGGTTCGGTGCGTCGAAGTTTGCGGATACGTTCGGGAAAGATGCGAGAGGGGACGATGCCGTCGCTGCGGCGGTGACCGCGGGTAAGGCTTGGATCGTTGGCGTTCCGGCGGGATTAGTTTTACGCGCGCTCGGCAAAGGCGCCGCTCCACCGGCGCCCTTTGTCCTCGTCTCCATGAGCTTCACCGGTGCCCTTCTCATCGGTTGGCGGTACTGGTTCGCTAATCAAAAAGCGCAGGCGAACGGAAAGATGGTGGGTGGGAACAAACGCGGGAACCCACTCGAGTTTATGCAGCTTCTCTTTGGTCTCGTCAAGCGTTGGTAAAATCGCACCGTATTCGCGATATCCGTCCGCTCCATCCATTCAATTCAAACATTCATACGAATCACGCGCGTTTTCCAACCACAAACGCCCCCGGTGGACAACATCGCTCGTTCAATCCGCCCCGAGCGCTCGTTCCGCGTCGCCATCCATCGCGTTTCGCGTTACAATCCATCCGGTTCAATCCGTTTTGATGAGTCCAACGAGTCATAACTCGCCAACGAATCGAGGGGTCGCTCAAAAACGGAAGTCGACGCACGTCGTGTCAACCCCTCCACGTCGTCTGCAGACGAGGTCGCGCGAGAGGACGAAGGACGCGACGCGGGAAGACAAAGACGCGAAGCACGCTAACGGCGAGGAATAATCCCGGACCGTCGGTGACAGACGCGTCGGGAGGATCGCACACGCGCGTAGTGCGTCGTAAAGCTCCGTCTGTGATTCCCGTGCGGTTCGAGACGCGCCCGCTGGGTAGTGAGTAGATCCATTGGAATCACGGAGCCCGACGCCGCGTTTGACGTACGAGTCGGGCGCGAACGCGATGGCGAGCGGAAAACGAATCGTGGAACTCCCGGATGATTACGTCGAAGGCGATCAAGGGTCGGAGGACGAGACGTACTGGGCGGAACAACCGGCGCACGCGACGAATAGGGCGGGCAGAAGAGCCGAGGCGTTGAGAGTGCTAGACGTGGAATCGAACGAGGATGCGAGCGCGGTGAGGCAAGCGTATCGGAAGTTGGCGATGAAACATCACCCGGATACGAGCCGAGGGGACCCGGATGCCGAACAGAAGTTTAGAGAGGTGGTCAAGGCGTACGAGACATTGTCGAGGGAGTACGGTTTGATGGGCGAAGACTCTCCGTTGGATCGGTTCGAGAGCGCGGAGGACATGCGGGAGTTTGCGGCGAGTTTCTTTGAGAGTTTCTTCTTCGGTGCGGCGTCGGGTGGGTTCGGCGGACGGTCTGGTGGGTTTGGAAGACGTGGGGAAGACGACGACGTGAGCAGTAGAGACTACGACAGTGACGGCGAGTCTATTCCTAGCCTGGATGACTACGACGACGACGACGATTACACGGATGACGACGAGGAGTACACAGATTTGCACAACTTCTTTGGGTCGAACGGGCCGCCGGGCTGGGGCAAACGCGGAATGCCGAGTAACTGGTTTGGTCGCCAAGACGGTGACTATATGCCCGCTGGGGGTAGTCATGGTAGACCGCCGATGACAGACGATCAGCTCTTCGAACACTTGGAACAGATGCGCAAAGAAGCAGCGCGATATGCGGCCGAGTTAGCCAAGCAAGAGAACGAGGCGCGTCGGGCGGCTGAGCCCCTCGAGAAACTGCAACGCCCGACGTTGGTGTCGCGCACAGATGACTCAATCACACTCAATCTGTATCGTACCAAGTCGACCACGCAGACGCTGCCGGAAGATCGCTGCTGGGAGTTGAGTCTCAAGAAGGAAAAAGATCAAAACTTTATAGTGTTCACCTCCATCAAAGGCAAAACGATCGTGACGGTCAACGAGCTGACGCCGGGGACAAAGTATTGCTTCAAGGCGAGAGTGGGTCGGCTCAACCCCGACACTGGCGAGGTCACAGAGTGGGGACCGTATAGCGTAGAAAGTGCGTACGTCACATCTGGCCGTGCTCCAGTAGCTACTAGTGCTAAACATAACGCAAAGGGAGAAGGCGATGATGCGGTCGTCGAAGCCGGCATGGGCAAGAAGGCGAAGAAGCGCGCAGCGAAAGAACAGGCTGAGAAGGAGGAGCGTGAGCGCGCAGCCGCGGCCGAGAAGAAATCTAACGACACTTCCGCCGAAGAAGCTGCCGCGCGCCAAGCCGCCTTACGCAAGGCTGCGGAGGAAGCTGCGGAGCGTGAAATGGCTGAAATGGAAGCTATTCGTAAGCGTCTCGAAGCCGCAAAGAAACCAGAGGCAAAGGTTGAGAGCGCAACCACGGGTGAGGGTCTGTCGAAAAAGGCTGCGCAGCGTAAAAAGAAGAAGGAGCGTGCAAAAGCTGAGGAGGCGGCAAAGCTGGCGGAACGCGATAGCGGCAGTGCGTTCCACACGGAGACGGATGAAGAGCTCGCGAGGCGTTTGCAAGCTGAAGAAGATCGTGCTTCCATGCTCGCTGATCCGCGCTACAAGAAGACGAACGCACCGAATCCGCCGCCACCATCTGGACCGCCGCCATCATGGGCTGCCGCGCCAGCCATGCGAGTGCCCGGCATGAATTCAGAGCCAGCGCCTCCTCGCGGACCACCGCCTGGAGGACCGCGACCGCCGCCTTCTGCACCACCGCCTGGTCAAAGCCGAGTTCCGTTGCCGCGCGGCGGAAACGACGAGCCACCAGCCGCAGCGGCGATGCCTCCGCCTCTTCCGCCGGGTCCTCGGCCACCTGCGACGTACGGTGGCAACGCACCGCCACATCTTCCGACGCAGCAGGCGAGTACGGCACCGCCTCGCGCATGGGGCTCGCAACCTAGTAGCCAAGCTTCGGACGTTCAAAACAGAGGTTGGTCCGACGCGGGACCGGCGCAACCACCGATGGGTGTGCAGGCGCCCCAGCCGCCGGCGCCGCAGGTGGCACCGGTTCATAGTCAGCAACCAGCCTCTTGGAGCCCCGCGAACAGCAACTGGCAACCGATGGGTCAAGGCATGGGTTCTCTTCCAGTCGGTGACGTCTTTGCCAATGAGGCGTCTCGCTCCTTCTCCGCCTCTGGCGACATCTTCGCGTCGTCCCTGGACCAGAACCAGTGGTCGTCTGCGGCGGTTTCCGACCCGCAATGGGGAGGCCAAACCTCTACGTGGACGGAAGGCGCCGCCCGCGCTCCGCAAGCCGGCGCCGCGGACTGGGGTCTCGGCGGGTTAGGCGTCAACACCGACCTCAACCCCCGCGGATCAACCTGGAGCGCGTTCGGCGATTCATCCACTAACGCTGGACCGGGCGTCTGGTCGAACGCAGCACCCAATGACCTCTCCGTCGACATGAGCCGAATGAACGTTTCGTCGTCCACTCCGCCGCGTCAACCTCGTCACCCAGGCGCGCCTCGCAGTCCCGCCACCCCAGACGGCGATCCGAATCTCATCGATTCGAGTCTTTTGAGCTTTCTAGGTTAGTCGCGTCTTTACGCTCTAGCGTACCATTCGTAACGAAAAGGATATCAAGCTGCTATTCATTCGCTTTATTAGCTCCTCTGCTTGTTGTGTTAACTGTAACGTCTCAAACACGCCCACAGATCCGAGCACGTCGCGGCGCCCGGCGCGCGCACGCGTGTTCGATTTCCCCTCACTGCGATGACGATATCGTTGAGCTTTCGTCGACCGCGTTATGGCAAGGTTTGGGAACACGGTGGAACCGTCGACGTCGTCGTAAGATGCGAAAACGTCAAGAGCGACGCCGATGCCGGTGCCGTTGCGAACGACGTCGTCGTGGAGTGCGATGTGAGTCTATCTGCGGTGTCGAACGCGTGGATGCGCGCGTCTAGAACGGTCGTCGTGGGTACGGCGCGGTTCACGCCCGAGGGCGACGAGGAGAGCAACGATGCGGGTCAAGGTAAAGAAGGATTGGCGACGACGTCGGTTCGGTTTTTGGATGAAGGACGGTTGTCGTGGGTCGTCCCGGAAGACCTGCCGAGCGGAGAGTACGAACTGAAAGCGAGCGTGACAAACGCGAAACCGCCGATCGAGGCGATGACGAGAGTGATCGTGTCGGAACGAGTGTCGGTGACGCGGACGAGCGCAAGCGAAGCGACGGTTCGGTGGGATCCGCGGGCGGTTCCGGCGGATTATTCTAGCGACGATGGGTGGAAACTCGCCGTGGATGTCGTGCCCGTGATCGGAGAGGATGAAGATGTGAGTGCGGTGGTGTCGCAGGTGTTTATTCTCGCGGCGGAGAGTGGGTCGAAGACGCACACGAAGGATGGTGTGCGAATACTGTGCGATGTGTCGGATATCGAGAGAGACTCGCGTCGCAAGAGGATTCACCTTCCGCCCAATCGAGAGTATCAAATCAGGCTGTGTAGTTTTGGAGACGAGTCGATCGGTATGCCTGATTACGTTACGGCGATGGTGAAGGTGGACATGTCTCAGACACGCCTTGAAATTCAGGCGAGCGGGCATCCTTCTCAAGCGACGTCGTGTCGAAGCACGCGCATCGCGGATGGTTTCTACGTTCGACCGCCGCGGGCAATCGCTGACAAACAGCTGACAAACGTTTCTGGAGAGGAACTTCGCGACATGACGAACATTTTCCATACCGACTCGGTTGGTGTGAGCACTTCTGGTGTGGGCGACTGGAACGTCGCCGAGACGAACGATGGCTGGCGAGTGGAAGCGGGAATCAATGTCGTAGTAATTTGCGCTCAATATTGCACACCCATATTTGAATCGACTTGGGATACCAGTGGGGGCGCGCGTCGATCGAAGGAAGTTGAGTCTTCTCTTCAGTCGTTCATGAAGGCTTTCTTTGACGGAGGTAGCGTCGATGTGGCGCGGAAAAGCGTCGCGGAACATTTTCTAGTCATCTCGACGAGTGGTCAGTGGAGCGGGTCCGCAACAAAGATGGGAGTAAAAATTGCGAAAGCATTGCAGCTTGTGCTCGTCGGAGTACTCGGCGCAGACAAGGGCAATCCATCAGTGAGCGCAGAGATTCAACGCGCGCTCGCCAATCCGGATAAGCCTCTTGGGTTGGCTGCACTTTCGCACGGTAGTGCAAACGATGAAGTGCACACCTGGGTCCACATTGGCGGCGCCAAGGAAAAGGCTATCATTTCCAGCTGCCTGAGTAACGTTCAAGGAGTTTGGTATCCGACGCTCGTTCGATGTGGTTCGGATGAAGACGCCAAAGAGTGGTCGATTCCGTGGCAAAGTTATGGACGCGAAGGTTGGAGCGTGTTGTCAGAAGAACAACGAGTGATGCGATACGCCCAATTGATTGCAGACATTCGTGGAATGATATTCGATAGTGGAACAAAATCAAGAACGAGCGTGTACCATCTTGTCCGCGCCTTGATGAAATATGCGACGCGCAAGTCAGGGGACAAGTCACTCGTTCGGACGATCAACATGTTACTCGTTGAGATAATACTTTCTCGCGGACCACTTGCCGCAGCGGAATGTGTGAACGCAGGAGCGTTAGAGTACCTCACCGAACGAGTCATGTCGATCATCGAAGAAGATGGATCGCACTCAAAGTTTGAAGTGCTCGAGAAGGCGAATGTAAAATCCTTCCTCAAGCTCTTGTCGGTGAACGACTTCTCATTGTACGCAGAAGGTATTCGGCGAGGCGCCTTGGAGGCTTTACTCCGTGTTATAGATGTCTACTGGAGTGGATCTTCGTCTGGTTTCGATGGCAAAACGAAGGATATGATTGCTCGTCTGACCGAGCACGTCGCGCTTACTGACCTCTCCGTTTGTCGCATGTTGGCAAGAAGTGGAGAGCTCACGTCAGCATTTACGGCGCTTCGCTCTGGCTTGACGTGCTCCAATTCATTGAACGAGAAGATCTCTGGCAAGATTCATATACTAGATATCACTCTCGCAGACAGCAAAGGTGGCTTGGTTGAGCTGCCGAAAAAGGCTCGAGTGGGCGATGATACTTCCACCTCGCTCGACCTAACTGAACAGCTCCTTCAGGCGTACGACGAAATATGGGAGGGTAGCAGCTCGCCTGAGAAGAATGCGGACAAGGATTGGACCATGCTGGAACCGGAACTTGAGAACGCCGATCCCGACACGCCTTTGGCACATGAAGACATTGGAACTCCAGATAACACGGTTAGGCGAGACTCTCTCTCCGGTGACGCGCCTGAACGGCAAGAGCTGTTTGAGGGAGCGGTGCTTTTGTGTGCAATGGACGACGATTGGGAGACTTTCGTAGCCATGCTCAGACAAGCCCCGCGCCTCGTGTGGTGCGCGCGAGATAGAGGCGCGCGAGCCGTCGTATTCGTGTGGCCGAAACGTATCCATTCGTCGGTTCCGCTTCAGCCGCTCTTTTCCAGTCCAAACTTTGATAACGTGACGGACATCCCGAGCTTTGTCATCGATTACGCGTCCGTTTCTCGTGCGATGCTGCGTTCGGACGACTCAGAGCTGGTCATTGAGAAGGAAAACATGCAGATTCGAGGCACGGCTGAGATTCTCGCTGAAAGGATCGGCAGCAAATTGCTTGCCGCGTGTGTGGATCGACCTCCGCACATGGCGCAGACGACCGAGGCTCCAATCGCCGGACGATTCCGCGGTCGATTCAAGGCGAGCGACGCGCACACTTTACTCCCTGTCGAAGATTCTGACTTGCCCGCCACTCCGATGACACCCAGCACGGAGAGTGGATTTGCGGCGTTGATTCGAAGAGTCACTTTCAGTTCGAGCGAGGCTGGCGTTCCAGAAGGCAGCAGTGACGCCGAAGGAGTTTCGCCCAAGACGTCAGATTTGCAGCGACTAAAGGAAAAAGTTGCCGCCCCGCAATTGGACGAAAACTCACACTTGGACGCGTGGCGCAGCGCGAGCTTGGAAGGAGGCGCTTCGCACTGGACTCAGTCTATGAGGATCGTCGCGGCGCTCGGGAGTCATGGTTTACCAATCTTGAACGACGCCTACAAGGAGTATCATCGAGCGAACGAGTCCAGACCGATTCGAGTGCTGAGCCTGGATGGTGGAGGGATGCGTGGCATTGGCACTCTCGTGATGTTGGAGCGCATCTTAAAGGAATCAAACAGTTGGTGCGTGGGTGACTGTTTTGATCTTGTCGTCGGCACGTCGACCGGTGGCCTCATCGCCGTCGGCGCCGGGCTTTTGAGAATGACGATTGACGAGTTGCACGAACTATACACGAGCATGGGTCAAGAGATTTTCCCTCGAAAGCAAGACTCGAGTTTCCTTACCAGAGTGTACGATTCCACGAAGATTTACAATCGCGGGCGAGAAGAGGCGAAGAACTTTGAAATCATGCTGAGGAAAGCACTGAATGAAGAAGCTGACAAACCCCTGTACGCAGTCGCTTCGCATCCGAGGTGGTACGCATCAAAGAGTCCGCCGCCCCACGTGTGTCTAGTCTCGCACTTGGTCAGTCGCGCTCCGGCGACGACGTTTTTGATGCGATCGTATCACGAAGACGGTCGCGTCCGCGGGCACCTCGGACACTTGCCCGGGGAACACCGGGCGAGTCTGATTGATTCGGTGCGAGCGACGACGGCGGCGCCTTGGTTTCTCGAAGAACTGCGAGTCAAGAAAGAGATCGGTGGAACAGGCGGATACGCCCACGACAAAAAGACGGATTCTCCCGTACAGTCGGGCGTTGGTACAGAGAGCAACGATTTGAGCGCTTCCATGGCGGAATCAAAAGACGTCGCTGTCTCTCGAGATCCCACCCGCGATTGTTCAGACGCGCCGACGAGCGTTGACGCTGAGATCCGTCTGATCGACGGTGCCATCGCGAGCAACAACCCGACCGCTGTCGCAGTCTTCGAAGCCCGTCGCCTCTTCCCAAAGTCTCGGAAACTCTGCGTCGTCTCTCTCGGAACTGGCGCCGCTGTTCCGAAAATCCGCGATCCACACTCTTCCAGTTTCCCTGGATGGTTGGACAACACGATTCATGCTTCGTGCGACGTCAACCAAGTTGACGCCACCATTCGCCACTTACTCGGCCCGCACGACTCTTACTTTAGGTTCCAACCCACCGCTGACGTTTTCGGCTGCGAACTCGACGACACGACGCCGGAAACAGCGTCTAATCTCAAAGAGGGCGCCGCTTCGTATATGGATCAAATGCACCGTCACGTTCGGGCGCTCGCCGACATCCTTCGACCCGACAGACACCATCATCACCGCTCGGAATCGTCATCGGCGTCGGCAGAGGCATGAGTCACACCTCGCACACCCATTGAAGACGTCCATCGCTCTCGCAAATCCAGCAATTCATCGATCTGTATCGCATTGTTGTAATGTTGTAATAGGGTAATAGGTAAATCCCTTTCGCGTCCATACCGAGTACGACCGTTACGACGAACAAGATGACTGACTCGATCTTTACACGTCGTCGCGCAGTCACTCAGCCAGACGCGACGACGACGACCAGTCATGATTTCGCTCATTAAAAGAACTGTCGCGCAGTCGTCGACGGACCGCGACGCGGCGGGACCGGGCGTTCGCGGCGGCGTGCGAAAGTTACACTCGAGCGGGGCGTTGACGCTAGAGAAATCCACCGGTGGTGTCGTGTCTATGTGCCTGTTGCGATGCGGTGGCGGCGTTCCGTCGACGACGATCGTGTCTGCGTCGACGGATGGGGCGATGCGGGTGTGGAACGCGTCGACTGGGGGGTTGATGTCGCAGTCGCCGAGTGATGGGGAAGGGACGACGCGTTTGGCGTCGGCAAACGCGGGGAGCGCGTTGGCCACGAGCGGCTCAGAAGGGACGGTATACGTTCGGGATGGGGCGTCTGGGGCGGTCACGCGGCGGTACACCGCCGGGATAGAGAGCGTTTCGGCGTTGTGTGTGCTCGGTGACGCCGGTGATAGGGAGATTGTGGCTGGGGATGATCGAGGGAGGATGTTCGCGTGGACGCGTGAGGACGAGTATCCGCATTGGCGGTTTGGCAGCGACAGCGGCGAAGGAGGTTGGTCGGCGTCTGGACAGCCGCCGGTGAGTCCGTCTGGGCGAGAAAAGGCGAAAAAACGCGTGCCCGAGGCGGTGAATGCTGTCTGTGGATGGCGTCACGCGTCGTCGGGTGAAGAGTTTGTCGCGAGCGGGTCCGAGGACGGGACGCTGAGAATTTGGCGCTCGCGAGTTTCCAAACCCATCGCCGAGTTTGGGGCGGGTGACGGTGGTCATCGCGGTGCGATTCACGCGATGGTGGACTCAGACGGCGTGATTGTGACAACCGGTGCGGATGGGAGAGTGCTCGCGTGGTACGTGAATGAGAGCGGTGATTTGCTCGGACCTCCGGAAGAATTAAACGTTGGCGGTCGACATGCCGGCGCGATTTTGAGCGTGATTCGCGTTTCCAAGGGTATCGTGTGCACGGGTGGTGTGGATCAAAAGGCTATGATTTGGGATGTGAAGCATAGATCATTGTTGTTTGAGTGCGCGGGCTCGCGGGTGGGGAGCGTGCAGTCGCTCTTGTACGATGACGAAGCGGGCGTGCTGTACACCGGTTGCGCGAGCGCACAAATTCTTCGATGGGAACTTCCAAAGGAGGATCTCGCCAACACACCTTTGCGCGACTGGGATGACGAACCGCTATTGACGCGTCGACCTAGCACTGACGAGTTCGATAGCTGGGACGTAGACTTACCCGCGATGCCCGACGCAACGGCGCCATCGCCTGCGCCAAAGTCTGGTTCTTTTTCATCGTCGGCGCAAATGGACGAGATGCGCAGGAGAATATCCGAGCTTGAAGGAGAGTGCGAGTCGCTTCGTTCAAAGGAAAAGGCTCGCGCGGAACAAAATATTGCGTTACAAAAGGTGGTGGATTCGAAAACCAAGGAACTTGAACTTGCGACGCAGGATAAGAAGACGATGACGGCGCCGCGCGAAACGAATCCGCAACGGGATGTGTGGCGAGAAAAGAGCGAAAAGATGGAGACGATTGCTCGAAAGCAAAAGGCAAAACTCGATGAGATGAAATTGGCGTTGAAAGCTACGGAAGAGAATCACCGTGTCATGGAAACAGAAAAGGATGCGGTGATAGAGAAGCTCTCAAAGGAAATGGCAGCCTTGAAGGAGCGCGTGGAAAATTCCAACGCTCGAGCGGAATCGGCTGAGCTTTCGGTCGAAGAGATGATGCAAGCCGCTGAAAAGGCACTCCTGAGCCCCGAACCGTCCACTACCGACAATTCGTCTCAGGACGTCATGCGTGAGCTGCACAGCGTGCGAGAAGAGCTTCAACTTGCCAAGCAAGACGCCAATCTGTCGGAAATTTCCCTCGCGAAATTGCGTGACGAATGCGCCGAATTGCGCAGTCGCGCGGAGAGTCTAGAAGGAGATTTGCAACGAGCGACTGACGGAAACGACGCTCTCACCACGCGAGCGTCGGAACAGCGCGACGAATACGAGGCTCTCAAGCTCGAAGCAGATTCTTTGCGATCAGAGAATGTCACACAGCGAGAACGGATTGAGAAAATGACGTCTGAAATTGAATCCGCCACGAATAACGCCGAAGAGAACTACGCGCAGACGTCGAAACGCGAGGAGGAAATTCGCAGTCTTCACGCCACGGTTGACGGCTACAAGAAGAAGCTAGATAACGCCGTTAAGAAAGGCAAGGGATTCGAGCAAGAGGCGAAATCACTTCGAAGAGAAATGGCTGAGAAACAAGCTGAGATGGACAAATTGCACGAATCACGCGACTCGTTAAAGTGTGAACTGGCGAGCGCAAGCGAAGCTGCGGTGAAGAGTCTTAAAGATAAGCTCGAGCGGGCGAACGGTCGCGTCACAGAGCTAGAGCGCGAAATATCAGCAGCAAAATCGAGCGCATCGAGTTTCAAACAGCAAGCAGAGGCCACGGAAGCTGAATTGAACGCGGTGCGGAACGAACTGCAAATCGCGCGACAAGCGCAATCAGACGCAGATGCGGCGAAAGAGGAGTCAGCGAAGAGTGCTTCTCTAATCAGTGAATTACGTGAGCAGGTGACGAAAGAAAAGCGAAAATTTGATAACGCCGTCAAGAAAGGGAAAATTTTCCAAGAGCAAGCTGCGCAACTCACGGAACGATTGGGCGAGGCAGAGAGCGGTCTCACCGACGCTTTGGGCGCAAAAATTGAACTCGAGCAACGTGTTGACGCAACTCTCAAAGAAATCGCGCGCTTGCGTGAAGATCACGAGACACGCGCACAGAACGCGGAACTTTCGTATTCGAACGCAAACGAAGAGTTGCGTAACAACCTGGCAGCTGTGCAAAATCAACTAGCCGAGACGAAGGCGAAACTTGAGTCTTCCGTTTCTGAGATCGCAGAGCTGCGGGCCGATGTGTCGAATCGAAGTGATGAGCGCCAGAGACTCATCGAACAGATACACTCGAGTGAACAAGCGCAGACGGAATTGCATAAGCTGCGCGAAAACATTGCCACGTACGAAACCGAAATGCGGACGCTGAAATCTGGCATCGAGACAGCGAAGAACAAATTTGCAAACGCAGTCAAGAAAGGCAAAGGATTCCAAGAGGAAGCGAATCGATTGAGAAGAGAAGTGGAAGAGAAGTCTGGCGAAATCAATCACCTTCTCTCTGCCAAGACGTCAAGCGTAACTCAGACCGCAGAGCTCGTGGCAGCGCTAGAAACTTCTGAGAAAAAATTGCGCGAACTGAGTCTCTCCGACGAGGCACAGCAGAAAGAACTCGACACGTTGAGACACGAGCTCGCAACTTCGCGAGAAGAATGTTCAAAGCTCCAGAGCCAACTTGAACAGCGCGAAGCAAGCAGCCAGGTGCCTTCGGCAAGCCGCGGCGAGCAATGGCTCGAGCAGCAGGCTCGAGCGACCGCGGAAGCTCAAGCACGCGATTTGAGCGAAGAGAATGAACGTCTCCGACAAGAAGTTGCGGCGGCCTCTGCGGCGGCCAAAGAAGCATGGCAGGTTGCAGCTAGTCACGGCATCAGACCAGGTGATTCTAGACCTGCGAGCGAGATCGGCTCACCCATTCGCGAAGGATATCAGCAACGCGTGCGCTCTCTGTACCAGCATCCGTCTCATCGAGGGGCCATGTCGATGATTTACGATCGCGCCGAGCTCTCCGTCCCCAAAGAAGAACACGATCGCGTCAAGGAGTCGTGTTCGAAATTAAAACGAGAGCTCGCAAAGACGAAGACGGCGGCGAAAGAAGCGATGCGACAGGTCATAAATCGTTTGGAAATCGAGGTGGTAGAGAAAGTTCACGCTCAAGCTTCGGCAAAGGCGGCCGAAGCCGAATCTGCTCGCGCATGGGCCCACGCCAAGGATGCGTTGGCTACAACTCGAGAAGTACAAAAAGCAATGGCAACTACAAAGCTCTTGAGCTCGCCGCACGCGGATGCAATCAAGCCGCAGCCTCCGGTCGGCACTTTAGCCCGAGACGCGATTGACAGAAAGTCGTTCGCCTCCAATGGGGCCATAATGGTGAGACAAGAGCATTTACTCGCCATTTTCATAGCTATCGTGGCATTCATCATCGGTTCACTGCTGAACAAATCCTAGAGACGGGCTTTGTATATAACAAATTTTTCTATAGCACGAAATGCGGCAAGCGGCGCTCATTCCTTGTTAAACAGCCCCTTCAGGCTGTTGATGAGAGACGAGTCCTTCTTCGGGCCATTCATGGCGTCAAACAACTTACCAACCGCCCCTTGCGGTTCGAAACGCGCCATGATCTTTTCAAAGCGCGGGTCGGCCCGCAGGCCCGCGATGTCAGCGTCTTTTCGGATGGCTCCGTATTCGTCATATCCGCGTTCGAGCGCAGACTTCAGACACACCAATCCCTCTTCTACGTTCCCTAACCGGCAGTGGCAACAAGCACTATTGTACATGATGGCAATTTCCTCACCTGCACTCAACTCTCTCGGCTTGAACCCAGCGCTGGGTCCAGCCGGGGCGACGGTTGACTTGCGGTATCGCACCGGTCCGTTGCCCGGAAGCTTGAGCGCACTCTGAAAAGAAGATAACGCAGCCTCGTATTCCTGTGAGGCGTACTCCTTCAATCCTTGATCAATTCTACTGGCAGCTGTCAGCGGCGCGCTTTCTTTCACCTCTTGCTCACGCATCGCCGCGAGCGATTCGGCGTCGAGCATCTGTGGGACCTGAGCGCCAGACATTCCGACGAGCGTCGCCAAGTCTGCGTCTGTCAGCGATTGCAAATCCTCCACGTTCGCCACGATGTCGTCGAAATCTGAAACCTCCGCCATCCCAGCGTCATCGTCTGCGTTCGCGTTCCATGTCAACGGGTCGTTCGGATCGAACGCGCGACCGGCGAATGCTCGCATGCTCCGTAAGATGCGTCTAGGTTGTGCGAGTGTACCCGGAGAGCGCACCGCGTGGCGCGTCGCGGGGGATGTGCGAGCGCACGAAACGCTGATATGTGTGATGCTCATGGGGTTCGCCGCGATCGAGCGAGTGTTTTTGCCGCTGATCCACCGGAACGCGCGGGTAAGTGACGACTGTTGTGCGGGAGGCAGGTCATCGGTCAGAGTAGAGCGGTAAAGGGTGATCATAAATTAAATAAAAGCCGAACTGAGACGTACGAATGCATTGAAAAAACATTTACGTTGCATGGGTTACAGATCAAGTAATAATGTCGCTCGCGCGTGGGAGCGAGCGTTTGCGCCTACGCCATCTATTTGAATCCTAAACAACAATCGGATGTAGAGTGTTATCGTACAGCTCGATGCCAGGCAAGTACGGGAAGCACGAGTCATGATTTAATCTGACCATCCCCCCCAAGAAGAGCCACCAGAGCGAGCCGGAGAGCGGTCGCGGTATCCGCCACCGCCTCTTCCTCCGCCGTAGCCATCGCCGCCGTAAGAATCACGTCGCGGGCGGCTGTCTCTGCCCGGACCGTCGCGATAACCTCTGCCGCCTCCGAATCCACCGTCACTGTCACCTCTGAATCCACCGTTACGGTCGCCTCTGAATCCACCATCTCTACCTCCTCTGAATCCACCATTACGATCTCCTCTGAATCCACCGCGCCCTCCTCGACCGCCAGAAAATCTGCCGCCTCGGCCGCCTCGGCCGCCTCGGCCACCTCGACCGCCGCCTCGGCCGCCTCGGCCGCCGAAGCCTCCTGCACCTCTGGTTTGCTCCGGGATGAGAGCCGGAAGTTGTGTACAAACGACGAGCTCAAAACCGTTCAAGTCGGTGACGGTTTCGAGATCCTTCATGTAGGCAGCATCAATGTCGAAGCAGAGTCCGTTCTTGTTATCAAGGAAACGTATTTTGCCGCAACCATCCGCGAGCTTGCGATCGATCTCAGTAAGAGCACGAAGCAAGTCTCCCGCTCGAATGGCGGGCTCCGTTCCTTCACGGTCGACGACCATGTACGTGCATGAGTTCGGCGCGCCAGTCAGAAGCGAGCGCGGCGGTGGAGCTTCAGTGTGTCCGCTGAGCGCTGCGAGCGCGGCTGCCAACAACTCGGTCACCTCATTGTCGCTTCCGTCCGGCAACAACTTGGACGCAGCCGGGGTAAAGTACGGTAGAAGCTCACCATCAACCTTCGCGAGCAAGTTGGACGCGGTCACGGCGCACGCATCCATAACCTCGGTTGAGGACGGGATGCCGATGGTGCGGAATTCACATCCCGTCTCCTTCTTAATGCGGCGAATAATGTGGCCCTCGCGATCGGTGTGCATCGCAATGGCGGCGCCAGATTGTCCTGCGCGACCCGTGCGACCGCATCGATGCACAAAAGACTCGACATCGTTCGGAAGCTCGTAGTGAATCACGAGATCGACATCAGAAATGTCCAAGCCTCTGGCCGCGACGTCCGTGGCGATGAGCACAGTAAAGCGGTTATCGCGGAATCTTTGAAGCGTACGCTCGCGCTGAGCTTGAGCGATGTCACCGTGAAGGACTTCGGACGCGACGCGTCGACCGAGAGCCGCTGTGAGCTCGTCGGCGGCGCGTTTGGTTTGCGTAAAGCAAATCGCCTTTTTGTCCTTTGCGTACACGGTGACGAGATCCATGACAATGGACGTGCGATTCGCGTGCGAAACAGCGCAAGACATGAGATCAATCGTGTCCGCGACGCGTTGCTTGTTATCGCCAACGAGATCAACCACTGTGTGCTGCGGGGCCAAAAACTTCTTCGTAATTTGCTTGACCCAGCTCGGCATGGTGGCGGAGAAGAGAAACGTCTGTCTCGTCTCTGGGCAGTCTTGAAGAATAGTTTCGACATCCTCCTCAAACCCAACGTTGAGCATCTGATCCGCTTCGTCGAGAACGACGAATTCGATATCACCGAGGAAGAGGCTGCCACGCTCCATGAGATCCATGACGCGCCCCGGGGTACCGACGACGATGTCGACGCCTCGACGAAGCTTCCCTTCCTGGGCGCCGATGGGCGTCCCGCCGTACACGCACACCGTGTTCAAAGACGGCGCAGTGAGAAAGATTTCATTCTCAACCTGCTTTGCCAACTCTCTCGTCGGCGCAAGCACGATGCATCGCGGGTTTCTCGATCGACCGCTTCCATCAGTCAGCAACCTTTCGATCACCGGCAACGAAAACGCCAACGTCTTACCCGTCCCCGTTCTCGCCCGTCCGACCACGTCACCACCATCCAACGCCGGTTTCAACACCGCCTGCTGAATCGGAAACAGCGTATCCACACCACGTTTACGTAACGCCGCCACCGTGGTCTCAGACAACCCAAAGTTTCCGACATCCGCCGCCTCCGCGTCCGCGTCCACCTTTATCACCACTTCGTCCTCGTCCGCCCGTCCGTACGAATCAACCCCGTCGCCGTCCCGCGTCGCCGCGTCGCCATCCTCGTCCTCGTCGTAATCCTCATCGTCGACATCGAACGCCGCGTCCAATTTTCCCATCAACGCCTCGACGTCGTCGTCATCGCCACCGGCGTATCCGTACGAATCGTCACCGGCACCGATTCGCGCCGCCACCAGGACGCGCGCGCCGGCGGGACGTCTCATCATCGTCTTCGTTTTCGTCGTCGCGACGCGACGCGCGCGAACACCGGCGGTGGCACACGGGCGGGTCGAGAACCCTCGCATCGTCGTCATCGTCGTCGTCGTCGTCATCGTCGCGGCTGGCGTCGACGAGTGAAGGGAGGGACGACGCGAGCGGGCGAATCGTTCGGCGCGAGACCAAAAGCGACGTGCGGTCGTCGAGACGACGAGCGCGTTCGGGTGACGTCATTGGTTCTGTAGTGTGTGTGTGTTTTGTTATTCTCGGACATTAGGTATGTACTATAATGGGAAACATCTCCAATACAGATGATTTTGTTTATTTACACCCCCCCCTCTCGTGTGTCGTGTGTGTCCAGTTGTCCGGTTGTCCGGTGCTTGTGAAAAATGAGGTTTGTCCGTGTGTGTGTGTGTACACAGCGTGAAGTGTATGTCCAGTATGGGGATGTGGGTCATGTTGAGTGTGACGTTTCGCGGGCCTCCGTGGTCTTCGTGAAAAGAATACGCTAACGTCTGTGTTACAAATCATCGCGGACGCCGATGGATGCCACGCGGCGATAATGGTACGGTAATATGCTGAGAGAAGGAGTAGTGATGCCGGTGGATTGCTAGCGCTCGGATGGGCGAATGGCGAGACGAAGAAAGAATTGGCGAAGAACGGCGTCGACGTCGACGTCCATGGCGACGTTGGATTTGGGCGCGGAGCTCCACTCGTTCGGAGACGGCCACTTGGCGTGGGTGTCCATGACGGTTTGGCCGCGCGTAATGCCCTGGGTGACGACGCGAACGGCGGCGCGCTTGAAGGTGAAGAGTTTACGAAGCTCGGGAGAGACGAGGAGAAGCGCCGTCGGGTCGTGCATGTAAATACCGTCAAATCCGGCAACGTCGGCGTGGTACGCCTTGTAAAACTGCGTCGCGTCGTGAAGAAACTTGCGAACGCCGTCTTGAACCACCGGATCCGAGGTGTCAGCGCCAGAGGGCTTGGCGAGCTGCTCGATGTCCGATCCCTTGAGCGTCAGACGCATCGTCACGTCCAATCCCACCACGTATGTTCGCTCAAAAGAACAAAACACCTCATCCGCCGCCTCAGGATCGCCCAGTATGTTTGCCTCCGCCGCCGGATTGACGTTTCCGTTCACACCGTACGCCCCACCGAGGACGACCAACTCACTCATGTTTCGCAGACACTCTGGATGTCGACGAAAAGCCAACGCCACATTGGTCAACGACGCCAACGCCAGCACCGTCACCTCCCCCGGGTGTTTCGCACACGTCTCCGCGATAAAATCCGCCGCCTCCAACGCTTCATCGTACGCATAGGATTCTCCACCATCACCACACCCGTTCTTCTCGCGTCTAAATACCCTCTCGTACTCTTCTCTCACGTTTCCAAATCCGTCTGACCCGTGTACAAAATCGGCGACAAAGACGTCCGAGTCAGCCGCGTCCCTCGCTCGTCGTCCTTCAACGTCTGTCGTCTCCAACCGAACCAGAGGGATCCGCGATCCATCGACGACGGGTATCTTCTTCTTCATCGTCGCCGTCGTCGCGCACGCGTTCACGAGCGTCTTCGCGTTCCTCGTCGCGTCGTCTCTTCGTACATTTCCAAAGGTTGTCGTCACCCCGATGACTTCGACTTCGTCTCGCATCGTGTGCATCGCGAGCGCGATGGCGTAAGCATCATCGATGCCCGGGTCGGTATCGATTATGAGCTTGACGACGCGACGCTTCTCATCGTCAGGAGCCATCGCGATGGACGGGTCGCGTCGCACGCGCGTTGGATTGTGAGGAGGAGTTCGTTAAGCGCGTCCGTTTAAAGAAGGCACCCAGAGAGAGGTTTTGTTTTTGTTGTTCCGATTGATTTCGACGCGAGATGGATCGAAACGAGCGAGAAAACGACGGCGACGCGGAACGGGGAAGACGCGCGCGCGCGAGTTATTATGATACACGGGTGTGTTTATCGTCGTCACACGTCCTACGATGGCGAATCCAAACGCGTCTGGCGCTTTATCCAAACGCCGACGCGTCGGGTTCGGTAACTAATCAAGCTCGTCGTCGTCCCACCACTCCTTGATCGCGCGAACGGCGTTCGGAAGCAAAGGACGATTGACGAAACGACGCCGTATAGATCTCGGGTCGTCGTACTCGGGAACGAGGTTGGGGCCGAAGAGAAAAGCATAGGCTGCGCCGCCGAGTAAGCCGCCGATGTGGCCCCAGTTGTCGATGCGGCGACTGGTGAGACCGAAACCGAGGTTCACCGCGAGCGTCGTGCCGAGTTGTTGAAGCTGCCAATCCGCGCGTTCTCCGAGGTATCTCTTGTGTCGGTGGAGATAGACGGCGAGCGCGCCGGCTACGCCGAAAATGGATCCGCTCGCGCCCACGGCGGCGGCGGTGGAGAATTTGTAACTCGCCACGTTTCCGGCGACGCCGGAGAGCAAGTACAGCGCGCAAAACTGTTCGCGACCGAACGTTGCCTCCACCAAAGGCCCAACAGAGTGCAATGAGTACATGTTCACGAATAGGTGCGACAAACCACCGTGGAGGAGGATCGGAGTTGCCAGTCTATAAATTTGCCCCGCGGCGATGTTGTCGTTCACCTTGGCCCAGAGCCCCGTGAGCGCTTGTCTCGTCAGCAACTGCATCGCAAACGTCCCAATTGTGAGAGCCATGATGGAGTCCACGCAAACTCGATCGGGGTCTTCCAAAAAACCCCGCTGTGTCCGTTGTTTCCGTCCTCGAACGACGCCGCCTGACCGCCTTCCGGTGACCACCGTAGCGCCCGAGAGCGCGACGAAGGACGACGTCGCCGTCGTCGCCGCGCACCCGATCACACCGATACGTTTACACGCGACACCGAACGACGTCTCTCTAGCGCTAACGCTACCACCACCACTTCCACCTCCATCGCCGCCGTTCGCGCCGCCCACACCCTTCCACCCGTTCGCGCGCCCACACCGAGCGCCGTTTCGCCCAGAGGTTGCGGAAGACGCGCCATCGCCCGGGCGACGACTAAACCCACCACCGCCGCCGAACGGCGACGACCCGAACGGCGACCCAAACCCACCGAGAGCGACCATGCGTTCGCGTCGTTCGCGCGCGACGCCGTGTGTCGGAAAAGTGAAAACGAGCGAGAGACGTCACTGTACAACGCGCGCGTGCGCCACCACATCACATCCAACATGTCCGCGCGCGTCGTCTTGGCGACGAAGGCACCGATTGGGACGCGTCGTTGTCGCGCATCGCGCGTTGCACCCAACCCACGCCGGGTTGGCGCCGGCGTCGGCGTCGTCCGGGCGGGGAACGAGGAGAACGAGGAAGCTTCGGTCGGGCTCAAAGCTGCGTGGTACGGCGCGGAAGCGCTCGGCAAAGTCGTCGGGAAGGATGCGGGTGACGACGACGAGACCGCTGAGGCCAAAGGCGTCGTTGTCGTCGATAGGGCGTCCGCGATTGCGAGCATTCGTGAGGATTACTCTCAGGAGTACTTTGTCACGGGCAAAGGCGCGATGCGTGCCTACGCGACTGAGTGCGAGTTCAGCGACCCGTTCGTGTCGTTTAAGGGTCTCAAACGGTTTAAACAAAACGTTGGGAACCTCGGAGGGATGATGCGGGACGTGGATTTGAAGATTACGTCGTTCGAGGAGACGGAGGAAGGTGTGGCGACGGAGTGGAGGTTTTCGTGCATTCTCGATTTGCCGTGGAGACCGGCGTTGGCGGCGAGCGGAGGGACTCGACACGTCATCGACGAGGAGACGAACTCGGTGGTGAAGCACATCGAGAGATGGGACGTCGAACCTGTTAAGGTTTTGAAGCAGCTGCTGAAACCGGCGAGTAAAATTCCAGAGTCTCAGGCGGAAGTGTTCATGACAAGTCTGGGCGCTGGCGATTTCGTCGGCGTGCTCGGAGCCGCGGCGCCAGCTCTGTTAAAGGTGAGCGCACCGGTGTGGTTAACCTCAGTCACGCTCAGAGGGGTGACGCACACCGAGGCGACTGGTATCGAAGGCTTCTTCGGGTGGTTGCTCGCGCTCTCTTTGGCTGGTCAGCTTGCAAAGTTTCTCAGAGGCGTCGGGATCAGTTAGGAATTTCTAGACATCGGCTTGCTATAGAGGTTACATTTGCTAATTACGTTCAACGCCGCTTGTGTCGCTGCGTCGATCGACCCGCGCGCGCGGGCTCGTGCGCCTTGCGCTTCATCGTCGAAGGTGCCGGAGCTGGCGCCGCTTCGATCTCCTTTTTAATCTCTGTGACCGGAGTGGCTTTTTCTGTCGGCGTAGGAGCGACAACAGCGGGCGCCGGAACAGCCTTCTTCGCCTCAACGTCAGCCATACCTGGAATGTATCCCGGAGTCTTACCCTTCGCCACGAGTCGCTCGTACACAGTCACGATCTTCTTACGGACGCGAAGGAGTTCGATGGTCTCTTCTCGCAGTTTGAGCCAGCCCGAGCACACGGCATGCGTGTTCATCACCGGCGTCTTTACACCGAGGTCCTCGAGCGCTTGGTCGATGCGCTTTGCGAATCGCGCGCCTCCTTGCGCCGCCGTCGCTTGATCGTTCGCCACAGTGATGAAGTGAGCACCGCGCAAATAGACGCCAGACTTGAGCGCAGAGTTACCTCTCATCGGTAGTTCTGGTCCCAAAGCTTCAAAGTCGGCTCGGACGGTGTCGATGGAGAGCGGATTTTGAACCATGTGCGTTCGCGACGTCGAGAACACCGCCGTAGCCTTGGCGAGCAAGGCTTGGTTTTCAGCCTTTCTACGCTTTTCGATCTCGCGCACCTTGGCGAGGATCTCCGCCTCCTCCTTCATTTCCCCATTCGTGCGGTTCAACAGAGTGTTCAACGCCACCTTGCGATCAAGCTCGTGTTGCGGGTTGAACGGCATCTTCACAATTTGATTAGCCGCAGCCTCCTCCGGCGTCTCCGCGCGCGCTTCGATCAAAACCTTGGCGATGGCGTAATATCGAACCTTCAAATCTTCAACCGACCGCGTCGACGGGCTATCAAAGCTCCACCGATCGACCACGATGATGAATCTTAAGTCGAAACGCTCGAGCTGTTCAAACAAGTAGTCCGTCTCCTCCTTTGACCAAGATTCGTCGAGGTGCTTCAAAAGCCGCTCGTACTCGTCATTCGTGTACTTGTACATCTGTATCTTCTTATTGTACTTGGCAAACGCGTAGTCTCCTCCGATATCCCCACCGTTCGTTCCCATGAGCGTCGGCTGCGCCCCACCGATGGCCTTCTTCACCCAGTGCTTCAACATGAGCTGATCCGTTCTAGCGCTGTTTCTAAACGGTTGCCACTGCCAAGTCACCGTCCTCGCCGTGATCTTACGTTTTTCTTTCAACCCAGCGAGCGCGAGCGCCGTGGGCATGATCGGCGCGCGCGCATCACCGTCGACAAGAGAACTCTGGTTTTGCGTGATCTGCCACACCTCACGACTGACTCCTTTCGGCGGCTTCGGCGCCGCCGCGCGCGACTTTTTCGATCGCGCGCCGGACGCTCCGCCCCCACGGGGGATTCCTAAAATGTCCTTGGCGTCAGCCATAGAGGACGGCGTCGAGTTATGAGGACTTGCGCGAGTGAATTCAACAAGAATTCAACAAGGGTTGTAGCGTTGTTGAATTCACCCGTGCCATCGCGGGTGCGTTCCGCAGTTTCAGGCGGTTGTCAACCCTCGACCTCGGGACTGAACGGTTGGTGATCGCACCATGGCGGAGGGGGGAGCAAGCGTCACCTACCTGGAGAAATTCGTCGACAGTACGTCGCTCGTCGACGCGAACAACTCGTCTCGCGTTTCGAAAACTTAGATCTACCCGCGCATTGACCGACGAGACTGACGGGTGTTGCTCGCGTTTTTCGCGCTGACAGACCTCGCTGAGGTTCCAGCAGAGCTCCAACGCGTGCTCACGACTATCAATGAGCTCGATAGGCGCAACACGCGGCTTCGGGCGCTCGTTCAGGAGAAGGTGGACGCGTGCGTCGCGCTGCCGAGTCAAAACTCGCGCGGCGTCAAGCAAGCGGATTTAGAAGCGGCGAAGGAATTGAAGAAGGAAATCGAAGAGATTCACTCCGTGATGACCATCGTTTCAAACGAGAAGATTCGCATCGCGCAGATGGCGCTTGAGCTCATAAAAGGCAACGCTGCAACGTTGGACTCTGAGCTCAAGCTATTCCGCAAAGAGTTGGAAGATCAGGGGATCAATCCGGAGGATGAGCTCGACGACGACGGTTACGGCTCTGCCGCGGCGCAAGTGTACCAGCAAAAGGCGCAAAAGGTGTATCAACAGCAGCAGCGGTTGGCGCAGGCGCAGGCGCTCGCTGCGCAGCAACCTCGTCAACCAGTTAGCTCAATGGAGGTGGGCGATTTAGTCGCCGCCAATGTGGGTGTTTTGAACCAAGGGACGGGCGGCCAAGAGTGGATCGTCGCCACAGTCACGCGGTACTCCCCGTCGGAGGGCGTGTTCGAGATTGTAGACGCCGACGAGGAGGCTGAGAAGCACGTGTACCGTCTTCCGCAAAAGTACGTCATTCCGCTTCCGAAGACTGCTTCAGTTAGACACTCCCAAAACTTCCCCGTGGGAACTAGCGTGCTGGCTGTGTACCCGAACACGACGACGTTCTACAAGGCCAAGGTGGTACAACCCGCGCGAAGGTTGCCGAATGCGGAATATAGCGAATTTGTTTTGGAGTTTGAGGATGACGGAGACGCCGACGGAGATGCTCCCGCACACAGAGCTGTTCCGTTCAGGCACGTGGTTGTGTTCCCCCGAAACTAGACTAGCTTGCCTCAGGTCAAAAGTAGTAGGCACCCATCGGAGAAACCGAGCGTGTCGTAGGAAAGAGAAGAACGGATATGCAGAGCCTCCGAGTTGCGCGAACGAGACGAAATGTATTAGCGGCGAGATGTGAAATTATATTAAAGTTTAGAATTTACTGCAACGGTGCGCGCGTGTGGCATTCACGCAACCGTCAATCCGGCGTGCTCGTTCAACCAAGTCTTCAACTTGTCGTACGAAATCGCCCCTTCATTCTTCGATCCCTTCACTTCTTCCCCATCCTTGAACATGATCAACGTCGGCAAGCCGTACACCGAGTACTTCTCCACGAGAGCCGGGTTACCATCGCATTCAATCTTAACAACCTTGAGGTTATCACCAAACTCATTATCCGCCTTTTCCACAATCTTACTGATGAGCTTGCACGGCCCGCACCAGGACGCCCAGAAATCCACGAGCACAGGCTTCGACGAGCGCAACACCTCCGCCTCGAACGATGCTTCGTCCACGTCCATCACAGCGCGCACCGCCACCGACGCACCCCGTCCTCGCGCCATCTTTAAAAGCGACACTTTCGAGCGCACATTTCTTCGCGTCGTCGGCAAAGCCGACGCCTTACACGTTTTCGTCCTCATCGTCAACATCATAAGTTTTCCCACTGACTTGATCGATCGGGTTTATCAAACGGACCTCTCTCCTCGGTACGTATCTGTCGCGCCTTTTCAGCGTTTACAGACGAAACAGTGCGTCTACGTGCACAACGCTTCGGTCTCTCGCGTCGCGCGTACCCCTCGACGCGGCCGTGTGACGTCGCAACGTCGTTCGCGTTCGATCGATCGTTCCAGCCCCTCACGCTGCGTTGAAGCCCCCACCGCATAATCTAGATGATGTAACCCATTGTCACTCAGATTGCGATACGGATAACACAGACGTTCTAGGTCTAATTCTAACTGATCATCTAGCACAATACAATATGCGCTTGATCACATATTAAAATCAACCTGAAACATATGCATCGAATAAAAACAAACAAGTGCTGACGTCAGCAGTTTTCGTCAACGGTCACACGGAGAAGACCCGTTGTTCGATTCGCGAGTGATGACTCTTAATCTATAGATCTCCCGTCTCAATCCGAAAAGAGCGCTGGGCACCACGCGCGGGTCGTTTGACGCGTGATACACAATTACACAAATCACATTGGTTTAAAACATGTTTTTATACAGATCGCTCCGTTGTTGGACAACGCGCGGTTGACGTGCGGCGGTGCGTTTCGAATCGCATTTCACTTTACATTCCTTTCCCACACGACGCGTCACACGTCGCCGCCGCCCGGCGATCCGACGAAGAGACGCGCGAGGAAGCGCTTACAACGGCGCGTGTGCTCACGCCTGACGTTCGACGACGGGATTCGGTGACGTCTCGTCACGCATTCACGCGTTTCGTTTTCACTTCGTGTGAAATTTAAAAGCGCGCGAGCCGCCAGCGAAGAAGGGGGCGCGCCGGGTGATTTTCGAAACGAAACGAAAGGTACGTCGGTGCGCGCGCGTTCGGTCGAGAGATAACCCGCGCGTGAGTTTTCTTTATCGGTCCACTCGTTCGTCACCGAGAGCGCCGGTCGTTCAATCGAGCGCCGGTCGCGAACGAGCGTTCGATTGGGCGCGGAATGCAATCGAAAAGCGCCGCGAAACGTCGCTTTTAGCGGGAGAATTTAAAAGCGAATGGCTCGACGCGATCGGACGGGGACTGACGAGAAGTGTTCGCGCGTGACAGCGTAGGCGATGCAAACGATGAAGACGAGCGGTTCGGCGGCTGAATCGGAGGCGCAGCGCGTGGTGATGTTCGCAACGTCGAGACCTTACGCGTTCGCGAGTCAGGTGCGTGGCGAGGTGCCCAGTCAGCGACGACGCACGCATCGAAATACGAAACGTTTAGAGGAATTGAGACTGACGATGAGGACGATACTTTCTACGCGCGCGACGCAGATGTTTAATCCTTATTCGCGAATAGCACAGGCGTACGACGCGGCGCAGCCGCCACCGTACGCGCAGTTGATGGCGGCGCAACGCAAGCCGACGCGACCCAGAGGGGAACGCGACTCGAGCGTCGAGTCAGATCACACGACGGATAAACCGAAAGTGAGGATGCCCTTTGCCGAGACTTCCGTGGCGAAAATTGAAGAGGGGGATGATGATGAAGAAGTAGATGTTAGACCGAGACCAGAAGCTGGGGTGACGTGCGCGTGTTGTCGGACGCAAAAGACGCCTCTGTGGAGAAACGGTCCCACGGGGGCGAAGACGTTGTGCAACGCCTGCGGGGTTCGATTCAAAGCCGGGCGCATCGTGTGCGATGAGAACGGCAACGTCATCACCTTACCGACGACTGGAAGAAGACGATCGGTCTCGTCTACGAATAATCACACTGGCGATGGGGCGGCTGCGAAGCGTCCCAAGCTTTCCAAGAATACAGTCCACTACCCACCCGTGCAAGACACTCAAGTGTACGAACTCGAGCGCACGAACGGCAGCGGTTCCAACAGCGTTTTTCCGAGGATGGACTCGGCGACGATACTCACCGATTACGATGGAGCCGTGCTTTTGATGCTCTTGCACGACGGCGATGAAGAGGATTGAGAAACCAATAACAGCAACACAGCTCAAGACATCCCTGTACCAGTATTCCTTGTGGCAAAACGGAGCGCGAACGTTCGCCCAACGCCGAAGACGCATCGGCACTGTATCAAAGTGTATCATACCGGGCACGTGGGCGCGCATCCGAATACCAACGCAATGTGTGTACTCTTATAAAATTCTTTTCTGCGAAACGCGTTTGATCCAAGACATCGGGTTGTACTGTAATCACACCGTAATAAAACATTTTTCCACGACAACGGATAAATTTCTCTACTTTTTCTAAGCGTGCTAATGGTCCATAAACTTATCCATCGCGACGCTCAACGCTGCCATGCTCGCGCACCCGAACGCCATCCCACTCGGACCACCGCTACGCGCCATCACCCCACCCGTGAAACACCCAGCGTACGCGCTATTCGTCACGTCGTGCTTCGCTCTCACTTTTTCCACCACGCACTCGCTCCCAGCGTAAAGCGCGCCAAACGCCGCGAACCCCTTTGCGTAACTCCACGACCTCGCCCCCGCGCTTCGCACCCCTTGTCGAATCGTCTCCGTCAATTTCACTTTTGGCGCATCCGGTGCCGGCACCTCCATCGGCTCAAACGCCCCGAAAACGACACCCATGACCCCGCCCAACGCCCCGCCCAACACGCACGACATCACCGTTTTGATGGCGCAGTTATCCATGGCATCTTGTTGATACACCTCCTCGGGCGTCGGGAGTTTCACCCGCTCGTACGTTTTCCGTTCACGCCTCTTCTTGGTCGATTGCTGTTGTTGTTGCTGTTTACCCTCGGTCGTCGCCGTCGCTTCCGTCGTCGTCGTTTCCTTCGTCGTGGAAGATGAGGTCACGAGGGACGACGACCCACGTTCGTCGCCGTAGCCTCCTCGCCCATCGGTCGCGTCGATACCGTCCGATACCAATGTCGTCGTCGTCGTCGTCGAATCGACGTCGTTCTCGCGCATCGTCGTCGTCAGTATCCCGTAGTTCGCGGCGTCGAAATCTGTTGAGACGTGTCGCGCCGCCCTTGCCCTTTCGTCAGTCTGTCGCACGAATTTAGAAATAGTCTTAGCGTTAGAGATGCCACCGGAACGCGAAACCAACGACGATGACGACGACGCTGAGCGGGACGCGTTTTTAAAAATTGCCCGCGCAGTGTTCGCGTACGATAGAGACGTCGACGCGTTGATTGCCCGATGGAACGCATCGCTTTGGGCGGAATCTCTGAGCGTTGCCAAGTATGAACCAATCCTTCGCGAAGCGCGGACGCGGGTGCTGAAAGACGCGCCGGCGTGCGCCGAGGCGAACGTGATGTTTCTCCGATCCGTCATTGGGACGTTTGTGGATAACGAACGGGTGCCAGCGCACTTGAGGATCCCGGGGGAAGCGGTGGAGTCGTGGAGAGCCGATGAGACGTTTCGGGCGACGAGGGAAGATGCGGAAAAGGTGCGGTACGTGTTGAAGAATGCGTACAGGGATTGGTCCGCGGAAGGGCTGTATGAACGGACACCGGTGTACGAGGCGATCTTCAACGCGTTGGCGGAGGCGTTGCCGGTGGATGTGGACGTGGGAAGTCCAGATGGAGAGGCACCGAGGGTGCTGGTGCCCGGTTGCGGGCTCGGGCGGTTGGTATTTGAATTGGCGAAGCGCGGGTACGACGCGCAAGGGAACGAGTTTAGTTATTTCATGCTCTTGTTTTCATCCTTTATGTTGAACGCGACGAGCGTGGTGCGTGAATTCGGGATCCATCCTTGGATGCACGGGCGGAGTAACCACCGACGCGCGGCGGATCAGTGGCGCGAGTGTGCCATTCCGGACGAGGTCCCGGGGAACGCCAAACTTCCACCGGGAGCGGCGATGAGCATGGTGGCTGGTGACTTCGTCGAGGTTTACGGTTCGCCTCGCGAAAAAGGCGCCTGGGACGCCGTTGTGACTTGTTTCTTCATCGACACTGGTCACGACGTGGTCAAGTATTTAGAAGTCGTCGCCAACTGTCTGCGGTCGGGTGGCGTCTGGATCAACTTTGGTCCCTTGCTCTACCACTGGGAAGACTACGCCCATGAACAGAGCGTTGAATTATCCATGGATGAAGTCCTCGACGTTGCGAAACTCTTCGGTCTTGACGTGCAAACGTGCGAGTACCGAGACGTCGATTACACGAGCGACGAGCGTTCGATGCATCGGACGACGTATAGCTGCGCGCACGTCGTCGCAACGAAAAGAAAGTAACCCGATTGCCGCTCTACGCGTCGCGCAATCAGTTTGCACGTTCGTCTTTATCGGTAGCAGCACCACGATTGATAGTCTTGTAAATCTACAGTCGCATTACGCATTCGTCGGGTTGGAATTTGTAACATTGACGTCTCCTACATCAAACTCGACGTAGATGTATCTCACCTTCACCTTTCACCTCACTTGAAGGTGCGACGACGCCCGGTTGCGGCGCTCGCCGGCGTCATGACGAGATCATCGTCGCAAAGCCCCCGGTGGCGCGGTGGCCGCCGCGTGAACTCGAAAAGCCCGCGCGTGAAACCCGTTGGGAACGCCGCCGACGACGACGCAGAAGACGATGGTGTTGCCGTTGCCGCGCGACCGGTAAAGTTGACCGCCGTGCCGTCGATAAAAACGCTCGAAACGCCCAAGGATTTGCAGAGCGCGTTGCGTGAGATTGATCGTTTGCGCGCGGCGCAAGAGAAGAGCGCGGCGAGCGCAATGGCGGCGACGAGACGGGCGTTGGATGAACAGCGGGAACTAGAAAAACGAGCTGAGACGCTCGAGGCGGAACTGGAGCGAGCGAAAGAGAGCGGCGAGGAGACGAAGAAGAACGCGGAGAGGGAGATTAGTGAGGCGAAAAAGTCTGCAAAGACGGCGAAGAAGAAGGCGCAAAAGTTGGAGGGTAAGTTGGAGGAACAAAAGGAAGTCGTGGCGAAGTGGGAGCGGTACGCCAGCGAGAACCTTCAGGGTGAGATTGCGTCGAGCGCGGAAAAGCTCGAACGGGCGAGCAAGAAGGAGGTTGAGCTAGAAGATCGGTGTGCGAGACAGGATCGAGTGGTTGAGTCGTTGAAGGGGCAGATTGAAGAGCTGAGGACGACGCTAGAGGATGAGCGCAAGAGGGGCTCGCAGAGGACGGAATCACAGGCGAGCGAGATTCAACGACTCGAAGTAGAGCTTTCAGAAGCGCGGGAGGCTGCCGCGAACGCGAAAGAAGAAGCGGATATGACTGTGGAGTCGATGAAATTGGCCTTAGAGGCGCAAATGGGCGTGGGTGGAGATGACAGCGTGCATGCCGAGCTCGAACGTTTGCGCGCGAGAGTCGAGGAACTGAGCACGGCGCCGGCGACGACGAGCCAAGAGGATCTTGATAAGATAGGTCGTCTCGAAGAAAAGCTGGTCGCACTCGAACGCGTGCTACAGGGCGAGCGGGCGTCGAAATCGGCGCTACTTTCGGCGAAGGTGGAGGCTGAGAAACGCGTCGCGGAAGCTGAATCGAGCAATAATTCGAGCGAACTTGAAGCCGAAGTCTCTAGACTCCAGTCTGAAGTCAAGTCTCTTGAGGCATCCGTCGCAAAGGAACGGGAAGCACACGATCACTCGAAGAAGAAGGCGCAAGATGAGATGAGTGCGATCAGGAACACTTCCAGCGCGGCTGAAAAGGCGATAGCGACAGCAAAGTCGGCGATGGATTCCGCAGAGGCACGCGCTGCTCGAGCCGAAGAGCAAGCGCGAGAGCTTGAGGAAAAGTTGAGCGCTGTGACTCAGAAAACGGTCGATCTAGAGAGTGAGAAAAACGACCTTCGACGTGAGCTCGCTGAATCACGCAGTACGGATTCAGACGAGCTCAAGGAGAAGCAGGTGCAAGTTGACGAATTGAAAGCACGTGTTCGCGAACTCGAACCAGCCGCACAGCAAGTTGCTGATCTGAAGAAAGCTCTTTTAGCGGCAAATAACGCCACATCGGCGGCGGCGCTGTCCATAGAAGAGAGCGAGTCTGAGTTGCTCCAAGAGAGAAAGAGAGTTCACGCGTTTGAGAAGGAAGTTTGTGAACTTAAGGAGAAGCTCGAACAGGCGAATCAATACACCACGAAGAAGGATGCCGAAATTCGTCAACTGGCCCTGGAACTCGACAAAACGCGCTCGCGCGCGAATGAAGCCGAATCTAAGGCCAATCAAATCGCAGTTGTGGCGAGCAAGCATCACGAGGATTCCGAGAGGCACGAAATAGAACTCAAGACTGCGACGTCGCTTGCAGCTGCCGCCGAGTCGCGCGCCTCTGGTCTCGCTTCACAGCTGAGGATATCAGATGCAGCCAGAGAGGAAGCCGTGAAGGATGTGGATAGACTGAAGCAAGATCTCGCTACTGCGCAGAACTCTCTTAAGTCGAGCAAAACGGCTGCTACTCGAGCCGTACAGGAGGCCGTCAACGCCAGCGGAAAGCGCGCGCAAGAGCTCGCCAAGGAAGTCGAGAACTTGAAGACGCAGATCCGCGAGCTGCAGTCAACGTCGAAAAAGTTGCAGACCGAATCTGACGAGTTGAAAAGGAATTCCTCTCAATGGCAGGTTCGAGCGAAAGATCTCCAAGAAAAGCTCGACATCGCCGAACGAGAAGCAGATGCAAAAAATCGAGACAAACTTGATATGGAGTACATGCAGCGTGAGGAGGATCTCCGAGCAGAAATAAGCGATCTAGTGCTCGAATTACAAGACGTCAAGGAAGACGCTCGCTCACGACTTGAAGCTGCTGAACGGCAGACGGCTGCTCTAGAAAGCCAAATTGACGAACTTGAGAAGTCGCTCAACGAAAGCAGAGATTCTAACCGCGTTCTAAGCCAAGAGACTGTATCGAGAAGCTCAGACATGAGTCAGGAAGTGAATGAACTTCGACGAAAACTCGTCGAAGCGCAGGAGATCGCGGCGACATCTTCTGGTAACGTGGAGTCTGTCAAGCGGCGCTATGAAGCACGTTTGCGGGATGCGAGCGAGCTCGCAGAGAAGCAGATTGTTTCTCTCACGAAGGAACTCGATAGCGCCAAACGCATGATTGATCTCGCAGAGAAGGCTAAATCACACGCCCAGGGCGACGTTTCTCGCGCCCAAGAGGCTCTGGAACTCGAGAAGGCGAAATGTGAAGATCAACTCGTTGAAATGCGCAAGGCGGTCCAAATCGCAAACGATGAGAAGCTCGCCCTTAGTGCGCAACTTGAAGAGGCGCAGAGGGTTCACGAAGAGCTCAAAAAGCAACACGAAGCCATGGAAGCCGATCTCGTGGAGACCTGTACGCTGTTAGAGAAGGTATCAGCGAAGGCGAATGATTCGACGGATGACTACAAGAAGTTGATCGCCGAAATGAATCAGTCCATGGAGACTATGAAGCACAACCTCGAAGACGAAGTCGTCCTCGCGGTTGAACTCACGGGAGAGAAGGAGCTCGTCATCAAGCAGTTGCAAACGAGAGAGCGAGAACTCGAAGCTCAACTCGCCGAGATGCATAATGGACGGGTGTTAGATGCATCGCGTCTAGCGACTGTTGAAGCGAAACTCAAGGATGCTACTGTGGGCGAGCGCGAGAGATTGGCTGTGCTTAAGAAGGAGAATGCTCGTCTTGAGAAGCGATTGAAGGACACATGGACGGCACTACAGGGCGCTCACGCAGTGGTAGAACAGACAAAGACTGCGGCGAAAGAAGCCGTTCGCAAAGCGAACTTGGCTGCATCGCGAGCAGAAAAGGTTGCCATTAAAGCTAGAGAGGAGCTCACAACTCTGCGCGGCAAGATGAGGATTGAAGAGGATCACCCGAAGCTCGTCGAATCCATCGCGCTGCCATCCATGCCAGACACAGCCTCCCCCATCAAACCGAGAGAAGAGCGCTCGCGGAACGCATCGTTCGACGACGAGATGCAACGAGCGAGTGACCTTCTCGAACGACTTACTGGACGCAGCAGAGAGTCCTCGCTTCGCGATGAAACCGAGTCAATTGACGCCCCATCCGAGGCGAGCGCCGGCTACGGATATCGCGGAGCGAAAGCATAGGAGTTAGAGAATTATACATTAATTGTAACAATTGTGACTATAGCTAAGTAGCGAACGACGAGAGCTCATCTTCATGGAACCCTCCCAGGCGCCAGAAAACGGCGAGCGTAACAGCGAAGACAAACGCGGCGATCGAGTGCATGGCGACATCTTGAAGGACATCCAACATCCTACCCTTGGCACGTACGAGCCACGTAGACTGTACACCAACGGACATTGCCATGCTCTTCATGTCTTCGCCCGTCGTGTGACTTTTCAGCGCCGTTAAGGCGTCGTCCCACGCTACGCCCGCAGCGGCTTTGAGTTCGGCGAGCCGTTCCTTGTGAGCGTCCACCGCATCTTCATCCTCTGCGAGAATATCGCTAAACGTAATCTTCTCGCCGCGATCTTTGCAAAACCGCTGAACGTGTCTAAATTTGTTAAGAACATTCATGACTAGCGCGTTTTCCCGGTACTTGGTCACGTTGTGGAAATTTTCGACGACGTCATCCACTGCCGTGCGGACGTTTTCGATTTGCATGTGCTCTTGAAAGTCTTCATCCTGAATAATGCCCAAGAGAAACTCTCGAAGTTCCACCTCTTTTGTGAGCGCTGCGTAGCGCTCGAGTAGGTGACGCACAGGTGCGGGAACACCTTCGTACTTCTCAACGCCCGCAGCGATCCAAGAGCGCATTCGTACTTCAATCGGATCCAAAGATTCCGTCTTCTTCGCAGTCTTCCACTTTGCTGGAAGTTCAGCCGGCGACGATTTAGCGACCGACCGCGGTTTTACGGTTTGTCCCGCCTTGATGGCCGCCTCTTCTAATCGCTTCTTCACGTCTTTTCTCGGATGCGACGGAGGAAACAGATCGGCAGCTGTGAGATCGTCCTCCGTTTTGAGATGCGCCGTCTGCGTCGCTCCGCTCAAGAGCAGATACTCAATCACCTCAACCTGCGCCATCATCGCCGCAGCCATGAGCGGGGTCATGTAATCGACATCTCCAGCGTCCTCCCCGCTTGCGCTAAACCCACACTCGTCGATGAGAAAGCGAACAGCCTGAATCGTACCGTAAGCGCACGCGACGTTGAGCAACGATCGACCGACATTGGGACCCATCTTACCACACTTTGCCCTGGCCTTTTTCGGATCCACCCCAGCCGCGATGATAATCTTAGTCATCTCCACGTCGCCTCGCACGCACAGCGCCTCGGTCAACGCGTCGTTCCCGTCCACATTCCTCGCTCTGGGATCGGCGCCTCGCGCTAATAATATCTTCACAGTTGAAGCGTCACCTTGCCTACACGCGCACAACAGCGGCGTCTCATCCCTCCCATCCACGGCATCAATCCACGATTCGCAATCATCAATTAGTCGCTTCACCACGTCATCTCGTCCGTTCGCCGCTGCGTGATGCAGCGCCGTTCTTCCGTCCGCGTCCTCTCCGTCCGCATCCGCCGCGCGTCTCCTCACCAACGCGTCCACCGCCTCATCGCAGCCCAACGCCGCCGCGTGATGCAGTGCCCTGAATCCCGATCGGTCTCGTGTCTCGACGTCAATCTTTCGAGCGCCGATCGCTGCGTCCAAGCCCTCGACATCGTTCGTTCGCGCAGATTCAAAGAATGCGTCCAGAAAGCGTTTCGCATCCGACATCTTCGCTCTAACTGTGATCCGCTCTCTTTTGGTCCGCCTCGGCGCGCGCAATTACTCGGACACACCGCCCGTCGATCCGTTTTCACTACTCACGCGCGGAGACGCGCGAAGACGCGACGCGGCGTCGGCAAGTCGCGCGTTCTTCGTTGCACTATTTGGACTACAACCGGTGCGGAAAGGCTTGGCACAGCGCGGCGCACGGCACAGCGCGTCGCACCGCTCGCGCGTCCACCGCGCACTCGTCCGTCTGCCCGCCCGCTCGTACGCTATCCCGATGAGCGCGGCGCCGATCCCGGACGATCACATGGGTGACGTCGGCACCGGCCGACCACCCGGCGCGGAACTTCGAACGCTTCGCGATCCTCTCCACCTCGAAAGCGGTGACACCCTCGACGCCGTCGACGTCGCGTACACCACCTACGGCGAGCTCAACGAGGCGAAGAACAACGTCGTGCTTGTCGGACACTCGTTAACGAGCAATTCAAACGTTCGCGAGTGGTGGGGGCAGGTGATGGGGGAGTCGAACGACTACGCGTTGAACACGGCGGAGGATTTCGTCGTGTGCGTAAACTACCTCGGTTCACCCTACGGTACGGCGTCGCCCGTGAGCGCGGATCCGCGTAAAGGCGATGGGACGCCGTATGGGATTGATTTCCCGACGCCGGTGACGGTGAGAGACAACGCGAGGATGTGCATGATGTTGTTGAAGGAGTTGGGCGCGATGGGCGTGCGGTGCGCCGTGGGCGGATCCATGGGAAGCATGCTCGCGTTAGAGTTTGCGGCGACTTACCCGGATTTCGTCGAGGAAATCATCCTCATCGCGGGGTGTGGGAGACACACGGACTGGGCGATCGGGATCGGGGAGGCGCAGAGGTACGCAATCATGAGCGATGGGAAGTATAAGGGTGGCGCGTACGAGTGCGGGCAAGGACCGAATGCCGGGTTGGCGACGTCAAGAATGATGGCGATGTTGAGTTATCGCGCGCCGGCGAGCGTAGATGGGAGATTTTCGAGATCAGACATGGGTGACGTTGCGAGGCCGGCGGAAGAGCCCGAACTCGGGGTTCGCGCGCACGAAAAGGAGACAAAACTTCCGTACTTCGCTGTGGAATCGTATCTGCAGTATCAAGGGAAAAAGTTTATTCGGCGATTCGACGCGAATTGTTACATTCAGCTGACATACACGTTGGATTCACACGACGTTTCGCGAGGGAGAGGAGATTATTTTGACGTCCTCGCGGCGCTCAAGCAGCGCACGCTGGTGGTGGGTATTCTTTCGGATGTCTTGTATCCATATGCATTGCAGCGCGAGCTCGCCGACGCTCTTCCAAACTCTCAGCTCTACACCATCGACTCACCGCACGGCCACGATTCGTTTCTTATCGAAATCAAACAACTCAACGAAATCATGGCAAAGTGGCGACGAGGAGAGTCCGTGGACACGCGGAAGAACGTCTCCGATTTCACTTCGCTCGAATCGAGCTCAAACGTCGACGAGCTTCGCGAGGGTGTCAAACGCCTTCGCGAAGAGCTCACCGTGGCTCAGCTCAAGTGCGAGCGCGCCGAAGCTGCCCTCCGCGCGGCTATAGAACCCAAACAAAACATCTCCAACGCGATTCCGCGCAGTAACTCTGTCGGTTCGCTTCCAGGTATCGTCATGCCAGCCAATCCCGTCGGCACCAAGACGCTGACGCCCGTCTTCGGCAAGCTCGCCATTGAGGGCGATTCCACACGTCCCGCTGGTTTCGGCGGGTTTTAAACCTAATACGCACACCATTTCTAGCAAGTAACGACGTAGACATCGAAAGATATCGAATATCGATTGTATCAACAACAACAACAACAACAACAACGACAACAACAACAACAACAACAACATTGGAAGCTTCAAACCGTTTGAGACAGCTCGAAAACCACACTGGCCTCAGTCGGTCTCGCGAAGCGGCGCACGACTCGGCGACGCCGTGGCGATGTCGGCGTTGCGTCAAAAAAATACGCTCGATGCGTTTTTACTCCGCACCGGCGCGGTGGGTTCACCGAAACGACGAAGAGGAGGAGGAGGATCAGGCTGTTCGTCGAGGGGTGACGGGTTGGAAAACGTTTCACCCTGTGACGACGGCGATTCGAACGACGACGCGGTGGTGACGGAGGTATTGCGTCGATGGGAAACATTATTTGAAGGCACCGTCGGCGCTCTCGACGAGGTGGTAACGACGGCGACGGCGCACAAGAGGAACAGGGCGAACGACGTGCTTAGAGCGGCGTTTGAATTGGCCGTTAAAAAGTCTTCTCGCGGCGACGGAAAGATGGACGAAAAGAGCCGTCGGCGACGTCGACGACCGTCGGCGACGACGCTTGGAAATGACTTGAGTGCGATGATGCGTTGTGAACGGGGAATAGATGCGTGCGCGCGAAAACGGTTGAGGCGAACGGTGGGCGGAGGACTGGGAACGCGGGTATTGAGAGAGTACGGACGGTGCGAGTTGCCGCTCGCGTCCACGGCGCGCGTGTCTTCGATGAATAACGCGGTGAATGCAATCGAATTCGATCCGACGGGTCGGTTCGTGACGTCTGGGACGAACGCCGGGGCGATTGATGTGCAGGATGTCGGGACGTTGCGTGTAACGCGCGGGGAGCTGTATTGTCCAAAGTTGAAACTCTCGACGAATCGTTACGTCGAGGCGTTAAAGTGGGACGGATCGCGGTCGATGGTGATGACGGTTTGCGATACAGCAAATTCGGTGATTGCGTACAAGGGCGATTCGGTGCGCATTGCGGGTCCACGCGGGGTGGAACAAAGGACGCATGTGATGCACAAGTATTACGCCGTAGGAAACGAAACGAACGGGAACGATTTGGGATTACACGACCTAGTGCTTGATTCGAGAGATCCAACGCGCATCATCGCGGCCGGGAGCGACGGGCGGGCGTATTTGTGGGATACGAGAATGTCTGGAGAGCGACAGACCGCGCAGTTTTCTGCTGGCGCGCGTAGTTCGTCCATCACGTCACTCGTCACTTCTCACGATGGGCACACCGTGATCGGTGCAGACGGCACGCGAGGAGACGTGTACATCTGGGACGCGCGAAAAGGCAGCGCAAAGACAATCAAGACGTTTGGGGCAATCGGTAACAGCGCGGAGACGTATTCAATCGTCGCTCAGTTGAGCATTCCAAAACTTTTGCGCAAGACGGCGCTCGCAACAGATGTGAAGATTGAAAACACGGGTGCGCACTGGATCGGATACGATCCCATGGATAGTCGACGTTTAGGATACCATCTCAACAACGGCTGGAGCGGGGTCATCGATTTGATGAAGCCGTGCGTGACACATGCGCACTGTCCGCCCGCACCATGGTTGGAAGCGAATCAATCGGTAGTCTTGGCGGAGAACGAACTCGAACCCGGTGCGTTTTCGGTACCCATAAGCGATTTGCGACGAAGAACAGCGTGCTGGTTACCGGATGGTGGCGCGCTCGCCGTCGGTTTGGGCGTGAAACCGGGTATTCGCGTCTTAGATTTCGCCCCATCGACAAAGTCTCGTCATTGGGTACACGACATGACTATCGCAGATCTCGATAAAGAACCGGATGATCGCTACGGGTGTGGAAACGATCCCACGTTTATCGAGACAAGCTCAAAGATATTTTCAACCGCCGTCCATCCAAATCATCACGGCGAACTCGTCGCAGGAGGCGAATCAGTCCTCTGTCTGATTGGCTATGGCGAAACGGCTTGCGAAGAGCACGTTCCCAATGAAAAAGACGCGCCCCGCACAGGTGAATCATAGCGAAACAGTAGTATTTGAAAGAGGTTGTGGGCTCATCACCTCGACTAGATTAGGAACTAGGAGAAGATTACATTACATGTCAGCAACATTTGCTCGATTTCTGTTCAAGCGTCGCCTTGTTGCCAAGATTGATCCCACCCGTCGGAATCGCCCCCTTCGCGCCCGTCATTCTATTTTTGATGTCACTCGCAATCTTCATGAACGCATCCTCTACGTTGATGTTCGCCTTTGCGCTCGTTTCGTAAAACGGAATGCCGAATTCGTCGGCGAGCGCTTGGCCGCGAGCCTTAGAAATCACCCGCTTATTCTCCGCCACGTCGCACTTGTTTCCGATTAAAATCTTGTTCACGTTTGAGCTCGCGTGAAGCTCGATGTTCTTCATCCAGCCCCGAACGTTCTCAAAACTCTTTTCATCCGTCACGTCGTAGACCAACAAAATCCCCATGGCGCCTCTGTAATATGCCGTGGTGATCGTCCGAAAACGCTCCTGCCCCGCCGTGTCCCATATTTGAAGCTTAACCCGCTTTCCCCCTATCTCCACTGTCTTAATCTTGAAATCAATCCTGCATTCGCGTGCGAAACAATAATCGTCATTGTCGCTCGTCAGTCACCGCTCTGTATCTCGATATCGCGAGCGGGAGTATTCAATCAAAACAATCCAATCCTTCGCACGGTCCTTCGCATCTTCGTTTCGTCACGCACCCGATCGTCGTGATGAAGCTTGTCGTAAACTGATCATCACTAAACCTCAACAACAAACAGCTCTTACCCACACCTGCGTCCATGATCGCGTTCCAAACCGTTTGTCAGTCTCTGCGTTTTTCACAAAAAAATGACGCGTGGCATCAACACACGTCGCGTGCCGCCGTCGCAGTCGATGTGCGGTCGTCGTCGATGTACGCACCGCTATCACCGATGAGAAGAAGCTTGAGTAAGTGATCGTAATGCTGAGATCCCCCGCCCGCTCGCAGCTGCGACGCGGACGCGTTGGATGACATTCTTTATTTCGCGTTTCGGTGCGCACGACTCGCACTGCGGACACTACTTCAAGATGATGCTCTTTAACTCGAGCGCCATCTTCGCGCTCGCGGTGGAGCGCTCGAGGAATCGATTCGGGTCGGCCGACGCGCGTGGGAGCGGCAATGATGGCGCTCGAGGGTCACGCTGTCGGCTACGCGTGGGCCTTCTTGGCGTCGCTGGCGAACGCGACGCAGGACAATCTTCGAAAGTACGCGAGCGGGAGAGTGAAACACCCGATCGAGATCGTGGCTCTGAGTGAACTCGTGAACGTTGTGGCGCTAACGACGGCGATCTTGGTGACTGGAAAATGGGGAGCGATGGTTCGGGCGGTGAAACAGACCGAGCTCGTGGCGTTGGCGGCGGCGGCGGGATGGTTGAAGGCGTTGAGCGCGGCGCTTTTGCAGAGAGCGTTGCAACTGAGTCCGCTGAGCTTGTGCGTGCCGTACTTGGCGTTCACCCCGATGTGGTTGTTGGTGTTTTCGTTCTTTCTCGTCAAGGAGGTGCCGACGTTGCGAGGTTCGGTCGGAGTTGTCGTCATCACTCTCGGGGCGTACTTGCTCAACTCGAACGCGGACGGGAAGTCGGACAAGAGTCCTCGGATTGAGGAAGGCATGGGCCCGGGGTTGGCGCCGGCGGGGAGCAAGCGCTCGAGCGCGATGAATCTAGAGTCGCTCATTCCCGTGACGGCCACCTTGGGCTGGATGTCGTTGGAAGACAGCAGCGTCAAGACGCCGAAGGAATTTGGCCGATTTTCGTGTGTGTCGCGATCCGTATCGAAACAGCTTAGAACGCTTCGACAAAACCCAGGAAGTGTGATAACTCTCTTCGTCGCAGCTGTGTATGCTTTGGTTGCGGATTTAGATAAGCTTGGCAAGTTGCACGCGGACGATTTGCTCGTCTTTATTTGTTTGCAGCGTTACTTTCTGTGCGCCCCGGCGTTAACGTTTGTCTTCCTTAAATCCAAATCCTCGCTCAAGAGTTTATCGTCGAGCAAAACCATAGTGAGTCTGGCTTTGATTGGACTGCTCGATATCGCTTCGATGGCGGCGTTTCTCCAGGCTTTGAATTATATTTTCACGAGTTACGCTGTCGCGGCGAAACGAACTAGTATTCTTGCCAGCGTAGTCGGAGGCGCGTTATTCTTCAAGGAGCCCATCGCCAAGCGGCTCCCTTTCATATTCGTGATGTTTTTCGGCATGGCGTTAATTTTGCTCGCCGATGCCGATCGTCACTAACCGTCATAGCCCTAGCTTTCTTTGTTGTAGTAGTCTAGACATCCAACAGAGCCCGTTTCGGTGTTGTTTTCTCCGTATCTGTCGAGTTTTGAACCCGAAGTCCAAACCGCACCGCCGCACATCGTCGCGCTCCCCGTGCGTCGCACACCATGGACGACGACGCCAATGCGAAGGAGATTGAAAGTACGTTCACCGTGACCTATTCTCGGGCTTTCCCCCCGCTTTGTCCGCGTCTTAAACCTTTCGCGCCGCGGCGCGCGACTCGTCTTAAACCCAAATTCGTCATAAACCCAACGTCGCCGAACGACCGCGCGAGCGCCTACCGCGTTCGCGCGTCGACGAAACGATGTGTGCTCGCGCATTTTCCTCGATGAATTGGAGACTGACCCGCTCTCGTCGCCTCGCGCGATTGTTTCGCGATAAAACAGTATGGAAGATGCGCAAGGTAAAGGCTGGCGGCTCGGACGTGTTTCGACTTTTTTTGAATTCGTCGCGCGTGTCGCGCGCCGTGAGCGAGACACGTCGACGCAACCTGTAGACTAACAGAGTGTTAAAACTGATTTTACGCGACGCAGCTTATCAAGAAGCTGGAAGAAGCGCGCGGGAACGGTACTTCCATGATTTCGCTCGTGATCCCACCGAAGGGGCAAGTGAACCTGGTGCAGAAAATGTTGGTTGAAGAAATGGGCACGGCGACGAACATTAAATCGCGTGTGAACAGACAGTCTGTGCTCGACGCCATCGGTTCCGCACAGCAGCGTTTGAAGCTTTACACCAAGGTGCCGCCGAACGGCCTCGTTGTTTACTGTGGTGCCGTGTTGACGGAGTCTGGCAAGGAGCGCCAAATGAGAATTGATTTCGAGCCGTTCAAGCCGATCAACACTTCGCTTTACATGTGTGACAACAAGTTCCACACTCAAGCGTTGAGCGATCTCTTGGTGAACGATGACAAATACGGTTTCGTTGTCATGGATGGTAACGGTACCCTCTTTGGTACCGTTTGCGGTAACCATCGCGAAATTTTGCAAAAGATCACGGTCGATCTTCCGAAGAAGCACGGTAGAGGTGGTCAGTCTGCGCTTCGTTTCGCGCGTTTGCGTTTGGAAAAGCGACAAAACTATCTCACAAAGGTTGCTGAACTCACGACTCAGCACTTTATTTCGAACGACAAGCCGAATGTGGCCGGTTTGGTCCTCGCCGGTTCCGCCGATTTCAAGAACCGTCTCGCAGAAGCGGATTGCTTCGACCAGCGTTTGCAAGCTGTCACGCTCGCTGTCGTTGATGTATCGTACGGTGGCGAGAACGGTTTCAACCAAGCCATCGAGCTGTCTGCGGACACGCTCTCGTCCCTCAAGTTTGTCCAAGAAAAGAAGCTGGTGGGTAGATTTTTCGATGAAATCGCTCAGGACACTGGCAAGTACGTGTTCGGCATCAACGACACCTTGACGTGCTTGGAGATGGGTGCGGTCGAAACTTTGGTGTGTTGGGAGAATCTTGAGGTCATGCGCGTGATTTTGAAGAATCCACAAACGGAAGAGGAAATCATCAAGCACTTGCGACCAGAGGAGATGGGTGACGGTAACGACCACGTTCGCGACAAGGAGGGCAACGACTTGGAAGTGGTCGACTCACAGCCTTTGCTTGAGTGGTTGGCGAACGAATACAAGAAGTTTGGCTGTGTTTTGGAGATTATCTCGGACAAATCGCAGGAAGGGAACCAGTTCTGCCGTGGTTTTGGTGGCATTGGTGGTCTGTTGCGTTACCAAGTCGACCTCTCCACCTTTGAAGTTCCGGAGGATGCGGATTCCGACGCCTGGGATTCCGACGACTCCGAGTGCTTCATCTAACTTCTTCGTATTGATTAACCACGACAGATCAGCAATAGTAGATTTTAAAAGAGCTGTACTTCATCAGTCTGATCCACCACGTCTGCTCGACTCCCTTTTCAGCGCCTGAGTCAGCACGACGCCGAACTACATCCACAGTCATTCACGCCCACTCGCTCGCACGCGAGGAAAGAGCGATCCTGTCGAAAGCATGGGCACCACCTTGAGCGGTGGTGTGCGCCTCGGCGCGAACTCCGAACGCGAGTCAACGACGCCCGCGCGCGACGAGAAGTCTCACGACGGAACGTCCGAGTACCAGTTGGTGATTCACCCGAGGCACTGCCGAACCATGTTGAAGTTCGAGGTACTCCCTGACGAGCTCGTCGAGCTCGTCCTCGATGCTCTTCACGGCGACGACCTCGCGCGATGTGAGTGCGCGTGTAAGCGTCTGAGGGACCTCGCCGGTGACGACCAACGTTGGCTTCGAGCGCTGGCTCGAGACTTTGGCGAGTCCTTCGCGCCGCCAGTCGGAGCGTCCTTCCCGAAGGGCGCGATGAAGCTTCAGTACGCAAAGTGTAGAGAAACGCTACGAGCAATTGTTCGCGGGAGACACGACACAACGCAAGGCTTGGTTCCGGGATTCAAGCCAGGGTGCACGCGAATCTTTGTCGGTTGAAGTGCTCAAACGTCACTACAGTGGCTACCAAAGACGCCATTGTACCGCGCGATGGAATTCGATAGACTTTTCGCACAAGCTATCGATGAAGCGATGCAATCGATAGGCCGCACTCGATCGGGTGGCAGCCCGTGGCAGCGCGCTGTCGACATGTGGATAGGCTTTTACAAGGCGGTGGACTGGAGCGAAAACTGGTTGAGGATTCTTCTCTTGTCCCACGCCTTGCTGTTCGTGACGGTCGCGGTCACGAGGAAAAACGAGCGCGTGCAGATTGTGCTCTTTTGCTTTTGCGCTGCGATAGTGTTTGCCGCGGAACTCATCAATAATCTCGGGCGTGAGAGCTGGGAAACCTTTGCGGGTCAAAACTATTTTGATTCAAGGGGACTTTTTATCACGGTCGTCTTGTCGACGCCACTCTTGATCACCGCCCTATTCATTCTAGTCAACATTCTTTTGATTATGGTAGCCATGATGATCGAGATTGCGCGACGACGCAGGGAGACGGGGGTAAAGAAGAACCAGTAGAAGCGTTGTAACAACGTGTATTGTAACAAGAACACCTCTTCCTTAGCCGTTATCCTCGCGCTTAGTGAGCAACGCTGATGCGATCGCGTGGGTGGTCTGGCGAGCGTGAGTGTAAAGATTCGTTCATTTGTGTACATTTCATACAGTTGGATGATACAGTCTTGCTTGAAGGTGAAAAATCTTGAGTACTGCGAACGCCCCTAGTGCGCTCGGATCTCAACAATGTTATGCTGTGTGCATATCTGTTTTATGTGCTCGTACTTGTTCTTTGCGTCGGGCACATCAAGTGATAGATCATCAATAAATCCATCGATGCGAGAGAATCCTTTCGCAATTTGGCTAGATGTGAGTTCTGCGCTGTCTGCGAGCACCTTGATGAGACCGAGAAGGAGCGCGATCGTGTTGCATTCCTTTGGTGCTTCAATTGCCATGGTAAGTGCGCGTTTGACGAACTCGTGATGGAAAAATGGCATTTTTAAATCGTGTAAACATCTTCGTGTTTCGGATACGTCGTTAGTCACGAGGTATTCTTCGAGCATAACCTTGATTTGAGACTTGGCTGCGTCGAGCGGTGACTTGTCGAAATCTCCCCAAGCGTGTAGCACGCGATCAATGTGACCCGGACCAGATAAGTGGCCGTGAGCCAAAAGTAGAGCCTCCTGGGACTTTTTGCCTTCGCACGTAGTCATTGAAGCGACGGAGTCTGGGAATGATGGAGGCAAAATGTCGTCGATGATTGCTCTGGCGATGAACATGCCGAGAGTCTCTGCGGCGTCTGGCACATCGATCGCGAGGTCGTCCGCAGCCTCTACGAGTCGCACGAAGCCCCGTTGAACCTGCGATCCCGAGAGAGCGCTCGGATACAGAGCGCTGAGCATTCTTGCGGCGGCTTCCTTTTCTCGGTGCCCTCTGTCCATAGCGAGCGTGACTAGACGCTTGACAAAGAAGTGCTCGAACATGGGTGCATCTAGTTTTTCGACGCGAGCCCAAGCCTCATCGATATCGCTTGAAGTGAAGAATTCATTGATGATCGCCTCGGCCGAGCGCTTGTACTCCACGATGACGTCTGACTTACCGTCTCCGTCCGTAGCTCTCAGCCCGAACGGTTCCTCTGTGGAATCGTAATTCGGATCACCGCTATCGAGCGCAAATACCGGCGATTCATCGATCACGCTCAACACGCGCATCGTTTCATCCCCTTTCTTCCCGCGACCCGACGCTCGCGAGTGATGCACGCCGTGCCCATCGACCCAGTGGGTCTCGCGCTTTTCCAGCGCCTCGCTCACGCTCACCCCCTTATGCGCCGCCTCCAACTGATGCCGCTTTCGAAGCGTTGCATCGAACGCTTTTTGCTGTTCTGGTGTCAACAGCGTCATGATGATTGCGTTTGTCTTTCAGATTTGTTTTGTTTGCGCGCGCTCCACCCTCTCTAACTCTCGTCTAACTCTCGTTCTCGCGTGGACGATTCCGTCCACGTCGGCACCGAATCCAACCGACTCGATTCTATTCGGTCGAACACCCTCCGCGTCGTTTCAGACGCCCCGAACCCGGTTCGAAGACGACGACCGACGACAAATCTAAAAGCGCCGCTCGACCGCGCGCGCTATGCGATGCGACGCGACGCGACGATGCCCTCGTATGCCGTCGAACGAACGCGTCGTTCGCAACGACACGAAACGATAAAAGGCGTCGGAAGATACTTGACGGTCTATGACTCGTACAGTGTCTAGGGGCGGCGAGTGTCGACTTTTTTTACAGTTTTGCATGAGTGTTTTACAATCGACGAACGCGTGCGCGCGGGCACCCTCGGGTGCGCCGCGTCGCGCGTCGCGTTTCTTTTCCTTGTCGTTCGCACTATTTCGCGAGTGGGTTATGTTTCGTCGTTTCGTTTCGTTTCGTTTCGAAACGGACGTCGAGCGAGTGACTTTTTTACGTAGTCTCTCTTTCGCCCGAACCCGCTGACTCGGTCGATCCTAGTCCTCGTCGCAGTTTGGATCGCCGCGATCGAGCGCGTACACCGGTCGATCGTCGGCGTGCGCGATGGCGAATGCGTCGTCGCCTTTTTTCCCGCGTCCGCTCGCGCGCGAGTGATGGACACCGTGAGAGTCGATCCATTGCGTGCCGCTCTTCGGTGGGCTCGATGGCGGGCTCGATGGCGGTTCCGCGACCGCGCGTTCGGCGCGCGCGTTCAGCGCCGCCGCTTGTTCATCCGTGAGAAGCATGGAGTGGGGAAACTTGAGAGGTGGAAAACCGCGCGCGAGATCGTTTCGCGCCTCGCGTGGCGTCGCGTCCGTCGGTTCCGGCGCGCGTTTGTGACGACGCGCGTCGTCGCGGTGCCCACTCCACAAGTGTCGAGAGTTCGTTAACGAGGATCGCTGTGAATATCCAAAGTATTGGTTCGTGAACCGTCGTCGGGTGGGTGGGTCGACCCACCTTTTCCAAAAATCCGGGTTCGTTTCTTTTTGGCTGACCGTCGGGTGTTGGCTTGAAGAGTCTCCCCAGCCGCGCGTCGGCAGTGCGACGCGACCACACCGCGCCATCGTCGTCGCGCGCGCGATCGCGTCAGTGAAGGCTTGGGTGAGCAACGACCCGGGAACCGACCGCGTGTCTTAGAGATGACTCTAACGCACGCCGATGTCGTCCGTCGAAACGGATGTGATGGTCGACGACGACGACGCTTGACAACACCTTTCTTGAGCGGAGCCGCGTTCGCGGTGCTCGCGTTGACGACCGCGCCGGTGGTTGAAGGGAAGAACAAGCTGAACATTGTCAACTCTCCGCAGGATATCGCGCACGTCTCGCACATTCTGTGTGGAACGGGCATGTCTGGGAAGAATAAGTGTCACGATTACGCGGAGATGTTGACGCCGTTTGTGGACGAGGCGCCGACGCTCGAGCGAGCGTTCGCCGAGCTCGCGAGACAGTACTCCGAGTGCCCGACCGGGGCCAGCGGTGGGGATCTCGGGTACTTTCCACGTGGGGAAATGGCGAAGGATTTCGAAAAGGTCGTTTTTGATTCGTCGACACCCGTGGACGAAGTCGTGGGACCGCTGGAGACGAGAAACGGTTGGCACGTGGTGCTCATCCACGACCGACATTTCGCGGATGAAGAGGCGAAAGAAAAGGCTAGGGTGAAGGCAGAACAACTCAGAGTTGAAAATCTTGAGCGCGCTGAGAAGCAGCGAGCGTACCAGGAGGAGAGAGAGAGACGCAAGGCGGAGCGCTTGGGTCGCGTCCACGAGCGAGACGAGCATCGCCATTCTTTGCACGCTGAGGCGAGCACTCACCAGCATTTCTCACACGATGAACTGTAGTGGGGGGTGCACTGTAAATATACTAGTACGAGTATTGTTTATAAATACGCGCAGCTATGAGAAAAGGAATTCAAATTAAGAGTTTAATACTGTTCGAGGAGCGATCGGAGAAATTCGGCGCGGTCGGCCAAGTCTCCTGCAGACGTCGTCACCCCGTAACCGTCCATGAGCTCCTCGGCCTGCCAGAGCTCGCGGAAAAGCTCCCAGTACTCCCCTCCATTGTCTCCGAGGAACTCGCATACCTCGACCCAATCCGATTCTTCCTCGCAATACGCGCGAATGCGCTTGAAGTCGAGCTCGTGTATGTCCACAAATAGTCTTCGCATCGCTTCCGCAGAGGTTGCCGCCGACGAGCCTCTCAGACTGAAAGCGCTAAAGACGAGCTCAGTGAGCGTTCCTGCGAGAGCTCGTAAATCAACGACGACGCTCTCTGGCGTGCACAACGTGCTCGATCCAAAGTTTATCAGTCGAACCTCCAACTCGTCAGCCGCTTTATCCGAAAACGTGCTGCACAAAAACGTCGAAGCGTCAATAGCGCCGTGTGCGACGCCTCTTTGATGCGCATACCAGACCCCCTTAATGCACTGTTCGATTGCTTTACGGACGTAACGCGCTCGTGCCTTTTTCGGTTGATCCTGCACTCGCTGCACCGGTGGCCAAAACTTTGTCTCGGATCCAATCTCTTGCTTTTGCTTTGGATACTCCCCCAAACGCCGAACTCCGTGCCACTCTTGCACCGTCCACAACGACCTCCCTTCACCATCCACCGAGCCCGAGGAAAAGTACCCAACCAGTCGCGCGATGGGCAACGCACGTTTCGGCAACATCCCCGGTCCTCGGCCATATTCATCCACGACGATTTCTACATCGTCATCTGAGAGAAGGCGTTCGTAGGCGCGCACCTCTGTCTCCGCAAACGCTGCGGCTTCCTCGCCGACGTACTCCTTCAGCATGACGAGCCCTCGATCGGCGTCTCTCGACGTCGGCGGCTCCGCAGGCATGATCACATACTTTCCCGCGTACAGATTGACGCACGACTCACCCATGGAACCGTCATCGACGTCTCTGGACGACGCCACCAAGCTCTCCGGCGCGCCCCCGTCCGCCGAAGCTCTCCACGTGAGCTCCCTCGGCGTCTCGCGTTCGACACGAAACGTCACCACACCCAGTCGCTGATTAATTTCAAAATCATCCGCGTCCGCCGGTTGCAGAGCGTCGACGCGCGTGCGCTCGCGCGCGCGCTCGCGCGTGAGTCGAAACCTCTTTTTCGTTCCATATCCACTTCGTCGAGACGTCGACGACGACACGGCCGCTGCCGCCGTCATCGTCGTCGACTCCGATCCGCGCGCGTACGATGCCGAAATCATCACGTGTCCTTCACGTCGTCGTCGCGCGGCGCGGCGTCGTCGTGCGTCGTCGGTTGACGCGAGCCTTGAAGTAGAGTCAATACACCTCAAAGCGACCCACGCATGCCGAACGCGAAAACTGCCGACGGACCCTCGACTTCGAGGGGTGGCGAACGACGCGAGGGCGGCGGGCGCGACGAGCACGGCGCAGACGGATCCGCGGATCGCCCGCGGGAAATATTCTCTGTCGACGATCCTTACACGGCGTTCTTCACTCTGATAGCGTTGATGCTCGGGTTGTTTCGAGCGGTGAGTCAGCGGTGCACGTGCTGAGGAAGCGACGGCGAAGCGAAGTGCAGTTGGAACGCAATGTCTGACGTCGCGGCGCAGAATCGCGCCAAGGCGATACGGCGTCGAAGCGAGACGCTTTTGCGAACTTCGTTTAGTGCGGAGCGAATCAGAAGACTCAATTCGAGTCCCTCAAGAGATGGTACGGATGGTCGGTACGTGGTCTACTGGATTCAAGCGGCGCACAGGGCGACGCATAACGATGCGTTAGAGTACGCGGTGGCGAGAGCGAACCTTCGAGGCGTGCCCGTCGTTGCGGTGTTTTGTTCGACCGCTAACTACCCGGAGGCGAGCGAGAGACACGTTGGTTTCATGTACGAAGGACTGTGTGAGATGTACGAGTCGCTTAAAGCCAGAGGCATCGAGATGTATTCGGTCGCGTGCGCTCCACCAGAGGCGGTCATCGCAGCCAGCGAACGGGCGTGTGAGATTGTCGTCGACGGGGGGTATCTGAGACTGCTAAGACTGTGGCGAACGCGGCTCGCGACGAGTGTCTCGTGCGCCGTCACTGAAATCGAAGGTGAATGCGTGGTTCCACAGCTCTCTCGCGCAACGTCTCGTCCGGAGATCGCGGCCGCCACGTTCAGACCGAAAGTTTGGCCTCGAATTGATGCATTCACGGCCATCGAAGTGCCGAACATGCCGTATGCGTATGGAGCATTGGACAACGAAACGCGTCAGACATTTTTACAGACAATCAGTAAATTCGAGCTCTTACCCCTCGACAAAGGCGTAGACGCGTGTCTCAACGTTCTGGACTCTTATGGTCTCACTCGCAATCCAAACTGCGCGAGAGTGACGAGTCACGTTGGAGGTGAGTCCAAGGCTCGCGCAAAGCTCGATGTCTTCTTGACGACAAAGATGCTGTCGCGTTATGCGGAGTCTAGGAACGATCCTAGTCTACGCTTGCAGTCTCATCTATCGCCACACATTCACTACGGACAAATATCCGTCGTAGAAGTTGCCAGGCGCGCGTTGGCGTTTCAGAGAGAGTACAAGGATGACGTCCGTATCAAGGCGGGAATAGACGTCTTTTTGGACGAGTTGATTGTTCGTCGAGAGTTGGCTGTAAATTTCGTGCTGACAAACCCAAACTATGATTCTTTCGAGGGACTCCCCAAATGGGCAAGGGAGACCTTGCTTAAACACGCGGACGATCCGAGAGAATGGGTTTACTCGTTCGAAGAGTTTGAGAAGGGCCAGACTCACGACAAGTTGTGGAACGCTTCTCAGCGAGAGCTTGTCTCGACTGGCAAGCAGCACAATTACCTGCGCATGTACTGGGGTAAAAAAATCCTCGAATGGAGTTCGGCGCCAGAAGAAGGATGGAAGATCGCCATGGCTTTGAACAATCGCTACTCTCTCGACGGACGCAACATGGTGAGCTATACAGGCGTGGGCTGGTGTTTTGGTCTCCATGATCGCGAGTTCTTTGAGGCAAATATCACGGGCACGACGCGCCGCTTCTCCGAAGCCGGCATGAAAAAGAAGTTTCCTGTCGGAATGAAGGCGTATCTAGACAGATGGGGCGACGAAGGTGGCTCGGGCGAGAAGAAGCGTCAGCTACGAATGGAGGACATGTTTGCGAAACGCCCGAAATAGTTGTTCATGATATAGACAAGAGAGTGTTGTTGTAATTTTCTACGTAAAGTTAACATCTAAGCCGCGGCTGTGCTATTCATATTTTGTCGAGCCGCGAGTTCTCGTTTAGCTTGCGCCAGCATGCTCTGCAAATACTTTGCGGTCGAACATGTCGTCTTTGAACCGACGGCGTTGTACGCCAAAAATGGCAGTTTGCGCAGCGCTCTCCCGCTCAAGCCTTCACAAGCTTCAGCGACGGCACCCAACGCAAGCGAATCGGTACTCGTTCGACAATCGAAATCTTCCAACTTATACGCGCCCACGTCATCACGTGACGCCGATGGAGTAATTAATTTACGTCGCACGAGCTCCTCGATGCAAGAGCGCAAAATATCGTATCGCGCTCGCATGCCCGGAGGACCAATGTAACACTTGATATCGGCCCGGTCGACAAAAGCGAGATCGATAGCCTCCGTAATGTTACTTGTCGTAAGAACAAACGCATTCGGCCGCGATTTCAAAGCGTCAATCTGTGTGAGAAGAGCGTTGACGACTCGAATTGCGTCGCTGGGCTCGGAGCCGTTCGCCGCGCCTTGTCTCGCCGCCGCCAAGCTTTCCACTTCATCGACGAGAACGAAAACCATAGTATCATCGTCTTCGAGCAACTCTTGAATCTTTGCAAACAGCTTACTCACGAGCTTTCCGCTCTCGCTGAACCATCGACTGAACAGAGAGTGCGCGTTGACTTCGACGAATAAGCTCTGCCTGTACACGTCGTTGAACCGAATTGACAACTTTTGCGCCAACGCCTTGCACATCGTCGTCTTTCCAGTCCCGGGTGGCCCGTGTAGCAATATAACCCTATTCCAAGAGATGAGCTGCGCGTCCACGCCTCGTTCGCTGAACAGCAACGCGTTGGACGCGTACCGCAGCAGCGTCGATTTCACCTCGTCTTCATCAAACACTAAACTCTCCCAGGCACCCTCAAAGTCAACCGACGGCAAACTCCACTCTCGATACGTCGAAATCTCTTCCCCGTCCTCTATTTCTTCCCCGGGTTCGTCCTCGTTCAGCGCGTACACGTCCACGACGAGTTCAAACTGCCACGCCAACAATCGCCTCGAGCGCGTCGTCGTCGTCGTCATCGTCCGCGCGCCCCTCGCCAACGCCACCGCCGTTTCCGTCTCATCCCCGCCGTCTCCCGCATCATCCTCGTCGAACCACTCCACGTCCGCCACCGCGACTCGCTCCGCGTTCGCCCTCAAAAACTTCCCGCACTCGCTCTCCCAATCCCCTTCGTCCCCGTCCACCAGCGCCCCTTCCCGCGCGTCATCCACGCACCCTTTCCTCGTCAGGATGAACGCCTCCGTCGCCCGTCGCACTTGTTCCACCGTCGCCGTCGATCCCGCGCGCGCGCGCGTTTCGATTCGCACCCTCGCCAGCGTCGTCGTCGTCGTCGACATTATTCGCGCCGCGCTCTCTCGCGCGGCGCCAACGAACCAACGAACGAACGAACCAAACGAAACCAAACGAACGACAGACGCGCTCGAATGATGTCGAACTCGTTACTCACACTTTCTTTCCACAACGGACCGACTCACGGGCGCCCGGTCGAATCCAATTCCAATCCCGAATCCGATTCCGAATCCGATTCCACCCGAGATGTCGCACCCGCCGCACGTTTCGACGGATCGCGCTTTTTTCCATCGGTTCGGACGACGCATCGGATTCGGTCACACGATGCGGGGCAGTGGACGGGGGGGGAGGAGGGTGAAATCGATGGGTCGTGACCCGTGAAAAAAAACAGTACCGTAGTGAAATTCCGCTCGTTCGTTCGAGTCGTCGTCGAATCCATCAATCGACGCGAGTCTGACGTGGACGCGGTTTCGGGGTCGATTTCGAACCGGCGCCTGGCTGGATCGGGTTCGGGTTCGGGTGGATGGATATGGTTGGACGGCGCGACAGTGGGAGACGCCGGTCGGACGAGTCGACGCGAAACGCACGGTTCGGTTCGGTTCGGTATACGTGTCTGAATCGCCCGACTTCGGGACGGCCGAACGCCGCGCGTGAAACGCACTCGAGCGTCTCTTCGGGGGATCATCGCTGACGTGGATAGGACGACGACGACCCTCGGGGGCGAACGAAGAACGGAGCGAAGGGTTCGGGGCGACGCGATGGCGCGAGAGGCGATGGGCAAGGTGCGAGAGGGCGATGCGCGGGAGAGAAGGAATGGATCGACGCGCGGACGGTGTTTGGCGCTCGTTCGTTCGTGTGCGTCGACGGATGAACCAGGAGTGTCGATTTGACAACGCGCCTTTTCCCTCGTTGGGTTCAAGGTTGAGAGTACTGGACGACTGACGACGACGGCGCGATGGAACGCTCTCCGTTTCCCCGCGCGCGCAGAGACGGAGAGAACGAGGGAGTAAAACGATAACCATGGGTGAAGTGAGCGCGGTGTTTCATTTGCCGATTAACGAAGCGGCAAAGGAGGTAAGCGTAAAACTCGAGACGCGGGCGAGGTTTGAAAAAGTGTGGAGGAGCGCGCAGAGCGCGAGTAGTTGATTTTGATATTTTCTTTCTCTCTCCGACTCTCTCTCAATCTGTGGAGGCATTATGCATCGCGTCACTAGTCAGACTAACTTTGATTGCTTTGAATCGATCGCGCGACGTAGTTGGGTATGTGCGTCACCGTGCTCAAGCAGAGATGTCGGGATTTCGGCGTCACGCGTTGGCCCTACAGAAAAGTGAAAAAGTTGGACACCATCATTAGCGCTCTGCAGGCGCCACCGTCGAATGGTTCTCGTAGTAGTAGCCAGACTGGCGGGAATAGATCGGCTCCCGCAGAAGGGTCTCGGCTTGAAAAGATGAAGAAGACGCGTGAGCTTCTCATCACTCAGCCGAATTGCAAGGCGCATTTGCGCGTGGGTAAGCTCGATAAAGAGCTTCGTAAACGCGTCGCTGAGGCGAGTCGGGATGAAAGCTCCTCGGATTACTCATCAGACGATACCAAAATTCAAACGGGAGACTTGAACCAGCCCTCATCGTCCGGGGTAGGCGTCATCGGAGGCTCGAGCAAGAGCAGAAAGGACACGGCGGCGCAGAGTAGCGGCGCGAGCAATCGAATTCTAGACAAGCTTCTAGAGGCTGTCTCTGTCGTCGACGGGGAAAACGAAGCAAAACATAGCGTATCCAAGAAATCATTCTCGGTGCGGGCCGTAAACTCGTTTTCATCGGGTTCAGAGGAGAGCGAGCAAGGCGCGTTTTCGTTTGCGCCGTACGTCGCAACGCAATCCATGTTTCGTCCTCCCTTCCCGATGTCAAACTTTGAGCTCCCAGCTCACGTCCAGCGACCATTACCGAGAAGATTAGCTTTCTCATCGCGCGACGTGTCCATGTCGGCGAATCGAACGTGGTTTGCGAGCGCGCAACGCTAAACAAAGTCACTCGGCTCGGGCATTTCCAGTCCGAGTCGCCGACGACGCGGTTCCATTCGTAAAGCGCGGCGCCCCGTCCTCGCGGATCGCGGCGCGCCAAACATTCATCCTTTATTATTCATCGAACGTCACCTGATTTTAAATTTTAGAACGAAATGTAAACAAATTGTAGACAAACAAATCATTTAAACCGAGCGCCGCGGGCTGTCTGACTGACTCCAGAAGAAACCTCCACAAGAAGGAGTACGGCACGTACGACGATTCATGACTCGTCACGACTCGAAAGCCGCCATTCGGAAAAAAGACCTGTGGGGAAGAACCTGCGTCGGCGCCGTCGTCGTCGTCGTCGCCGTCATTCCTCCTCGCGCGCGCGCCGCCCCGCCCCGACGACGACGACGACGACGACGACGGACGACGGATAATAATCTATCACCATGGGTAAGACGCCGGCGCAGGAGAACCGGCTTCGGGCCAAGAAGCAGGGCATGTCGCACGACGACGTCAAGAAGGAACAGGCGGCGGAGGCGCACAAGCTCAAGCAGCTCAAAAATAAGGACTTGGACTTTGGCAAGACGAAGGGCGCGGCGATGAATCGTAAACACGAGGTGCACATGCAACGACTTCGTGATATGAACGACCCGACGACTGAGCTGGGGAAGGCGACGCTACGAGCGGCGCGTAAAAAAGCCAAGGAACAACAAGAGTTTTTGCTGAGAACAAAGGGGATCAGCGTCAAGCAACCCGAGTTGCCTCCTGGGGTCGATCCCAAGACGGTTTTGTGTGAGTTTTTTAAACACGGATGCTGCGCAAAGACGGCTGATAAATGTAAGTACTCTCACCAGCTCGATATCGCGACTCGACAGCAAAAGAGAAGCGTGTTTGAAGTGCCAGACGAGGATAACATAGAGATGTGGGATCAGAAGAAGCTCGAGGCGGTGATTGCTCGTAAGCACGGGAGCGAAGCGAATGCGAACAACGAAACGACAATTGTATGCAAACACTTTTTGCAAGCGGTTGAAAAGAAGTTATACGGTTGGTTCTGGCATTGCCCTGGAGGAGCGGATTGCAAGTACAGACACAAGTTGCCTCCCGGGTACGTGTTCAAGTCTGAGCTTCGCGAGAGACTGCTCGAAGAAGCCAGACTGAGAAAAACGGATCAAGACATTCTTCGCGAGAAGCTCATCGCTTTGAAAAAGACTGGCAAGGCGACACCACTTACTCTCGACGTCTACCTTGAGTGGAAGAAGGAGCGCGTGGAGAAGATGAAGGCAGCGTTTGAGGAGGCGAAGAAGGAACGCGCCGCGAAAAATATCCTCACCGGCAGAGAAATCATCGAGCAGTCGCAAGGTGCCGACGCCGGTGGTGAAGACGCTGGTGCTAGTGCTGGAGAAGATGAAATCGTGCGATTGATGCGCGAGCGTAGAGAGGCTGACGAAGAGGCTGAAAGAAAGGCTGCAGAAGAGGCTGCTGAGAACCTCGCACGCGCAAAGCAACTCGGCGATCTTTACAACATTGAAATGCTTCCCGATGAAGTCGATGATTTTGCAGACCTTGAAGAGGAGGATAATTTCGAGCCCCCCGAAGGCTGGACGCCGGATGCGGTCGCTCCGGGCACGCGGGAAGACGAGACTGAGGACGAAACTGTCGAAAAAGAGGATGTCAATGAAAAGAAAGCCCGCCGCGAGGCCGAACTGAAGGCGCTCGAAGAAGAAGGCATCGTACTCGCCGAGAAAACGACGAGAAAGGATAAGGAAGAAGAATTGTTCAAACCCGCGGTCGAAATCCCTGACGAGGCTCTTGGTGGAGAAATGGACCCCAAGAAGCTTGGCGAAATGATCGCCGCGAAACGCGCCGCGGAAGAAGCAGAACGGAACGCCGAACTCGCTGCGCTCGCTGAAGAGAAAGAACGAAAAGAAGCAGCCAAGGCAGCCAAGAAAGCTGAACGTGAAGCTGCGCGCGCCGCAAAGAAGAAAAAGAAGAAGGGAGGCGAGGAAGAGGAGGATATTACAACAATTGAAGCCGCGCTTGGAAAGATTGAACTTGAAGAGACAGGCGCTTCACTGAAGCGTATATCGACGGGTGTTTTGGCTTCGCGCCCGACCGCGCGTGACATTAAGATTATCAACTTTTCCATGGGCATGGGTGGTAGCGAGTTGATCAAGGATTGTGACATTGAAATCACGATCGGCCGTAGATACGGTTTGCTCGGTCAAAACGGTTGCGGCAAGACGAACTTCTTGGAATGTCTTGCTCGTCGCGAGGTCCCGATTCCAGATCACATCGACCTGTACCACTTGCGCGAAGAAGCTGAACCGACGGACAGATCGGCGATCAACACGGTTATTGATGAGGTGAAGGCCGAAATGGAGCGCTTGAACAAATTTGAACAGCACATCCTCGAGACGACGGGTCCCGATGATGAACGCCTCGAAATGATCTATGATCGTCTGGAAGAAATCGATCCTACGACCTTTGAAGCAAGGGCTTCAGAATTGCTTCACTCGCTTGGTTTCTCTCAAGCTATGATTCATCGTGCGACCAAGGATATGTCTGGTGGCTGGCGGATGAGAGTCGCCCTTGCGAAGGCGTTGTTCGCTCAACCGACCCTCCTCTTGTTGGATGAACCGACGAATCACTTGGATCTTGAAGCGTGTGTCTGGCTGGAACACTACTTGTCGCAGTACAAAAAGTGTTTGATTATCGTTTCGCACTCTCAAGATTTCCTTAATGGAGTCTGTACCCACATCATCTGGCTCACGCAGCAAAAGCTGACTTACTACACGGGCAACTACGACACTTTCCAGAAGACCGTTGAAGAAAACAATGTCGTTCAGCAAAAAAAGCACGACAAGGAACAAGCGGATATCAAGCACTTGAAGGAGTTCATCGCGTCGTGTGGTACATATTCCAACATGCGTAAGCAAGCCGAATCCAAGCAAAAGATTATCGACAAGATGGTCGCCGCCGGCCTCACTCCGCCAGTGGTGAAGGAACACAACTTTACGTTTGACTTCCCTGACTGCCAGAAGGTACCGCCGCCAGTCTTACCGTTCGCGAACGTTTCTTTTGCGTACAGCGGCAAGAAGGAGGATTACCTGTACGAGAATTTGGAATTGGGCGTCGACTGCGATAGTAGAATCGCGCTCGTCGGACCAAATGGTGCAGGTAAATCGACGTTGCTCAAGCTCATGACGGGAGAACTTACCCCGAGCGTCGGCACAGTGGATAGACATCCCGCGCTTTCCATAGGCAAGTACCATCAGCACTCTGTCGACGTCTTAGACAAGTCGATGACTACTCTGGAGTTCTTCATGAGCACGTATCCAAACACACTGAAGTTCAAGCGTGAAATGGAAGAGTGGCGCGCCTACTTGGGGCGCTACGGCGTTAGTGGGCGCATGCAAATGCAAAAGATTGGCGAGTTATCCGAAGGCCAGCAGTCTAGACTTGTGTTCGCCATGATTTGCATGCAGCGACCCAACTTGTTACTTCTCGATGAGCCTACGAATCACTTGGATCTCGAAGCCATTGACGCTCTCGCTGAAGCCATCAAGCGCTACAACGGTGGTCTCGTGCTCGTTTCGCACGATTTTCGTCTTATCGACCAAGTCGCTGACAAGATTTGGGTCTGCGAAGACAAGACGGTGCGGAACTGGGATAAGGATATCCGCGCGTACAAGAAGCACCTCAGTAAGAAGGCGGAACGCGAAGCTTTGGAGCGCAAGGCAAAACTTTAAGCATTTAGGTTGTTCTAACCTAGTGATGCCACCCTTCGTTGAATTAATCATTTCTAAATACAAAGAATATCTTTTAGTCTCAAACTACTACCGGTACGTACAAGTGCCGCATGCGTCTCGACGCCCGCTCGTCCACGCGAATTTGACAGCGTAACCGTCTCATCACCCCAGCAGAGGACGCGCAAACTTGGCTTGAAACGCTAGTAGCAGCGCATCTGCGCCGCCAAGAAAGACAATCATCAACACCATCCCCAGCAAAACAGCCAACGTGTTCTTTAAAGTACCTTTTAACGTCGACAACGCGAAGAGTTTTTCGTTTGGCCAGTGCAACAACGGCGTGACGTTTCTCAAGTTTTGCGGCTGCTGCGCAATCCACGCGCGGGTCGATCGCGCGATGAACGCCGCGATCGATTCATTGTACACGACAGGCTCGGGTACCGCGGTCACATCACCGTCGCCGTCGCCTCTGTCGTTATCACCAAAAGCGCGAAGACTCTGTGAAACACTGATAAGTCGACGAGAATCGCTTGCTTCTCGAAACGCGCGGCGCTCTCTCGCGCTCGGACCGAGCACGCGACGGCGTCCGATCGTGCGAGTGGGCACTCCGATCGCGCTTCGCGAGCACGACGCGCTCGCGCCGGTCACGACGCGTATCATCCGACCGTGACGCGAGTTTTTGTGGCGACCTCACTGTTGGCCTCTGCGCGAGGCTTCCGTCGCCGTGCATGACCGTCGTCGGGACTTCGTGTCGCCTCGAAGTGAGAGCGAGCCCGTCGCGGGGCTGGCTGCGGCGCGTCGAGGGCGAACGGGCGTTGAGCGTCGCGCGCGCGGTGCGAGCGACGGCGGCGAGCGCGCGAACTTCGGGAGTTGAGCTCACAGAATGGGCGCGCGAACTGCGCCGCAAAGGTGACGACGAGCGCGTGGCGCTCGTGCGAGACGCTTCACACGTCAAGTATGATCCCGCCGCTCTTTTCAAGACGAAGTTGTTCGCGTTCGTGTACTGGCGAGGGTATCGTCAGCTTTTCGCGGCAGTCGGGTATCCCGGAGAGACGAAAGAGGTTGAGCTCGCGTTGAGAGTTCTCGGTTCCGGTGAGACGCTTCTCGATGTGAGCTGCGGACCGGGGCTCATAACGGATGGGTTGGCGCGGTCGAATAAGTATGGGAGGGTAGTTGCGATCGACATATCACCCGAGATGTGCGATTTGGCCCGTGAGACCTGTCGCGACGTCGATGTGTACTGTTGTGATGTGTGCGATTTGCCCTTTGTCGACGAAAGTTTCGATCGCGTTCACTCTTCGGCAGGGGCGCACTGTTGGAGCGATGCTGAAACGGGATTCACGCAGCTCTTTCGGGTGTGTAAGCGCGGCGGTTGCGTGTTCCTATCCACCGTTGTGTTGGCGCAGACGATGACCAGCGAAGGGGAGTACATGGCCAGTCGTATGCCAAACACCCCGTTTTGGAAGCCCGAGACTATAGTTTCTATGATGCGAAGAGCTGGGTTTGAAAATGTACAAATAGTTTCTAGAGCGGGGTGCTTTGTATCCCTCAAAGCGATTAGAGCGCCATAGAGCGCGAACAAAGTCAGCCAATCATGGAGGTATAAATAGAAAGTCGTCAATCTTCATGTCATTCATCGGCGAAGTATCTGTCTCAGGGCTTGATCAATGCGTTCGTACTTGAATTTGTACCCGGCATCGAGCGCGTTTTTCGGCCTAACCATTTGCCCGTTCAAGACGACAGTCGCGCCCTCGCCGAGTAGACTTTTAATGGCGAAGTCAGGCACTGGGAGCCAATTAGGCTTTCCTAGCGTCTCGCCTAAAGTCTCACACATCTCGCGCATGCGCACCGGGGTAGGCGCAACGCAGTTGACAGCACCTTCTAAGTCTTCGTTCGTCAAACTCTCCATGATGAGTCCTACTGCGTCCTCCCGATGAATCCAACTAAACCACTGCGACCCGTCGCCAAGCGGCCCACCCATGAAAGCTTGAAACGTCGGCACCATCTTACCCAACGCCCCGCCATCGCGATCGAGCACGATACCTAGCCGAAGGAGCACTACACGACACTCGCCTGGCACTCCTAGCGCGGTCTGTTCCCACGCTTGACACACTTGGCTGAGGTAGTCTTGGCCGGGGCCACTCGACTCGTCGTACGTGTTCGTCTCGCTCGTCCCATAGTACCCGATCGCAGAGGCATTGACCAACACCTTTGGTCGTTTATCCACGTCTTTGATAGAATGCATGTGCTCCACGATCGTTTTCGTCGTCTTTACCCGTGACGCCATGATTTCACCCTTTATCCGGGGATCCCAACGCGTGCTGATAGGTTCACCAGCGAGATTCACAACGTGGGTGGCACCGATGAGCCCTCGCCGCCATTTTTCAGGCCCAACAAACGCAACGTCACCGCGCGGTAGCCGCGAGGGCGAAAGCCGAGCGCGAGCTCGCGCCACATCTCTTGTGAGTACCCGAACTTCAGCGCCTCCCTCGAGAAGCAACTCAACGAGCTTCGACCCGACGAAACCTGTCGCACCAGTGATGGCCACTACGAGGCGTCCTTGCTCGATAAAGTCGACATTTTCAACCTGCGAATCGGTAGAGTGCGACGTGGCGACGCTGATCGTCGTCCGTCTGCTGGGTTTGACCCTGCCTCTCGCCCCTAAGCTCTTGACGCTGTATATCCGCGCGTCACGGCTTCGGCACGCCGAAGCGGAGAGTTGCGCACGGGAACTACTTGTCAACATGTCGTTCCGCAGAGTATTCCGAATCGAATTTCACGCACTCGATCGCGTCACCGTCTGTGGTCGTGTTCCTGCGTACTCGAGTCTTTGAGGAAGCTGTGTTTCGCCGCGGCCTCAGGAGTCAATCTCTTTGCCGGATCCCACTCGAAGGCAGAGCGTATAAAACAATCGAACGCAACATTTGTGATGCCTGGTAAAAGTGATTTCGTCGCGCTGACGCTTTTGTCCTTCTTTTGTTTCTCTTCATCGCGTTTCGATGCGCATGTTCGATTTGTGGCAACGCAAGCCACTCGCTCACATTTGACGCGCGAAACGGACGAGTATTCTGATTTTTGAAGCAAGTCACTCGGAGGATCACCGATAATGGATGCGATGGCTTTGAGCTGCAGTGCTTCATCCTCACCGACGAAAAGTGGGGCGCCACATGCAACTTCAACAAGGACACATGCAAAACTCCACATATCAACAGGGTGGCTATAATGGAGCCCGAGCATGACCTCTGGAGCCCGATAAAAGCGGCTTTGAATGTATGTGTATTTTGATTTCCCTTTGAAACATGCGCTTCCGAAGTCAATCAGTTTTACGCGAAAATTTCTTTCCGGCTCTACCAATATATTTTCTGGTTTTATGTCACAGTGGACCATACGAACCCGCTTGAGAAAACACAGCGCGTTGATCATCTGATTAGTTATTGACCGCACGAGTCGCATCTTCATGCCTTTGAAGTGTCGAGAGGCGAGAATCTCGTAAAGATTCATGCCAAGGAGTTCAAAGACAATACATACATGTTCACGAAATGTGAAATGCTCGAGCATATGAACAATCCTACTCGCTCGATTCTTTCGAGCCAGCTCAAGAGCAGCAATCTCCATTTCTACCTGAGATGCGTAACGTCTATCACGTTTAATAAGCTTAACCGCTACTTCTCGTCCCAGCTTGTGATCGTAGCACTGCACAACGCGACCAAAACTTCCTTCTCCCAACATGATAGACATCTCGAATCTGAACGCAACGTGCGCGCCACGTCGAATCACGATTGCATCGTCATTCTCGCGTGATGACGTGGTCGACTCAGTCATCGACTCGCTCTGCGGCGAGTCATCTCGTAATGGTAGGTACCAAACATACTTGTGACAAAAAATGCTGCTTTGGTCAATAGCACTCAGGCGCGGCCAATACGATCGTACGGCATCTTTCACAAAGCCGCGTAAGTACATCGATTTGCCATTCTGAAGGGCGGTGATAGTCCCAACTGCAGGATTCACCGCTAGTGCCGCATCACCGTTCGATATGTGGGCAGGCTTACTGGATTTGAGATTTCGATGCAACGTCACACTCAGCGGTGGTAGTGATGGCTCAAATTTCCTCTCGAAACCAACAGTAAGCGGGCCCATGCCCGTGTTAGACCTACCCCTCTGGCGCAAGACTGGTGTTGTACCGTGTATGACAGGTCTGACATTGTACTGATGCCCCTTTGACCTGCCTGCTGTGCACTCCGAGGTGGTTGCCAAGTTCGCATTGTGCAAGACATCTCTCTTCGCGTCGTTGCGTGTGAACGGACTCAACGTAATGTGCACTGATTTTGAAGCGAGATGCAGCTCCCTTGGTTCCGTGCGCCGTTTACAAGTTCGTGGCTCGGGCATGTAAGCGCGACGCTCTATGTCGATATCGAAAATAGCAGCATGGCATAACAACTGTCATCGCGGCTGTAATGTTGACTCTCTTTGAAGGTCTTGAATTAGTGAGTTCAGGGTTGAGTTGTTGGCTATGGCTAGGCTACATACAGTATCCAATCGATGGTATCTAGGAATTACGAGAGTCTTTCGCCGCCGATAAAGCGGGAAGAAGTTGCTGCTTCGTCGCCATTTCCTTTAGTAACTGAAACATAAACGGGATGTAGTTGTGCTTGCGTCTGATATTTTCGTCTCGCCACCTCTGTCGTCTACTTTCTTCGATTTCTAGTAAAGACTCAGCATCGAGTACTTCTGCAGACGACGACGCATCTAAACCTGCTTCGTGTAGCTTTACAAGGCGTTCACGCAAAACTGCCGCTCGGTCCTTTGTAACGGCCATCAAGTTGAACTTGATTTCATTCGAGGAGTACTTCGCAATTTTGCTTTGAATCGCAGAAATCGCAACTTGCAGCCACGCTCCATTCTCAAAGGCTCCATGATTGATAGGTCCCGCTCTAAGTCCATCGAGTTCGAAGACGTGACCGCCTCTCGGGACGAAACCTACAAAGTGGAAAACGTCGTCGTCCTCCCTCGCTGGTCTAGACTGCAGCATGATTGGTTCAGGTCTAGCGAAAGAGTTATGTGCGTCACGAATGATGTCTGAGTTCGACAACGCAACTCCTTTCATATCCGCGTCAAACTCTGCTGTGAAGTCGAGGAAGTTGTTCAATGTCTCCCCAAGCTGAACATCCTCTCGCGCATTCAGTAGGACAGATAGCACGGCTTGCGTCGCGCACGCATTCTGAATGATCTGCCTAGCAAAGAAGACATCGCTCACATCTTGCTGCGCAATCGCCGGGTGTTCATCGGGCGATTCCGATGTGTACTTGAAGAGAAAGATTAAACCGTAAATCGGTTCGATTCTCGTTAACTCAGCCACGTCTAGGGCGTACACCTCTTCGAAAGACACGTCGCTGACACCGATCGCGCTCACCAACTCGGTGAAAACACCCGGGTCGCTCTCTATCGTCGTCCACTCCATGGCGAAGATGTCCTCTCGCGCTGGCGTCGTAGTTTATAGTGTTCGAGACAAACGTTGTGCGCGTGAAGAAAAAAAACTCGCAACATTTATTACACACTGGTTGTTCTCTATTCGTCATTGAGGATATCGTCGATGGCAGAGCCGAAGCGGCTCCGTCTAGACGTTGGCGCCGGTGGAGGCGCGCGAGGTGTTGCTAAAATATCATCGTTGACCTCTTCGCCGGGTTCCAGGACTCTGCTCTCAACGATGATTTCATTCCCATCCGAGTCGTACTCGACGATTTCCAAAATTTCTTCTGTTTCTTCAATCGTTCCGTATTCGTAGTCGGGATCGTATTCTGGTTCGGGCTCTTCCTCTTCTTCGTCAATGTATGTCTCCACAGCGGTGCGTCGCTCAGTGCGATATTGCACAATGTCTTCATATTGTTCCTGAACGATCGGTGCTGGGGCGACAGGTTTTGACACAAGTGGAACTGGTTTTGGTGACGGGGCTTTCGGCGCGGGCATCTCCGGCATTTCAAACTTCGGATCTTCTCCAAAATCAAAGTTGACTGTCGTCACACCAACAGTGTGAGTGGGCTCCGGAGCCTTTGGAACTGCCAGGAGCCTGTCTCTCTCATTTTTCAGCGTTATTATCTCCTCTTGCTGCATCTTGCAAGTCTCTTGACACTCGTTCAAAAGTTTATCGAGTTCTTCCGACGAACCACCAGAGTCTGATGATTTCTTGGCGATTGCAAGCGCCTTTTTGAGCTCTGATATTTCCACCTTCAGGGTAATAAGGAATTCTTCGGCACCTTGAGCGCGCTTGTCGCTCATCTTGGCCCAGTTCTCGGCATATTCAACCGCTTCTTGGTTCGCCTTGATTTCTTCTTCGAGAGCTTTAATGTCCTCATGGGCCGTGGTGAGCTCCATTTCGAGAGCGGTTATACGTTGCCCAGACGCCGTGCCTTGGTCCGCCGAGTCACTCTTGACTTGCGCGAGGGCACTTGCACTCTTTGCGCGCTCATGATTGAGTTCCTCAGTGAGGTCATCCATCTGTTCTTGCAGCGTCTCCATACGCGCACGAAGGTCTTCCTCGTATTCCGCACGAACAGATGTGAGCTGGGAACGCAACTTTGTTATCTTTGCATCACTCGCTCTCTGAATGCGTTGACCTTCAAGCATGAGCTCTTCTTGTTCGGCTGAATATTCTTGAACTTGTGCGCGCAGTTTCGCGACCTCCACCTCGGCGTCGTTAAGCTGTTCCTGAGTTCTTTCAAGTTTTCGCTGAATCAGTTCTGCGTTTTGCGTTGATTCAATCTGGAAGAAGTTGAATTCTTTCGTAATGAAATCCTTCGCAACGCGCTGGCGTTCCAACTCACTCAGGGCTTCTTGCAACTCGGTGTTCAGCTTGGCGTTCTCATCACTGAATTGTCTACTCGAACGCACCAACTCAGCACTTCGAGAGCTCGCTTCATCAGTCTCATGACCAAGTTGAATCTTCATCGAGTCGCACTCAACGCGGAGTTCAGTGATCTGAACCTCAAGACGTTGAACAATAGTCGTCTGAGATCGAATCTTGTCATTCAATTCCTTGATGGTGCGTTCCGCATCTTCGCTAGCGGACGCCAATGCGTTATTCGCAGCGGATAAATCTCTATCTCTCGCAGCAAGTTTTTCAGAAAAGCTCTGCACTTCTCGTTGTCGCTTTGCGCGCTCCGTCTCAAGCTCCGTCTCCAAGTGTTCAACTTTGGTTCTAAGGATGTGCAACTCCTTCATAGACTTTTCTACGTCATCGTTGGTACCAGTTGGGGATATCGCTGAGCGTTCAAGATCATCGAGTCGCAGTCTCAACTTCATCATGTCAGCGATGGCGACGTCGCGAGATGCCGTCATCTCTACGAGGTCACCTTCAAGATCCTCAATGATGCGAGAATAATCACGTGCTGCGCTATCGCGCTCCTTTTGAAGTTTGGCGATTTCCTGTTTGTGGTCTTCAATCATATGGCTCGCTGCAGTAGCGTTTTTACGCTCCATCGTCGCAACTTCCTGCTCAAGCTGAGTGACGCGCAGCTTGAGTGACTTGACAAGCTCGGAATTCGCTTCCATGGTCGGCCGCGATCTAACGCGTTCGGAATCTTCCAGCTTAGACTGTAACGCCCGCAGTTCATCAGAAAGGCTTTCTTTGTCGGAGCGAAGCTCCTTGCAGTCACGTTCAAGATCGGCCATTGTGGTCTTCAAACCTGGAACTGCAGAGAGTTGTGCCTTCAGGTCAGCGAGTTTTCCTTGAAGCACAGAAATCTTCTCCTCGTACTTGGCTCGCTCTTCTGAGTACACCAACGCTGATGCGCGCAAAGAGGCTAGTTCTTCGCTCGTATTCTGATCGTCGGTAGGACTTTGTGCCGCAGGCTGGAGCTTCAGTGCGGCGATTTCCTCTTGCAGACGATGAATCGCGGCCGTGGCTGTTTGACCATGAATCTTTAGTTCCAATTTAAGAGAAGAAGCAAATGATTTGGCGGTCGTCATGGTACGCAAGTGATGCTGTCGTGAGCGTATCGCAAAGCACAAGCGGTGCCATGCCGTCTGTGCTCTCTGCGATCGATGCTTGCGCAAAGATTCAACTTCACTCTCAAGGCGTCGTACCAACCGAGAAGCATCTTCACTTTCAATGGTGATTCGTGCCTTGAACTCATCGTACTCTGCACGGAGTTGACTCAATTCGCGTCTAGATGACAGGGCATCATCACTGATTGTCGATTTAGACTTCTCTAACGCTGTCTCGTTTTCAAGCAACAGCTTTTCAAGCTCCTCTATGCGTGAATCCCGCAAACTTAGAGTGCTTGCGTGCCTGAACTTCAATACAGCCAACTCTTTCTTCTGCATTTGCGAAAGGTCGGCAATTTGAGATGCAGCATCTTCAGAATCCTTCTCCATGCGCGCACGCAGGGCAGACAGCTGCTCCTCGTACTTGGCTCGCTCTTCTGAGTACACCAACGCTGATGCGCGCAAAGAGGCTAGTTCTTCGCTCGTATTCTGATCGTCGGTAGGACTTTGTGCCGCAGGCTGGAGCTTCAGTGCGGCGATTTCCTCTTGCAGACGATGAATCGCGGCCGTGGCTGTTTGACCATGAATCTTTAGTTCCGATTTAAGAGAAGAAGCAAATGATTTGGCGGTCGTCATGGTACGCAAGTGATGCTGTCGTGAGCGTATCGCAAAGCACAAGCGGTGCCATGCCGTCTGTGCTCTCTGCGATCGATGCTTGCGCAAAGA